>Ga0209342_10007858_pt1 | contig 10705 bp, 10 predicted proteins | sample RifCSP16_2_FD_184023 | JGI IMG/M metagenome (GOLD analysis project Ga0209342, IMG submission 184023) | Soil microbial communities from Rifle, Colorado - Rifle CSP2_sed 16_2 (SPAdes) (version 2) | ecosystem: Environmental > Terrestrial > Deep subsurface > Rock core/Sediment | place: Rifle... | reverse complement strand
GTCCCATGAGTGATCAACGACGTCGGTGATCACTCATGGGACTCTCGAAATCTCGCCCCCTCCGCGTCTCTCCGCGTTCAACCGCGGTTTCCGCCGGCGTCCTCTCGCGGTTTTCGGTCCGAACCGACGTACGTCTCTAGAAACCGCGCCAACCGGTGGAAGTCCGAGTCGGGCTTGATGTAGCGGACGACCGTCACCAATGTTTTTGGATCGACCAACTGAGTGAACGGCACGTACTCCAGATCCAATTGGCCCGACACCGACACCATCACGCCGAAGTGTTTTTTTTCCTCGACCAGCGCCCGATAGGCGCCCACGCCCAACTGGCTACCGAGCATGACGTCGAACGCCTGGGGCTGGGCGCAACGGCTTTCGTAGCCCAGCGTCAGTCCCGTGATCTTGCGTTTACGGCCGGTTTGTTTCGTGTATTCTTTCCCGATGAGCTGGGCGAACAACCGGCCCAGGTTCACTTGCGCGATTGCAATGTGCCCGTGCTCGTCCCGGGGAATGCCCTCGATTTCCTTGTAGGGCAAAAACTCGGCGAGACCCTCGGCGATGACGATGACGCCGAATGCTTTTCCCTCTTCCTCCTCGCGCACTCGCATCGTCGCCACGATTCGCTTGACGACCGCGTCGAGGTTCATCACCCGGCGAGTCACGGTCTTGCCCGTCTTCGGATCGGTCGCTTCCTCGATCGCTTCGAAGTCGCCGTTGATGTCCTCGACGCTGATCACGAGGCTCGCCTCGCCGGCAATCGCCGCCCCGTAGGCCAGCCAGCCCGCGCTGCGCCCCATCGTCTCGGCCAGGAAGTAGCTCCGCGAACTCTCGGCGTCGGCCAGCAGGTTGCGGATCTCCGTGGCCAGCGTCTCGACCGCCGTGAAATAGCCGAACGTGAAATCGATCCCCATGTAGTCGTTGTCGATCGTTTTCGGCAGGTGGACCACCGGAATCCGTGGATGATTCGACGGAAGGTGTTCCTGGAAACTATGGAACTTGTTCGCCGTCTTCAGCGTGTCGTCGCCGCCGATCGAAATCAGGGCGTCCACCCCGATCGATCGCAACGCCTCGTAAACCGTCTTCAACGGCGCCGAACGCACCGGGTCTTCCAAATGCGCCGGACTCGACACGTCCTTGCCCGGGTTCGTCCGCGCCGTGCCGATCATGATGCCCTGGCTGCTCCGGGTCCGCTTGAGCCGCTCGTGCGTGATGTCGAGGTAATCGCGGCCCTCGACCATCGGATGGTCGGGCCCGAACTGGACTAGGTTCGAGTAGCCATAACGGATGCCGACCACCTTGATGCCGTTTCGTAAAAAGGCGGCCGCCGCCGTCGAAATCACCGCGTTCGCCGCGGGGGCCGGGCCACCGGCGAAAAGTATGGCCACTTTTCGAATGTGCGTTTCAGTCCGCGGGGGACCGGAAAGACTGGTGCTCATGGGAGGGAAGAGGGGTAAAAAGGATTTCAGTAGTTACAAGTTTGGGACCATCCGTAGGCCGGGTCGCGACCCGGTAAGGTTTTTGCTCGAGACTATCTGTCGCCGGGTCACGACCCGGCCTACGGTAATTCGGCGAATTTGGAACTACTGGATTTGGGGATTTACGATTCGCTTATGTGACGCGATATCTGTTGCATCGCGCGAAGGTGCTCGCTCGGCCGATTCACGGGTATGAGGAACAGGAATAGACGATGCACCGGTTTTCCGTCCGGGCTGTTGAAATCAACGCCGTTCGGCGAAAACGCCGTGGTGCCGACCAGACCGTCCACCGACGAATGCACCGCGTGCGGAACCGCAATGCCCCCTCCAATTCCCGTCGAGCCAAGTTCCTCGCGCTTCAAAATCGCTTGGACGACATCTTCCTCGTCCGCCGTGGGAATCGCTTCCACGGACGCCAGTTGCGCGACGATCTCGCGGACGGCCTCTTCCTTCGTCGTGGCCTTCAGTTTGGGAATGATCGACTCCCGGACTAAACTGCGGATTTCCTCGCCCAGAACCTTCTCGGCGAATTGAAGCAGATTGCCGCAATAAGGACACGGCACGTCGCTCATCTCCGCCGCCGACGCGGCGCCAAGGGGATTCCCGCACACGGGACACGGATGGGAACTCTCTTCGAAAATACGCGATGAAGTCATGGTTGTCTCTACTTGCCTAAAATAATCTAATCCCTAATCCCCAATCTCTAATCCCTTCACATCCGCCACGTCCGTTCAATAAACGTCGTGTCCACGCGGCCTTCGACAAAGTCGGTGTGGCCGAGAATGTCCAAGAGCCGCGGGATCGTCGTTTTGACGCCCTCGACTTTCATTTCACCGAGCGCGCGGCACATGCACGCAATGGCCTCCCGGCGCGTCGGCTGGTGGACGAGCAGCTTCCCGATCAGCGAATCATAGTACGGCGAGACCTCGTAGCCGGCGTGGATGTGCGAGTCGAACCGCACGCCGAACCCGCCCGGCACGATCAGCTTCGTGATCACCCCCGGCGACGGCCGGAATCCGTGCTCGGGATCCTCGGCGTTGATGCGGCACTCGATCGCCGCGCCGCGGACCACGACGTCTTCCTGCGAAAACGGCAACGGCTCGCCCGACGCCACGAGGATCTGCGCCTTGATCAAGTCGATGCCCGTGACCAGCTCCGTCACCGGATGCTCGACCTGGATCCTCGCGTTCACCTCGATGAAGTAATGATGCCCCTCTTCGTCGACGATGAACTCGACCGTGCCCGCATTCGTGTAGTTGGCCGCCTTGACCAGCCGCACGGCCGCCTCGCACATAGCTTGCCGCGTCTCGGGCGCCAATCGCGGCGAGGGGCTCTCCTCGATCAGTTTCTGGTGGCGCCGCTGGGTGGAGCAATCGCGTTCCCAGAGATAGACCACGTTGCCGTGATTGTCGGCGATCACTTGCACTTCGACGTGCCGCGGACGGCCGATGTATTTCTCGATGTACACGTCTGCGTTGCCGAACGCCGCCTTCGCCTCGGCCCGGGCCTGCTGCAGCGCCGATTTCAGCGCCAAGTCGTTGGCCGCCACCCGCATCCCGCGTCCGCCGCCGCCTGCCGACGCCTTGATCAGCACGGGAAACCCGATCTCGTGGGCGATGGTCAACGCCTGGGCCTCGTCCTCGATCAGGCCCTCGCTTCCCGGCACGGTCGGCACGCCCGCGCGCTTCGCCAGCGCCCGGGCCGCGTTCTTATCGCCCAGCAGTTGCATGGCTTCGTGCGAGGGGCCGATGAATTCGATCTGGCAGCTTCGGCAAATCTCGGCGAAATGCGAATTCTCGGCCAGAAACCCATAGCCCGGATGAATCGCCTGCACGTTGCCGATCTCGGCCGCGCTGATCACGCGGTCGATCTTCAGATAGCTGTCGGTCGTTTTGGCCGGGCCGACGCAATAGGCCTCGTTGGCCAGGTTGAGATAGGCTGCCCCGCGGTCCGCCTCGCTGAAAATCGCCACCGTCTCGATTCCCATCTCCCGACAGGCGCGAAACACACGCAGCGCGATCTCGCCCCGATTCGCAACAAGAATCCGTTTAAACATAGTCCGATTGCCTGGCAGGAAAAAAGAGGAAATTCACAGCGCCGTATTCATCTCGCTCCGCGAGATGTCCGAACACGAGCCCATCGCGCAAGCCCGTCTCGCGCGACTTACCCGGTCGTGTCGATCTTGAATAGCGACTGGCCGTACTCGACCGTCTCGCCGTTCTTAGCGAGCATGGCGACGATCTTGCCGGCCTTTTCGGCGGGTATCTCGTTGAAGACCTTCATGGCCTCGATGATGCAAACGGTCGTCTCCGGACCGATGTGGTCGCCCACCTTCACGTAGGGCGGTGCGTTTGGATCGGGCGCGGCGTAGAACGTTCCCACGATCGGGCTGGTGATCACGTCGTAGTGCTTGTCGTCGGCCGGCGCGGCGGCCGGCGGCGCGCTGACGGGAGCCGCGGCCGGACTCGCCGCTGGTCCGCTCGCCGCCGCGGCCGGACGCGCGACGGTCTGAACGACCTCGTCGCCCGCGCCGCGACGCAGTTGAATCCGCGTGTCCTCCTGACGCAGGTCGATCTCCGTCAGATCATGCTCCTTCATCAATTCGACCAGACGCCTGATCTTGCGGACGTCGAAAATATCGTTACTGTTTGGCGATCCGGCCATGCCTTGATTCTCCATCATGCCAATCCTCGGCGTTGGGTGCCATGTCCACGCTTGCATGGACATGTTCCTTTGTTTCGTTTCTTACCTCTTTCGTGCAACTCGTAGGGTGGGCACCGCCCACCAAGAGCGTCGTGTTTTGGTGGGCGGTGCCCACCCTACAAAAGATCACAACCTCTTTTTCGCAAGTCCTGCTTTAGGAATCGCGTCATAACAAGTTGATTTTTTTAGGAACACTGATTCGCACTGATCGACACTAATGAAAATAATAAGTGGGAATTAGCGAGAATTAGTGTTCCTTTGTCTCTTGAGCAATTTTGATTTCTATCAAGTTGTTCTGACGCGGTTTCTCAGCAATCCACAATCGCTTCCTCGAAACTCTTGCTCGCGCCGGTCAACACTTCGTACCCGGTCTTCGTGACCAATATGTCGTCCTCGATCCGCACGCCTCCCCAACCCGGCAGATAAATCCCCGGCTCGACGGTCACGACCATGCCCGGCTGCAACACCGTCTTGCTTCCCACGGCCAGCCGCGGCGCTTCGTGGACGTCCAAGCCCAGCCCGTGGCCCAAGCCGTGGCCGAACTGCTTTCCAAAACCCGCCTTGGCGATGATGCCTCGCGCCACGGCGTCGACCTTCTCGGCCACGATGCCCGGCCGAACCGCCTGGATCGCGGCAACTTGGGCCGAGAGCACAATCTGGTAAATCTTTCGTAATTTCGGCGAGATTTTACCGGTCACCAACACACGCGTCAAGTCGCTTCGGTACATCCCCTCGTGCGCCCCCCAATCGACCAGCAGCAACTCGCCCGACCCGATCGTCGCGTCGGTCGGCGTGGCATGGGGCAGGGCGGCCCGGGGGCCGACGGCCACGATGCTCGGAAACGCGCAGCCCTTCGCCCCAAACTGACGCATCGCCAATTCCAACTCGGCCGACACTTGCTTTTCCGTCTTTTCCTTCCGCAGGGTCGAGCGGAGCACCTCGAAACCCTTCTCGGCCATCCGCACCGCCTCGCGCAGTCGGGCAACCTCCATTTTGTCCTTCAGCAGCCGCAACTGCTCGACCAGCCCGTCGGTCACGACGAACTCGGCGCCTTCCAACGCCGTGCCAAGCTGGTCCCGAAGCGACACGGTCATCGAGCCGCCCTCGATCCCCAGCCGACCCACCTTCGCCCGACGCACCGTCTTCGCCACCGCCTTGAGCATGCTCACTCCCGGCGGGCGAATCAGCAGGTCGAGCCCCGGACATTCTTCCTCCAATTGAGTGGTGTACCTTGGGTCGCTCAACAGCACGTCGCCGTCGCGCCGGACCAACAGATAACTATCGTCGCCCGTGAAGCCTGTCAGGTACGTCACGTTCGTAAAGCTGGTCACCAGCAGTCCATCCGCCCCCGCCCCGCGGAGCAGACTCCGGAGCTTATCTCGACGCGCGGCATGGTAGTCCATCGGGCAATCCTTATTCCACGTCAGTACTGGTTAGCCGTCGAGCCTGCTCGACGCAAGTTAGCGTAGGGTGGGCACCGCCCACCGAAACCACTGGTTATTGCGTAGGGTGGGCATCGCCCACCAAAACCACCGGTTAGTCGATATTCCTCGCCGCACGCCAAACCCGGATTATACCGTTTATCGCCCGAACCAACCAAGAGGAGGCACTACGGGGGGTTCGACAGCCCTTGCACCATCCGTTACCATGAACGGGGGACTGTCCCCCTCCAATCCCCAATCCCTAATCCCCAATCCCTATGTTAAAACAACTCGCCCAAGACCTGCTGGCCGGCCGCCTCTCATTGGACGACTTCCTCCGCCGCTGCTCCCACGCCGGGTTCGCCGACCTCGGCGAGGCCAAGGTCGATCTGGCCCGGCCCAGCCGCTGTGGATTTCCCGAAGTGGTTTTTGCCGAAGGCAAGTCGATCGAATCGCTCGAAAAAATCTGCCAGGCTCTGGCCGACCACGGGTCCGACGTCCTGGCGACCCGCGTCTCACCCGAACAGGCCCAGTCACTCGCCGCCCGATTCCCCTCGGGCCAATACCATACGATCGGCCGCACCTTTCGCATCCCTTGTGAGCAGCCAACGACCGAACCGCCCGCCCGCGTCGGCCGCGTGGCCGTCGTCACGGCAGGCACAAGCGACCTGCCCGTCGCCGAGGAAGCCCGGCAAACGGCCCTCTGGACCGGCGCCCAGGTCGATCTGATCGAAGACGTCGGCGTGGCCGGCCCCCATCGCCTGGCCGCGAACCTCCCACTGTTGCGCCAAGCCGACGCCGTCGTGGTGGTGGCCGGCATGGAAGGGGCGTTACCCAGTGTGGTCGGCGGCCACGTCGCCGTGCCGGTGATCGGGGTGCCCACCAGTGTCGGCTACGGCGCCAGCTTCGGAGGAATCGCCGCCCTCTTGGCCATGCTCAACAGTTGCGCGGCGAACGTCACGGTCGTCAACATCGACGCCGGCTTCAAAGGCGGCTACCTCGCCGGACTCATCGCGCGCAACGCGGTAGGCGGCAGGCAGTAGGCAGTTAGCCGTCGAGCCTGCTCGACGAAAAAATATTCTCGTGTTCTATTATCACATAACGCAGGCGATAGCTTCACAAAGTATCATGAATAAGCCAACGCTCGCTCAAAATCAACAGAGACTCATCGACTGGCGTATGACGGGTATCCTCGCCGTACTCTTCATTTTTCACTTGTCCCACGTGGCTGTATTTGGATTTGCCACACGGTTCTCCGGATCCTTTGGCGGGTATGGTGGTCGCCTTTCCTTTCTTGAAATGATGCTGGTAGCTCCACAGTACTGTCTTCCTACACTGCCTGCCATCTGGGCGGCAATGGCGGGGTCTTCGCGTCCGTGGCGATTGATGATTATTTCCCTACTAGGGCTGCACCTCGTGTTCCTGGCGATTCTTGCGTCGATCTATTGGAGGGACTACGTGTACCGTAGCGAACTCATCGCCCGAAATGTAACGGGGCTCTTTTTGCTGATGCTATTTTCTTCTCTTCTACTCCTCATAATGCGTCTGTGGGGTTGGAATATGAAAGATACTAGCCGCCACGGCAACGGCAATGTGAATCCGCTACGGAATGGTCTTGCTGAATCTTCGGCCACGGGTTCTACCGACAGCATCACCAAAAACTTTCAGTTCTCACTGACCAGCATGTTACTCTGGATGACAGGGCTCACTCTTCTTTTCAGTGTTATGTCTACATTATGGATGAATTATGTCATATTGGAAAGAAATTCGGAAATCGTTTTCTGGACGATGTCGGAAGGCTGTGGCGTTGCCGTCTTGACGCCGCTTGTCCTGCGAGTCACCTTGTGCGAAACGATGAAAAACACATGGCCGATGTTGCTTTTATTACTGGGATTGTCAATTGCCCTTGTGCTTGTGGCCCTATTTCTGCAGATACCGAACCCGTCATACGTCCAATTCATCCTTATATATACTTCTACCATCACCGGCACTTCGATCATTTGGACCGGCCTCCAACTCTTGCTAATCCGCTCCGCGGGCTACCGTCTTGTTCGCGCAAAGAACTCGTTAGACTAATACAAGAATCCCTCCGCGCCCCGCGCCTCCGTGTGATAATGAATCTCACGCCCAGCCGCAGTGACGCGGAGTGAAATGATTTCTGGGAAACATAACTTCCAGAACCCGCGACCGAACATGCCCATGCCAAAACGCCATCGACTCGCATCCTTGAACTTCGACGCGATGTTCCTGTCACTGATCGCGGTGAACGTCGTTTTGGCCGCCCCATTTGCCGCGTCCGATTCGTCTTCGAAGTGGTATCTGTACATTCCCTTGTGGTCGATGACTCAAGCAGTCGCCGTCCTTTTAGCCGCCTGGATGGCCTTGGGTGGCCGAGGACGGCCGTGGCGCATCGTGATCGGATTTCTGTTCCTCTTCGCCGCCGCCTGGTGTACGACCGCCGTCGGCTGGCATACGGCCGAATGGACATCGCGATTCGCTTTCTTCACGACGTTCCATGCCATGCTCCTATTCTTGGTCATCCACTTCTTCAAATGGCGAATCCACAAGACTGACGGCGATGATCTCTCGGACCTCACGGCCGAGTCCATTCGCCTTGCCCGATCGGCCGACACCGAGGAGCCGGTCGCCGCGCGGCCGAAACACCAATTCACGTTGGCCGACATGCTCAGTTGGATGACCGCGCTGGCCGTCGTCCTCGGAACTTCGCGTGGACTACCGCCCATCTCCTCGGATCGTTTCGACGGTTTTGCGATCCAAGACGCCTTGCCCCTGCTGGGCATGGCCCTATTTGCCCCGGTCATCGTGTGGACCGCCCTGGGAGTCCGCCCCGGAAGCGCCAGGGCCGCCGTGCTCGTCGTCATGGGCTTCATGCTCATGGCCGCCTGTTACGGCGCATTCTTGTTTGTCCCAGCCGTTCTTTGGACCTTCTCGATGCTGTCGATCGCCCGCGCCGCCGGCTATCGATTTCTGTGCAACAGACCGACATACGCCCCCGCCCCTCCACGTGAAAATGAATCCCACGCCCAGTCGCGGTGACGCGGAGTAAAACAAGGTATAATTGGACAACAGGAGATCCGTCCCCATGTCCACCGACGCCCCCTTGCCGTTTCCGACCAACCAAGCCACGCTTCCGCGGCTTCCGCGGCGCGAGGCCGACGCGCACAAGGGACGTTTTGGGCTCGCCCTGATCATCGGCGGCTCGCGCGGAATGAGCGGCGCGGCGGCGCTGGCCGGGATGGCCGCCCTGCGCGGCGGCGCCGGCCTGGTCCGACTGGCCGTGCCCGACGCGTGTCTCGACGTCGTGGCCGCCCACGAGCCTTCGTACATGACCATTCCGTTGCCCTCGACCGCCGACGGCCAAATCGCCGACGGCGCGCGAGAGGTGATCGACCGCTGGCTCCCCTCGGCCACCTGCGTGGCCGTCGGCCCGGGCCTCGGCCGAGGCGGGCAACTCGACGCACTGGTGGCCGGGCTCTACCGCGACGTGCCGCAACCGATGGTCGTCGACGCCGACGCGCTCAACGCGCTGGCCACGCAGCCCGATGTCCTTCCCGACCACGCCGGCCCGCGAATCCTCACGCCGCACCCGGGCGAGTTCGCAAGATTGATCGGTGCTGAAAAAGGGGACAGGCACCTTTTGTGCAAAGCACCCTCCGGGCCGTTGCCGGCAAATGGGACTTATCCCCTTTTTCAGCAGGCCGTCGAGCTGGCCGAGCGTTGCCGCGTGGTGATGGTGCTGAAGGGCCACCACACGTGCATCACCGACGGCCGGAAGACCTACTTGAACACAACCGGCAACCCCGGCATGGCCACCGGCGGCTCGGGCGATGTGTTGACGGGCCTCGTCACCGCGCTGGTCTGCCAGGGCCTCGCGCCGAGGGACGCCGCGCGGCTGGGTGTTCATCTGCACGGACTGGCCGGCGATCTGGCCGCCGAAGCCCTCGGCGAAGTGTCGATGATCGCCGGCGACCTGATCCGCTTCCTGCCCGAGGCGATGAAAGCGTGAATTCCTATCAATTGCTCGCCGACCTGATTGTCGTGCTCCATTTGGGCTACGTCTCTTTCGTCGTGTTCGCAGTGCCGGCCGTTTTTTATGGGGCGTGGCGAGGTTGGCGATTCGCGCGCAATTTCTGGTTTCGCGCGGTCCATCTGCTGATGATCGGCGTCGTGGCGCTCGAAGCGATCGTCGGCGTCATCTGCCCGTTGACCACGTGGGAAAGCCAACTCCGCCGCGCGGCCGGCCAATCCGCCGAACAGGGCACGTTCGTCGGCCGCTGGGCCCATCGACTGATCTTCGTCGATCTCTCGCCCAACGTGCTCATGCTCTGCTACATCGCGTTCGCCGTCGTCGTGATCGTCATGTTCGTCACCATCCCACCACGGCGTCCAAAATTCCTGTCGCGTCAATAACCTCCTCGCGCCGCCCCGATCATACTAAGTGCGAAGCGCAAGCGAGGGCGGCAAAACAAGTTGCCACGAGAGCTGCCACGGCACGCCCTCGCTTGCGCTCCGCACTTGGTAATCAATAAAACAAAACCCATTCCCAACGGGAAAACAGCACACTTTCCCTTGCCTCGGCCGACAAAAACGGGTAGGATGATTTTCAGTCGCACGGGATACGGAACTGCGGAAAAGGGGACTGGCTCCTTTTGCCGCTTGCGGCCCGAAGGGTGCTTCGCACAAAAGGCGTCTGTCCCCTTTTCCCCCGCGACGATTTGACGCGCGAAAACTTGGTCCTCTACCATGTTCGTGTTGTCGATGCCCGTTTTTGGAGAGCCGATATGTTGCCCGTTGGGTGCCTGAATTATAGAGCCCGGCCGCGTGTATAGCCGCCAACCGATTCGCGGAAGCGGATCGGCGTCGGATCACACAACCCAGGCTCCAGGTCGCCCCCCTTAAAGCTAACGGGTTCTCACAAAAGGCATCGCCACGGCATTGCGGTGGAGGACCATTTTTATGCGCTCACGGGGGACCGGCTCATTTTTCGGCCCGGTTTGCGTTGTGTCGCGCATACGCTCGACGGCCGAAAAATGTGCCTGTCCCCTTCGCATCGCGTCGGATTTGGATGCCATGAAAAACCGAGCCGCG
>Ga0209342_10007856_pt1 | contig 10708 bp, 9 predicted proteins | sample RifCSP16_2_FD_184023 | JGI IMG/M metagenome (GOLD analysis project Ga0209342, IMG submission 184023) | Soil microbial communities from Rifle, Colorado - Rifle CSP2_sed 16_2 (SPAdes) (version 2) | ecosystem: Environmental > Terrestrial > Deep subsurface > Rock core/Sediment | place: Rifle... | reverse complement strand
CGGGAAATCCCTCTAACCCTACTGAAAGGAGATTGTCATGAAACGCAAACTGATCGCGGTGGTGCTTTTCGGTCTCGCCTCGGCGCAAGCCGGTGTCGCGCTCGCGGACAACAACGATGTCTTCGCCGACTCGTTCTGGTCGCGCCCGAGCGTCGCGTCGGAAGGGACGCTGCAAATCACCCCCGAGCGCACGAACTACGAGCAAGTCGACCGCTACAACCCGTAAGCGGGGACGAGTCGATGCACGGGCGCGGCCTCGCCGCAGCATGCCTCCTCTTGGCTGCGGCGGAGGCTGCGCCCGGAACAGCACGGCGCTGAACGCATTGCCCGTACGAGGCCGCAAATGGACCCTGTGATCCTGCACTACATGGGCATCGGCATCGTGCTGCTCGCCGGGTGGATATGGCTGAGCAACCTCGGCAACCGCAAAGGAAGTGCGGAATGAAGATCATCGAAGCACGCGAGCTCGAGCGCCTGGTGCGGGAGACGTTCCCCGCGAAGCGCCTCTTCTCCGCCGCATCCGAGCTCGGCCTGAAGGCTGGCCGCTCGGTCGTGACCTTCGTCCACGGCGGCCCCGACCCGTTCCTCGACCGCCAGTTCGACGCCTGGCTCGAAGGCTCGCCGACGTTCGTCGCCGTCCACCAGCTTCTCAACCGGCTCTGTCGCGCGGGTGCCCTTGCCCCCGGCGACTACGCAATCACGAAACCCCACTAGCCTGCAGGACTCGGCGCCCGCGCCCTGGCGACGTCAAGGGCGGCTGCTCGCCCAGGCGCGGATCGCGCCGCGCGTGGCCTCGTAGCCGCGCGCGACGATCTCGTCGATCCGATCGAACGCGAGCAGGCGTAGATCGGCCATGGGAATGCGCAGGTACAGGCTCGCCGCCTCGGCCGCACGCCGCTCGCGGGTCCAGTAGACGCTCGCCACCAGCGCGCTGCGCGTGAGCAGGCTCATGATCGAGGGCATCTCGCTCCGCGCGGCCCCCGGGTGGATCCTCTCCCAGAGCATGCGCCACCCCGACACCTCGAGGTCGCGATCCGACGGCGCCCGCATCTCGACCTCGGCGCTCACGTCGACCGCGAGCACCGTGCCGATCTCCGGCTTCGCTGCCATCACGTCGATCGGGAGATTGTTCACGAGCCCGCCGTCGACGTGCAGATCCTCGCCCACGCTCACCGGCGGCAAGACGCCCGGCAGCGCGATGCTCGCGCGGATCGCGCGCACCAGGGGCCCCCGCTCGTGCACGGCCTGCGCCGCGCGCGAGAGGTTGGTCGAAAGACACAGATAGGGGAGCAACAGGTCCTCGATTGCGGTGGTGCCGAATACGCGTTCGAGCTTGGCGCGGATCCGCCGGCCGGCAAGCAGGGCGACGACCGGAAGCGTCGGATCTTTCAGCGAGGAAAAGTTCTCCTTGCACTGCGCGAGCGCCTCGCCGGGCGAGAGCCGCTGTGCGACGAGCGCGGCGATGATCGCGCCGACGCTCGTCCCGCCCACCCAGTCGATGGGAACGTCCGCCTCGGCGAGCGCGCGCAGCACGCCGAGGTGTGCGAAGCCGCGCGCTCCGCCGCCGCCGAGCACGAGCCCGATGCCCGCCCCGGTGAGGCAGCGCGCGAGGCGAGCGAAGTCCTCCGCCCGGTCCATGCCGACGTGGTAGTGGCAGTCGACCTCCCGGGCCGCGAGGAAGGCCGTCGTGTCGCGAGGCATGGGCGCACCAGCATCGCGCACGAGGACGAGGCTGCGCCTCGGGGCGCGCGCACTGCGCCAGCGCGCGGCGAGATCCCGCTCGGCCTCGCCGGGCTCCGGCCGCGCCGCGGCATTGGCGACGAACACGACGTGATCGGCCTGGCGAACGGCCCGCTCGGTCCAGCTCGGGAGCACCGGATCGGCCGCATAGATCACGAAGCGGTGCGCGAGCTCCTGCTCGTTCAGCCATTGCACGAGCCGGCGGCTCGCCGGGTCATGCTCCGCGCAACCCGCGATCCCGTCAGCCTCGAGCGCGCGGTCCACGCGCCGGGCGTCGAGGTGGAGCGTGGCGCCACGCAGCGCGAGGGCTTCGGCAAGCCGCCGCGTGAACTCCGCGGCGTCGGGCCCCGCACCGGCGGGCACGACGGCAAGCGTTCGTACCACCGATCGCACGCGCCCCGCGGTCGCGCTCTGATTTCGCAATCGTTCGCTCAGCAGCGCGCTGATTCGCCGCAGCGCGGCCGGCTGCCGCTCGATCAGGCGATGGAAGGCCGCCGCCGGGAGCCGCGCGAGCAGCGAATCGCGCACGGCGAGGACCGTGGCCGAGCGCCGCTCCGCCGAGAGGAGCGCCATCTCGCCGAGGATCTCGCCGGCGCCGATCTCGTTCAACGCCCGCTCGCCCGCAGTGTCGTCGATGACTCGCAGGCGGCCGCTCAGGACCGTGTAGGCCGCGTTCCCCGGGTCGCCGCGCCGGAAGAGGATGTCGCCGCCGCGGAGCGAAACCCACTCGGCGTCCGCCTGGAGCTCGGTGAGCGCCGTGGGATCGGCGGAGCCGAAGAGCGCGGCGAGGTGCGAGGTGAGCTGGGCGTTCCAGAACTCCCGCCATGCGGCCTCGGCGCCGCTCGCGGGCATGGGCTCGACCTTCGACATGGGCGTCTTCGAGCGGGTTGCGGCCGTGCGGCGCGCTGCGTCGCGCCGTGTGCATCGATGGAACGGGAGATCATACGCCGCCGATCTCAACCGTTTGGCGGACCCGGCCTAGTCCGACCGGCGGCCCAATGTGCATAGTTCACAAGATCGAGCCGTCACCGGTCACGGATTCCCGCCGCGGAAAACGCGACGATGCTCCCCATCAGCGCTTCGCTGGAAACGGTTCCGGACTGAAGGACCGCTGAGATCCACCAACCTGGAGAAGGAGTACCACCATGAAGAAACTTGCCATTCTGCTGACCGCCATCGGCTTTGCCGCCGCCGCCCCGCTTGCCAGCGCCGACACCGCGCAACTCGAGCTCATGCCCAACGCGCGCGGGATCGAGATGACGCAGTACGTCAGCGACGCGGGTTCGACCGCGGTCAAGAGCTCCGACGAGTTCTACAACCTCGGCACCAGCGGCGTCTCGCCCCAGTAATTGCACTAGCCCCAACGAAAAGCCCGGCCTCGGCCGGGCTTTTCGTTTGGTGCGCGGGACGCCCCCCGCGTGAACGCGGGCCGCGCTACCAGGCGCGCGGCGGCCGGCGCTGAATGACGATCTTCCCGCCCTCGTTCGCGATGTAGCCGCCGGTGGTCAGGTCCTTGAGGATGCGGCTGACCATCTCGCGCGACGCGCTCACGCGATCGGCGATGTCCTGCTGCGTCAGGCGCTGATCGATCACCAACCTGCCGTCGGCCTCCGTTGCGAGCTCTAGTAGGAGCTTCGCCACCCGTCCATACACGTCGACCAGCGCGAGGTCCTTGAGGTTTTCGGTCATGTAGCGCATGCGGCCGATCAGGCCCCGGATGAGCTGCAGGGCCGCCTCGGGATGACTCGCCAGCAATCCCCGGACAACGTCGTTCGCGATCACCGCCATCTTGCACGGCTCGAGCGTCCCCACCGACGCCGTGCGCGGCCCCTCGTCGAGCGCGAGCTCGCCGAAATACTCGCCGGGGCCCTCGACCCTGAGCACGACGTCCTTGCCGTGCTCGTCGCTGAGGAACACCTTCACGCGGCCCGAGAGGATGACGTAGAGCGAGTCGCTGCGCTCCCCTTCGGTCACCACGATGGTGTTCTTCGGGAACGTGCGCACGATCGCCCCGTCGGCGAGCGTCGCGATCTCCGGCTGCGAGAGCCCGGAGAAGAGCGGAACCGCCTTTAGCGAGTCTGCGACGGAGAGCATGCGCGGCCCCCTCCCGAGCCACACCTATCATAGCCCAGCGGTCGTGCCGGAAGGCTCGGGGCGCTTAGCCCGCTTCACCGGGGGCCCGGCCGGTGCCGGTGTGCACAGTTCACAAGATTCGGCCCTCACAGTTCACTGATTTGCTCCGTCGGAAGCGCGACGCTGCCGTCAGCCCTGGCGGAGAGGGTTTACACAGGCACCCCCCGAGGATCTATGCTGATAACCGCGGCCTCGGCGCCCGCCATCGAGAACATCCGCCGGTTCCAGGAGGGGTAGCCAGAAACCACGACATCAGCGCGGCCCTGGCACGGCGGACGGCCCGCGGCAAACCCACCTCGTGACCCCCAGCTCTCCAACCGGCCTCGAGCCGGTCTTCCAAGAGATCCTCGCGAGCGCAACGCGTTTCTGCGAGGGGGAATCCGGTTGCCTCTTCCTGTGCAACGGAGCGGGATTCGAGGCCGCCAGTCTCTGCGGTGTCACGCCTGCGTTCGGAGAATTCCTGCGGCGGGGGCCGCTCCGGCCGGGCCCGAACACGGGGCTCGGACGCGTAGCCGTGGAAAGGAAAGCGTTGCACCTCCCGGACCTGGCCGCAGAAACTGCGGCCGAGCGGCGCGAACCCGATTGGGTCGCTGCCGTGGAGCTGGAAGGGGCACGCACGGCACTCCATGTGCCGATGCTGCGAGGGAACGCCCTGATCGGAGTCGTCACGATCTATCGGCGGGCAAAGCGTCCCTTTACGGAGAGCCAGGTCGCGCTGGCGCAGACCTTCGCCGGGCAGGCGGCGGTCGCCAGCGAGAACGTCCGCCTGCTGCAGGACCTGCAGTCCCGCGATCGCGAGCTGGCGGAGGGCGTGGAGCAGCAACGGGCCACCAGCGAGATCCTGGGTGTCATCGCGAGCTCGCCGACGGACCTCCAGCGGGTGCTGGACGCGGTTGCCGAGAATGCGGCACGGGTCTGTGGCGCGGCGGATGCGGTCATCTGGCGCATCCAAGGGGAGGCTTTGAAGCTTTTGGCCCACTATGGGCCGATCCCCTCCGTCAGGGAGACGGGGGAACCGCTGCTGCCTCTGAACCGCGGCTGGCCGGCGGGTCGAGCGGTGCTGGACCGCAAGACCATACACGTCGAGGACTGGACGGCCGAAGCGGATACCGAGTTTCTCGTGGGCAAAGAGCTCGCGAGACGGCACGGCGTCCGGACCGTCCTGGCGACACCGCTCCTCCGCGAAGGGGTTCCGATCGGCGCGATCAGCATCCGGCGGATGGAGGCGCAACCTTTCTCGGACAAGCAGATCGAGCTGCTCAAGACCTTCGCCGACCAGGCCGTGATCGCGATCGAGAACGTGCGGCTGCTCAATGAAACGAAAGAAGCCCTGGAGCACCAGACCGCGACCGCGGAGATCCTCCGGGTCATCAGCACCTCCCCCACCGATCTCCAGCCGGTCTTCGAGGCGATCGTCGAGAGCGCCACTCGCCTGTGCGAATCGGCGGATGCATCGCTTTATCGGGCCGAGGGTGACGTCATGCGGCATGTGGTCAGCCACGGGGTCCGTTCGACGTTGAGAATCGGCGAGACGCGACCGATCACCCGCGGCACCGTGAGCGGCCGCACCATGATCGACCGGCAACCCGTTCATGTTCCTGACCTGGTGACCGTCGCATTGACCGAGTACCCTGACGTCAGCCCCGCCGTGCTCCAGCGGGGTATCCGGACCTTGCTCGGGGTGCCTCTCCTGCGAGAAGGGGTTGCGCTCGGGAGCATCGTCATCCGGCGCTTGGAGGTACGGCCGTTCTCGGACCGGCAGATCGCGCTCCTCCGGACCTTCGCCGACCAAGCGGCGATCGCCATCGAGAACGTCCGCCTGTTCCAGGAACTGCAGGCCAAGAACCGTGAGCTCACGGAGGCCCTCGAGCAGCAGACGGCGACGGCGGAGATCCTCAGGGTAATCTCGAGCTCCCCCACCGATCTTCAACCGGTACTGGACGCGGTGGTCGAGAGTGCCGCGCGCCTGTGCGGATCGGACGACGCGGTCATCCGTAGTGCGGATGGTGACGGCTTGCGGCGCGTGGCGCACTTCGGGTCGCTGCCGGACCCGGCAGCCACCGATATCCACCCGATCGTCTCCGGCAGTGTCGGCAGCCGCGCGTTCCTCGAGCGCCGGGCGATCCATGTCGAGGACATCGTCGAGGAATTCCATAAGGGCAACTATCCGAACGGCCGCATCCTCCAGGAGCCCATTGGCTACCGGACGGTGCTTGCCATGCCGTTACTGCGCGAGGACACCGCGATCGGGGTCATTCTCATCCGCCGGATGAACGTCCAGCCATTCACCGACAAGCAAATCGCGCTGCTCAAGACGTTCGCCGACCAAGCGGCGATCGCCATCGAGAACGTCCGCCTCTTCCAGGAGCTGCAAGCCAAGAACCGCGACCTCACCGAAGCCCTCGAGCAGCAGACCGCGACCGCGGAGATCCTGCGGGTGATCAGCAGCTCGCCGACCGACGTGCAGCCGGTGTTCGACGCCGTTGCGCGAAATGCGGTGACTCTGTGCGGGGGTGTGTACGCGAACGTATTTCGGTTTGATGGAGAGCTGCTGCATTGGGTCGCTACCCACGGCCGCCCCGAAGGACTCGGAGGAGTCATGGCGCACAAATATCCGATGCGCCCCGATTCTTCGCAGCTTTCCGGGCGGGCAATACTCGCCGGATCGCTTGTCTACACCGAGGACACGCTTTCCGATCCCGACTACGACCACGAGATCGCGAGAAATGCGGCGCGCCGAATGCTGGGCGCGCCGATGTTGCGCGAGGGAAATCCCATTGGAGCCATTGTCGTCGGATGGGCCGAGCCAGGAAAGATCCCGAAAGGCCAGAAGGAGCTGCTCAATACCTTCGCCGACCAGGCGGTCATCGCGATCGAAAACGCGCGGCTCTTCCAGGAGCTCCAGGCGCGCAACCGCGACCTCACCGAGGCCCTCGAGCAGCAGACCGCCACCAGCGAAGTCCTCAAGGTCATCAGCCGCTCGACGTTCGACCTCGAACCCGTGCTGCGGACGCTGGTCGAGAACGCGACGCGGCTCTGCGGCGCCCGCCATGGGCACATCCTGAGGTTCGACGGCCAGCTCTTCCGCCTCGCCGTCAGCTATGGCGCCTCGCCCGGATTCGCGGACTTACTCGCGCGGCATCCGTTCGCGCTCGACTCGGGCTCAGCCGCTGGGCGCGCCGGACTCGAGCGGCGGACGGTTCACATTCAGGACGTGCTAGCCGATGCCACCTACGAGCTGAAGGACCTGGCACGAGCCGAGGGTTTCCGCACGCTCCTGGCGGTCCCGATGCTGCGGGAGGAAGCGCTCCTCGGCGTGATTGCGCTCTGGAAGACCGAGGTCGAGCCGTTCACGGACAGGCAGATCGAGCTCGTCACGACCTTCGCCGACCAGGCGGTGATCGCGATCGAGAACGTGCGGCTGTTCCAGGAGCTGCAGGCGAAGAACCGCGAGCTCACCGAGGCCCTCGAGCAGCAGACTGCGACCGCGGAGATTCTGCGGGTGATCAGCAGCTCACCGACCGACGTCCAGCCGGTGCTGGACGCGGTTGCCGGCACCGCCGCTCGATTGTGTGGTGCATCGGATGCAACGGTTTTTCGCATCGACGGTGGCGTCCTGCACCTGGTGGCGAGGCATGGGTCGCTGTCGCGAGGGGCGGTTGGGAAGGGGCTCGCCGTCAACCGGGGCACGGTCGGTGGAAGATCCGTGGTCGACCGGCAAACGATCCATGTTCACGACCTCGCTGCCGCCGACGAAACGGAGTTTCCGATCGGTCGAGACCTCGCAAGACGCCTCGAATACCGAACTACGCTCGGCACGCCGCTGCTGCGCGAAGGGCAACCCGTCGGGGCAATCGTGATCCGCCGAACGGAGGTTCGCCCGTTCTCGGACCAGCAGATCAAGTTGCTCGAGACCTTCGCGAGCCAAGCGGCGATCGCGATCGAGAACGTGCGCCTCTTCCAGGAGCTGCAGGCCCGGACGGCCGAGCTCGCACGGTCGGTCGAGGAGCTGAAGGCGCTGGGCGAGGTCGGCCGCGCGGTGAGCTCGACTCTGGATCTCGAGAACGTGCTCACCACCATCGTCGCGCGCGCGCTCGAGCTCGCGGGCGCGGATGGGGGAACGATCTCGGAGTACGATGAAGCGACCCGGCAGTTCCGCCTCCGGACCGCCTACGGGGTCGAGGACGAACTGGTGGAGCTGATTCGCGCTGCGCCCATGCGGCTCGGGGAAGGCATCACGGGGAAGGCCGCGGCAACCCGCGTGCCCGTTCAGGTGGCTGACATCCTGGACGAGGCGGCATATGACGTCGTTCGCGTCCGCAACGTCATGGCGCGCCTCGGCTATCGCTCCGTCCTCGCCGTGCCGCTCCTCCGCGAGGAACGCATTATCGGAGCGTTGACGGTCTGGCGCCGGCAGGTCGGTGAGTTTCCGGCCGACGTCGTGAACCTGCTCCAGACCTTCGCCACCCAGTCGACGCTCGCGATCCAGCACGCCCGCCTCTTCCGCGAACTCGAGCAGAAGAGCCGGGAGCTCGAGCTCGCCAGCCGGCACAAGTCCGAGTTCCTCGCGAACATGAGCCATGAGCTCCGGACGCCGCTCAACGCGGTCCTCGGCTACACCGAGCTCATCTCGGACAGCATCTACGGCGAGGTGCCGGAGAAGATCCGCGACGTCGTGACGCGCATCGACAAGAGCGGCCGCCACCTACTCGGGCTGATCAACGACGTCCTCGACCTTTCCAAGATCGAAGCCGGACAGCTCACGCTCTCGCTCGGGGACTATTCCATGCGGGAGCTCGTCCAGACGATCCTCGTCGCCACGGAGTCTCTGGCGGCGGAGAAGAAGCTCGCCTTGAAGATCGACGTCGGCGCCGACCTCCCGCGCGGGCGCGGCGACGAACGGCGGCTCAGCCAGGTGCTCCTCAACCTCGTCGGAAACGCCCTGAAGTTCACCGAGGCGGGCGAGGTGCGGGTGAGAGCGGGCCTCGAGGACGGTCGGTTCGTCGTCGCCGTGGCCGACACGGGGCCAGGGATCTCGCCTTCGGATCAAGAGCGGATCTTCGAGGCGTTCCAGCAGGTGGACAGCTCCCTCACCCGGAAGAAGGGCGGGACGGGTCTCGGCCTCTCCATCGCCAGGCGCATCGTCGAGCTCCACGGCGGGCGCCTCTGGGTGGAATCCGCGCCCGGCAAAGGCTCGACCTTCTCGTTCACGGTCCCGGTGCGGGTCGAGCGACAGGTGACGACATGAGCAAGCGTATTCTGGTCGTGGAGGACCACGAGGAGAACCGACGCATCATCCGCGACCTCCTGACGAGCGCCGGCTTCGAGATGATCGAGGCCCTCACCGGGGAGGACGGGGTGCGGCTCGCCGCAGCGGAGCGCCCCGACCTGATCCTCATGGACATCCAGCTCCCCGGCCTCGACGGGTACGAGGCGACGCGCCGGATCAAGGCCAATCCGGCCCTCCGACCCATCCCGATCATCGCCGTCACCTCCTACGCGCTCTCCGGCGACGAGGTGAAAGCTCGCGAGGCCGGCTGCGACGACTACGTGACGAAGCCCTTCAGCCCGCGCGCACTGCTCGCCAAGGTCCGGGAGCATCTGAAGTGAGAACGCCCCCGCGGGTCCTCATCGCCGACGACAACCCCGCCAACGTCGACATCCTCCGGACCCGCCTCGCCGTCCACGGCTACGAGATCCTGACCGCGGCGGACGGCGAGGAGGCGTTCGCGCTCGCCCGCGAGAAGCACCCGGACCTCGTCCTCCTCGACGTGATGATGCCGAAGCTCGACGGGTTCGAGGTCTGCCGGCGGCTCAAGGCCGATGCTTCCCTCCCCTTCATGCCGGTGATCCTGGTCACGGCCAGAGCGGAATCAAAGGACGTCGTCTGCGGGCTCGAGGCGGGCGCAGACGAGTACCTGACGAAGCCCGTGGACCAGGCAGCGCTCGTGGCGCGGGTGAAGTCCATGCTGCGGGTCAAGGCGCTGCACGATCAGGTTCAAGCGCAGGCGACCGAGCTCGCGCAGTGGAACGCCACCCTGGAGCGGCGCGTCCTTGAGCAGCTGGGGCAGCTCGAGCGCCTGGGGCGGCTCAAGCGCTTCTTCTCGCCGCAGCTCGCCGAGCTGATCGTGGCCGGCGGCGCCGACGACCCCTTGCGGAGCCACCGGCGCGAGGTCACGGTGGTCTTTCTGGACCTGAGGGGCTTTACCGCCTTCGCCGAAACCGCCGAGCCGGAGGAGGTGATGGGGGTCCTCCGGGAGTACCACTCTGCGATGGGCGAACTGATCCTCGCCCACGAGGGAACCCTGGAGCGCTTCACCGGCGACGGGATGATGGTCTTCTTCAACGACCCGGTGCCAGTCCCGAACCCCGCCGAGCGGGCCATCCGCATGACCCTCGCAATGCGCGAGCGGGTCGGCGAGCTCGCCGCGAAGTGGCGTAAGCGGGGTTACCCCCTGGAGTTCGGCGTGGGGATCGCCCAGGGGTACGCCACCATCGGCGCCATCGGCTTCGAGGGAAGGTGGGACTACGGGGCCATCGGCACCGTCACCAACCTCGCCTCACGGCTGTGCGGGGAGGCGAAACCCGGACAGATCCTGGTGGCCCAGCGTCTGCTGGGGTCCGTGAATGGCCTGGTGGAGACCCACCCGGTGGGCGAGCTCGCGCTGAAGGGCTTCCAGCGCCCGGTCACCGCCTACAACGTCCTGCGGCTTCGGGAATCGGGCTGAACCGCCCACGACGGCACGTCGCCGGGTCCTGGCGACTGTGAAGAGTTCACATCAACCCGGTGCTCCGGTGCGCAGACCGCGCGGCGGGTGGGGCGTAGCCTCCCGCC
>Ga0209342_10007855_pt1 | contig 10708 bp, 8 predicted proteins | sample RifCSP16_2_FD_184023 | JGI IMG/M metagenome (GOLD analysis project Ga0209342, IMG submission 184023) | Soil microbial communities from Rifle, Colorado - Rifle CSP2_sed 16_2 (SPAdes) (version 2) | ecosystem: Environmental > Terrestrial > Deep subsurface > Rock core/Sediment | place: Rifle... | reverse complement strand
GGGAGCGTATCCGGGCATTTTCGTGGCAGCATCAGGCCGACGTATACACCGACCTCTTCAGAGAAATGATGAAAACCGATGACTGTTGAGGCCCCTCCGCCGACTCCGCCTCGCCCCTCACTTGCCTCCACAGCCCAACTGGCGATCTTCGGCGCGATCTATTCCACTGGCTCAACCTATTTTCTGCAAATTGCCGCGCTTGTTGCGGGGGTGGCGCTGGCCCGGCTGGTAGACCCGGTGGCCTTCGGCACTTTAGCTCTGGCAATCACCATCTACGAATTTGTCAGCCGCATTCGTCTGTTCGGCCTTAATCAAATATTGATGGCGCGAAGCAGTTCAGACGAAACAGATCGCTCGACACATTTCGGTCTGACGTTTGGATTGTCGTTGGCCGCGCTGGGAGTCACGCTGCTGGCCGCGCCCCTGCTGGCGCGGCTCTATCCGCCGGAAACGATCGCCGTATTGATTGTCATCGCCGCGCTGGCCCTGCTCGATCAGGAAGGCCTCTCGGCCACGCCGGACACGCTGCTGCGGCAGGCGATGCGCTATCGGCAGATCGCAGTCCTCGATGTGAGTTCAGGGCTGCTCTCGATGACCGCTGCTGTGGCGGCGGCCGTCGCGGGTTGGGGAGTGTGGGCGCTCGTCGTCCGGCAGGCGGTGGACGTGCTGGTGCGGTTCGTCGGATCATGGCTCATGTCCGGTTGGCGGCCTTCCCGGTGGCCTGTTCTGGGACGGGCCAGAGAGTTTATGCGCGCAGGCGCGCACCTGTGGCTGGGCGGTGTCAGCAGTCTGATCAGTTTTCGCTACGACGATTTTCTGGTCGGCACATTGGTTGGCATCCCGGCGTTAGGCTTTTACACTCGTGCTTTCGATTACGCCAAGCTCCCGATGGGCCCGCTGGCGGGGATCTACGCGGTGTCGCTGCCGACCTTCGCCCGGCTGAAAGATGATCGGCAGGCGCTGTCGCGGGCGTACAATCTGTTCCTCGACTCTATCGCGCTGTTTGCCATACCGGCCTCTATCTGGCTGGCGATTGTCGCACCCGAATTTGTGGAGGGCATCATTGGCCCCAGGTGGGCGCCGATGATCCCGCTGGTGCGCCTTTTGATCCCGTTCGCCATCCTGCGCCCCATCCTGGACGGCACCGGCGGCATTCCGATCGTGGCGGGCAAGCCCGAAGTCCGCTCCAAGCAGGCATTTCTGGAAAGCGCCGTCATGCTGATCGCCGGGACAATTTTGATATTCCGCTTCGGCGCAATTGGCGCGGCGGTCAGCGCCGGGCTGGTTGTGTTGGCTACATTGATTGGTCTTTATTTCTGGTACGTTAAGGACTCGCTGGACATTGCCTGGCGGCGCACGTTTCTGGCTCCCATTGTAGGAGTGGCAGTTGCCGCTGGCGCAACTTACGCGCTTGGGTTATATATTGAGGGGTGGAGCGCTCTTGCCCGGCTGGGAATTAAGACGGGCGTCTTTGGCATAGTGTTTGGTGTTGTGCTTCTACTGATTCACCGGGCTGTGCTCGCCGAAATTTTTTCGCTCCTTGTTGCTGCATGGCAGCATCGCCTCGAAGAACAAAATCATTGAAACCGATCTGGAGTTGCTGGCACGATGTTGGCGAACACTGCAATCCGACTGTTTGATAAATTGGGATACGCTATCAGGAAGAAAAGTTACTTTCCGACGTATCCCTATGAACTGGAGAAGGACGCGCAGGACGCCGTTTCGGCGGTCCGGGCGCATACGATGGTGTCTCTCGAAGGACTGGCCACGCTGTACGATCAGGCAGTGTTTTGCGAAACACGCCATATCTCTGGCGATTTTGTTGAGTGTGGCACGTGGCGGGGAGGGGCAGTGGGGCTGATGGCTATTGCGAATCTTAAGCACGGTGCGTCCCGTCGGCATATTCATCTCTTTGACTCATTTGAAGGTCTACCTGAGCCGGATGCGGCGGTTGACGGGGAACATGCAGTTCAACACGCCCGCGCCGCCGGCGCCGGTGTGAGCGGCAGACTCGTGCCCATCGGGGCAGAAGCGTTTATCGGTTCGCTCGAGGAAAATCGGGATTTGCTGGAAAAACAAATAGGCTACGATCCACATTGCCTACATTATCACAAGGGCTGGTTTCAGGAAACACTGCCGGTTGCCGCAAAAACTATTGATAGGATAGCAATCCTGCGGATCGACGCCGATTGGTATGCTTCCACTAAAGTTTGCCTTGAACATCTCTACGACAAAGTGGTGAGCGGTGGTTTCGTGATCATTGACGACTATCTCAGTTTTGAGGGATGCAAGAAGGCAGTTGACGAATTCATGGAAGCCCAAAAGATCACTGCTTATCTTAATCACATTGATCAACACCGCAGGTATTGGATTAAGCCCTCCATTTGACTTGAAAGTCCTACTCGTCGGCGAACAGTCGCCGGGACAACTGGCATGGTTGTGCGCCCGAGGCTTCGCTCAACTGCGCGTTGTTTCGGCGATGGTGAATACCGGCGGCCACCCGCTGGAGCAATACCGCGCGTCGCGGTGGCCGCCTCTTTCCATTGTAGCCAATTTGCTCCAACGGAGATGGGTCAATGCCCGTCTTCGCCAACTGGCAGCAGCCTTCAAGCCCAGCCTGGTGTTGGTCACTAAAGGCGAAGAAATAACACCCGCAACCCTGCGCTGGATCAAACGTCGAGTCAACGCTCACCTCGCCAATTGGAACCCCGACAGTCCGCTCAACCCATTGAACACAACATCCGATCTGTTGGATACAATTCCTCTCTACGATGATTACTACATCTGGGGAAAATTCCTGCTGCCCGAATTGGAGCGGTTGGGGGCGCGGCGGCCCGCCTATCTGCCGTTTGCCTATGATCCCGACCTGCACCAACCCCGCGCGCTTTCACAGGAAGAGCGGGCGCAATGGGGGAACGCTCTGACATTCGTCGGCACGTGGGAGCGCGCCCGCGAAGAGGCGCTGAATGCAGTGGTGGATTTCGACCTGGGTATCTGGGGCAACCACTGGTCGCGGCTCGCGCCTGGGAGCGCCCTCCGCCGATGCTGGCGGGGCGAGGCGCACGGCGAGAAGCTTTCGCGCGTATACTCGGCCTCGAGCATCGCCCTCAACTTTATTCGAGAGCAGAACGGTTCGGCGCACAACATGCGGACGTTTGAGGCTCCGGTCTGCGGCATCATGCTGCTCACAACACGCACTGAGGAGCAGGTTGAATTACTGGGCGAAGACAGAGGGGCGGTTTTCTTTGGCAATGTTGAAGAAATGCGGTCGAAAGCGGGATACTATCTGGCGCACCCCGAACGCCGGGAGGCGGTGGCGGCAGAAGGGAGACACCGGCTGGCGAGCGGTCACACGTATGCTGATCGCATGGCAGTGGTGATGGCAGCGGCAGATCGTGGCTCAGGCTAGCATTCTCACCCTTGAACCCGGACTGGGCGGTGTTCCGGCCCTGGCGCGCACGGTTTATAAACTATTGGCCTCCGCCGGCCATGCGCCGCAGGTCATTTATCGCGCCAGCGATGAAGTGCCGACGCGGTCACGGTGGGCGGCGCTGAGGCACTTTCTCACCACGCTCCCTGCCCGGCGGTTGATCAAAGAGGACATGAACGCAGTGGCAGTGGCCGATTATCCCGTGCCGCCGCGCTATCAATATCATTTGCTCCGGCTGACCGGGCCAGTGTTGAAAGCGCCCATTGCAGCAGTGGTGGCGGGGAGCAGTCACATCGGTCTGCCGCTGGCGCTGGCCCGCCGCCCTTACGTATTGTGGGTCGCCACGCTATACGATGAAGAACTGCATGGGCGGGCACAAGCGGGCGACGCGTGGGCGGATGGTATGCTGCGCCACCCTGATTGGCATGCACTGCAAACGCAGGAACAACTTGTGTATGAACGGGCCGGGGTGATTCTGGGGCTTAGCCCGAACACGACGACCCAGATTGCGGCGCGCTGGCCGCATCTCAAACCCAAACTGCGCACCGTGATCTATCCGGTGGACACCGATGTGTTTTGCCCGGGCGCTGGCCCCGCCGACCCGTCATACATTCTGCTCACCGCCCGCATTCGCGACCCGCGCAAAAACGTCCATCTGCTTCTACGAGCCTTCGCCAGAGTGCGCGACGAATTTCCGCAGGTGCGACTGGTAGTTGCCGGTGACGAACCACTCCCATCTACGCGAACCCTGGCGGCGGAATTGAGGCTGGATGACGCGGTCGTGTTTGCCGGATACGTCCCGGCCAACGAATTCGTGGCCTTGTATCAGCAGGCGGCGCTGTTTGTCTTTTCGTCACTACAAGAGGGCCTGGGTATTTCGGTGCTGGATGCGATGGCCTGCGGCCTGCCGGTGGTGTGCACGCGATGCGGCGGGCCGGAGGGAATCGTGCAAGACGGAGTCAGCGGATTATTGACGCCGAATGGGGACGCTGATGCGCTGGCGCAGGCCATTCTCGAACTGCTGCGCGATACGGGCCGTATGCGAACCATGGGCGCGGCCGGGCGTGAATATGCGGTGAGGCATTTTGCGCGAGAGAAGGTGGAGGGGCAATTGCACGCCGCGTTCACAGAAGTCTTCGGCGATTTGTTTTGACCATGCGGATTCTATTGATCGGCCATGCCTATGTGGTCGCAGAGAATCAAAAAAAACTGCACGCCATCGCCAGCCTGCCCGGTGTGGAACTGGCAGCCGTTGTGCCGCGCGCATGGCGCGAACCAGTGCTGAAAGCGATCCCGGCGCACTGCCCTGCCCACGCGCCCTTCGCCTATCAGCCGCGCCGCGCCGTGCTCGCAAATACGCGCACCGAGCAATTCCACTTCTATCTTTCTGCTGATCTCGGCCTGCGCCATTTCAAACCTGATGTGTTATGCGTTGAGCAGGGCGCGGGCGCGTTCGCGTACATGCAGAGTCTGATCTACCGCAACCTGTATGCGCCGAAGGCAAAAGCCGTGTTCTTTACGTGGTGGAACTTGCCCTATCGCACCCGCTGGCCGCTCTCAGCCGTCGAACGATTTAATCTGAGCCAATCGCAAGGGGCGATCGCGGGCAACTCCGACGCGGCGGCTATTCTGCGCGAACATGGTTTCGTCGGGCCGCTCACCATTCTGCCCCAGTTGGGAATCGATCCAATCGAGTACCAGCGCAAAGACGTTGGCGATCTGCGGCGTGATCTGGGGCTGGAACGATTCGCGGTGGGCTACACCGGACGGTTTGTGGAAGAGAAAGGGATTCGCATTTTGCTCGAAGCACTGGCGGGGGCTGATTTTGACTTTCAACTGCTGATGGTGGGGCGCGGGCCGCTCGAAGCCGAAATCCGCGCCTTCGCTCGAAAACAGGGTTGGGGTGATAGACTCAAGATCGTGACTGGAATCGGCCATAGCGAGATTGCTCGTTACCAGAGCTGTATGGACGTAATGGTGGTGCATTCGCTCACCCGGCCATTTTGGAAAGAGCAATTTGGGCATGTTATCATTGAGGCAATGGCGTGTGAGGTGCCCGTAATCGGATCGGACTCGGCAGAAGTGCCGAACGTGATCGGCGATGCCGGGTTGGTCACACCGGAAGGTGATGTGGCGGCATTGGGGGCCGCCCTGACTCGCGTGGCAACGTCGCCGGAATTGCGGCGGCAGTTGGGGCAGGCCGGCCGCCAGCGAGTGTTGGATCACTACACCAACGAACGATTGGCTCAACAATTGTTCGAGTTCTTTTGTAAGTTATTATGAAAAAGTTTTTGCCTTATGTCCTGGTCTTTGCGATGTTCGCCAGCCTCTACCTCATCACCGCGCCAGGCCGTATGTGGAACACCGACGGCTGGACGCGCTATCTGGTCGCCATCGGATTAGTGGACTACGGCTGGCCTCTCTTACCGCCAGACAACCTGCCCGGATCATACTGGATCGTGTACGGACCTGACGGCAATGCTTATGCATACTATGGCCTCGGGCAGTCGCTGGCCTTTGCGCCGCTGTATGCATTCGGCAAAACAATCGGTGCAGTGGTGGGCAGCCCGCTCGCCGACTGGCCTTCGCTGATCGCGTCATTCCTCAACAGCATCGTCGCTTCACTGCTGGCGCTGGCCGTGTACGGGCTGGCTCGCCAGATCGGGTACAACCAGCGCGTGTCGCTAGGCACTGCCGCCCTGGGCGGGTTGGGCACTATTGTATGGGCACACTCACGTGACAACTACGATCATTTGCTTGAAGCGCTGTGCCTCGCGGCTTCGCTGGCAGTGTTGATGACGGCGTTCAACAAAAAATCAAGCCCTCTCTTTTTATTGTCAGGCCTCGTCTTTGCCTACGGCATCATGACCCGCGTCTCCATTTTGTTCGCTGCGCCGGGGATCGGTTTGCTTCTGTTGCTGGGCCCTGGCAAACCGCGCATCGAACGCTCTCACCTGCGTAATACTTTGTCTTTTGTTGCGGGCGCAGCGCCGGGACTGCTCATCAATGTGGCTTATGGTTATCTTCGATTTGGGAGGCTCTTCTCAACCGGATACGAAACCAAAGCACCCTATTGGTTCGGCACACCTGTTTGGTTAGGCGCTGTTACATTTCTCGTCAGCCCTGGGCGCGGTCTTCTGTGGTACGTGCCGCTGACCTTTGCACTGCCATTTCTGGCGATGTTGTTCTACCGACGTGTGCCAGGGCTAACGCTTAGCTTTAGTATTATTGGTCTGTCTTATCTTCTTGTGTATAGCCAGTTTAGTGGTTTAGGAATGTGGGGCTGGGGACCGTTCTATCTCTTGCCCCTTATGCCTCTCATCGCCATCGTGTGGGCCGAGGCGCTGGACAAGTGGCCATCGTTCTCACGACTGACACAGGGTATATTGTTTGTGCTCGTTGTGTTAAGCGTTGGTATACAGGCGCTCTCTGCCTCAACCGCGTGGATCACCACCTATATTCGGGCCACAATAGCGCGAGCGGAGTTCACTCTGCAAATTGACTGGCAGCCAGAATGGTCACTCCTGCTCAACCAGCCCCGTAACATTGTCCACAGCATCGAGCAGATGGGCCATCGGTCTCCATTAGAATTCATTACTACTGCAGCCTCCCATGAGTATCAACTCCAGCATGATGTCGGGTTGAACACGCTGGATTGGTGGTGGGTGTTGGCCATGTACCGGGGCGTGAGGCTGGCGTGGCTTGCGCCTCTCGCACTGTTAACCGTATTGGGTGTGAGCGTGTGGGGATTTATCAGGCTGGATGAGAGAGGGCAGCTACTAGTTGCCCTGAGTTCCAAGAATAAATAGCATGTGCGGCATCTTTGGCATGATCGGCAACGCCGATAACGAACTGGGCGAGCGCATCGCCCAATGCCTCCACCATCGCGGCCCGGACGATCGCGGCGTGTGGACTTCGACAACCGGAACCCCGGTGACGCTGGTGAATACCCGGCTGGCCATCATTGATCTCTCCCCACTCGGCCACATGCCCATGACCACTGTGCGCGGTGATGTGTGGATCGCTTACAACGGTGAAGTGTTCAACTTCGCCGAAACCCGCGCCGAACTCGTCAAACGCGGCCACGCCTTCCGCTCGAACAGTGACACCGAAGTCATCGCCAACGCTTACGAAGAGTGGGGCGACGAGTGTCTGCATCATCTGCGGGGCATGTTCGCCTTTCTCATCTGGGACGCAAAGGCGCAGCGCCTTTTCGCCGCCCGCGACCGCCTGGGTATCAAGCCGCTCTACTGGGCCGAGACGTCGCAGGGCCTCATCCTTGGTAGTGAATTGAAAGCACTCCTCGCCAGCGGATACATCCAGCCCGAACTCAACCTCGAAGCGCTCAACGACTACCTCGCCTTCTACTCCGTTCCATCGCCGCTCACCATGCTGGTTGGTGTGCATGCATTGCCGCCCGGCCACTGCCTCTCGTGGGACGCCGCCACTCGGCGCACGGACGTGCGCCAGTATTGGGACGTGCCGCCCGCTCGCCCGATCCGCGCCGACGAAACCGAAATTCGCAACGAACTGCGCCGCCTGCTCGAAGAGTCGATCCGCCTGCGCATGATCGCCGACGTTCCAGTGGGCGCATTCCTCTCCGGCGGCGTGGACTCGTCCGCTGTTGTTGGCCTCATGACTCGTATCGCGGGGGAGCGACTCAAGACGTTTTCCATCGGTTTCGAGGACGAAGGCCGCCGAATCGACGAGCGCAGTTATGCCCAGATCGTCGCCAGGCGGTACAACTCCGATCACACGGAGGTCGTCGTCAGCGGCCAGCACGTAGCCGAAGAACTGGATCGAATCATCTGGGCGATGGATCAGCCATCAGGTGACGGGCTGAACACGTATCTCGTGTCGCAGGCCACGGCCAGGCACGTCAAGGTCGCGCTCTCCGGTCTTGGCGGCGACGAATTGTTCGCCGGTTACCCGCAGTTCAAACTACTCAAACAGGCCGCCGGTTACGATCCGTTGTGGCACTCTCTGCCCAATCCCGTGCGCGCTTTTCTCGCTGTCGGGGCGCGCACCGTGTCTGACGTGACACACCGCCCTGCCTTCGGCGGTGCGATCGCATTTGCCGACGACGACTTTTTGGGACGTTATGGGCGCACGCGCATCCTCTATGGCGAGGATGCCAAAGGCCGCCTGCTCTCGCCGCATGTGCGGGGCGAATTGGGCAACGCGCCCACGGCTCGCAAATTACTGGAAGGCTGGGTGCGCGATGATGAGCCGAATGTGATCGACCGTGTGACTCGTTTGGAGCTGAAAAACTACATGGCGCACACACTCCTGCGCGACACCGATGCCATGAGCATGGCCCATTCGCTCGAAGTGCGCGTGCCGCTCATCGATCACAAATTGGTCGAATTCGTCACCACCGTCCCCGCCGATCTGAAACTGCGCAACGGGCAAGGCAAGTATTTGCTCACATCCGCACTCGCCGACATCCTGCCGCCTGCAGTTGTGAGCCGACGCAAACAGGGCTTCGAAATGCCGGTGGCGGCATGGATGCGAGGGCCGCTTCGCCCGGCGCTGGACGAGGCCCTGTGTTTAGAGTCAATTGAACGGCGTGGGCTATTCAATGCCGCTGAAGTCCAGCGGCTGTATCAAACCTTCCTTCAGGGCGAAGGGCCGTATATGCGCGTGTGGGCGCTGGCGACGCTGGAGTTGTGGATGCGCCGATTCGTGGACTGATCTATGTCTCAACTTGCCTCTGCCTGGAAAACGGTATCTGTAACGTGGCGCTTCGTTGTAGTTTGCCTTGCCGCCCTCATCGTCCGTGCAGTCTACGCTTTCCTATTGGTTGGCCCTACCCCGACCACCGATACGAGCCAGTATCTGGCTCGCGCTGAGGCGCTGCTGACCACTGGCGACTTTGGGCCACCCATATGGTCGCCAGGTTATCCTGTCGCCATGGCAACGATAATCGGGTTGTTCGGGCATTACCCGCACAGTGTAATGACTTATGGTGTGATACTTTCAACTTTGGCCTGCGGACTTATTTATCTTGCAAGCCGAGAACTGTTTGGCGAGAAGGTCGGCGTGCTGGCCGCCGCGTATTCGACGATATACTACCCGCTGGTAGATTACAGCCGGTATCTCCTTACCGAAACCCAGTTTATATTTTTTCTGGTGCTCTCTGCGGCTCTGTTGTCTTCCCACGAGCGAATCTCCAAAACGCGGTTGCTCGCTGGCGGCGCAGCGCTAGGCTTCGCAGCATTCAGCCGTGGCACAGGGTTGGCGATCATGCCTTTTGTTCTGCTGCTGGGCCTGACGGCGCTTGGTCCTCGCTCCACCGACTTCAGATCCCGGTTGCCTTCCGTCGGCCTCCTTCTGGCAGGATTCGCCATCGTTGTCATGCCGTGGACGCTGCGCAACGCTCTGCGATATGGGCATTTCACAGCCGTTGCGTCAGAAGGTGGGTACGTCTTCTACCTGGGAGCCGACGAAGGATGGGTAATGCAGCGAGAATGGGACCTGGAGAAAGTCATGGCCCTGACTGGTCATTCGGGGAACGCACAGTGGGATTTCTATGGCCCCGAGGACGAAGGGCCTCTTATGAAATACTGGTTCCAGTACTGGCTGATTGATCCAGTCAAACATATCCGTCTGCGGCTAGTTTCGTTCTACGATTTCTGGTGGCCCATTGAGCGTGTCTACTTTCCAGGTGTTACCGCCGGGACAGTGTACCGATGGATTGGCTATGCGGCCCTGTTGCCATTCGCAGCAGTAGGCGCAATTGTCGCTTTGCGTCGGCGTCAGGCTGGAACTTATTTTGTCTTGGCAGTGGTTATTGGCGTGATGACACTGCAAACATTGACCTATGCCAACGAAGAGCGGCTGCGAGTCCCTGTATCACCCTTCCTGATAATACTTGCCGCCTTTGGCGTTGCATGGGCGCAATCCACTCTCCAACAATCACGAACGAGCCGGGACAATAGGCCACGACTGGCGAGTTGATGTGTGAAACGCATCCTCTACATCCACCACGGCGGCGGGCTGGGCGGCGCGCCGCTTAGCCTGCTGTACCTTCTCAAACAACTCGACCGTTCTCGCTACGAGCCAATCGTCCTCACTCTGAAACCAGGGCCGGTCGTTGACCTTTATCGATCCGAAGGCATCGAGACTCACGTCGCGCAGGGCATCACTGACTTCAGCCATACCGAACTCGAGTGGTACGGCGGCGTGGACCTGTGGCGGCTCCCCATTCAGGTCGCGCGCTTCTGGCCTTCTGTTATTGCGGCGCGCCGCTATATCCGCCAGTTCAAACCCGACCTC
>Ga0209342_10007851_pt1 | contig 10711 bp, 9 predicted proteins | sample RifCSP16_2_FD_184023 | JGI IMG/M metagenome (GOLD analysis project Ga0209342, IMG submission 184023) | Soil microbial communities from Rifle, Colorado - Rifle CSP2_sed 16_2 (SPAdes) (version 2) | ecosystem: Environmental > Terrestrial > Deep subsurface > Rock core/Sediment | place: Rifle... | reverse complement strand
TGCCGCCTTCATCGCATCATAGACCTTGTTCGAACGGTCCGAAACATCCTCGAGCGGCATCGTGGCGCCTCCGGCGTGGCCAGGAAGTCGGAGGCCTATTAAATAACCTTTCCGTGAGGGAGTCATCCATGTGTCCCGGCGAATGCAAGGACCGGATGGCGGACGCGTTCACGAAGTTCGGCCGGGTCCCGATCCTGCGCCGGACGCGCGTTGCGCCGCCGGATGATCCCGCGTTCCGCGGCCGGACGCGCGCGCCGTTCTGGGCCTCGGGAGGCCTCGTCCATGACGGTCGAGGACACGTCGTGTTCGTCCGGACCGGGCGGCCGTCCGCGGGCGGGCAGTGGTTCACGCCGGGCGGATTGCTCGAGAAAGGCGAGACGACGGACGCTGGGTTGCGCCGCGAGGTACGGGAGGAGATCGGGATCGAGCTCACCGATCCCGTCCTGACGCGGATCATCCACGAGGCCCTGACGGATGGCGATCGGACCCGCCACGGATATTTCGCGCAGTTCGTCGCCCGCGCGGGTTCCACGGAGCTTCGACCGGGTCGGGAAGTGGTCGAGGCCCGCTGGTTCGATGCCCTCCCGGACGACCTGGCGTTTCGGGACGACTACCAGGAAGACTTCTCGCGGGTCCGGACGGCCGCAAGGTTTTAGCGAAGCGCAGGAATGGCGGGACGAGGACCGTGAAGCCGAGGCCGGCCCTTGTCGCCGTGGACATCCAGAACGACTTTTGCCCAGGAGGAGCCCTCGGCGTGCCGCACGGGGACGGGATCGTCCCGCGGGTGAACCGCACCGTGGCCCTCTTCCTCCGTCGCGGCCTGCCCGTGATCTTCACGCGGGATTGGCACCCGCGGGAGACGAAGCATTTCAAGGCATTCGGTGGGGCATGGCCCCCGCATTGCATCCAAGGCACGAAGGGCGCGCGCTTCCACCCGGACCTCGAGGTCCCGAAGGGGGCATTGATCCTGTCCAAGGGGATGGACCCGGAGCAGGACTCGTATTCCGCGTTCCAAGCCTTCACGGATCGCGGCCGGGACCTCGAGTCGACCTTGCACGAACTCGATGTGGACGAGCTGTTCATCTGCGGACTTGCGACGGACTACTGCGTGCGGGCGACGACGCTCGACGGCCTTCGCCGCGGACTCACGATCCACGTGCTGCGCGACGCGATTCGCGGCGTGGACCTGAAGCCCGGTGATTCGGAGGCGGCGATCAGGGAAATGGGCGCGCACGGGGCCCACCTTGTGGAGACCCGCGGGCTCGCAAAACTGCTGCCGACCGACTGACTCCCTCCGGGAAAGCCGTCACCCGAAGGCGGCGAATCGTTGAAATAGAGATCCCGCGGTCCTTCCGGATGCTATCGGCCCTTCTCGGTGGGTGATGACTCCCGGGAGCGGCGGAGCGAACGTGATTGAGGGATCGGAAATGGCCAGCAAGGGGAAGTCCGGGGAGGGCACGCGCGAACATCCGTGGCAATTGAAGACGCCGAGTGGAACGTCCGAGTTCACGGCGTTCCGCGACGAGACGCTCGATCCGGCCGCGCTCGTCGCGAAGTCGGGGAGCACGGAGCTCCGCTACCATCTTCGCTGCATCAACGACCTGCACTCGATGCTCAAATCGCACGGCGATTGGATGCTCCTCGGGAGTGCGGATGAACAGAAGCCGGCGGCGGACGGGACGATCGAGGCCTGGGGGCGATCGCCGAAGAATCCGGTCGGCGGCTGGTACGGACTGAAGAAGGGCCTCCGTGGCCGATTTGGGATGTATGTGCCGCCGGTGCTCGAAGCCCTGCACCTGGCCGAGGTCGAGCACAACCCGAAGAACAATCGCATGCGAGCGCTCTAGGAAATCGCCGTCAGGGATCCGGCTCCCGCTCGCCCTCGGGAGCGGTGCCGGAGGTTCCTACCTGCCGGTTGTCGTCCGCTGCCGGGCTTTCCGTTTGCGCGTCGAGCCACTTCTCCATAGCGTGGAACTCATCGGGGTCGAGCTGGCTCATGAACCCGAGGTTGCGGAGGCCACGGGCCGGCACGGGACGCGCGGTCGCCAGGGGTGCCCGGGCATAGGTCGCTGCACCCAAGGTCGTGACTACGACGGTGAGGATGATGATGAAGAACACAATGTTCAGGAACTGGGTCTGGTACGGTTCCATGAAGGTCTGGTAGTACACGTCACCCGACGTGGTCGGCGCCGTGAAGGCGGGTATCGTGAAAGGTAGAGAGGCGAGCACGGCGGCGGCAAGGCCCCGACCCATGAGCGACCAAAGGACGCGCCGTTCCGCGGGAGGTCGATGGAGGATTGCGGCCGTGATCCGGGCGGTCACAACGCGAACGCCGGTGATCGCAAAGAAGATTCCAACGACGCCGATGAGGAAGAGCACGAACGTGCCGTTCGCGGCCGAGAGGATGGGAAGGTTGGTGGAGACGGTCCAGCCGCCACCGAACTGGAACGTGAACACGAGGCCGAGGAACACAAAGAAGAACGTCCGAACCACGAAGGACAGCTCGGCATGGAACTGCCGGATCCGTTCATCCACAACGAATTGCCATTTCAATCGGAACCGCTTCCTGAGTTCCTCGTGGTTCCCGAGGACGAGGCCGAAGACGAAGGACGCCATCGCCCCGCTCCCTCCGACGCTCTCCGTCACCCCGTACAAGATGAACAGCATCGCGATCGTGAGCATGTACGCGAACGGTTTCTTCGACGCCCGGCGGAGCAAGAACAGCCAGCCGATTCCGAAGGCGAGGCTGATTCCGAGCGCCACGAAGAACGCTTGAGCCAGCTTGACGAACACGATGTCAATCGACGCACCGGGACCGCCCCGAATCAGTTCGATGAGCCCGAGGACACTCACGACGCAGAGGATGTCCGTCAACACGGATTCGAGGGTCAACACGACCTTCGTGTCTTCCCCGACCTGGAGGGCTCGGACGACTCCGATCACGACGGCACTGCTCGTCCCTCCGAGCACGGCCCCGAGGAGGAACCCGACGATGGGGTCGTAGCCCAGGACGGTGATGGCCACGTACGCGACGGCGAGGACGGTCGCGACAAATGCGAATCCCGTCTGGACCCCAATCGCGCCGATCTTCCGGATGACCTGGAGGAGCGGGAGGTTGAGGCCCCCGTCAAACAGGATCATCATGAGGGCGACGGCCGCGAAATAGGGCGCCGCGACCTCGAGGACCCCCTGGGGCACGAAGACGATCCCGAGGTAGTTCAGGGCCACCGGACCGAGCAGGACACCCAGGAGGATGAGGATGAGGAGGTCGGGGATCTTGGTCCGTTCGAAAATCAGCGTCGCCGTGAATCCAATCGCGATGATCCCTCCGATCGCCACGAACGCGGCGAGCGCGTCGACGGTCGCCGGCGCCCGCCGTGCCACGACGGTCCGATTGGCCTGGAGGCTGGAGACCGCAGGGGCGAGCGTTGAGAATGTGATTCGGATCGTGGCGGACCGTGCCGTGTCGCCCGCAGGAGCGGTCACATTCACCCGAACGATCAGGTACTCGTCCCTCCGCAGGGTAAAGTTTGCCGGATAGGTCTCGACCGAAAAACCGGCATCCGAGGCGGTTGCCGTCACGGAAATGTCGTATCGAGGGCCCGAGTTGATGACGACCCACGAGAAGTTGGTTTGATCCCCAAGCGAGATGATCTTTGTTGCGGGGTCGAGTTCGGCGACTTGGATTGGCGTACCCGGTATCGGCGTCGCGGCGGTCGTATCGGACGACCCAAGAAGAACCAGCGTGACCGCTACCGCGGTGAGCAAGATCGCTCGCCGCATTCCTCCGGGACGTAGAGGGGAAGGGGTAAAAAGGATTGGGCGTGATTCACCGCGGTGAAATTCGTCCTCTCATGCATTCCAACCTAGGGCCAGGGAAACCTATTTAGATGATGACATCGTAGTCGTTGTTGTATCTGAGTCAGGCATCCGCCCGGGGGGAGGCTCCTGGGATCTGCCAATCGAGGATCGGACTCCAGGACGCTGAGGAGCCGTCCTTGCTTCTGCAATTCGGTTCTGGTATGACCTCGCGCGCTTGCCTTGGGAATGAGAGATGCGAGCCCTGGACGAGGAGCCGGTCGATGGCTCCCCAACGGTGACCCGCCCACCTCCTCCAGAGGAAGCTCCAATGCGCGAGGACGTCCGACTTCGGACCCCTCACCCGCTGACCGGCAAGCCGCGGCGCGCTCGAGCGAAAAGGAGCGGTCCCAAGTTTGCCGTGCTGGGCGCGGGCCATGGCGGCCTCGCGATGGCGGGCCACCTGGCGCTGATGGGCTTTCGTGTGAACTTGTGGAACCGCACCGCGGAGCGGATCGAGCACATTCAATTCCGCGGCGGAATCGGGCTGGAAGGAGCCGTCGAAGGTGAAGGTCGCTTGGAGCTGGCGACCTCCGACCTGAAGGAGGCCGTTGCGGACGCAACCGTCATCATGGTCGCGGTCCCTGCGAACGCCCACCGCGACATCGCCGCGGCCCTGGCGGAGGTTGTCCACGCGGGCCAGATCATCATCCTCAATCCGGGGCGGACGGGGGGTGCGATCGAGGTCCGGAACATCCTCTCCAAGAAGGGCGTGGGCCCGGAGGTGACGATCGCCGAAGCGCAGACGTTCCTGTACACGGCGAGGAGAATCGAACCCAGCAGCGTTCAGATCTTCGACATCAAGAATGAGGTCGCCGTCGCGGCCCTGCCATCGTACAAGACGCCGGAGGTGCTCAAGGTGCTACGCGTCGCGTTCCCGCAGTTCATCCCCGGGGACAACGTCCTCCGAACGGGTCTCGAGAACGTGGGAGCGATTTTCCATCCGGGCGTCATGATCCTGAACGCGGCTCGGATCGAGTCCACGCACGGGGACTTCCAGTACTACCTGGACGGGATCACGCCCTCCGTCGCAGCCGTCCTCGAGGTGATGGACCAGGAGCGGAGGCAGGTCGCGGATGCACTGGGCATCCGCACCCACACGGTCCGAGAATGGCTCTACCTGACATACGGTTCTCCCGGGCGCGATCTCTATCAAGCGATCCAGTCGACGCCGGGATACAAGGGCATCATGGCCCCCGCCCATCTCAACCATCGGTACATCCTCGAGGACATTCCGATGAGCCTCGTGCCCATCGCCTCGATCGGAGAGATGTTCGGCGTCAAGACGCCCACGATCCGCGCGATGATCCATCTCGCGTCCCTCATCCACGGCCGGAATTTCTGGGCGGAGGGACGGACGGTCGAACGCCTTGGGATCAAGGGCATGTCCGTCAAGGAGATTCGTTTTCTCGCGGTGGGGGCGAGCGCGTGAAGGTGCTTGGCGCTTCCCTCGAGAACGACGTCCACACGGGCGGCATCGTCAACTTCCTTCACCTCGCGGAGGAGCATGGCTACGTCGCCAAGTTCCTCGGGCCCGCAGTTCCGATCAAGCGTGCGATCGCGTCGATCAAGGAGGAAGATCCAGACCTGGTCGCGATCTCCTATCGGCTCACGCCGGAAAACGCGAAGAAGGTCCTACGAGAGTTCAGGGAAGCCGTCGACCGGGAGGGGTTGCGGAGACGGCGGTTTGTGTTCGGAGGCACGCCTCCATGCGCGAAAGAAGCCGCGGCCGTGGGGCTCTTCGACGCGGTCTTCGATGGAAGCCAGCCCGTGCAGGAGATCGTCGGGTGGCTGCGCGGTGAAGCCGCGGCGTTGGGCGAGGAGGCGTACGCGCATGGCCTGATCGAACGGATCGAACGAGCGCACCCGTGGCCGCTCCTGCGGCATCACTTCGGCATGCCGTCCGTCGAAGACACGGTCCGAGGGGCACGGGAGATCGCCGAGGCCCGGGTCCTCGATGTCGTCTCGATTGCGCCGGATCAGAACGCGCAGGAGTTCTTCTTCCAATCCCAAGAGATGCGGCCCGAGCTCGACGGCGCGGGCGGCGTCATGCTCCGGTCGCCGCAAGATCTTCGGCGCATCTACGAAGCGACGCGCACGGGAAACTATCCTCTCCTGCGCTGCTACAGCGGGACCAACGACCTCGTGAAGTGGGCCGCCATGCTCCACGACACGATTCGAATCGCCTGGGGGGCGGTGCCGCTCTTCTGGTACAGCCAGCTGGACGGCCGGTCGAAGCGGCCGATGGACGTCTCCATCGGAGAGAACACGATTCGAATGGCCTGGTACGCGTCCCAAGGGATCCCGGTGGAGGTCAACGACTCCCACCAGTGGTCGTTGCGGGACGCATCCGACGGCGTCGCGGTCGCGGCCGCCTTCCTCGCGGCATACAATGCGAAGAACGCGGGCGTGCACGACTACGTGGCGCAATACATGTTCAACAATCCGCGGGGCACGAGCCCTGCGAACGACTTGGCGAAGATGTCGGCGAAGATCGAGCTAATCGAAGGCCTGCAGGATTCGACGTTCAAGGCCTACCGGGAGGCGCGGAGCGGGCTCAACTCCCTCCCGATCGACATGGACCAGGCGAAGGGCCACATCGGCTCCTCCGTGCACACGATGATGGCGATTCGGCCGCACATCGTGCACGTCGTGGGGTACTCGGAGGCGAACTATCATGTCGGGCCCAAGGAGCTCATCGAATCATGCAAGATCGCGACGGGTTCGGTCCGTAACGCCCTTCTGGGGCTACCGGACCCCATGAAGGATCCGCGGATCGTCGCTCGCCGCTACGAGCTACTGGAAGATGCGAACGTCCTCTTGGAGAGAATCCGCGAGATCGAGAAAGGGGCCGTCGTCGATCCCTGGACGGACCCCAAGACCCTCGCCCGGGCCGTGACCTTGGGCGTCCTCGACGCACCCCATCTCCTCGGGAATTCCGTGGCGTGCGGGAAGACGGTCACGCGGATGATCGAAGGTGTGTCCCGGCCTGTGGACCCTTCGACCGGCAAGCCGATGACGGAACGAGAGCGGCTCCGTTGGCTCGGACTGAAGTGAGGGACATCGGTGTGCGGCATCGCGGGCATGGTCGGGGACGTCGACCCTTCGCTGCTGCGGAAGATGCTCGACTCGATGAGGCACCGTGGCCCCGATGATCTCGGCCTCCACATGGACGATCGCGTCGGGATCGGCCAGGTGCGGCTCAGCATCATCGACGTGGCCGGAGGCCACCAGCCCATCCTCGACGAGGAGGGCACGAGGTGCATCGTCGCCAACGGCGAAATCTACAATTACCGCCGTCTCGCGAAAGGTCTCACCGGACACTCCTTCCGCACCCGCTCGGACAGCGAAGTCCCCCTCCACCTGTACGAGGAAATCGGTCCCGAGGTCGCGTCGCATCTGGACGGAATGTTCGCCATCGCCCTGTGGGACGGGGACGCCATCTACCTCGCGAGGGATCCCATCGGCATCAAGCCTTTGTACTACGCGATCGAGGGCGGCACGTTCTACTTCGCCTCGGAGATCAAGGGACTCCTGCCCGCATCAAAGCGCGTCCGGGAGTTCCCGAACGGCCATTGGTATCGGGAAGATCGGGGATTCGTCCCCTTCGTTCGGTGGTCCACGGGCATCCGTCCTGATTGGACGGAGGAGGCCGCCGTCGAGCGACTCCGCGCGATTCTCCCCGCCGCGGTTGAGAAGCGTCTCATGTCGGAGGTCCCCGTGGGCACCTTCTGTTCGGGAGGCATCGACAGCACCCTCGTGACGGCCCTCGCGGCTCGGCGTCTGGAGAAGCTCCACACATTCTCGACGGGGATGGCCGGGGCGCCGGATCTCGAGAATGCGATGAAGGCTGCCGAGGCCTTTGGCACCCACCACCATGTCCGCGAGTTCACCGAGGACGAGGTCCTCGCCGCCCTCCCGAAGCTCGCGTGGCACCTCGAATCGTTCGACGTGGCGTTGTTCCGGAGCGCGGTCCCCACCTACTTCGTCTCCGAGCTCGCGCGAAAATTCGTGAAGGTGGTGCTGACGGGCGAGGGCGCGGACGAGCTGTATGCCGGATACCGGTACCTCAAGGACTATGCGACCGAAGGATCGTTGCATGGAGAGCTCGTGAGGAGCACCAAGGCCCTCCACTACGCGAACCTGCAGCGTACCGACCGGATGACCATGGCCCACTCCCTTGAGGGCAGGGTACCGTACCTCGACTGGGAACACGTGGGGTTCGCACTGAGCCTGCCGACGCATCTCAAGATTCACGGTCCGAACCGGGTGGAGAAATGGGTCCTCCGCCGAGCCTTCCGAGACGTCCTCCCCGAGGAACTCCTGTGGAGGGGGAAGCAGAAGCTCGCGGAAGGGACCGGTGCGACCGACATCGTGCGCCGCGAAGCGGAGCGCGTGATCTCCGACCCGGAGTTCACGCGCGATGCGGAGCGTACGCCCGTCCCCCTCCGGACGAAGGAAGAGCTGTACTGCTATCGTCTCTTCGCGGAGCGCTTCGACCTCGAGCCGGATGTCATGCGAGACATCGTCGGGACGACCGCGGTGTACTAGAGTCCCGAGGCGGCCAGGGTTAGATCCTCTCGGATCCACGCGGAGGTCCTTGTCCGCCAAGGACCAACACACATGGTACAGAGCCGGTTGGACATATGTTTAAATAACGTGATTGTCATACGAACGTCAGACAGAAATAGCGGGGACGCGGAGGCGGTTCATGCCATCCGAATCGGAGCGGGTCACGATCCGGCTGCCGCCGGACAAAGTGAAGGCCCTCCATCAGCTCGTAAAAAGCGGTACCTACACGACGATCTCAGACGCGATCCGCGCGGCGATCGATCGATTCATCGACATCCAGTTCTCGCCGGACTACATCCGCAAGCTCATGATCGAACTGCCGAAGGGGAACGTGGTGGACCTCCAGCAGCTCGTGAAGTCGGGCGACTCCGTGTCTGTCGAGGACGCGGTCCGCAACGCGGTCCGGGAGTATGTCCGCCGCCGGCTCCACAAGGCCATGGAAGGGGCCGATCGCTAGGTCGACGTGGCCGGGAACGCGCGACCCCTCAGCCGCGCGAGCACGGTCGGTCCGGCCACGGGCCGTCCGGGATGGGACCAGGGATGGGCATCGAGACCGCGCATCGGACCGGGAACCAGTCGTTCCTCGACTCCTACCCCTCCGCCCGACCCCGGGTGCTCGTCGTCGGATGCGGCGGCGCGGGCGGGAACTCCGTCCACCGGCTGCACCGGATGGGCATCCACGGGGCCCGCACGATGGTCGTGAACACGGACGCCGTCCACCTCGACTCGATCCGGGCGGACCGGAAGCTCCTGATCGGCGGGGGCGTGACGCGCGGCATGGGGGCCGGCGGTCGTCCGGAAATCGGCGAGCGGTGTGCGGAGATCGCGAAGCAGGATCTGCGGAACCAGATTGGGGACGCGGACCTGACGTTCATCACGGTGGGCCTCGGTGGCGGCACGGGGACCGGCGTGGCCCCGCTCGTGGCGGACTTGGCCCAGGCAGCGGGGAGCGTCGTGATCACGCTCGCGACGACGCCCTTCAAGGCGGAACGGGGCCGAATGACGAACGCCCGCGCGGGCATCCAACGGCTCCGGACCAGCTCCGACTCCCTGATCGTCCTAGACAACAACCGCCTGCTCGACCTCGTCCCGAACCTTCCCGTCGAGCAAGCCTTTGCCGTGATGGACCACCTAATCGGTGAAGTGATCAAGGGGATCACGGAATCGATTACGCTTCCCTCGTTGATCAACCTCGATTTCAGCGACGTCCGCACGATTCTGCAAACGGGCGGAATGTCGACCGTTTTCTACGGGGAGAACTCAGAGGCCGACGTGAAGCGGCTCGTGGCCGACACGCTGGACAACCCGCTCCTCGATGTCGATCACCGCGGCGCAAGCGGCGCCTTGATCCACATCAGCGGGGGACCCGGGCTGCAACTGCGCACCGCGCACGAGGTCGTCGAAGGGCTGACGGCCCAGATGCGACCCGAGGCGAACGTGATCTTCGGCGTGCGGGTGGACCGGAAGTACGAAGGGGTGCTCCGGGTCCTCGCGATCATGACCGGCGTGCGCTCCCCGCTCGTCGAGGATGTGCGACCCTCGGTCTCCGTTGCGGACGTGGTCTCGGAAGGATCGAGCCGGCCGCTGCCGACGGAGTTCCCCCGGACGGGGCGTCCCCGGCGGACCTAGGCAGCGGGCGGCGGAGGCGGATTCGCCGGCATCTCCGACATGTCGGCCTCCATCGCCTGCGTGAGGTGTTTCGGCTTCAGGCGCACCTTGATCGTCTCAGGCTTCGGCTTCAGGATGTTCCAGCCCGCCATCATGATCTTGCCTCCGATGCCCCCCATGACGATGAAGAGGCCGAAGGTCAGGAAGACGATCGCCACGGGCAGCAGGAGGTTCCCGAAGTCGAGGTTCAAGCTGAGGCCTTCCACGGGATTGTTCACGCTCCGGCCGGAGCGGGTCTGCGCGATTACCGTCGTCACCTGGGCGACGGCGCTGCTCTGCTTCCCGTTCGCGTCGCGCACGACGAGGCTCGCCTGGTAGCTGGTGTTGTCCGCGTACGTGTGCGGCGGGCTCTGCTGGTTGCTCCCTTGGCCGTCCCCGAAGTCCCAGTCCCAGGAGACGATCGCGGCGTCTCCCTGGACCGTCGTGTCGCTGAAGGTGACCGCGAGTCCGTTGCTCGCCCAGTCGAACGACGCGGTCGGCCCCGCCACCTGCTGTTCCGACGGGATCTGGCTCCGCACGAAGTTCCCTGGGTTTTGCGCGATCGCGAGCGCCTGGGAGAACGTGAACAGGATGATCACGAGGCCGAGGGCCAGCACGCCGATGCCGAGGAGCA
>Ga0209342_10007849_pt1 | contig 10712 bp, 2 predicted proteins | sample RifCSP16_2_FD_184023 | JGI IMG/M metagenome (GOLD analysis project Ga0209342, IMG submission 184023) | Soil microbial communities from Rifle, Colorado - Rifle CSP2_sed 16_2 (SPAdes) (version 2) | ecosystem: Environmental > Terrestrial > Deep subsurface > Rock core/Sediment | place: Rifle... | reverse complement strand
TTCTCGGCCTCGAACGTGAAGCGGTCGACCAGCTCGCCGGGGAGCAGCTTGGAGTCACCGGCAGAGTCGACGCGCACGCGGCGGAGCATCTGCCGCACGATCACCTCGATGTGCTTATCGTTGATCGTCACGCCCTGCGAGCGGTAGACCTTCTGCACCTCCTCCACGAGGTATATCTGCACCGCCTCCGGACCCTGGATGCGCAGGATGTCCTGCGGGTTCAGAGGTCCATCCGTGAGCGCCTGGCCGGCGTGGATGTAGGCCCCGTCCTGCGCGCGCAGGCGCGCCGTGGCCGGCACCAGGTACTCGCGCTCCTCCCGCTCTTCGAACAGGATGCACAGCCGCTTATCTTTGGCGATAGACGCCTGGCCGGTCGTGCGGGCGACGACATCTGCTGCCGGCACGACTGCCTGCTCTCCGCCGTCCTCACCCTTCGACTTGGGAAGCCGGGCGATGACCGTGCCCTGCTCGACCTGCTGGCCGTTCTTCACGAGGACCCTCGAGCCTTTGGGCAGAGGATAATCGTCGCGGTAGATTTCGGCGCTGACGATCTTCAGCCGCCGCGTGTCGCCGTCGCGGCTGACTTCGGCCGTGCCGTCGATCTCGGCGATGAGGGCGGAACCCTTGGGCACACGCGCCTCGAACAGCTCCTCCACCCTCGGCAGACCGGACGTGATATCGAAGCCGGCGACGCCGCCGGTGTGGAACGTGCGCATCGTCAACTGCGTGCCCGGCTCGCCGATGCTCTGCGCGGCGATGATGCCGACCGCCTCGCCGTCCGTCGCCAGCCTGCCTCGGGCCAGGTCGCGGCCGTAGCAGAGCGCGCACAAACCACGCTTGGTCTGGCACGTCAACGGCGAGCGGACGTAGACCTTGTCCAGGCCCGCCTGGATTATCCGCTCGGCAATGGCATCCGTTATCTCGTTGAGGCGCTCGATGATGACCTCGCCCGTGTTGGGGTCGGCGACAGCAGCCGCCGTCCAGCGGCCGACTATGCGCTCGCTGAGCGACTCGAACAGCCCCTTCTCCGAGGGCTCGCCCACCCAGATGCCGGCCGTCGTGCCGCAATCGTCATCGCTGATGATGACGTCCTGCGAGACGTCGATCAGCCGGCGGGTCAGATAGCCGCTGTCTGCCGTCCGGAGCGCGGTATCGGCGAGACCTTTGCGGGCGCCGTGCGTGGAGATGAAGTACTCCAGCACACTGAGGCCTTCCCGGAACGAGGAGCGGATGGGCAGGTCGATGATGCGGCCGGCAGGGTCGGTCATAAGGCCCCGCATGCCGGCCATCTGCGCAATCTGGCTGATGTTACCCTTGGCGCCACTGATCGCCATTGTGTAGACGCTGCCGTAGTCGTCCAGGTGGAGCTGAATCATCTCCTGGACTCGCTCAGTCGTATCACGCCAGATGGTGACGGCCTGGCCGTAGCGCTCCTCCTCAGTGATCAGGCCCATGTTGAACTGCTCTTGGATTTCGGCGATCTGGGCGTCCGCCTTGGCCAGCAGTTCGTCCTTCTCCTCCGGCACCCTGAGGTCGTTCATCGCGATCGAGATGCCGGACTTCGTGGCGTACTGGAAGCCCAGGTCCTTCATCCGGTCGACGATGTCCGCCGTCTGGGGGTTGTCCAGATGGTGGCTGCACTCCGCCACCAGTTCCTTGATGGCCTTCTTGTCCATCAGGTGGTTGCGGAACCCCAGCTCCGCCGGCAGCACCTCGTTGAAGATGATCCGGCCCACCGTCGTGTCGATTAGCTGGCCGTCCGTCTTGGCGTCCCGCACGCGTATGGGCGCCTGGAGGTCCAGGAAGCCCATGTCGTAGGCCAGCCGCGCCTCGCCAAAGCTCCCGTAGATGCCCTGCGCCGGCGGGCCGGGATCGAAGGCGCCCTTTCCGCCCGGCTTCTGAGCCGTCAGGTAGTAACAGCCGAGAACGATGTCCAGCGTCGGCGCCACCACAGGCTCGCCGTTGGACGGCAGGAGCAGGTTCTGGCTGGAGAGCATGATTTGCCTGGCCTCCGCGACGGAGGCGCGGGACAGCGGCACGTGGACCGCCATCTGGTCGCCATCGAAGTCGGCGTTGAAGGCCGTGCAGACCAGCGGGTGGATCTGGATGGCGCTGCCATCGATGAGCACCGGCTCGAAGGCCTGAATGCCCAGCCGGTGCAGCGTCGGCGCCCGGTTGAGCAGCACCGGGCGCTGCTTGACGATCTCGTCAAGGATGTCCCAGACCTCCGGTCGCGCCCTCTCCACGATCCGCTTGGCCGACTTGATGTTGTGGGCCAGCCCCCGGGCCACCAGCCCGTGCATCACGAACGGCTTGAACAGCTCCAACGCCATGCGCTTGGGCAGCCCGCACTGGTTCAGCTTCAACTCCGGCCCCACGACGATCACCGAGCGGCCGGAGTAGTCCACTCGTTTGCCCAGGAGGTTCTGCCGGAAGCGCCCCTGCTTGCCCTTCAGCATGTCCGAAAGGGACTTCAGCTTGTGGTTCCCCGCCGTGGACACGGCACGGCCGCGCCGCCCGTTGTCGATCAGGCTGTCCACGGCTTCCTGAAGCATCCGCTTCTCGTTGCGGATGATGATCTCCGGCGCCCCCAGCTCCAGCAGCCTCTTCAGCCGGTTGTTGCGGTTGATTACGCGCCGGTACAGGTCGTTCAGGTCACTCGTGGCGAAGCGGCCGCCGTCGAGCTGCACCATCGGGCGCAGGTCCGGTGGCAGTACCGGCAGAATGCCCAGGACCATCCACGGCGGCTTGTTGGCACTCTTGCGCAGCCCCTCCACCACGCGCAAACGCTTGGTGGCCTTCTTCCGCCGCTGGCCGCTGAAGTTCAGGATCTCCGACCGCAGCTTCAGAGCCATCTGGTCGAGGTCGATGCGGCTCAGGATGTCCAGTACCGCCTCGGCGCCCATGCCGTACCTGATCAGCCCCGGGTAGCGCTCGTTCAGCTCGCGGACGTTCTGTTCGGCGAGCAGCGTGCACTGGTCGTCCCGGATCGGGTCCCTGAGGTCCTCCAGTTCATCGATCTGCTTCTCATACTGTTCGCGGACCGCCCCGCGCTCCTCGGCCACCTTCTTGCGCAGCGGCGCCATCTCCGCCATCGCCGCCTCGCGCAGGCGCGTGATTCCCGCCTCCACCTCCACTTCGGCGGCCTTGCGCCGCCCCTCGCGGCCGCCCTCGATGGCCGACCGCCGAGACTGTACCTCCGCCTGCAGCCGTTCAGCGGCGTCGGCCGGAATCGCTTCGCCGCGCACAGCAAGCACGAAATCGTTGTCCAGCGCCAGCTTCTTCGCCGCCTTCGGCCCCGCCTTCGCCAGCTCCGCCTCAAGGGCCGCCGCCTTCTCGCCGAGCGCCTCTAGCTCGCGCTCGATGGCGGCGTCCGCCTCGGCGACATGACTTGGGCGCTGCTCCTCGGCCTGGGCGATCGCTTCGCCCGTCTTCACTTCGATCTCGGCGATACGCTGCGTGTTCTCCGACTCTCCCTCGTCCGTTACACGGTCCATCTCCTCGCGCATGGCGTCGAGGGCGGCCTGCCGGATCTGTTCGTCCACGGCGATGACGATGAACTGGGCGAAGTAGAGCACCCGCTCCAGGCTGCGCGGCGAGATGTCCAGCAACAGCCCGATGCGGCTGGGCGTGCCCTTGACGAACCATATGTGCGCCACCGGGGATGCCAGTTCGATGTGGCCCATGCGCTCTCGCCGGACCTTGGACCGCGTCACCTCTACGCCGCACTTATCGCACACAATGCCCTTGTAGCGGACGCGCTTGTACTTACCGCAGTAGCACTCGAAGTCCTTGGTGGGCCCGAATATCTTCTCGCAGAACAGCCCGTCCTTCTCCGGCTTCAACGTCCGGTAGTTGATGGTCTCCGGCTTCATGACCTCTCCGTACGACCACGACCGCACCTGCTCCGGCGAGGCCAGCGATATGCGGATGGCGTTGAAGTCGTTAACTTCGAGTGCCAAGGAAATCCTCTCCCCTCTCAAAGCTACTCAAGTCAATGCCCAGTTCCGGCAAGTCCAGCGCCGACGTGTCGGCCAGGGTCACCCTCTCCTCCTCTTCGTTGAGGACCTCGACTGCCAGCCCCAGGCTCTGCAATTCCTTGACGAGGACCTTAAAAGACTCCGGTACGCCCGGCTCCTGGATATCTTCGCCCTTGACGATTGCCTCGTAAGTCTTTACACGGCCCACTACATCGTCGGACTTCACGGTCAGCAGCTCTTGCAGAATGTGCGCGGCGCCGTAGGCCTCCAGCGCCCATACCTCCATCTCACCGAAGCGCTGGCCGCCGAACTGCGCTTTGCCGCCCAGCGGCTGCTGCGTTATCAGCGAGTACGGTCCGGTGGAGCGGGCGTGGATCTTGTCCTCCACCAGGTGCACCAGCTTCATCATGTAGATGTAGCCCACAGTGATCGGCTGGTCGAACGCGTCTCCCGTCCGGCCGTCGTACAGGACCTGCTTGCCGTAGATGGGCGCCGCCAGGCCCCGCTCCAGGAGCATACGGTCGGCCAGGGCATCCAGGTCCCGCCGGGACTTCCCCCGTACGCGGTGCAGACCCTGCTGCTCCAGCCACATCTCCAGGCAGACCCGCGTCGCCTCGCCTACCTGCTCCTCGTCGAATACCGGCTCCGGGTCGTACTTGGCCTTCCGCAGCCAGGCGAAAACCCGGTCGACGTCCACGTTCTCGCCGATACCGTTGCTGTGCCCGTTCGTGCGCGCGCCGTTGGCCCCATTGTGCGAGCCTTCCAGCAGCGCCCCCGCCTGCTCGCAGATCCACGTGCGGCAGAGCGCATCTTCGATCGTCTTGGGGTTGCCGCCGTCGAACACCGGCGAGATCGCCCGGAAGCCCATGCGGCGGGCCGCCCAGCCCAGGTGCGTCTCCAGCACCTGGCCGATGTTCATCCGGCTGGGAACGCCGATCGGGTTCAGGATGATGTCGACGGGCGTGCCGTCGGCGAGATGAGGCATGTCCTCCACCGGCAGGATGCGGGCGATGACGCCCTTGTTCCCGTGACGGCCCGCCATCTTGTCGCCCTCGGCGATCTTCCGCCGCTGCGCTATGGCTATACGCACCATCGCCTGCACGCCGGGCGCCAGCTCATCCGTGATCTGTGCGTAGGACGGCCAGCGGCACTGATGGTTCGCGTTTCCGTGAGGAGGCCTGCCCGCATCATTGTCCGTCCGCGCAAAGAAGTGCGTGTCGATCACCTTCCCGCGCTCGCCGTGCGGTACGCGCAACGAGGTGTCCTTCACCTCCCGCGCCTTCTCCCCGAAGATCGCGCGCAGCAGCTTTTCCTCGGCAGTGAGCTCCGTTTCACCCTTGGGCGTGATCTTGCCCACCAGGATGTCACCGGACTGTACCTCTGCGCCAACGCGGATCACACCGTACTCATCGAGGTCGATGAGGCTCTCCTCGCCCACGTTCGGGATGTCCCGCGTGATCTCCTCCGGCCCCAGCTTCGTGTCGCGCGCCTCGACCTCGTGCTTCTCCACGTGGATCGAGGTGAACTTGTCGTCCTGCGCCACCGTCCGCGAGATGATGATCGCGTCCTCGAAGTTGTAACCCTCCCAGCTCATGAACGCGACCAGCAGCGTCTGGCCCAGCGCCAGCTCGCCCGATTCCGTCGAAGAGCTGTCGGCCAGCGCCTGCCCGGCGTGCACCCGCTCGCCCCGCCGCACGATCGCCCGCTGGTTGATGCAGGTGCCCTGGTTGGAGCGGATGAACTTCTGGAGCGGGAAGATTCGCTGGCTGTTATCGTCGTAGAACACCGTGATCGCTTCGCCGGTCACTGCCGTCACAACCCCGTCCGCACGCGCCACGATTACCTGACCGGAGTCGATGGCCGTCTGCACCTCCATGCCCGTGCCCACCAGCGGGATCTCCGGGTGTACCAGCGGCACCGCCTGGCGCTGCATGTTGGCGCCCATCAGCGCCCGGTTCGCGTCGTCGTGCTCCAGGAAGGGGATGAGCGACGCCGCCACCGACACGATCTGCTTCGGCGAGAGGTCCAGGTAATCGACATGGTCGGGCGCCGCCGTCGTGAACGAACCGGCCGCCCGCGCCTCGACGCGCTCCTCCAGAAAGTGCCCCTGCTCGTCGATCGGAGAGTTCGCCTGCGCCACGATGAAGCTCTCCTCGGTGTCCGCTGACAGATACGCGACATCGTCCGAGACGAAGGGCCGTATCGGGATCATCGGCTCCGCCGAGGCAGCGAGCTTCTTCGCTATCGCTTCCGTGATCTCGCTGCCCGCCGCAGCGATGGCCTTGTCCTTCGCATCCAGCACGTCACCCCGCACTGTGCGGCCGATCAGCCCCGGCGAGGCCTTCGGCAGCTCCCGCACGACCTTCCGGTACGGCGTCTCGATGAAGCCGTACTCGTTCACCCGCCCGAAGGTCGCCAGGCTGCCGATCAGGCCGATGTTCGGGCCTTCCGGCGTCTCGATCGGGCAGATGCGGCCGTAGTGGCTGAAGTGGACGTCCCGCACGTCGAAGCCAGCCCGGTCGCGGGAGAGACCGCCTGGGCCCAGGGCGGAAAGGCGCCGCTTGTGCGTCAGCTCTGCCAGCGGGTTCGTCTGGTCCATGAACTGCGACAGCTGCGAACCGCCGAAGAACTCCTTGATCGAAGCGACCACGGGCCGGATGTTGATCAGCTGGCTCGGCGCAATCTCCTGCGGGTCCGTGATGGTCATCCGCTCGCGGATCACGCGCTCCATTCGCAGGAGGCCGATGCGGAACTGGTTCTGGATCAGCTCGCCCACCGTGCGCACCCGCCGGTTCCCCAGGTGGTCGATGTCGTCCGGCCGGCCGAGGCCGTTGTTGAGCCGGACGATCTCCCGCACGATGGCCATGAGGTCGCGCGGCGTCAGGACGCGCTCCTTTATCTCCGGCTTCAGCCTTAGCCTCTTGTTCACCTTGTAGCGGCCGACCTTGCCCAGGTCGTATCGCCGCGGGTTGAAGAAGAGCGAGTTGACGAGGCCGCGGGCGTTCTCAACGGTCGGCGGGTCACCCGGGCGGAGGCGGCGGTAAAGCTCCAGCAGCGCCTCCTCCTTGTTCTCGACGTGCTTAGCCTCGGTTGCCGGCTCGCGGTCGAGCGTCGACTTGATGTAGCGGTAGTCCGGGTTAGTGTCCACGTCCTCGAACAGCGCCAGGATGCGCTCGTTGGTGCCGAGCTGCTGCTGCAGCTCGTGGCGCAGCTTCTCGGCTTCCCGCTCCGTCTTCGCGCTATCGATCTTCCCCTGGATCTCTCGAATGGTGGCGGCGCTGGAGTGCTTTGGCAGCAGGTCCGGCTCGTCGATGGCGCGCAGCAACGTGGTTATGGGAATCTTCCGCTTGCGGTCCACCTTGACCGAGATCACGTTCTTGTTGGACGTTTCGAACTCCAGCCAGGCGCCGCGGTTGGGGATCAGCTTGGCGTAGCAGAGATCGCGGCCGCTGGTGGCGTCGCGCTCCAGCGTGAGGTAGACGCCGGGGGAGCGCACCAGCTGCGAGACGACGACGCGCTCGGCGCCGTTGATGATGAACGTGCCCTGGTCCGTCATGAGCGGGAAATCGCCCATGAAGATCTCCTGCTCCTTGATCTCGCCCGTCTCCTTCACCAGGAGCTGCACGTTCACGCGCAGCGGCGCCGAGAAGGTGGCGTCCCTCTCGCGGCACTCCTCCTGCTTGTACTTCGGGTCCCCAAAGCCGTAGGCCGTGAATCTCAGCTCAAGGCGGTTGCCCGTGAAGTCCTGGATGGGCGAAATCTCGTCGAACAGCTCCCGCAGCCCTTCCCTCTTGAAGATTTCGTAGGACTGCAGCTGGATTTCCACCAGGTGCGGCAGCGAGATTACGTCCGGTATTCGGGAGTAGGACTTGACGATCTGAGGAACGCGAAACTTCTCGTCGACGATGTTCCGGGGCAAAACCATACGATACCTCTCCTTAAGAGGCTAAGAGAATCGGAGCCTCTGGCAAATGAGAATTAGCGCCTGGCGGCAAAGATAGTAAGATGGGGAAACAAATGATGGGGGGCTAGATCAACCATCCAACCGATAAATCTACCAGCAAATGACAGTCGTGTCAACAACTATGACGCCTTTTGCCCCACCGCCCCTCACTCCACGGCAACCACCACCGGCCGCCGCTGTCGAGCCGGCGCCTGGCCCCGCATCACCCCCGCCACCCCCAGCGCGATCAGCACGGCCCCGGCCGCCGTGTTCACGCCTATCGACTCGTCCAGCACCGCCCAGCCCAACAACAGGCCAACCGCCGGAATGATGTACGTGACGATCGATGTCCGGACGCTGCCCGCGTGGTCTACCAGCCAGAGGTAAGCAACATAGGCGAAGCCACTGCCCACAACCCCCAGCGTCAGCAGCGAAAGCCACGCCTTCAAGCTCAAGGAGTAGTCCGGTCGCCCCTCGACCGCCAGCAGCAGCGCGACCGCCATCAGCGTTCCCAGGAGCAGTTGCAGGCCGGACAGGCTGAGCGGGTCCTGGGAGCGCAACAGCGTGCGGGCGTATACGGCGCCGGCGCCGTAGCAGGCCGCAGCCGCCACCACCGCCAGTTGCCCCAAGACGCTGGCGTCCGTGATGTCCAGCACCCCGTCCCCCGTCAGCACGACCACTCCCAGAAACCCCACCACCAACCCGGCGACGCGCCCGGCCGTCATTCGCTCCTCGGCCAGGAAGGCTGCCGCGAACATGGCCGTGAACAGGGGCATCGTAGAGTTAAGCACGGAGGCCGTGCCGATGGCTATGTGCTCCTCCGCCCAGGCGATCAGCGCGAAGGGGAGAACGTTGCTCAGCAGCGCCATGAAAGACACCTTCGCGATCAGCGAGGGCTCCGGTCGCAAAGAGACGCGCCGCACCGCCAGCACGCCGGCAACGGCGATGGCGCCGAAGAACAGCCGACCCGCCACCAGGTCCAGCGCCGACGTCTCGTCGACGACCACGCGGATAAACAAGAACGAGGCGCCCCAGACGGCGCCGAGGACGATGAGGATAGCGAGGGCTCTTGGGGTCATGGAAGATCGGACACGGGGCGGCTCCCCGGCCAAACCGCCGGGCGGGAGCCCACAAGCGTAACGTATCGGAGGCGCTATCTTGCGTCAACGTCGCGGCTGCCCCGCGGCTACGCCGAAGCCTCGCTCGGGAGCGGCCATGGCCCACCGGTTGACGTCGGCTCCTTGTCGGGCTATGCTCAGCGCCTCGGAGTCGCTCCTGGCCGATCGCCCCGCAGCCGGCGCCGGAAGGCGCCGCCGAGACCGACTGTACGTGGACGTGGATCATGAACGCAAGGCGGATTCCCTGGTTGTTGACACTGGCCCTGGGGTTAGCCTTGCTGGCCTCGGCGCCACCCTCGGAGGCCACCGGCCCCGGGAACGGCGGACTCGAACGCGGCCCCGCCGCCGTTGACCCGCAGCCGGTGCCCCCCGCCGACCCCGGCGCCCTCGTACCACCGGACCAGACTCCGCCCCCTCCCAACAGTCCTATCGTGGGCCTCAACGCCGTGCTCGACCGGCTCGACCTCATCCTCGGCGTGATCGGGCCCCAGCCTGGGAGTGGCACCGTCACCCTGGAGGGCGAGGCCGCTCCTCTGCAGCTCGTTGACGATCTCGAAGCGGCAAGACGCCACACCCAGGCAGCCCTCGACGCCTTCTTGGGGACGACCCGTGCTCTTCACGAGACCGTAGACAGCGTAGAGCTCGCCGTCCGCGCACTCGAAGCAGCCCCGGTCCGCCCGGGTTCGCCGGGTGAGGCGCTCCTCGATGCCATGTCCGTCCGGCTTGCTATGGTGGCCCGTGAGATAGCGAAGGACTTGCTCGGTCAGGCCCGCGACGGCGGCGTTCCCGGCCGGATACTCGTCAGGGGCCTTGCCGAGCTACTGACCGGAGACCAGCTGCTGGCAGCGGGTGACCACGGTGACGCGGCCGGCCACTACGGCAACTCGGTCACAGTCGGAGACCAGCTCAGTTTCGACCTGGACCAGTTCCAGATAAACGTGCTTCTCGCCTTCCAGAACGAGACTGTGGGGTACAGCTACGCCATCGCTGTGGGTGGGCAGTTGGAGCGCATGGGCTCCGGAGGGATCGGGCCCGATGGCCTCGCCCGCACCGCCGCGGACCCGCCGGAGACTCCGCAATCGCCCACAAAGGAGATGAACATCGCCAGCGTCAGCAAGCCCATCACCGCTGTCGCGGTGCTGAGGCTTCTGGAAGCCAACGGCGTTGACCCGGACGATTCCATCTCGCCCTACCTGCCACCTTCCTGGACACAGGGGCAGTGCATCCCCGAAGGGCAATGCACCGACGATCTGACCTTCCGCGACCTCATGACACACCGCAGCGCTCTCAACTCGAACAATAACGGCCCGTACGACTACGCCTCACTGCGGTCATACATCGCGGAGGGTGTTAACCCGGCGTTCAAAACCTTCGTGTACCAGAACGCCAACTTCGCGCTGCTCGCGCGAGTCCTGCTGCCCATGCTCCTCGGCGTAGACCCCGAGCAGGCCCCCGATCCACCCTCCGCGGCCTCGGGAATCTACCGGCTTTACGTCGCGGGCAACCTGTTCCAACCGATCGGCGTGACCGGCGACTGCCTCCCGAACGACACGGACCAGACCCTCCTATACCGGTTCCCTTACGACAACTCCACCGGAATCAACGCCGGCGATTGGACCCTCATCTGCGGCTCCGGCGGCTGGTACCTATCGGCCGTTGAGCTGCTAAACT
>Ga0209342_10007848_pt1 | contig 10714 bp, 8 predicted proteins | sample RifCSP16_2_FD_184023 | JGI IMG/M metagenome (GOLD analysis project Ga0209342, IMG submission 184023) | Soil microbial communities from Rifle, Colorado - Rifle CSP2_sed 16_2 (SPAdes) (version 2) | ecosystem: Environmental > Terrestrial > Deep subsurface > Rock core/Sediment | place: Rifle... | reverse complement strand
TCTGGAGCGACGAGCCGGATACCGCATGCAAGAAGTGCGGGCATATGAACGCGCGGCCCATCGGCACGTCCTGCGTCGAGTGGTGCGCCTATGCGAAAGAGTGCGTGGGCGCGGAGAAGCTCGAGAGGCTCAAAAAAGCGGCGAAGGGCTGATATCTGTTCACGCCGTTAGAGAACTTGTTTCTCTAACGGCGTTCACCTGTTTTTCTCGCCGTCTCCAAAATTAACATTGAAATTCACCGTCAACCCCTTTGCTTCGTCGCGTAGCGTACCAGGATGCGGAAATTCTTGTAACATAATGTCTCAGCTATCTGGAAACGCGCTTCATGAAAATCGCCTGATTTGTGCAGCACGCTTGGACGCGCCGATCGCTCAGGGGCTGCCGGATCATAATGTCTATTTTGCGGTCTGTGTATCAGCTTGACACCTGCTGCTTGAACATATATATTTAATCCATTCCTGACACTGCGTTTCCTCACACTCCTTCTCTATTGAGGTGATCCCATGGACCGCAGAAAATTTCTGAAAGTAGCGGCAGTCGGCGGCATGGGTCTTACCATCTCCCCGGTTTTTGACCCCCTTGTACAATTAGCGGAAGCAGCGGGAAGGCCCGACCTGGTCGTTGCGCACGGCGCTTCACCCGCGCAGATCACGAAGGCCGCTATTAACGCCCTGGGCGGGATCAGAAGATTTATTTCCCGCGGTGATATCGTCGTCGTTAAGCCGAACATCGGCTGGGACCGGCTGCCCGAGCAGGCGGGAAACACGAACCCCGAGGTCGTCGCCGCCGTGGTGAAACTCTGTTTTGAAGCAGGGGCGAAGAAGGTGAAGGTCTTCGACCGCCCGGTGAACGACCCGCGGAGGTGCTACATCCAGAGCGGCATTTCTCCGGCCGCCGCCGCGCTCGGCGCGGAAGTGGATTACGTGGATGAGCGAAAGTTCAAGGACATGGCCATAAACGGCCAGGCGCTCAAGACGTGGCCGCTCTACACCGAGGTCTTCGAGGCGGACAAGGTGATCAACATTCCGATCGCGAAACATCACGGGCTCGCGAAGCTTACCCTGTCCATGAAGAACTGGATGGGCGTGATGGGCGGGTCACGGAGGCAGATACACCAGAAGCTCGACGAAAGCCTCGTGGACCTCTCGATGAAGATAAAACCCACGCTTACCATCCTTGACGCCGTGCGCATCCTCACGGCCAACGGCCCGCAGGGAGGAAGCCTCGCGGACGTGAAGAAGCTCGATACGGTCATCGCAGGCATAGACCAGGTCGCGATCGACTCCTACGGCGCCACGCTTTTCGGCATGCAGGGGAGCGACCTCGGATATGTGAGGATCGGCGCCAGGCTCGGCCTCGGGACGATGGATCTGGCGAAGTTGAAGATCAAAAAAATACAGATTTAGCCACGGATGGCTTGGATAAAATCAGCTCGTAGCTCATGGCTCATGCCCAACAGCTAAGAACTGTAATTACCGCCGAAGTTTGTAAAACGAGAGACGAGTTCCGCGAACTTGTCCTTCTCCTTTCTCACCGCACACAAGGAGTCTGCCATGAAGATCCTTCTCGTTTATCCAAAGTACCCCGATACCTTCTGGAGCTTTAAATACGCATTAAAGTTCATTTCCAAAAAAGCGACCCTTCCTCCCCTGGGTCTTCTGACCGTGGCAGCCATGCTTCCATCCGCGTGGGAGAAGAAGCTCGTTGACATGAATGTGGAAGCCCTGAAGGACAGAGATCTTTTGTGGGCGGATTATGTCTTCCTGAGCGCCATGTCAATCCAGCGGGAGTCCTCACAGGCCGTGATCGACCGTTGCAAGGCGCTCGGCGTCAAGGTCGTTGCCGGCGGTCCTCTGTTCACCGCGAGTCATGAGGAGTTCGAGGACGTGGACCATTTTGTGCTTAATGAGGCCGAGATCACGCTTCAGCCGTTCGTGGATGATCTGAACAGGGGGCCGGCCGGCCGCCTCTACACCTCCCGTGAATGGACGGACATGCGGAGCACGCCTGTTCCGCTCTGGGAGCTTGTGAACATGAAAAGATACGCGTCCATGAACATCCAGTACTCACGGGGGTGCCCCTTTGACTGCGAATTCTGCAACATCACGGTGCTGTACGGCCGCGTTCCGCGGACAAAGGGCAAGGAGCACATGGTCGCCGAGCTCGAAAGCCTCTACGCGCGGGGATGGAAAAGCGGTGTGTTCATTGTCGATGATAACTTCATCGGGAACAAGGGAAAGCTGAAAAAAGAGGTCCTGCCCGCCATCATCGAATGGATGGAGAGAAGAAAACATCCGTTCACGCTTTCTACGGAAGCGTCCATCAACCTTGCCGATGATGAGGAGCTCATGCGCATGATGGTCCGCGCCGGGTTCGACACGGTCTTTATCGGCATCGAGTCGCCCAACGAGGAAAGTTTGGCCGAGTGCGGCAAGATGCAGAACAAGAACCGCGACCTGACCGCGTGCGTGAAGAAGATCCAGAAGTCCGGTCTCGAGGTCCAGGCAGGGTTCATCGTGGGCTTTGACAGTGATCCCGCCGCCATCTTCGACCGGCTGATAAAATTCATCCAGGAAAGCGGGATCGTGACCGCGATGGTCGGCCTGTTGAACGCGCCGCAGGGAACGAAGCTCTACCACCGCCTTCAGAAGGAGGGCAGGTTGTTGAACGCGGCTACGGGAGACAACACGGATTTTTCGATCAACTTCATTCCCCGAATGAACTCCGACGCGCTCATCAGCGGGTACCAAAAGATCGTCCACACGATCTATTCTCCTAAACACTACTACGCGCGGGTAAAGCGGTTCTTGAAAGAGTATGAACCGGTGAAGAAAAAAATGTCCCGTCTCAAGTTCAGCCACCTGAAGGCCGCTGTCCGGTCAACGGTGCGCCTGGGTTTAATCGGGAAAGAGCGGTACCAATACTGGAAGCTTGTTTTCTGGTCCCTGTTCCGTTGTCCGCGGCTTTTGCCGATAGCGATCACCTTCACCATCTACGGGTACCATTTTCGGAAGGTCTTTAAGAAAAATATGCCGGTGCTACATTAGAAAAAGCCGGTTCATTGCTTATGGCTGATAGCAAGGCCAAGAGCGCGGATTGAAATGCAAAACTTTCGCAGAATAACTCAAGGCTTCTTTTTACTCCTCTTCCTCTTTCTCTTTATCCAGACCGAGTCAAAGGGGAATGACGAGCTCGGCTATCCCGTCCGGCTGTTTCTGGATTTCGATCCGCTGATCCTGATCACCACGCTTCTTGCCGCCCACGCAGCGGCTGTGTCCTTTTATCTGTCCATCATCACCATCATCATCACCGTCCTCCTGGGCCGTGTCTTCTGCGGATGGGTGTGCCCTCTCGGGACGCTGAACAATATCGTAGGTTCTCTCAAAAAACAGCAGCCGGACAAGCAGCCGTGGAACTGGCACCGGATAAAGTATTACATCCTGATCGGCATCCTCGCATCGGCCGTGTTCACGCTCCAGCCCGTGGGCATCCTTGATCCTCTTTCACTTCTCATCAGGTCTCTGTCCGTGAGCGTCTATCCGTTGTTCAATTACGGCGTGCGTGCGGTGTTCGATACGCTTTACGCGATAGATCCGCTCGGACTTGCTGTTGTGTCCGAACCGGTCTATACGATCCTCAAAAAAACCATTCTCTCCTTCAATCAGTCGTTTTACAACCAGGGAGTGTTCGTCGGGGTTCTTTTCATCGCGCTTCTCGGACTGAACCTCATCGAGAAGCGGTTCTGGTGCAAATATCTCTGTCCGCTCGGCGCGTTCCTCGGCATCCTTTCCCGGTTTTCCTTCTTGAAACGAACGGTGAGCGATGGCTGCACGGAATGCGGGGCATGCGCCGGTGTGTGCCAGGGCAACGCCGCGCCGGACGGGAAAGAGAATTGGAAAGTCACTGAATGCCTCTACTGCTGGAACTGCGATGATATTTGCCCCGCGAACGCGGTGAGCTTCGGATTCGCCGGGAAAAAAGCGGCTGCTGCCATGGATCTCGGAAAGAGGAGGGTGATCGTATCCGTTGTATCGGGTATCGTTGCAGTGCCGCTGTTGAGGATAAACCCGCTTGCGACCGCAAACGCAAAGAACCCCGTCCTCCTTCGTCCGCCCGGCGCGCTTGAGGAAAAGGAATTTCTTGCCCGATGCGTAAAGTGCGGCGAGTGCATGAAGGTCTGCATCACGAACGGGCTCCAGCCCGCGCTTTTTGAAGCGGGTCTCGAAGGTATTTGGTCTCCCACGCTCGTGCCGAGGATCGGGTACTGCGAGTATCGCTGCACGCTCTGCGGCCAGGTCTGCCCCACGGGCGCGATCAAGCGGCTCGCGCTCCCGGAGAAGGCGAAGGTCAAGATCGGTCTCGCCATGATCGACAAAGGGCGGTGTCTTCCCTGGGCGCACGCCAGACCCTGTATTGTGTGTGAAGAGGTTTGTCCCACGCCGAAGAAGGCCATCTGGTTCGAGGATGTTGCCGCGCGCGACCGGCAGGGAAGGCAGGTACGGGTGAAGCAGCCCCATGTCGATCTCGAACTCTGCATCGGCTGCGGTATCTGCGAGACGAAGTGCCCGGTGCTGGGCCGGCCTGCGATCACCGTTACGAATGTGGGAGAGTCGAGGTCGAGGGAGAACCAGCTGCTCTTATAAAGGAAGCAGAGGGGAGGTGAACCGACAAACGAAGCACACCGTAAAGAACTTCATGCCTTCTCGATCACCACGCGGTTTTTTACGAGCGATACCTCCTGCACCAGGCCCCGCACCCTCTTCTCCTCGCCGAAAAGATTTCTCAGGACCACCTCGCCGCCTTCCGCGCGGACAAGGTTCACCGACTCAAGGACAAGATCTTCCCGGTTGTTTTGTCTTACATATGCCTTTAAATCACACATAACAGCTTCCTTCGTCCTTTCTCCGTCATCCCTCGTTCCTTATCAACCTTTGCGTGCTCCGCGCACTCTGCGGCCGGTTTCGCCTCTTTGGATCTTTTCCTCCCTCCGCTTCTTGGCGAAGATCCGGATCGGGGTGCCGCTGAATCCGAAGGCACGGCGAAGGTGGTTCTCGATGTAGCGAAGGTAGGAAAAGTGAACGCCGGCCGGATAGTTGACGAACACGATGAATGTCGGCGGTTTTATCCCGACCTGGGTGGCGTAGTAGTATTTCACTCTTTTGCCGCGGTAGAGCGGAGGTTCGTGTCCGGACACCAGATGCTCGAATACCCTGTTGAGCTCCGCCGTGGGCACGCGTCTTTCGTATTCCGCGATGACCTTGTCGATCTCCTCAAAGACCTTGGTGACCCGCTGGCGGGTCGAGGCCGAAATGGTGACCACCGGCGCATAGTCCGCGAACTTAAGCCGCTGTTGCACGTCGGACATGAACTTTTTATACGCCTGCTCCTTGTCCGGCACCAGGTCCCACTTGTTCAGCATGATGATAATGCCTTTGCCGGCCTCGTGCGCGAGGCCCACGATCCGCTCGTCCTGTTCGGTAATGCCCTCGGATGCATCCATGAGCACGAGCGCGACGTCCGCGCGATCAAGACTTTTTATTGCGCGCATCACGCTGTACTTTTCGACGCCCCGGCTGATCTTGCCGCGGCTCCGTATGCCGGCGGTATCGACGAGCATGTACTTTTTCCCGTAGTATTGATAGATACTGTCAACGGAGTCTCTTGTCGTGCCCGGCACATTGCTCACGATCATCCGGTCTTCTCCGATAAGGGAGTTCACGAACGACGATTTGCCCACATTCGGCCTGCCGATGATCGCGATCCGCGGAGGCCCGATCGGCGCGCCTTCCTCCGCCTCGTTCACCCGCGCGGTCTCCGGCAACAGGCGATAGATCCCATCCATGAGATCCGAAAATCCCGGGCCGTGTTTCGCGGAGAAGGGGAAGAGCGTATCGATGCCGAGACGGTAGAAGTCCGAAAGGAGGTCCTCGTCCCTGACCCCGTCCACTTTGTTCACCGCGTATATCACCGGTTTGCCCGAGACCCTGAGCTGATGAGATACCTCGATATCCGCCGGAAGAAGGCCCTGCTTGCCGTCCATGAGGAAGAGAATGAGGTCGGCCTCTTCGACAGCGAGACGGCTCTGTTCCCGCATTTTTATGTACATGGGATCTTCCGTCTCCGGCTCGAAACCGCCGGTATCAACGAGCAGAAAGCGTTTGTCCTCCCACTGCGCGTCGGCATAGTTGCGGTCCCGGGTAACGCCGGGCATGTCCTCGACGACGGCGAGATTTCTTCCGATGACCCTGTTGAACAGGGCGGACTTGCCGACATTCGGCCGGCCTACTATGGCGACGATGGGTTTAGACATGGTTAGGGGCTAAGGGCATAGAGCATGGAGCATGGTGAAGGGAGCACCGTTACTCTCTGCGCTCTGCGCTATGCTGTTTGCTTGCAGCACTGTATCACTATATCACTATATCATTTTTACTCATGCTAATTCAATAAAAAACCTTGCGAAGGCATGTCATTTATGTTATTTTCTACATTCATTGTTCCAGGAGGCCGCTATGAGAATGCTGGCAATGCTGGTGGCAGGGCTGCTGCTCGTTGCAACGGAGGCCCGGGCGGATTTTTATAAATGGGTGGACGGCAACGGCAAGGAAAATTATACCAACGATAAGTCAAAGGTTCCATACAAATATCGCGAGCGGGCAACATCCGTGGAAATGAATGACGAGCGTGTGAGCGTCGGTGACAAACCAACGGGTACAACATCGACTGCCGTCAGGGAACATAGGGATAAGCAGGGCAGGGGAGAGGAGCACTGGCGCAAGAAGGCCGCAAGCCTTCGCCTGAGGCTTCGGGACCAGCAGGATGAGTACAACCTTGTTCTGAAACAATTGGAAGATGAGGACCGGAAGCCGAAAAAACTGAGCGCCGGGAAGAAAAAATCCCATTCGGGCCTCGAAAAAAAGAAGATGAGACTGGAAAAAGATATTGCAAGGACCCGGAGGATGCTTGATGTCGATCTGCCGGAAGAGGCGCGAAAAGCAGATGCCTATCCGGGGTGGGTACGGGAATAAATTGCGGATAGCGGGATGCGGTTGTGGAATAAAATGCAAGGGCTGTAGACCGCCGGGATAGCCGGGAGTATAAAGCGAAGTTAAGAAGATAAGAAGTTGGGAAGTTGAGATTTAAAGACGCTCCTCTTCTCACCGTTTCAATTTCTTACGTTGGCTGCTTTTTTAAATTCCGTGTTCTCCGCGGTAAAAAAACTTTTCAGGCGTGGTCCACTATGAAAAAGATCATCATCGCAGAGACCATCATGCGGGAGATCGGCGGGCACGACGCGATCTTCAGGCGCGGAGACATCACGACATACACGGCCCTGACATCCGAAGAAATACTGAATATTCACGGGGTCCGCAAAGCGCATCTTATCATTACCGACCTCGCTCTGCCGCTGATGGGCGGCGCCAAACTTTGCTCCGCGATACGCAGTGATGCCGGTCTCAAGAACGTATCCATCATCATGGCCTGTGACAATACCGAAACGTCCCTTGCCGCATGCCGGGAAGCCGGGGCCAATGACGTTATCGCGAGGCCGGTTGACCCTATCCAGCTTTTTTTGAAGATATCCGAACTGCTCGTCATCCCGCAGAGGAAGGACTTGCGGGTGCTTCTGCGCGTTTTGGTGAAAGGCCGGGAGGGCGATGCCGCATTTTTCGCCTCGACTCAGGATATCAGTATTTCCGGAATGCTGCTGGAGACCGACCGCGTGCTCAAAAAGGGCGACCACATAACGTGCGCGCTGAATATCGGCCACAGCGAGATCACTCCCGCATGCCAGGTCACCCGGGTGAACAGGACCAAATCAGGGAGATTGCGGTACGGCGTGAAATTCTTGAATCTTGATACGAAATCCCTTATTGTCATCGAGCAGTTCGTCAAGATCAATGTGAGGCGTTAAGAGCGATAAAATTGATAATTTGATATTTTCAATTTCCAATTTTCAATTGAAACCGGAGGAGTCGTTTGGAAGAGCGGTATAATCCGAAGAACGTGGAGGCGCGCTGGCAGCGGCATTGGGTGGAGAACGGGACCTTCAAGGTCACCGAGGACCCCTCAAAGACGAAGTACTACTGCCTTGAGATGTTCCCTTATCCGTCCGGCAGGATCCACATGGGTCATGTGCGGAACTACGCCATCGGCGATGTCGTCTCGCGGTATAAGAGAATGCGGGGGTTCAATGTGCTCCACCCCATGGGCTGGGACGCCTTCGGCATGCCCGCGGAGAACGCGGCGATCAAGCACGGCATCCACCCGTCGAAATGGACGCTTGAGAACATCGCCCTCATGCGCGACAAGCAGCTCAACAGGCTCGGCCTCTCGTATGACTGGGACCGCGAGGTGACCACCTGCCGGGAAGAATATTACCGCTGGAACCAGTGGTTCTTTATCAAGATGTACGAACGCGGGCTCGCGTACAAGAAGCTTTCTTACGTCAACTGGTGCCCGTCGTGCCAGACCGTGCTCGCCAACGAACAGGTGGAGAGCGGCCTGTGCTGGCGGTGCAGTACGGTGGTAACGCATAAGGAGCTTGAGCAGTGGTTCTTCAAGATCACGGCTTACGCCGAAGAGTTGCTTTCTTCCTGCGACAAACTCACGGGATGGCCTGAACGCGTTCTCACCATGCAGCGCAACTGGATCGGGAAGTCCGTGGGCGTTGAGGTGGATTTTACGGTCGCGGATTCAGGCGGGAAGTTAACCATATTCACCACCCGGCAGGACACGCTGTTCGGCGTGACCTTCATGAGCATCGCCCCGGAGCACCCCATGCTCGATTCGCTTATCCGCGGCAAGAAGCAGGCCGAGGAGGTGCGTGCTTTTGTCCAGCGGGTGATGCGCGAAGACAAGGCCGCGCGCACCGACGAAAAGCAGGTGAAAGAAGGCGTTTTCACGGGCGCTTATGCCGTGAACCCGCTGAACAATGAAAAGGTGCCGATCTGGGTCGGGAACTTTGTGCTCATGGAGTACGGGACCGGCGCGATCATGTCCGTGCCCGCGCACGACCAGCGCGATTTCGAGTTCGCGAAGAGGTACGGTCTGTCGGTCCGTGTCGTGATCCAGAATCCTGCGAAGAACCTCGTGCCGGAGAAGATGGAGCAGGCATATGTCGAGGACGGCATCATGGCGAACTCAGGCCAATTCGACGGGCTCTCCAATTCAGCCGCCAGGGACACGATAGCCGATCACATAGAAAAGGGCGGTCTGGGCAAACGCACGGTGAACTGGCGGCTCCGCGACTGGGGCATCTCGCGTCAGCGCTACTGGGGCACGCCGATCCCGATCATCTACTGCAAAAAATGCGGCGCCGTTCCGGTGCCGGAGAAGGACCTCCCCGTCCGGCTGCCGATGGACGTGGAGTTTACCGGCAAGGGGCTTTCCCCGCTCGCGGAATCAAAATCGTTCCGGGAGACGACGTGCCCCACGTGCGGCGGTCCGGCCCGGCGCGAGACGGACACCATGGACACCTTTGTGGACTCTTCGTGGTACTTTCTCCGCTACTGTTCGCCGAAGTTCGACAAGGCGCCGTTCGATAAAAAGGCGGCCTCATACTGGATGAGCGTGGACCAGTACATCGGCGGCATCGAGCACGCGGTTCTGCATCTCCTCTATGCGCGGTTCTTTACGAAAGTGATACGCGACCTGGGCCTGTTCGACGGTGACGAGCCGTTCATCAACCTCCTCACCCAGGGCATGGTGATCAAGGACGGCGCCAAGATGAGCAAGTCCAAGGGGAACGTGGTTGATCCCGATCACATCTTGACCAAGTACGGGGCGGACACGGCACGGCTGTTCTCGCTTTTTGCCGCGCCGCCGGAACGCGACCTTGATTGGAGCGACCAGGGTGTTGAGGGCGCGTACCGGTTCCTGCACCGGATCTGGGCGCTGGTCTCGAAGCATCTCCCTTTGGTTCGAAACGTGAAACCCGCCGGTTCCGAAGCGAGGGGAGACAGCCTGTACCGCAAGACCCATATCACCATCAAGAAAGTGACCGACGACATAGAGCGCGAGTTCCACTTCAATACCGCCGTCGCGGCGCTCATGGAGATGGTGAACGAGATGTACGACTACACCGCGAACGGCCTGAGCGAAGACAAACTGCCGGTGCTCAGGGCGGCCGTTGAAACTCTCACCCTGCTTATCTCTCCCTTAGCGCCGCACGTTGCCGAAGAGCTCTGGGAGGCCCTCGGGCATGAGCCGAGCATTGCGAACGCTCCCTGGCCGCAGTATGATCCGGCGGCGATCGTGGCGTCCGAGGTGACGGTGGTCGTGCAGGTGAACGGCAAGGTTCGGAGCAAGCTCACGCTGCCGGCAGGATCCCCTGACAAAGCGATCGAGGCCGCGGCCCTTGCCGATCCCCGGGTCAAGGAATACACGAACGGCAAACCGCTGAAGAAGGTCATTGTGGTCCAGGGGAAGCTTGTCAATATTGTGGAGTGAGTGCCGGAAGGGGAAGGTGAAAGAAATGAGGGACGAGGGACGAGAGACGAGGGACGGGGGACGGGGGAGGAAGACTTCCGTCGTCTTGGCGAGCAGAGCGAGCGGTCGTTCGTTGTCCCTTGTTATGGTCTTGCTCGCTCTGTCAATAGTGCTCCCTTCCTGCGGTTACCGGCTGGGGGGCACGGGCGGGCTTGTGCCTGAAGGGGCGCATTCCATCGCTGTTCCGGTGTTCATAAACGGGACGCATGAGCCATACGTGGATACC
>Ga0209342_10007843_pt1 | contig 10717 bp, 9 predicted proteins | sample RifCSP16_2_FD_184023 | JGI IMG/M metagenome (GOLD analysis project Ga0209342, IMG submission 184023) | Soil microbial communities from Rifle, Colorado - Rifle CSP2_sed 16_2 (SPAdes) (version 2) | ecosystem: Environmental > Terrestrial > Deep subsurface > Rock core/Sediment | place: Rifle... | reverse complement strand
CAACATCGTCACGACCTACGTCTACGATGAGGCCGGCAACCATGTGCAGGTCATCGACACCTTTGGGCGCGTGACGCAGTACATCTACGACAGTGCACATCGCCTGGTCTCGGTCACCGATCCCGCCGGCAATGTGACGCAGAGCAGCTACGACGAAGCGGGGAATCTGACCCAGACAGTCGATCCCCTGGGCCGGACCACGCGCTACGAATACGACGAACTCAACCGGGTGCGGCGTGTAATCGATGCGCTTGGGGGCACAACCGTCACGACGTTTGATGAGAAAGGCAACGTGGTTTCCACAACCGACGCCCTCGGGCGTGTGACCACCTTCGAGTACGACGAACTCAACCGTCAGGTAGGGGTGGCCGATGCGTTGGGCAATGCCAGCACGACAACCTACGACGGCAACGGCAATGTCGTGGCCACGGTCGACGCGGCTGGCCACGTCACGACCTTTGAGTATGACGAATTGAATCGCTTGTTCCGCCAAACTGACCCGGAGGGCGGCCTCACAGGGCACTTCTACGATGCCTCCGGCAACCGGGTCCGCTCGATAGATCCCAATGGCCACGGGACTCGCTTCGAGTATGACGCCCTCAATCGGCTGACGGCTGTCATCGATGCCTCGGGCGGTAGGACGGCCTATGCGTACGACGCCGTGGGCAACAGACTCACAGCGGCCGACGCCAACGGGGGGCGCACAATCTTCGCCTACGACATGCTCGACCGTCTGGTGGCCACCATCGATCCGCTGGGTGCTATCACCAGCGCGGAGTACGACGCGCTGGGCAATGTGATGGCCCGGCTAGACCCCAACGGCCAGCGTTCAACCTTCGAGTACGACGAGCTCAACCGCCTGGTGCGCCAGGTCGATCCGCTTGGTGGCGCGACGTTCTTTGCTTACGATGCGGTTGGCAATCAGGTTTCGACCACCAATCCGCGTGGCGGCATCACCCTCGCCGACTACGATGCCCTCAACCGGCCGATCCTGATCACAGACCCCAACGTTCACGCCACGTCCACGGGCTACGACGCGGCTGGAAACGTCGTTTCCGTCACCGACGCGCTCGGTGCGACGACGGCTTTCGTGTACGACGATTTGAACCGCCAGATCCAGGTGGTCGATCCGCTGGGCAACACCAGCCACTATGTCTACGATGCGGCTGGCAATCGCCTCTCGATGACCGACGCCGAGGGCGTGGTCACCCGTTACGAGTACGATGGCCTGGGCCGGCTGACCGCGGTGGTTGAGAACTTCCTGCCCGGGCTGACGCCGGATCATCAGACCAACGTTCGCAGCGACTACGCTTACGACCCGGCTGGCAACCGGCTGAGCATTGCAGATGCCAAACGCCACGTGACCAGCTTTGAGTACGACGAACTGAACCGACTGATAAACGAAGTCGACCCGCTAGGCAACGCCACCGGCTACGACTATGACGCGGTCGGGAACCGCATGTCGCTCACGGACGCGGAGGGCTTCACTACGACCTTCCGTTTCGATGCCGCCAATCGTCTTCTGGCCATCGATTACCCGGAGCCGGATGCCGATGTGGCCTTTGAGTACGATGCCGCTGGGAACCGGTTGCGGATGGACGGCGGGGTCGGCACCACGACTTGGGCATTTGACGCCCTGAACCGACCGACCGCCGTGACGGACCCCTTCGGCGGCACCGTCGGCTACGCCTATGACGTCGCCGGGAACAGAATCGGGCTTACCTATCCGGATGGCAGGGCTGTGAGCTACGCCTACGACCCTGCCAACCGACTGGGGCAGGTCACTGACTGGGCTTCGCTGGTCACGGCCTATGCCTATGACGCGGCCAACCGTCTGGCGAAGGTTTCCCTACCCAATGGCGTGGTTTCAAGCTACCGCTATGATGCGCGAGGACGCGTGCTCGAGATCCGCCATCAAACGGCGACCGATCTGCTCTCCTCCTTCCAGTACGAGTACGACAGGGTCGGCAACCGGACGCAGGCGGTAGAGGTGATGACCTGGCCCGGTCAGCCGCAGCCGGCTGCTGCGTACGGAGGCCTGAAGCCAGTGGCGGACCTGGGCTCGCCTGGCCACTCACAGTCAGCGGTTGCTATAGAAGGACCTGGATCGGTGGCGCGCCTGCCCCGGCCTTCAACCGGGAGTGCTTCTGTCCCGCCCGATCCCCTGGTGGCTGGCCTGGCGCCATTTGGGCTGCTCGTACTCGCGCCCTTGATGCGGCGCCGTGGAAATGGCCATCCGCGCCTCATGGTCGTCCTTGTGATCATCGCCGGCTCCAGCCTGGCCCTGGCGGCCTGCACCTTCCCCGTCCCAACTCCCACCCCGACCAGCACACCGACAGCCACCGCGACGGCGACCATGACGCCGACCATGACGCCGACGGCCACGTTCACCCCAACGGCTACATTCACGCCCACTCCGACCGATACGCCAACCCAGACTCCGACTCCAACACCCGAACCGGTGGTGACCACCACAACCATCACCTACACCTACGACCCGCTCTACCGCCTTGTGGCTGCCGACTACGACAGTGGCGAGTTCTTCCACTACAGCTACGACCCAGTTGGCAACCGCCTGAGGCAAGGTACCCTCGCCGGCACCAACCTCTACACCTATGACATCGCGAATCGCCTGACCAACGTCGACGGCGTGCCCTTCATCTGGGACGCCAAGGGCAACCTGCTCGACGACGGGACCCGCACTTACAGTTACAACCACGCCAACCGGTTGACCTCGGTCATCATGAGTGCGGGCACCTTTGCCTTCGCCTACAATGGCCTCGGTGATCGCCTGCAGCAGACGATCAATGGGGTGCCGCAGAAATACACCCTCGACCTCGCTGCGGGATTGACGCAGGTGCTACAGGACGGGATGAACAGCTATCTATACGGGGTGGGGAGGATTGGCGAGCAACAGCCTGGTGGTGTCGCATACTACGGAGTCGATGTCCTCAGAAGCGTCCGCCAGGTAGTGAGTCATATGGCGACTGCAGCGATGGCTCGCAGTTTTGAACCGTTCGGAGAGGTAATGCGGAGCACTGGCGGATTCTCTACCAGCTTGGGCTACACCGGCGAATGGGCGGACCCTTCGGGCCTGGCCCATCTTCGATGGCGCTACTACCAGCCCAATACGGGAACATTCATCGCGAAGGATCCGCTTGTCGAAATCCCTGGGGTGTCAACTCCTAACCATCGTTACGCCTATGTCCTGTCTAATCCGGTCAATTTCACTGATCCGTTTGGCTTGTGGAAGCTAGATGACGGATTGGAGCTCTCGCCAGGTGGAATCTATGGCCAGGGCCAGCTTACGATCCCGGGCTGGCCCAAAGGGTGCGATCCGATCGTCCTCTGTGCTGGTGGGTATCTGCCTGACATTACTACAATGCCGATATTCGTTCCGCAGTTGAGTCTTGGCGTGCTCCATAACGATGTGACATGGGCAACCCCGATAACCCTTCAATACTGGAATCCGTTCATGCAGACTTATAGCGACGTCCAAATGGCGACGCACTATATTGAAGCTGTCAAGACATTCGCCGAGCGAGACATACTCGACAAGCTGGGTAATCCATGGTGCGGTGTGGGAGAGTTCATGTTGCCTCGGAACACAAACGACTGGGAGTTGGTCAGATTTACTAGTGGAACATCGTTCGCCTTTCATGGGGGGCTTGCCAATATTGGCTTGGTGGCGTACGCCACGGGGGTAAGTGCGGAGCAAGGGATCAGGCCCGTTAGTGTCACGTTTGACCCGACGTACTCGAATGAGTTCTTCGTAGCCTATGCCCTATGGTTCGGGCAACCACCACATGAAAGAGACCAATTGGATCTATTGAAGATCTGGAATGAGGCTGGCCAGCAAAGACAAGAGGTGAATAACTACATTGAGTTGCTTACGATAGGAATCCAGGGTCTGGCGGGAGCGGCTGCCTACACCCAGAGGGAGTACGGCGTCGCGATCCAAGAACACTCTCGATTGCCTGGGCTATTCAGGGCAATCATCAACACTAGGGTATCGTTTGAGGACATTGCGACCGAGATCGTCTACACCAATTTCAATTACCTGAGCTATGCTGCTGGAGGATGGCGAGAACATACCGTGCACCGCTCCAGCACTCGTTGACCAAGCCAGCAGAACCTGGCGAGAATGCGAACTGGTGGGATCGGGACAAGGCAGGCGCGAACTTAAATTCGCAGCTAGGAGTTGGCCAAGGCGAGGATTGCGAGTAGGCAGACTAGAAGAAGAATCACTCCTAAGGAGACGTCCACAAAGCCGTGTCTGCGTGCCTCCAACCCTCTCATTACCTTGGGAAGTCTCCAGCCGAAGCTAACGTCGCGACCTACGAGCAATGACTTGCCAGTCACGAGCTTGACGACTCCGCGAGCGATGAAGACGATACCCGGCAGACCCAAGCAGATGATGAACAGTCCGAATTCCTCAAGAGCGGATCCGATCATCTGAATGTCCATCGCGGTGCCTGGGCATGGCACTATACCTCAAGTCATGAAAGGATGATGGGCCATTGACATGTCCCCCAAATCCAGCCACCATTGATATGCGAGGGACTTCATGGGTAAAGACAAAGACGATTCTCCGATCGAGAATTTCAATTGTGCGTGGCATGTGAAATGAAGACCGTCCCACGCCATGTGCTGTTGGCGTTTGGTCCCGTCTGGTGTCTGCTCCGAAGTCTTGGGCCGGCCGCGGTCGTAGCGGGGCAATATCGACTTCAGCAGACGTTCCTTGGCCGCCAGGATGCAAGCTTTCTTGAACTATTCACGGAGCAATACTCGAAGGGGCTTCAGCTAGAGACTATCCGTCTATTTGCAGTCTCGGCGATGCTCCTGGCGCTGGCGTCCGGGATGTCCTTTAGGCGGAACTGGTCACGTCCTGGACTGGTAATCGTCTCGATCGCAATCCTGATCGCAAACGTTGGCAGCATTCTTACCCCTCGGACCCCCGGCGCCACGCCTCCGATTAGCGTTGTCTGGAATCTGGTCGCGGTGCTCGTCGCGACCTGGTACATATACCACCCTCTCATTATGGGGCACTTCGGCGCCAGGGGCGTGCCACCTTCGTGGGCGACCAGGAAGGTACTTGGGGTTCCATGGATGCTCGCGCTTGCTGTCGCATTACTCATCGGTGCGCTGATTCTGGAGGGCATCGGATTCCTTCAATTCCTTGGGTTCATGCGGCCCTAGCTCAACAGGCCTGAGGGACCAAGTAGCGGGGCTTCCGCGCTAAGTGATAAGCGCGAGCTCGGTCATGTTGCTGTCGTCGCTTGAGTGCACATGCGTCGGGGTTTGCAACCGAATCGACATGCAGGACGGCATCGGGAATCGGACCTGGGACAACGATGACCTCCACCGGCCCACCGCCGTGACCGATCTCTTCGGCGGGAGTGTGGGCCATAGTTACGACCCCGCCTACCAGCTGACACAGATGATCGACTAACCTGCGCTTGCCACCGCCTGCACTGCTGATCGCGCAGGGCAGCTGGGCGCCGGTCGGTGAGGTTACCTACTTTGGGAGCATCGCCTGGAGCGAATTGCCGACGGCCGACTACTTGCACAGGTCGAACGAGGCGCTAACCATGATGCAGCCGATGCAGCCCGCCGGCCAGCTGGCGGCTGTACCATGCTGACGACCATGCCCCACCAAGTTCACTTCCAATTAGGCCACAGGATTGGGCGAATCTTCTTGTGCCTGCTTTCGGCGATCGCTGGCTGCGGGCCAAGGACACACCTCCCATTGGGGCTCATTTTGAGCACCAACGATCTACCGGCAAACTTCCAAGCCGGAGGGACTTCGATCCAGGAGATTGCCGGAGGGACCGCGAATTTCGGAGACTACTTCGACTCTGGCGATACGGAAAAGGTCTACATCTCCATCAAGCACAAGCTGGGCATCTACCCCAGTGCGTCTGAAGCAACAGCCGCATATACTTCCTGGGCCCCCTCGTACTTTCCTTCCGCATATTGGGAAGATGATGGAACCCTCCAATTCAGCCCGCGTGACCCGAGTGATCCGTTCCGGTTTGGCTGTATGCCGGTCACGATCAACGCAGTACCTATCTTGTCGTGTCGCTATCTCCAACAGCACTCCCGGTTCATCTCCCTGATCCTGATGAACACGGACGGCGAAGCTATCACGATCGCGCAGCTGGAGCACGCGATTGATCGTCTCGACGAGCGGTTATTCAACTACCGGCCGCCCGGCGACTAGCGGCTCCCGCCTCTTGGGAGCACGATCCCTGATCCGATTCCACTAGTTGGACTAGGAGTCTCTACCCGCAAGGGCAGACCACGTAGCTCCGCCCCTCAGAACCCTTGCTCAAGCGCGGATCATTCGACGGCTCAGGGTATTGTTGGATCGGACCTATGAGAAACCCGTTGTTGCCCGGCCTCGTGCGGAATCTGGGTCGGCAACCATCAGCTGGGAGACAGCCTCGCGATCGGCGCGACGAACGTACGCCTAACTGGGCGTAGATCCCGCATCAGCATGAAGCCTCGGCTGTGCCTTCACCTATTCGCCACCATCTTGAGCACGGCATGTGGCAGTGCGCCGATCCCGGAGGAACGTCTGCCGGGACGGGTGCTGGTTCAAGGATTCGTGGAAGGCAGCTTCGAGCTGGCGGTCCTAGATTTCGACAGTGGGTCGAAGACCACACTCACGAATCGACAGGTCATTTCGCCGACGTCCTTTTCATACGATAGCGCCCACAGCCGCGTCGTGTTCAGCGCGCCGGCAGAAAGTGGACAGGAGCTGTTCCTGATCTCTCCCGAAACAGAGCCCTGGCGGGTCCTCACCAAGGGCGGCAACAGATTTAACGATCCGCGCTGGTCACCGGATGGCCGAAGGCTCGCCTTCAATTCCAGGACCGATGAGGGTCGGTATGAAATCCTATTGACGGCGGCCGATGGTACAGATGCACGGCGTCTGCTGAACGAGAGTGTCGCCGCGCGGGATCCGATGTGGTCAGCTGATGGGACGCTCATTGCAGCCCTCCTGCTCAGTACAGAGCCGCAGAACGAGGAAGACTTCACCGGTATTGGGATCATTGAAGTCTCATCAGGCGAGCTAACCAGATTCGCCACAAACCCGCTGGATCACACCTTCTCAACTCTGGCCTGGTCGACCAAGGAGCCCAATCTCACGTTCTCCGCGATGCGTGGTCAATCTCTCGATCTCTTCATGCTCGATGCCGAGGCCGGCGATACGAAGTCGCTCGCCGATACTGATGCCGATGAATGGTCGGGTGTCTGGTCTCCCGATGGATCGAAGCTTGCGTACATCGCTTCGAGCAGTGAGAATGCGCTGACGGCTGACGTGGTTGTACTGGATTTCGTCACTTCGTCGCGCAATATCGTTCTCGAAGACCAGCCTTCAATCAGTTCGGTGACATGGCTGAACGAATCCACTCTGCTACTAGGCGTTTACGATCTCGCTGACAGTGCCACCGTCTTCTATGCGCTCGGACTTGGACACCAGCGGATGGTCGAACAGGGAAAATGGGCAGGCATGTACTTCGACCCCGTGCCGCTACCATAACAGGTCGATCGGGCTGGCGCGCCTGCCCGAGGTCCGGGTGGGAGGCTGGATGAGTGTCCATGTTCAGCTGCGTCTGGCCGGAGTTCGGCCCCTCGCCTTCGCGCCCGAGTCGATCTTGAGCATGGTTCCCCTGCAGCGGCGGGCTCCGCAGTTGCAGCCAAACAACGCCTGCAGGTGGGGGCTCATCGGTTCCTCGGTCTCCAGCCGGTAGTCGTAGCTCAGCTCTTCGCCCGGTCGGATGTCCCGCCGCGCCTCGATGAAGATGCGCCCATCCTCATTCACCGCCTCGCAGTTCGGCGAGCAGGAGTGGTTGATGTAGCGGGCGGAATTGCCACGGACGCCGGCGTCGATGATGGTTGAGTCGTCGACCTCGAAGAGCAGCGTGAACGGGCCTTGGGTCGTCTCCTCGTGCCTCCGGTCTGCTTCCTCATTGGATATCCGCTCCCCCCGATACTCGATCACCCGGGTGCCCTTGGGGATGCGCCGCAGCGCAAAGACACCGCGCCCGTGGATCGGCGAGTGGCGAACGGAGTACAGCCGTTTGAGCGATCGGCGACGGGCCATCTCGAAGGACAGTATGCCTCAATTTCGGCCGGAGTCAGGGGTAGGCGGGCAGCATCCTCCGCGGTCCAGTTGCGCGCTAGGGCTGCACCGCCAGTAGCGCTACGGCCGGAAGGATCGCTCCAACAGCCCCATCGTTCGATCCTGGTTGTCGTTGTCGGGCGGAATTCGCCCCAAGTAGGCCGGGAACTCAGCGTCAAATGAGCGGCCGGCCTGGATGCCGACCACGAAGGCGTACTCCGTTGCGGCGGTCAGCACGCGCCCCTGCCCGTCAATCGCCCCAAAGGGCGGGACCAGACTCACCGGGCAATGCTCCAAATGCTCGCACAGCTGCCGGTATGACCCCGAGATCTGTCGGGTCAGCTCGTCGCTGGGCTGCGCGCTGAGAGCCAGATGGTCGAGCGTGTGGCTGGCCATCTCCATCCCCAGGGTCTCCAGCCGCCGATACTCGTCCCATAAGGCCGGGTCCTGCGGCTCCTGCACCACGACCCCCAAGACCAGGACCATTCCACGGTCGATGAAGACCTGGATCATCTCGCGGAAGTCCGGCCTCAGCCAGCGGGTGCTCAGGTCATCGATCGAGACAATGATCGCATCCTGCGGGGGGCACTGGCCACCCTGCAATCCATCCAGGACCCGGCGATAGGTGGTAGTTTGCAGGCCGCGGCGCTCAATGGCATCGGCCAACTCCGTCATGCGCTGCGCGCCAAACGCTGAATGCAGCATCAGGGAGCGCGGTACGCGGCAATGCAGCTCGGTCAGGTCCACCTTCTGTGTGGGGGCCTGCCCAGGTCTTTGAGCTTCCGGGATCGCTACCGGCAGGCTGGGACCGAGCACCAACGCAACGGAAACGGGCAGTGCTTCGGGTGTTTCTGGCATCGGGAGATGCGGCCCAGCACTCAGTCCGGCGGAGGAGGCATCGATCCACAGAGGGGAGGTTGGGGCCACCACCTCTCGAGCAGGCGCGGCAGTCGCGCCGCTCAGGGCTTCCGGCGGATCCGCAGCCAGAGATGTGAGCCGACCGAAGTGCACGTTGAAGAGAAATGTTCCGAGCAGGGAGAGGGGGAGAAGTGCACGGACCAGCAGATCCATCTTGACCTCCAGGCGGTAGCGCCCTCTGCGCTCCAGCCTAGGTGGCCAGGTTCACTGTCTGTTCTGGGCCGGGTTACGGTTCCTCCACGGGCGGGTTACGATCCGTTCACCGCCTCGGTGCACATGCAGAAACCTGCCTCGGCCTCGCGCAGCGCCACCGAGGCTAGCGGGCTGGTCGACGGTGAGCATCTGCGTCATGGGTGGCTTGCGAGCCGCCCTTGACAAGATTGGAAATGCTAGTACAATTGTTCTAGTCACGGTGGGGCATACGAAGCGTGATCGGCCACCCGGGCCGCAACAGATAGAGCCCCCCATCGTAAGGAGATCCCCATGTTTCACAAAGTCATCCTCGTGGGCAACCTGGGACGCGACCCGGAGTTGCGCTACACGCCCAGCGGCCAGGCCGTGGCAAACCTGAGCGTGGCCACCAACCGCCGCTTCACCGACAGCTCGGGGGAGCAGCGGGATGTGACGGTGTGGTTCCGCGTCTCGGTGTGGGGCAAGCAGGCGGAGACCGTCAACCAGTACCTGCGCAAGGGACGGCAGGTGCTGGTGGAGGGCCGCCTGAACCCGGACGAAAACGGCAACCCCCGCATCTGGACCCGGCAAGACGGTTCTCCGGCCGCCTCCTACGAGATCAACGCGCAGGATGTGCGCTTCCTCGGAGGTCGCGAGGAAGGCGGCGCCGTGGCCGCCGGGGCCGAGATGGCTGGCCCCGAAACCGAGGACGAGATCCCCTTCTAGGGCTTTGGCCCGCAGACGGCCCTCCCGCAGCCTAGCTGCGGGAGGGCCTCTTCCACCAGGGAGCGCCCCATGTCATCCGATCCCAAGCAACCGCCTGCTACCGGCCAGGTTCAGATTCAGCTTCCCGCTGGCCTGGAACCGGTCTACGCCAATTTCGCGGTGGTCACCAATTCGGCCTCCGAGATCGTCCTGGATTTCGCCCAAGTCATGCCGCGGCTGCCCCACGCCCGTATCAAGGCCCGGGTGGTCATGACCGCCTTGAATGCCAAGCTGCTGCTGCGGGCGCTGGGGGAGCACATGGCCCGCTTCGAGACCCAGTTCGGCGAGATCAAGCTGCCGGAGGGCTCCAACCTGGCCGACCAGCTCTTCCGCCCTCCGGGCCCCGGCGAGTGAGCGGCATGGACCCACTGGATCAAATCGGCGAGCGCATCCTGGCCTACCTCGAGCAGAAGAACGCTGCCCGCGACCTGGCACTGCAGCGCTCGCGCACCATGATCCGCCACTGCGCCCTGGCAATCCGGGCCGTGCATCGTGAGGAACGCTCCCTGGCCCAGGAACATGTCGACCAGGCTCAGGGGCTGGGAAAAGCACTGCGGGAGGACCTGCAGCCATATCCGGACCTCTTCCACGCCGGTTACACTCAGGATGCCTTCCGGGAGTACGTGGAGGCCTGTGTGGTGATGGCCCTGCTAGGCGGCGATCCGCTGCCCGATCCGCAAGGACTGGGGGTGGAGTCTGCCGCCTATCTGGCCGGCCTGGGCGATACGGTGG
>Ga0209342_10007842_pt1 | contig 10717 bp, 10 predicted proteins | sample RifCSP16_2_FD_184023 | JGI IMG/M metagenome (GOLD analysis project Ga0209342, IMG submission 184023) | Soil microbial communities from Rifle, Colorado - Rifle CSP2_sed 16_2 (SPAdes) (version 2) | ecosystem: Environmental > Terrestrial > Deep subsurface > Rock core/Sediment | place: Rifle... | reverse complement strand
AGGGGCGATGTGAATCCAAACTCCCGACTTAAGTCGGGGGTTTGGCGCACACCTCACCCCTGCCACTCCCCCCTTCCACATACCTACCCCCATCGTCTATCCTCAACCTGTGACACCAGACCAGACAGCAGCGCCAACACCTGCTTTCACTGTGCCCGAACCTTCAACTGTTTATGTCGAAATAAGGGGTTCAGAGTTCAGGCCGCTGGAAATGAACGTGGTTGAAGGCACTACGGTGAAATGGAGAAATTTTGATAGCGCACAGCATGCCATTATGGTGGACAATGTGAGTTCGCCGCCCTTCGGGAACAGGGAAGTGTGGTCCTTTAAATTCAACAAAACTGGAAGTTATATGTATAATTGTTCAATCTATCCATGGATGAAGAATGGAATAATCGTTGTAAAGTAGCCGGAGATTTCAATTGACAGGAGATCAATCATGACAAGACAAAAAACATTGGCAATAACCTCAATTATCATAATATTGGTATTACTCTCAGGATGCATAGGAATAAAAACTGAGGAACCGGACAAAAAAACTGTTAAGAATATTTCCAAAAAAGTAGGTAATAAGATCATAAATGTCACTATTGATCCCAATGATAAAGTTGCTCCGTCTCAGGTTTCTTATTTGATTGCTGAGAGAGGTACAAACTGGATAAACTGGACCTGGGAAAATCCGAATGATAAGGATTATAGTCACGCCATAATATTTATCGATGGGAAATTCAAGAAAAATGTAAGCGATCCGGTGAATTATTACCATTTAACAGGACTTAAATATGATACACAGTATCGGATCGGGATACGCACTGCGGATCTTATTGAGAATATGAATCTTGAATGGGTCAATAGCTCTATTTCAACACTGCCAAAACCCGTAGATAAGTTATACCCCGATACTATCTGGTATCTTGAATATACTTCAGGAAGTAACTGGATAAACTGGACCTGGGAAAATCCCTCAGACAGTGATTACAGTTATGCCAATGTATGGGTTGACGGGATGTTCGCGGCAAATGTTTCAAAGCCCAAAAATTATTATATTAAGAAAGGTTTTGCACCATACTCTAAACACCAGATAAGTGTAAGGACAGTTGATAAAAATAAAAATTTGAATCCCAATGAAGTCATTGGCAATGCTAGTACTACAGCACCGGAACTTGTTGTTGATGATATTACCCCGCCTGGTCGCATCACAAATCTTCAATCCGAAGCTGATACAACATGGATACGATGGTGGTGGACAAATCCAGAAGATCCTGATTACAGTTATGCCAATGTCTATGTTGACGGTAAGTTCGTGGCAAATGTTACAAAACCTAATAATTATTATAAAAAGACAGGGTTACTGCCGAATACAGAACATAATATAAGTATTAGAACAGTTGATACATCCAAAAATGTTAATATCAATAGTGTGCAAGATTCCCGCAATACTCTACCCTGACTTACTGGAATGATAAATATGAGAATTCTTTATATTCTTGTAATCTTTTTATTCCTGTTGACCGGAATATCAAAAGCGGCAGATTTCAATAAAAATGAGATAGAATGGGACAATAGAACACAAGGAACCCTTTATAGAGGCGAATCGTTTTCAAGTGACCAATATGCTGTCAGGGCAGTGCAGTTTTTTGGTCCGGTGCCAGGGATAAAAAATCTCCAGGGGAATATCGTCCCTGATCCTGATTTTATTGTTAATCCTTCAGTCAATCTTGAGATATATAAGAACGGGGTATTTATTACTGAGACTATTCTGAATATGTCCGGTCCTTATATCGATCCTGATTATGAATACAGAGTATCAGTTATCGAATTCCCAATAAGGAGTTCCAGAGAGTGGGTTTATGAATATTATAAACCATGGGCAAAAATAATCATCGAGAAAAGAGCAAAGCCTGAACTTGAAGTAAGAATAATCACAGAAAAAGACCTATATACTTCATACTCTGACAGTAAAATCCATGCAAGAGTCAATATCATCAATAAAGGTGGAGCATTCGTAAAAAACGTTGATGTCAACCTCAATATAGGCGAGTTGAAACTCGCCTCCAATGATTTAAGAGAACTTCATAAGTCTTTTCAAAGGATCGATCGCCACGCTGTCGGAGGTTACGATGTCATTATGTATATTCCTGAACTGACGGAAGATAGAACATACTTACTGAGTGCAGATGTTAAAGGCTATGATGTCAAGGGACTGGAATACACAACATCAAACTCATCAAACGTTACAGTCAAAACTGAATTTGAACATTATTTCCGTTTAAGTAAGTCAGCAAAAGACCGCATTTATCTTGGTGATAATGATGTTGTAAAGATCATTGCCTCAAACGCAGGGGTGTATGATATTTATAATATCACAATTAAGGATAGCATCAATGAGAATTTTGAACTTGAACAGAATTCAACCCTGGAATGGAATATCCCACAGCTTAAACCCGGACAGAACTGGGAAACGACTTACAGGATAATGCCTTTGAGAACTGACATCAATGGTTTCAAAATACCCGAGGCCATTGCCAAGATCACAGTAAATGATAGACCATATAAAGTTACCTCTGAAGAGCCAAATATCATTGTGAATGGACCGATAATCTTACTTAATAAAACAGTTGATAAAGAATTTGCGTATATAAATGAAGATGTTATGGTCACTGTTTCTATTAACAATATCGGGAACATACCAACAAGGGTTGAAGTGAAAGATATGATACCTGAAGGTGTTAGAATTGTATCCGGGGAAACATCTCTTGGTGCAATATTCCTTGAATTGAACGAGCCGAGAGGATTCAGCTATATTATCCGCAGGGATACTGAAGCCGAAATTCAATTACCTCCAGCCATGGCAAATTTTACAGATATAGTCATTAGAGGCGAAAAATGGTCAAAAATACTCTCAAATAGACCTAACATTACTTTTCTTGATACGAGTAAACCTAAACCCACATCCTCCAATCTGGGATTAAGCAAGGAAATGAATAATAGCACTGAAAACACATCACAAAATGCCAAAGCATCCACAATGAATTCAAATACCGTAAAACCTACACCTGTGGTGCCCGGCTTTGAGATAATTATGGCTTTCATCATGCTGCTATTTGCTGCAGCTTTGAAGCGAAGATGATCTTTATTGTTCTCTATTTTAAATGAACGATCTGACATCTAAAAGCGGCTCAGGGTGGAGCGAATCTTGACCATTATAATCTTTCTCGCCATTGACACTCTGCTATTTAAAAATTTCCAGAATATCGAGTTCAGGATAAACTGAACTATTATATGAATATAAATTTCATGCCCTGATATTTGCATTTATATAATCATAAGCATAAGTATTATATGCAAAGAAATGCATTATTTATATATGTTGAACCAGATGGAAAAAGAGATCAGGGCAAAAAATATACTTCTTGTCGTACTTGCATTCAGTTTCTTCTTCTTTGGTGACATTATCAGTACTTTTTTGATCCTTAAGAATGGCGGCTATGAATTGAATAGGTTCCTGGCATCGATCGGGTTTAATGGGTTTGTTATTTTCAAGATATTTTTGATCTTTGTATTCAGTTCGATGATCTATTATCTTGATAAATTTAGATTCTACAAAGAATCTGGGATTGTCATCGGTATGGTACTGATGTCCGGGCTGCTTGCCACTTTATTCAACCTGGGTTATTTCAGGTAAAACTAAAGCAAAAAGAAGAACAACGAACCAAAACCAACTGGTACGAACTCACGTCACTGCAGTTCGTTCGTGATAGTTGCGTTCGTTGTTAATGATCGTCGGCGCTTCCTTGACTCCGTGCAACCTCCAGTGCGTTATGTTCATGTCATGCCTGTCTGCAACCTTATATAACCCCGGTTTCTTCATGCAAGAAAGAGGGGGTTCTTATGTATGGATTTCAGCCTTCTCACTTGTACCAGAGAACCATACGGAGTTCCAGGATATTATCGATATCCGTGGGAATATACTTAATGTGTACAAGCTTACTTACGGTCACTGCTTCTGCTGTGGGATATCCGTTTATAAGCTGGCCTTCGTCGAATTTAGGACATTTTTCAAATCTCTTCCCATCCGGCCCAATAAGGTACAGGTTGAAATTAACATATGGAGGCATATAGCGTCTCATATAATTATTGAGTGTTTTTTTATTTACGCATTCATCGAAAGTATCGCCTCCTGAGGTTAAAGGAAGTACATGGATAATCACGCTGTTTGTTCCTGCTGAAGCGCCCTGTGAGTGACGGTAAATATAATAATCGCCGGCTACGTATGATGTGAATATTATGGTTGTAGGGTCAACGCTCTGAACCAGACTATAGTTATTTTGTTTTATATTTTGGCCAGTACCGGTAGTGGTGCAGTCAACATTGCCACACTCCTCTTCATTTACATAGTATTGCTTTTTTATGGGTCCAAAGTCTGCACGTATGCTGCTATCACAGTCATTATCCGTCAGAAACAGATTCGCTGGCCTACCTTCGTAAACATACATATCTTTACATAACAGGTTACCAGAACTAAAATGATCAGAAACTTCTATATAGCGTTTGTTTGAACTGTAGGTACCATCGGTTGCATTGATGAAATAGACTGCAGTCGGAAGACTCAAAGGCCACTGAAATTTGAACTTTCCATTACCTATGGTCATATTATCGAACAGGTAGTTTTCCCCATTGATGATGTTTGAAACACTGATTTTGATTGAATCTATGACCGTAGCATTTGTTATCCTGGTGCTGATTTTCGTCCAATTCTTCGGAACGAGGGTTGCAGTAGTCAGACTAATTATTGGCCATGTTCCATTCAACAATTTAACATTGATTAATTCATTTCCAGTATAAGAGTAAAAATCGAATGAGAGTATATCGAATTCGTCAACCACTTGATTCAGTGTCTTATTGATCGAAAAACCCCCAGAAGTGCTATTTACTGACATTGAGGCCGTACCTTCTGTCTTATTTGTTATATCATTGGCTTGATTGCCAGTTGATGACCAATTATTGAAGTTGTCGAAATTTTCTATAATTTTCCCATATTTTGTTTTCCCAGCTAACAGGTTTACTGGAGCTAAATCCTCTTTGAAAATTTGCATTGTTAAGTTAGAAACACCGCCACTTGAATTATAAACCACGCCACTGACATTTGTATCATCAGCACCTAAGAATATTCCAAAGGTGTCAGTATCAAGAAAATAATAACCTACCTTGATTGTGACGGAGTTTGAAATACCAGAGGGACCAGAGGCCATAATACTATATTCGTTCAGGTTTGAGGAAACGTTCCACGAGTAATTCGTGGTACCTGTTATATTTGTCATAAAAGTATTAACAAAATATCCCGAAATCGTTTGATAAAGTTGAAGCGTTTCAGTTACCATCGTACCGTTCAGGTAATAAACCCTGAAAGTTGCATTCTCGCCAGGCATTACGAATGTCTTATCTGCCTCAAGATAATACGTCCTGTTGACTAATCCCTTCAGAGCATCAGGATTTGTTTCGTAGGCAGGCGTTAACACTATCAGATTTAAACTATCCCTCCCAATATTCATCAACTGCACCTTGGAATGTTCTCCCGTCTTCTGTGCAGTATATGGCATGCTGCCTGTAATATATATGATTGTCCCGATGATAAGTAAAATGCCTATGATAGCTTCTAACGTATATGTAAAACCGGATTCATTCTCTGCAATTCTTTTCATGGGCATGATACCTCCCCCATTTTTTCTTCTATTTTTATGTCTTTATCAATAAATATAATTGTTTTATGTCTGTCATTACTGCATACAAAATCCACACTGTAACCATGTAAAAGGGCAAACTTTTTTATATCATTTTCATATACATCAATACTGTTTTTGTAAGTAATGTTATTGTAAATCGGGGAATATCTATCTTTGATGCTATCATAGAAATAGTATGAGTTCATAGTCTCACGATTGATCGAGTTCTCGCCTGTACCAAGTGTCGAATACTCATACGTGGCGATCAACACAAGAGCGGCAGCAACAGACACGCAGGCTATTAATATTAGCTGTCCAGTTTCATCATCCTTAAATCGTCTCACGCTACCACACCCACAGGTTCAGTCTGTAATGAACTGTTGAATTTGGATTTCCATAGCAAATAAACTCTGATCTACATGAACTCGTACTGTTTTTTATGAAAACATACCTGTCAACCACGGTCACAGTATCATCATTTATCGGAACTTTGCTCCGGTTTGTAAGAATTAACTTAAGACGCGCAGAATTGAATTTATCAAGCTCAGCTGTATCTGATGATTTCACCCATTCAGGATGCAATTGTATATAAAAATTGTATCCTTCCAGACCTAACGCCCTTGTGGCATTCTCCCGCTCTGCCAATGTAGTAGTTGAGTTTGAATTAGGGAACTCCCACCATGGTAATTCCGTTCCTCCATCATCTATATGAATAATCATTAAAGCATCTATCTTCGTCTCAGCAAGTACATTCTGCATTACCATACCATTTTCAGCGTGGAGAAAACCTATCTTCGAAACATTAGAGTAATTGGTTTTCCATTTTTCTTCCCACCCCGGCTCGCCCGTATCTTGCACTAGATTATCAGTCGCCCTTGTTGCAACCATATACTGCTTGATGCGCCAGTCCCTGTCTTCATGCGACAATGAAGGCATGATCAGGATTGCCAGCATCACTGCAGCAAAAACAAGTACTATTGCCACCATAAGGTCAATGGCAACCATTCCTATATCATTCATTTTATCCATAACCACTTCCCACTACTGTTCTTTATTAGCATGATATTCAATTCTCCTGAACCGCTATAAAGGACCCCGCTTGTGTTTACTGGATTATTTATTGAGTTTAGCTTGGTGCTTATCCTGTACCCCGCAAAACCCCCTTCACTTATTTCAACTGAAGCCATTCTGTATTGAGTGGCATTTTTCAATTCTATTCTGTAACCTTTCCCCCCCAGCGTGAGAGGTATATTGCGTGTCACATTTAAACTTATATTTCCCTGCGAGTTCTCAGATATTAGATACATGTTTGTGATATCGCGGGCTATCTGGCTTCCAAGATCTGTGAAACTTATCCGCATCGCCTTTTCAGAGGACGCGTCCGTATATAGATAAAAAGTACCGGTGATGCTTGTTGTTACTATGATAAGAATTATCAGATTCAGGATATAACCTATCTCGATACTCACTGCATTTTCATCTGAGATGAATGCTATGGCCATTACCTCCCTACCTGACTTTTACATCAAGTCTTGATTCGTAGAAAGAAAGTAAAATATCTGGAGTATTATCTTTTTTTCCGAATATTCTTACCTCCAGAGGTCTTGTCCCACTGATATTGTAACCGGTTGTACTACTCTTGTTAGTGAGGGCAAGTCCTGCGCTCATATTAAGTTTCTCATCAAAAAACGCCTTCCACGCTTCCGGGTAAGCGCTTGTTATATTGATATAAGTATTGTTGGCATTTGGTATTGTTGAATTCGGTGATATCGTTTGGTTGTAACTCACAATTCTTGTTTCAATCCATGCCTTTCCATCCCCCCCTACGGATGAAAGTGTTCCATTCAGGCTTATCGCATGGATCGATATAGTAATATTATTATCATCGATTTTATAGATGCTTATCAGTGGATTTGATACCATCATAGGCACACCAGCCTCGTATTTTCTGATAACTGCTCCATTCTCATAAATTATCGTTTCCTGACCTGCCGTATACATAATGTTGCTGGGAGGGATTCTTATTGAGAAGTTCTTATTATTTGTTATGTTTAGTGTTTTTAATTGCTGGCTAATATTTGTCGTATTCGGGCGAACGCTAAGTGTGCCCCCCATCAATTCAAACTCCGTTTCTCTCGCAGGCCCAAGCATGTTTACATTCGTCTCATTGATCGGATCTTTCACCCATATCGGCCCCTGCACCACCTCTTCGATATCGTTCTGCATCGAAAGGAACGAACCCATCGCCACATCCATCCTTGCTCTCTCCTTGCCTGATTCTATCATCGGCACTCCAACGAGCAGAATAGCTCCTATGACTAACATCATAATGCCCAATATCAGTACCATCCCGATAACTTCAGATACTGCTTTTTCCGACCTTATCATACCTACACCAGAAAATTGAACAACAAAAATGCGATCACCATCAATATAACAGAATGTTTAAAGCCAGAGCGGAAATTCCCTTCGCCCATGACGCCTGCCACCATACCCGAGAAGAACGCCTGGATAAGTGCTGTGTGATAGAAATATACTTTGTAAAATTCAAGGTCAAAGTTCCTAATGAACGCACCTCCACCTGCCGCGGCACCCTTTGCCATAGGGGGCAGAAATGTTGCCGTAAGTGAATATACCACGTACAGGAATACAAGGAATGCCATATATATTATGATGAGATAAATCAGCATATTGGTTGACTTATCCTTTTTTAACTGCAGATTCATATTCGTATCCGTAGCAGCAATATCCAGGACCTGCCTGATATCCCCGCTTGATTCGCTTGCTTTGGTGACAAGTGCTACAACACGGGAAAGCATATTGATCCTCACGTTGTTCGCAAAGCGCACGAAAGCATGTGTGGTGCTTGAACCCCACGTGATGTCTGTGTACATATTTTCAATATGTGTTCTCAATGGCCCCTTGTCAGTCCTCAACATGATCCTGAGGGATTCTGCAAGAGAAAGTCCTGTTTCGTTGATGATGGACAGATGTCTCAAGAATTGTGGAATCGTATCCTCGATCTTCCATAATTTCCGCGAGCGCTTCTCATAGAACACAATATACGGAATAAGCAGTGCTAAAATGGATAATAATATATAATTTGTGAGATACTGTGATGCTGTAATATATCCTCCAAAAAGTGCGGTAGGGTTTGAGATAATAACCAGTAATAGTATTAGTATTGCAACAGGAACAGTAATATAAAGACTGAGTCCGGGTTCTTCAAAAAAAGCATGAAGAGGGTCCTTGATTATGGTTTCAATTCGTATTCGCTTCTTTGACTTCTCATATTCATCAAAAAGCTTTTTTTCAGAATTTTGCTCCATTTCGACTTTTCGGATCCCCACGAACTCCTTCAACTTTCGCAAATCCATTCTCCCAATGATCTGCTCATCCTTGGGAAGCATCAGGTCAATGAGGAAAATAAAACCGATAGAGCCAAATGGCAGAATTCCGAAGGTCATACCCAGAAGCAGCCCTGTCATAGAACCCTTCATGGATCCAAGCGTCACTGCAACGATGATCAGAAAGAGAGGCCCAGCTACGAAACCTGTAACATAACCTTCAGCGATCATACCCAGCAGGTCCAGGAAAAGCGTATGGGTTGATTTAGCCTGTATCCTGTAATTATCTATCTGCATCGAAAAGAAATCCGTGATGTCTCCCCCATTATCTATAAGGGTTATAAGATTCCCCAGGAACTGGTGGAGATCCTTGGATGGCGTCTCACTCTGGACATTTCTCAGTGCAGTCATAAAATCTATCCCGAGGAGTTCCATATCACGCAAGATCATGGCGAACTCTTTTGATATTTCCCCGTATATGTTCGGTAATTCAGCAACAGAACGGATGATCTCGATAATATTCGTTTCTCCTCTGCTCAGGGCATACATATACATGACTGCATGCGGGAGTTGTGTATCGATATTTACTTTCCTGATGCTTGCCTGAAAAGAAGGGTATATCATAAATATCGTGTAAACCATACCGCCAATAAGAATGAAAAATAGGACGCTGATTATTGCAACTATATTGAAATATTTAAAAGGTGCCAGGATGCTGAATATCTCTGCAAGAGCAGGATCGTAAACGACAAGTGTCGGTAGTTTAACTTGTGTGATTATTATCAATCCAATTAATATACCTAAGAGTAAACCAAGGGCCGCTGCGATCAATGAGAAAAGAATTGCTTCTGAAACGTATTCTTCATACGGTCTGAATAAATGCGCGCTTCTCAGTTTTTTCCTCATCCCGAGGTATCTATCATGCCTTTTTACGAAATTGCCAAACCTTGATATAGAAAACTGGCTAAAATTCATTCGCGATTTCCTCAAGGTTTAATTTCTTCATGAGCCTGTCCTGATTGATCTGGAAATCTTTTATGATATCGACAACTGCATCATAGCCTGCCACATTATAGTCCACCATATATTGAAGGATTTCCATGCGTCTCTTTAATGCCAGATCCAATTGTTGTTTGCTCCATCCTCTCTTTTCCCTTATCTCCATTAAAACATGGGACTCCCTCAGTGGATTATAATTATCATTAATGGGATTCCAAGTGAAGGTATCAAGAGTATTAAGGCTCTTCGTTTCTGGATCAAGATCAATGATCTCTATTACATTGAGGACGCGCCTGATCCTTTTTCCATCCTTATATATAGCTCCCTGTACGCAGAGTATGTCCAGTGACGTGATCATAACTCTTGGCACATTGATGGGTTCGTTCTCAAGTCTGTTGATGGCAGCCTGGATCGTCCCGGCATGCATTGTTGAATATGTCGTATGCCCGGTGCTCATGGCCTGGAAGAGAGTGAGAGCTTCCTTACCTCTTACTTCTCCCACTATCAGATATTCAGGACGCTGCCTTAATCCTTGCCGCAGCAGTTCATACATATCGACAGCTCCTTTTCCTCCGGCAGTGAACGGGTCTCTGGTCAAACCTGCAACCCAATTCTCATGGAATAGTTGCATTTCTCGTGTGTCCTCCA
>Ga0209342_10007841_pt1 | contig 10718 bp, 21 predicted proteins | sample RifCSP16_2_FD_184023 | JGI IMG/M metagenome (GOLD analysis project Ga0209342, IMG submission 184023) | Soil microbial communities from Rifle, Colorado - Rifle CSP2_sed 16_2 (SPAdes) (version 2) | ecosystem: Environmental > Terrestrial > Deep subsurface > Rock core/Sediment | place: Rifle... | reverse complement strand
ACCCACCGGCTGCCACCCGTTCTTGAGCAGGATGCCGAGTTTGATGTAATGGCCGCCGTGCGATATGTAGACGTTGGCGTTGGTAGTTGACCAGGAAAGCAAGTTGGTACTGCGAGTGGGCTGGCCTAGACTGACCTTAGTCCAGGTACCGCCAACCTTGATGTGGGGAGCCCCGATTTCGGTGTAGCGGTCCAACTCGCGTGTCGGGTGTATTCGTCTCATCCCGTCATTGCCGACGCTGACCATGAGCTTGCTAGCCGTGACGATGTGCGGCCTGGTGCCGTCGCCGCTATCGCCCCAGTTGGTGTTGATGTAGGCAAGGCTGCCGCCATCACCATAATAGCCCACTGGGGCTACATGGATGGTCTGGCGTCTACGTCTGCCGCCCAGGTCTTCAATTTCGACGTGCGGATTTAGAAGTGGCATGATTCATGCAAATAGAAAGGCCGGCCCCATGCGGATGGGCCGGCCTCGACATGGTCTGTCCGGCCTTGCCGGCCATGACCTCGCTGCGATGGCTGGTGGTGCTATGTTTTCGGGATTGCCGGCCCACCTGCACGATAGCACAAAATAAGGACGGCGTCAACAGGGTGGCTTGCAATACTGCTTGCTAGCTTGCTTGCAGGTGTGCGGGGGACAAAGAGAACCCCGGCCTGCGGGGTGCGAGGCCGGGACGGGGAGAAGGGAGGGAAGCTACTCTTGGATATGGACCGCTTGTACCCATCCCGTTATTTTGTCCCACTGCACTTTTAGCCAGGGCCCGCCGGCCCATGCCGCGGGGGAATCATGACTAAGTATCTCCACCTCAGTTCCGTCAGGTATGCGTCCAGCCAGTTTTGTGCCACCATTTTTCATGACCTTGGCTCCGTAGCCAAGACCAATGTCGCCTTGCAGGTACCGAATTGTCGTCATCCTGATTTCTCCCTGGGCGATTGCCCGTAATAGTTGACTCAAGCTTCCGATTCGTCCTGCGCCCTGACCCCGTTCAGCTAGGTATCCCATGGCGGCGGCTATCGCTTGCACTGTCTCCAGATCGCCGTCATCCAACCACACCGTTGTGCGCTTCATGATGTCCTCTCATTCCTTCCAGTAGTAGTCAAATGCCCGGAAGGCCGCTGCCTTCTTCTCTGCCGTCTCGAACTTGATTTTACCAGTGCTGACGGCTACTTCCAGATAACTATTGTCCATGATGTCCCAACCCTTTGCGATCAGGCCAGAAACCAGTTTTGCTCCGTCCTCAGAGAAACCATATTTGCGCAATCCTTTATTTATCATCTGTCGGCGCTCCTCTGCGGCGGTGTGGTCTTGCGCTTCCATCTCGGCTTCCTGCGCTTTCATCTCGGCAACTTCCATCAAATCCTGCTCACTGTACTTGCGGTGATTGTTATAGTTCTCTGCGTGCCTCATGGTCCTGTCCTCTCTCGAATTCGTTTTGTTTCCCTGTCCTAATTATAAGACATAATTATGCTCTTGTCAAGCACTTTTTTATTATTCGAGTCAAACTCATAAAAATGCCCCGGCTCATGGCTTCCAGCCTGCAAGGCATCACCGGGACTAAAAGTATTTTACTCGTTACGCCTTACGTGGCCGGCCCCTGGGCCGGCTACCGGGGCGGACGGGCCTGTGTGCATTGACGTGGGCCGCCCGCGCCTTGCGCTCGCTCCTGATAGAGCCGAGGGCAGCGGCGGCTGACGAAACATCCACCAGCGGCTCACCCGGATACACATCCACCGTTGTGGGGGATGTGGACAGTGCCTTGCATCCCAGGAGACGGGATACCGCTTCCTCCGCCACCACCGGATTGCCGGCGACGGTCAGCCGAATAGTCTCCCGTTCTCGCTCCACTTTGTGGGCGAAGTAATCATCCAGAGATGTAAACTCCGACCATCCCCGCTCTACTCCATCCACGATGGCCGGGTAATACTTGGATGTACCCCGGCCCGCCACGCCCAAAATCTTGAACCATGTGCTATCGATTCCACCTTCTAGTCCGATCACCTGTTCGATGTCCATGTTGCTTTCCTTTTCTGGTGGTTAGTTCCATCGATTTCGTTCGACGCTCTCATCCTGCTCCTGCTTGAGTAGGGCAATAATCTTAGGGTACATCTCGTCGAATGCCTGGAGACTCGCCTTCGCTGATTCGATTTCACTCTCCATTCGACCAGCGTCGTAGCGGTAGTGTTCGCCATTGCCCATCGCCTCGACCCGGCGCTGCTGCGCTTCATACAGCTCGTCCTGGGCGCATTTCAGGTTGCTGGTCAGTGACCGCCGCTCCTTGCACAATTGCTGAGTCTTGTATTCGGCGGACGACTCAGCCGCCGCCTTTGCCTCGGCGTAGGCGTTCGCAATGTTGTTCCAGGTGTCCAGGTTGGACACGTACACGCTGGCAATCTTGCCATACACGAAATGGCCCTGCACCGTCGTTCCTAGCACTTCCGGCTGGCCGCCTGCTTTGCGCTTGCCATCCACGTACACCTCTACGCTGACATTGCCGAGATGTTCACTGACCTGGTACTCGACAGCCTGCCCGTTTTTCGCCTGTGATTTGATGGTCTGCATTTGGGGTCTCCTTGTGTGTTGGTGTTTGTCGTCCTATGACTTTAGTCGTTGGTAGCTGACTACTTGCCCCAACTGGGATCGGGAATTACCCCGATTTCCTGTAGAGCCTGAGCCGGAGTAACTTCTCGGCCATCTGGCGAATAGAGATGCCAACCAATGGCAGTAGTGGTATCGTCCATGTCGTCTAGCCATTTCTGGTCAATTTTTAACCACTCGTAGCCTTTAGCAACCAGCAACTTGTTCTGCTCTTGCCGCCGTGCCTCAGCGCCTGCTGCCCGTGCTGTCCACCTTTTTTCGTTTTCAGTCGGGGGTCGTCGTGTCTTTTTCATCACTCTGTCTCCTGTTCTAGTGTTGGATCTGGTTGATTCATCTGCTTCTGATACCATTATAACCCATCGTTTGGTTTTGTCAACACCCAAAAGTACTATGCCGGCGTTTAAATGCGCTTAAATATGTGAGCGCACTTCATAAAAATGGGGCATCTCTCAGAGCGCCCCACTGCTCGTTCCCTGGCCGGCCCGGCTACGGCTCATAACCGGCCCGTCTCGCCTCGATTTCCGCATTCACCCTGTCCGCCAGTGCGTCCGCCATCAGTGTTGGAAGCGGGCCGCCTGGTCCCTTGCATTCCGGGCGGCCCGCTGTTTATGCTATCTCGTGGTTGAGAGCATCACTTGTACATCAAGATGCCCTCGATTGCCTTAATGCGCTCTTTTAGACTGGCAATCTCCTCCTCCAGCGGTCTTATGGCATCTGAGATAGCATCTTCGATAATAGCGCATAGATAGATGCTGTCCAGTACCGCTGCTATCTCCGGCACAAGATCTGGTTCCCTGTCCTGCAATCGTTCGACTCGCATGGTCCTACCCTCCAGTTTGGATTGCCAGCTAGTGGATACACGAACGCTTCGACTGCTGCCTCTGGGATGAGCCAGTCCCGGCCCAGCTTCACGCTGCCGGGCATCAGGCCCATCCGGCAATAACGCCGCACGTTGGTGCGGTCCCGCCTTAAGCGCAGCGCCACTGCACATACGGTCAGGTAGTCGCTCATCGGCCGGGCTCCTTCGCGTACCCAACCATCTGCGCGTAGGCTTTCATCTCGTCCGCCCCCGCATTCCCGCCCTCATCGCGCCAGTGTCCCAGGTCGTAGTCACCCTCGACCCGAGACCAGTGTATCGACTGGCAATCGACGCACAAATCAACCTGACTGTATGCGCCATCGGCAAATTTCTGGCTGAACACTTTGAAGGTATGTCCATCATGCGATCCACCTTTGATCCGATACTCGGCGATTCCCTGGTCCTCAACCAGGTGCCGATTCGCGTGTCTCCCCGATACCCAATCCAATTGTATGTCCTGCATGGTGCCCTTTCTGCCGATGTACTCGCCCGCCGGCAGGCATACGGTTAGCCGAAGAATTCTACGTTTAGGATGTCGAGACACTCCTCCCAGATTGCGTCGGGAATGTCGTTGACGCCGTGGTCCATCGTGGACCCGACGCATTCCGCCTCAATTTCGCGCTCACGCAGTAGCTCAACCATGCGCCGAGCCATCGTCTCTGTCCCATCCTGGCCCAGGTGGGCCGGCTCTACGTAAATCATGGTTCCCTTTCTGCCGGCCTACTCGCCGACCGGCGGGCGTGATGTGTTATGGCGCGATGGCCTTTGCCCAGTCTATGATCTCCTGGGCGGGTGCCATCACTACCCAGGGCCAGTACTCGTTCGCATTATCCCACTCGTAAATGATGGAGTCCTCGAATAGTTGCAGTTCCGGCGTTTCGTCCACGCGCTCCTGGGCCGCAGCACGCCAGATACTATCGGCCATGGCATCCCAGTCCAGGTGGGGGGCGTGCTCGCCTGATTCTGTGCTTTTGCGCTCCAACCACTCGGCCATAGCATCCCAGTCCTCATCCGGGCTCCCTGCCTGAAACTGGCCTATCAGTTCGAGAGCACTGATGTTGGCGAATACTTGATCCCACGTTATGTTACTCATCGTCCACTCTCCCGACGGTCCATATGGTCATCTCTCCTTTGTTATGCCGACGCCAGCCCGGGCAATCCCGGGCCCCACCTCCACGGTGGCGAGAGTTTGGCTATACCCGATCCCACCACTCCCAAAAAAATCTGCCATCAATCAGATTGGGCTGGCATCTCCAGAGATTATCCGGTATCTCATCCTCGCTGCAGCGATACATCTCCTCAGTTCCCCAGAGCGAAATGTATGGCTCCATTTCGTCTCCTGTGTAGTAGAGCCCAAAGACGAGTCTTTGTCCATCCAACTCGCCATGATATGGATCGTGTCCATTTGGCCTATAATCATGGCCACTGATCCGTACACATCCACCATATACTGTGCGGATGGCAAATCGTGGCTGGCCCATCTGTGCTCCTTTCTGCCGGTGTTTCCGCCCGCCGGCAGGCTGTTGGTTGCTACGCCGTCCCGTTGTTGACCGGCTGTTTGCCGGCCTTGACTTTCTCCATGCCGGCGATTAGGCGTCTCATCTCAGCTTCGGTCAGGTCGTTACTGTTTTCGGTCTGGCCGGTGGTCATGGCCTTGACCAGTTCCCGACGCTTTGTATCCCAGCCATCACCGTAGAATTCGACCCCAAGACTGTGAAATTTCTTACGCAGGGCCGCCGGCATAGCAGGCTTGCTGGCCTGGACCGGTTCTGCGTTGCCTTCCTGATAGGCCGGGATATTGTCCCATTCCTCCTCAGCCGACACAGGCGGGGGCTCCGGCGCGGAGCGCTGTAGCTGGCGCTGGCGCGGTGCCTGTTGTGCAGGCCGTGTGTCCTCAGCCCGTGCGCCCGGAGTCAGGCGGACCTCGCCACCCGACTCATGTTCGCCATCCTCGTTGCCCATGCCGATATTGAGCAACTTGCCCAGGAAATATCGGTGCCCTGACGTGATGGCTTTGTACATAGCCTTATCCGGGACAGTATAGTCACTGCCACGACCGTACCAGGGCAACTCGATTTGCTCAGCGCCGTCCGCCACGATCATGGCAAAATGGACCAGGGCGTCATAGCGGGCTTTGCCATTACCGCGCTCGACGACATCGATGGTCTGATCGATAATCGATGGCCAAACTGTGATGCCCTGTTCGGCCAGCGCCTGCCCCCCGATGCTCAGAATGGCATCAGCACTGACGTAATCGTAGCGCTGTTCTTGATTGCGCTTGTCGGCAGCGATGGCGCCGCCGACCTTCATGCTTGCAGCCGCTATCTTGCCAGCCAGTTTCTTTTCTGTCATCGTGCTATCCTCCTGTGCTCCAAATCCAACCTGCCGCCAGTATACCGTTTAGGGCCGCCCACACGACGCAAGCGGCCCTCCACATCCACACTCTAGAGCGTATAGGCCGGTTCCCCGATGCGCTCCCCTTCCATGGCCTCCAGGTCGGCGTCGCTGTAGGCCGGCACCGTCGGATTGTACCTGACCTCTGCCAGGTAGCCGTCGAAGTTCTCAGCCCACTGCCGGCCAGCCCGAAGGCGGATAGCGATGATGTGTTTGCACTCTCCGTTCCCCTGCCGGCTATCCACACATGGACAACCGTGCCCGTTGATGTGGTAGTAGTGACCGGGATGGCTCTGGCTCTCTACCCGCCAGCCGCAGCCATCCCGCTGCACATGTCCGGCCTGCATGATCTGCGTGGCCTTGTGCGCCCGCCTGGCCAGCGCCCTAGCCTCTTCCCGGCTCAGCAGTTCATGGTTCAGGACGGTCAGGCTATAGTCGGGGTCCGTGACGGCCACGAACCAGATTCGGTCGCCCTCGGTATCTATCAGCCCGATGGATACTTTATAGCCGGCCCGTTGGTGAGGCGCCACGTTCGTGCTATCGCAGTTAGCGCATGTCCCGTTCCGTAACGGCTGACCGATGTGGCCGCAGTCACCACAGGTGACGCTGGCGATGGGTTTGCTCTTGATCTGCTCTTGCATCTGTGCTAACATGATTCTAGTCCTTTCTGTGATAGGGAAGGCTTCTGTCGTCGCCCTGGCCGATGTTGCGAGCATCGGCCAGGGCTTTGTTTCTATGCCACTTTGCTACGTGAAAAATATTCTCGCCTCACGTTATTGAATAGTTCCTCCGCCTCTGCACACTTCGTTTCGTAGGTGCTCAGGTCGTTCGGATCATCACTGAAATCATCCAACATTCGAACTGGCACCGACAGGATCATAGTTGATTGGCTGCGCATTTTTGGTCCCCAATGCCCCTGTTCTACCCAGCATCGTCGTATCCTAAGTGTCAGGCTCTTGCCGGTAAGACTAGCATCCTTGTATAGCGCTACTTCCCCTGACATGCTAGCCCATCTCCGAATCCTATCCTGTACTTTCCTACTGATTTTCATCTCCTGTCTCCTGTCGCTAGTGCCGGCGCCACATTCGTGCTTCGGAAGGCTTCTGTCGTCGCCCTGGCCGGTGTTGCGAGCATCGGCCAGGGCTTTTCATTTACAGCAATTCTGCATATCCGTTTTTTACCATGTAGCGCACGCAACTGGGACCGTACGCTTTCTTAGCCAGCCATACGGGGATCACCAACCATTCGTCCTCCCAGGTCGCCTGGGACTTGGGAATCCACGGAGAGGGCGCCCAACCCGTATCAATCTGCCAGGCTTTCTCAGTTTCCCTCCCTACCTTGTCTTTTCCGAGTTTGATTCGGATTACGTCGTTGGTCTTCATCGCCCTGTCTCCTGTCGCTAGTGCCGCTCCGGTTCCGTCCTATATCTCTATTTTAGCACACGAGTACACACTTGTCAACATGAAATACGTGGTTATAGCAGTTAAGTGCGTTTAATTTCTATAGGATTTTTCCAAGAATGATTGACCCAAAAGTATGTTGACTAATGTGTATATGTCATGCTATGATAGTGTAAATCAGAAAGGAGGCTGAGATGGCAAGACAAAGAGCACGCGCCAATTTTACCCTCGGGGATGAATATGTCGGTTTGCTCAGGGCTATCACAAAACAGACCCGCCGCAGCATGACTGAAGAATTGCGACTCATGCTAGATGCCCGGGCTATCACCATGGGCTTGGAGCCCATACGCCCAGTAGACCCAAAACCTTTGCCCTCGGCGCGGGAACTGACTCGCGAGATGGCATAACGATAAGCGAGTAGCGCCGGGGCAAAATGAAACGCCCCGGCGCAAAGCGCACCAGAGCGTTTCATCCGCACATCATCCCCGGTCAGGCCGGCAAGCTAAGCCCGGGAACGATGCTCACCAAACAGCCATGACGGCTGGAGGCTACTATGTTACAACGAGATGTGCGTGGAATTCCCCTCCTTCAGGGCAAAGTGGCCATCGTTGATGCCGATGACTACGAGCACCTGGCCCGATTCAATAGCGTGATAAACTAGGAACATTTACAAGTACCCCCGCCTGGGATCGAACCAGGGACCTCTCGGATCGCAGCCGAGTGTGATATTCCTCTTCACTACGGGGGCATAATCTTTTAGCACCTTAACAACCCAGGGGGAGGCTTACATTCCACCTCCCGTACTCCGCAGGTCCGCGCTACCAGATTCGAATCCGCCTGATTTTCGTAGTTACGGATTCCAGAGATCCGGCATCTGCACATCATCCATGGGCGTACGCCGGTGCGCTCGCAGACCCTCCAACCGGCTGGCAGGATTACTCAAATCCGTGTAGTGCACGAACGTCACATCCCTCGGGATGGCATGGCCCAATTGCACCTTGAGCCATAGCGTCGCCTGCATCCGGTCCCGGTTGGCCCGCTGCCAGTAATCCGACATCGTGTATCGAAAAGCGTGGGCATGGCAGTAGATGCCTGTAGCCTCACTCAGCTTGTCGATTCGAAAACGAATGGCCGTATCGCTCATGCCGAATAGGGTAGCGGCATTGGCGCTGGCCAGATCAGCAAAGGCAATAGTATCCAGATGCAACCGCAGTGCCGCTCCAGCGACCGGTCCGAACACGACTTCCCGGGCCTTCTCTTCCCCTCTGAAGTTCTTCTTTACCCGCCGCAACTTGATATGGCCTGAACGATCGTAGAAGACATCCGGCTTTCCACAACAGATCGGGCCGGCCTGGTCAATGCCGCTTCGGCGGCTGGAAACCATTGTAAGCGCACCGCAGGACTGGCAGATACCATGCCAATGGACGTCTTCCTGTAGAGCGCTGGCCAGTTCCAGCCGGCGGGCACCAGTATCTACGAGCAGGGCAAGCAAGGCAGCATCCCGGAAGCGAAAGCGAGAAACCTTGAATGGCCGGAAATTAGCCAGGCCATCAAACAATGCCTGGATCTCGGGCACGCTTAGAAAACGGCGCTCAATGGTCGGTTGCGGGGGCAGGGGCATCCACTGCGAGATATCCACCGTAACAGCGGAATGATCCCGGATCCAGTTGAGAAACTGGCGAACACGCACGGCGGTGGTGTAGACGGACTGGGGTGAATATAGGGCATCCGCTCGTGTGCGGCAATCTATACGCAGCCATGTATAGAATGCCTCCAGACTATCCGGGCTCAAAGCCTCGCCATGCTCACTAGCATGGTCCTGCCACCAACGCCGGAACGGCTGGTAATGACGGCGATAAGCAGATTGGGTGGTAGCAGTAGTGCGGTTGCGCTTGGAGGCAAGAAAGGTGTCGAGAATGTCGAGTAGGTCCGGAGCATATAGGGGTTCAGGATCAGAGATGATGAGGGGCTGCATGGTGTCCTGACCGGATGTCGTCAACGATAGGCGTGTTTGCCCCTCCATTGTGCTCCTCTTCTCTCTAGTCTCGACCCATCCATATAGGCCATTTCGAGACATTAATATCGGTTTTATCGTTCGATTCCAATAATAATATTAGCAAGGGAGAACGATTATGGTGCTGTTCGGCTGTATTCTGGCGTTTCTTTGGGGCCTAATGTGGGCTCTGTTCCTGCACTTCAACAGCCTAGGACAGGCTCTACGCCGGCAGATGGCCTGGTTGCCGACGGCGGTCGGTTCCGGCGTGAACCTGCTAATCCTGCTCTACATGGCCGGCGACAGCCTAGAAGCCAACGTAACCTGGTGGTGGCTGCCGGTTGTATTCTTCGCATCTGCCATCCCAGTAGTCGCCCTGGCGCTATGGGAGATGTTGGTTCGGGACGCGGACAATACACTGCAAATAGCCCGCAATGCCCCACGGCCAACCAGTTTCAGTGAGGCCGGACATGCCGACTGATGAGCACGAGAATGCCCGGCGTACCCGAGGCCGTAACCCCAACAAGACGATCTGGAACCTGAAGGACGCGCGGGCCCTGCTACTGGACGCATACCCGCACTGGCAGGTAGCCATGGATCGGGCCGAAGAACTACGGGACGCTGCTCTCGTGATTGAGTTGGCTAGGCTGCGTGACTATCTGGCCAGGTTGGAGCGCAAGGTTGGCGACGCCCTGGCCGGGGAATACAGGGAAGGCGGGGACGATTAGGGAAAAACTTCGCTGTCTCGTCCGTGACGATAACGTTAATTTTGGGGGCCGCAAAAGTGGAACGGCTTGACGGCGAGATGGCGAACAGCGCACATCAGTGCCGGGATAATCGTGCCCCGGCCAGCAATTATCTCTCACTGGGTTTACGCCGGTAGAGACAAGTAGAAGGGAGTCACGATGGACATCGATGATTTGACCATTGGACAAGCCAGGGAACTGGCACGGATGTTCGGTGTGGAAACCGTTAGACCCGCCATGGCTTCCAGCCTGCAAGGCATCAACAACGGTATGGTGGGTAAATATGTGATCGTACGCTGTCATGATGCCGGTGTTCACGCCGGGGTGCTGGAAGCGTACAACGGTCGGGAGTGCGTTCTGAGCGAGAGCCGGCGGCTTTGGTACTGGAAGCCTGCCAACGGTGCAGCGTTCTTAAGCGGCGTGGCCGTTGAAGGACTCGCCAGGGAAAGTCGGATAGGCGCACCGGTTCGGGTGCATCTCACGGAGAACTGTGAGATCATTGAGTGCTCAGCGAAGGCTGAGGAGAGTATCCGGGAGGCCAAATCCTATGAGCCCTAAAGACTTCGGCGACGGCTACGGCTACGGCTACGGCTCCGGCGACGGCTCCGACGACGGCTACGGCTCCGGCGACGGCTCCGACTACGGCTACGGCTACGGCTACGGCGACGGCGACGGCGACGGCTACGGCTACGGCTACGGCTACGGCTACGGCGACGGCTACGGCGACGGCT
>Ga0209342_10007839_pt1 | contig 10719 bp, 14 predicted proteins | sample RifCSP16_2_FD_184023 | JGI IMG/M metagenome (GOLD analysis project Ga0209342, IMG submission 184023) | Soil microbial communities from Rifle, Colorado - Rifle CSP2_sed 16_2 (SPAdes) (version 2) | ecosystem: Environmental > Terrestrial > Deep subsurface > Rock core/Sediment | place: Rifle... | reverse complement strand
CATTTGGGCTTAAGTAAGTGCCATTCGGGTCAGAGCCCTTTAACTGCCACTATTGTTTTTATGTGATGCTGTGTTGAAACCAATTCAGGAGAACGGAAATGAAAAAGCAGATTATCGCGGCTCTTATCGCAATCTTAGGTGCAAGCGTTACTGAGGCCGGTACCGGCACCGGGCTAGTCAAGTACTTCGTTCATTTTGATTTAAACGGACAGGAAACATTTGTGGTCAGGTTCAGTAGCATGAACAGTATCGCAGGATGTGCCACTGCGAATCGCTTTACCATGTCCGCGAGCAATCCCACGTATAAGACCACTAAAGCGATAATCCTCGGCGCGTGGTTGGCCGGAAACACTACCGTGTTTGTGCATGGTAACGGTACCTGTAACACATATGGGGCCAGCGAAGACCTAGCGTACATTTGCGCGGGTGGAGATCCTTGTTGATTTTAATAAATAGAGGGTCAGCGCCTGAGCTTTCCCCACATCTTTCCCGCACATCATAGCGCCGCACCGAGCAACTCACGCAATCGTTTTGATGCGCCAGCCGGTGGGCCAGAGCATGGAGCGTTGGCATGGCGAAGTATCGCCCAGCCGATCCAAAGTAATGAGTAACCTCTTGTCGGTGAGGGCGGAACTAACTAAAGGGGTCAGAACTAAAGTGGTCAGAGCCGTTTAATCGCCGTTAACCAACTGTCCGTGGAAACGGGGGCGCCTCAGAGCCCTTTACTTTCATGAGATGCGCGAGCCGAGAGCTGGAGTGTCGATGGTGATAATAACTCCGACCTTTTTTTCATTGTTTATTTGTTTATTTTTGAAAATCTAGGAGGCTAAGATGAAGCTAATAAAATATGCGTTGATATCTGCATCAATTTTCTTTTACAGCAGCTTAACGTATGCAGTTCAAGCATCTGGCCAGAGCTGTACTGGCACAATTAAGGAAATTCGTAAGTGGGTCCCGCACACTAGATTGTCCATACTGCTAAGTGGATCAAATAGATTTTTTTCGATGCCTGAAAAAACGGAAGAAGCTATAGCGCTTACGGCTTATGCATTGGGACAACCGATCACGATTAGTTGGAGCACTGGCATTGTGACGGTTAGTGATTGTGTCAATGACTGGGCACATTATACAGTGCTAGATGGCTCTATCAGTTTGGTCGCCCCGTGAAGAAGAAGTCGGTGCGACGAAAGCGGTTAGAGCCCTTTAATTTCCGCCTCCGGTTATGGAAAACTTACACTAACCCTACTTACTGAGTTGATACCCTGAAAATCAACCCAACTCATGGATTCAAGGAGAAAAAAATGAAGCTATTTCGCAGAATTTATTTTGTTCTATTGTCATGTATTGTCATAGCATGGTCAGCACCTTCCTTTGCTGGCCAGTGGATCACAAATCAAAAAATTCAGTATCTATATGCCGGTGACGCTGGCGGGCGTTACGCAGTAAAACTGGTCGGGATTAATCCTAACCCCGCTAATTGCGGAGCTTCATTTGATTTGGCTATGGATATCAATAGCCTCAAGCTAAAGGCAATGTGGGCCATGTTGTTAACAGCCTATGTTACAGATAAGCCCATCAGCGTATATCTAAATGGTTGCGAGGGGATAAACAATCTACCCGTCATAACGGATATAAGTTTCGGCTGGTGATTTGAATAGGTCGATGCGACATCGTTCAATTTAATAGGCACTGGAACGGTGACGGCCGCCGCGATCGGCCGATACTTTTTCAAAACCTGGGTTCCGGCTTTCGCCGGAACGACGGTTTAATGCTCGGTTCCGAGCTTAAGTAAGTAAGTGCGATTCGGCTCGGGGTCATTTTCGACTCGGCAGAGCCGTCCGATTGCTTCGGAAGCTTTTGCCATCCCCTTAGACCTGCATTGATTGACTCGGTCAAAATGTAGGCGACAGCGGCACGTCGGGAACAGAACTGGTTTTGGCGCGCGCGCGAATATGGCCCAGGTCGTCAGGCTAGTTCGTCTGACAAGAAACATGCTGTCGAGTGTTTCGCTGCGTGATAAAATCACCAATCGCTTATGGCAGCGCGGCCGGTCCCCTTGGTGACGGGCGCTTGTGAACTCGGTCAGGTCCGGAAGGAAGCAGCCGTAGCAGTCCGCCCGGGTACTGGGGTGCGGCTGGTTCGCGCCGCCACCCATTTTGCAGAGGTTTGAAACCGGTTCGATGGCTTATCAGGTTCTGGCACGCAAGTGGCGCCCGCGTACGTTCGCGGAGCTGGTGGGCCAGTCCCACGTCGTACGCCCGTTGGTCAATGCGCTCGATCACAATCGATTGCATCATGCGTTTCTCTTCACCGGTACGCGCGGCGTCGGCAAAACCACGCTCGCGCGTATTCTGGCGAAATCCCTCAACTGCGAAACCGGTATCACGTCAACACCGTGCGGTACGTGCAGTGCCTGCGTGGAGGTGGACGAGGGGCGCTTTATTGATTTGATCGAGGTTGATGCGGCGTCGCGCACCAAGGTGGAGGATACGCGCGAGTTACTCGATAACGTTCAATACGTGCCCTCGCGGGGCCGCTACAAGGTGTACCTCATCGACGAGGTGCACATGCTTTCCGGGCACAGCTTCAACGCGCTGCTCAAGACACTTGAAGAGCCGCCGCCGCATGTCAAATTTTTGCTGGCGACCACCGATCCGCAGCGACTCCCCGTGACCGTGTTGTCGCGTTGTTTGCAGTTCAGTTTGAAACGATTGTCGGTCAATGAGATTTCCGCGCAACTGGAAAAAATTCTTGCGGCGGAAAATATCGAACACGACGCTGCTTCGATTCGGTTGCTGGCACGCGGCGCTGACGGCAGCATGCGCGACGGGCTGAGTTTGCTCGACCAAGCGATCGCTTTCGGTGGTGGTCGCGTGGCGGAGGCCGACGTGCGCAGCATGCTCGGCACCATCGATCAGGACGCCGTCGAGCGGTTGCTTCGAGGGCTCGCGGCGAACGATGCCTCGGCACTGTTGGCGGTCGTCGCCGAGGTTGTGGATCACGGGACCGATTGCGCGACGCTGGTCGACGAGTTATTGCTGGCACTGCACCATGTTGCGTTGATTCAAACCGAGGCTGCGTTGGTGGACGATGCGGTGGCCGAGCGTTTGCGACCGCACGCGGCAGCACTCACGGCGCAAGATGTTCAACTCTACTACCAAATTGGTTTGCTTGGACGGCGTGACTTGCCGTTTGCACCGGATCCCCGCATCGGCGTCGAGATGACGCTGCTGCGCATGCTCGCGTTTCGGCCAGGGTCGGCTGACAGCGGCATCGACTTGCAAACGCCAAACACGACTTCGGTACCGTTAGGCAAGGCGACGAAGGCCACTTCGACGGTCCTGCCCGCGGCGGTGTCGGAGAACGGTCAAACGAAAACGACGTCAATCGCGTCGCCGGACTCATCGCTCGCGCCGCCTGCACGCGACGCTGTCTCTTCCTCGGCGCTCTCCCGCGAGGGGCGAGGGGACGCCAAAACGCCGCCGCGTAACAGCGAAGGGGCGGACTGGGCGAATGTCGTCGAACGGCTTCCGGTAAATGGTTTGATCAAGGAATTGCTGAATAACACTTTGCTCGAATCGATCGATGACAAAGCGATCAATCTAATTTTGGATGAAGCCTGTGCGAAACTGTTGAGCAAGGAGCGCGAGGCGGCACTGAAGCAAAATTTAGAAAACTATTATGGCCGGCCGTTGCAATTGACAGTGCGAGTCGGTGCACCGCCTGCGGCAACACCGGTGCAGCAGAGAGCGCGCCAGCGCAGCGAGGAACAACAGGCGGCGATCGCCGCGATCGACAGCGATCCGAATGTGCGTGCGCTGCGCGAGCAATTCAGCGCGCGCGTGAATCCCGACAGCATTCGTCCGGTAGCTACTGAGAGGCAATCATGAAAGGCGGATTGGGCAATTTGATGAAGCAGGCGCAAGCGATGCAGGACAACCTGCGCAAAGCGCAAGAAGAGCTTGCCACCGTCGAGGTAACCGGCAGTGCCGGCGGTACCCTTGTTAGCGTGGTCATGACATGTCGTTACGACGTGCGCCGCGTGTCGATCGACCCATCGCTCATGCAGGACGATAAGGAAGTGCTTGAGGACCTGATTGCTGCCGCGGTTAATGACGCGGTGCGCAAGGTCGAGAAGACGACGCAAGACAAAATGTCGGGACTGACGACGGGCCTTGGATTGCCGAGCGGAATGAAGTTACCGTTTTGACGCTGAGCAAGATAGAGTCACCGATCGAGATAATCAATTACACATGTCTCCACCCTAACCCTCCCGCGCGTCGCGCGGGAGGGGAGAGGAAGGGGTACGTCAGGCGATAAGCACACGTGAACGAAATTCCTGCGCTTGAAATTCTGAAACAAGCCTTGCGCCGATTGCCCGGCGTCGGTCCGAAAAGCGCGCAACGCATGGCGTTTCATTTGCTCGAACGCGACCGCGACGGCGCGCGCGCGTTGGCGCAAGCCTTGAGCAACGCCGTGGAGCGGGTGATTCACTGTGGACGTTGCAGAAATTTCAGCGAAGCCGAGCTGTGCGGGATTTGCAGCTCGACGCGGCGCGATGCGTCGCTCTTGTGCGTCGTCGAATCGCCGGCGGATCTGGTGTCGCTCGATCAATCCGGTGTATACAACGGCATGTACTTCGTGTTGATGGGCCGGCTCTCGCCGCTCGATGGCATCGGACCAGAGGAGCTCGGCTTACATCGACTTGAGACGCTGCTCGATGAAGGCCAAATCAAGGAGGTCGTGCTCGCTACGAATCTCACTATGGAAGGCGAAGCGACCGCGCACTACGTGAGCGAGATGGTGCGGCGGCGCAATATCCGTGCGACTCGCATTGCCTACGGCGTGCCGGTCGGTGGCGAACTCGAATACACCGATCGCTCGACACTCGCGCGCGCGCTCAGCGGCCGACGCGAGGCATAGTGAACCTGTTTGGCAATTTAATAGCGCCCGTTGTGCTGCATTTGGGAAGTAGAATGCCGTCATGATGACTTCGTCCGAGCGGCGACCCGCGTTTGTGCCGGAGACCCGAATCGGTTTCTGGTTTCTCGGAACGCGAACGTGGACCACGCATGTTTTGCGTGTGGCGCTGCGCGACCTCGATCGCTTGATGCCGTCGCCGCGGCCGACGCACCCAGTTGTGTTGGATGCCGGCTGCGGGCAAGGTCTTTCGTTTCGGCCGTTAATTGATCACCTCGCTCCGCAACGCCTTATCGGGATCGATGTCGAGGAGAAGTGTTTAGTTCATGCACGGGCACACGCCGCCCGCGAAAATACTCCGATCGATGTGCGCAGCGGCGACATCGCCGCCCTAGACTTGCCGGACGCATGCGTCGACATGATATTTTGCCATCAGACATTTCACCACTTGGTGCATCAGGAGGCGACGCTGCGCGAGTTTTATCGCATCCTCAAACCGGGCGGTATGTTGCTGTTCGCGGAGTCGACGCGCGCGTACATCTATTCCTGGATTATTCGCCTGTTGTTTCGCCATCCGATGGAGGTGCAGCGTAGCGCCGAGGAGTATATGTCCATGCTGCGGGCGCATGGGTTTGAATTTGGTACGGCGAACGTGTCGCTCCCGTACTTGTGGTGGAGCCGGTCCGATTTAGGGGCGCTTGAGTGGTTCGGTTTTCCAATGCCGGCAAAGCGCGAGGAAACCTTGGTGAACGTGGTGGCGACTAAACCTATCGCCGCCAGAGCAATTCCGACGAGCTAAGCGTCAGTCAAATCATTAATCTTCGCGGCGCAAATAAAGTCGTTCAGCGATAGACCTTGAACTGCGTGTGTGCGGTAGCGCACGTAACAGCGCCGATAACCGACTTCCAAATCCGGATGATGATCTTCCCGATTGGCGACCCAGGCCACGGCGTTGACGAAAGCCATGGTTTCGTAAAAGTTCTTGAAGTCGAACGCACGGCTAATTTCGTTTGCCGCGGCGTTTAGCTGCCAGCCCTGCGCCTGCGACAATAAATTCTCGGCGGCGCGGCGATCGAGCGGTTCGACGCCACCTTCGCATGGAACGCAGCGTTGCTGTCTAAGATTTGACATCACGGCCTCCGTTTTTTAGTCAGAGTGGTCAGAGTGGCGCTTATCGTGGGCGCGCAAACTTAGAAACAGCAGCGGCGCGCGGCTAGCGCGCGGCGCCCGCCTGAAGTTTGCCGATGCGCTCCAATGCCGGGGGATGCGAATCGTAGAACGCCGAATGCAGCGGATCGGGTGTTAGGGTAGTGGCGTTTTCCTTGTAGAGCTTGACCAGGGCGCTGATCAAGGCGCGGCCGTCGCTTTGTTCGGCGGCAAAGCCGTCGGCTTCGTACTCGTGCTTGCGTGAGCGGCGTGCGACCAAGGGCGTAAGGAAAAACGTGAATACCGGACTTACCAGCACGAACAAAGCGAGCGCGGCGTGGTTCGATGGGCGCGCGACGCCAAGCGCGTGATAAAACCACGGTTGGCCGGCGAGCCAGCCGAGCACGGCGAGCGCGAGGAAACTCATGACGATCACCATGACAATGCGCTTCACGATGTGATTAAGCCGGTAGTGACCAAGCTCGTGCGCCACCACCGCTTCGACTTCATTTTCCCCGAGCTGTTCCAGTAAATTATCGAAGAAAACGACACGCTTACTGCGGCCAAAGCCGGTGAAGTAGGCGTTGCCATGTGCGGTGCGGCGCGAGCTGTCGACGACATAAATGCCCTCGCTGCGAAAGCCGGTTCGCTCAAGCAGAGCCTGTAGCCGCGCGCGTAGCGATTCGCGTTCGAGCGGTTTGAAGCGATTGAACAGCGGCGCGATCAAGGTTGGATAGGCCCACACCATGGTCAGGCTGAACCCGGTCCACAGCAGCCAGACGTAAATCCACCAGAGACTTCCGGTTGATTGCATCAGCCAGAGCGCGGCCAGTATCAAGGGCGCGCCAATTATCGCGGCTAGCACGGCCTGCTTGATCAGATCGACGAGAAACAACACCGGTGTAGTGCGATTGAAGCCAAAGCGCCGCTCGACCACGAACGTACGGTACGTGGTGAATGGCAGCTCGATAATTCCCGTGATCAGCACCACGCTGAACAAAAACAACACGCCGACGACTAAATCGCCGCCGACCGAACTGCGCCAGAAGCCATCGACCCAATTCATGCCGCCCCCGACCGTCCAAACGAGCAGCAAGCCGGCACCGTAAATGTTCTCGACTTGGCCAAGACGTGCGCGCGTCGTGGTGTAGTCGGCGGCCTTTTGATGCGCCGGCAGCGGCACCTGTCCCTCGAATTCCCGCGGTACCTGCGCGCGTCGGGCGGCGACGTGCGCGATCTGTCGTTGTGCCAGCCAAACCTGAGCGGCGATGACGACGACGAGTAGCGTTAGGAACAACGCGGTGAAGGGTTGCATGCGCGGTGATGCTATGATGAAGGTTCGCTAGTGTAACGTAGGGAGTTGGAGAATGTCGCAATCGCCGTCCCCGGCGCCCAACTCGCAGGGGCTGATCTGGATCGATTTGGAAATGACGGGCCTCAATCCGGATGCGGACCGTATCATCGAAATGGCATGCATCATCACCGATGCTGCCCTCAATATCATCGCCGAAGGCCCGGTGATCGCGGTTAACCAACCGCAGGCATTGCTCGATGGCATGGACGAGTGGAACAAGCGCACGCACGGCGGCTCCGGGCTGATCGAGCGGGTGAAGACATCGACCGTGAGCGAGGCCGAGGCCGAGCGTTCGATGCTCGATTTCATCGGGCGCCACGTCCCGGCGAAACGCTCACCGATGTGCGGCAACAGCATTTGCCAAGATCGCCGCTTCCTCGCGCGCACCATGCCAGCCCTGGAGGCGTGGTTCCATTACCGCAATCTCGACGTGAGTACCCTGAAGGAGCTGGCGGTTCGATGGCGCCCGGATATGGCCAATGGATTTACCAAGAAGGCGACGCATCGGGCGCTCGATGACGTGCGCGAATCGATCGACGAACTGCGTTACTACCGCGAGCATTTCCTGAAAATAAGTTCGTAACTGTCTGAAAGCGAGAATAAAAAAATGACGCCTAAGACGGCGGACCTGTACGATCAGCACGGCGATCGGCTGCAAGTCGTCGATCCCATATTTCGCAGCTACGGCGGTAAGCACGCGTTTGCCGGCCGCATCGCGACCGTTAAAGTCCACGAAGATAACAAGCTGGTAAGGGCCGAGCTGGAGAAAGACGGTGCCGGTAAGGTGCTGGTGGTCGATGGCGGCGGCAGTTTGCGCTCGGCGCTGGTTGGCGGAAACATCGCGAAACTGGCGGCGGACAATCACTGGAACGGCATCGTTGTCTACGGTTGCATCCGCGATGCGGTCGAAGTCGCCGACACCGCCATCGGCATGTTGGCGCTGTCGACCTGCCCGGTGAAGCCGAAGAAGAACGGATTCGGTGAAGTTGGCATCAGCTTGCGCTTCGGCGGCGCGACATTTAAGCCCGGCGGCTATGTGTATGTCGATGAAGATGGCATGGTGCTGGCGCCGGATAAAGTCGATTAGTAATCGACGCTCGAAAACTTCTACGGCTGAGGGTTTTCGCGGTCGTTGTACACGGTCTTGTTGGCGGTCTGATCCTCAATCGCGATCCACCACTTCTGGCTGTAGCGGCCGGAGGCGGTAACGCTGTAGCGATGACCGGGCTCCAGCGTAATCTCGACAACGCGCGGAAACATCGACGTATAGGTGACGGTTGAGCCCGACCGGGTCGCGGTGTCCCGATATCCGACCGCGACGCGATGATTTCCGGGCGGTAGCGGAATCTTGCAGTCCGGTTGCATACATCTCAGTTTGGTATCGCCGTTTACCTGGGTAATCAATGCTCCTGCATTGACGACAAGCACTGCCAGTTCGTCGCGCGACAAAGATGGCGGTTGTGGCGACGACGCGTCGCCGGTTGGCGGCACCGCGGTATTTCCAGCTTCGCGCCCGGTTTTAGCTGTCGGCCCTGGAGCCGACTTGATCGGTTCCGCGATTTTCCCTGACGGTGTTGTTGCCGCCGGAGACGTTTTTGTTGATGTCACCGGCAATGCCGTCTGCTCGGATTCTGGGACCTGCGAGCGCGGTACCGCGGCGCAGCCGATCGTCAATGACAGCAAAAACATCCCCGCCAGCAGTAGGTAATTTTTCATTACGCCGTGGCCCCGATTGTGCGGCGTAGATGCTACCAAGTGAATGCGGTTTGCGATAGCACGTCGATTCATCGGTCATCCCGACTACAGGCCCGTTCTCCTTACGTGGCGTAATGGCAAGCGACCTGATGTTTAGCGCTGATTGCGCGCAATGCCGGCGCGGCATGCTCGCATTGATCGGTCGCAATCGGGCAGCGCCCAACCAAGCGGCAAACCGTCGGCGCGGGATCGATCGGACTGCGCGGTTCGCCGTCGAGATGGCTGTGTTTCTTGTCTGGCGCCGTGCCCGGTATGGCGGCGATGAGCGCCTGCGTGTAGGGATGGCGCGGCTGGCGAAAGATTTCCGCGACCGGCCCGGATTCCACGATCTTGCCGAGATACATCACGATTACACGATCGCACAACAGGCGCACGACATTGAGATCGTGCGAAACGAATAAGTAACTCATGCCGAGCTGTTCACGCAAATCGGCGAGCAGATGCAGAATCACCGCCTGCACCGAAACATCGAGCGCGGATGTCGGCTCATCGAGTATTAGCAATTTGGGATGCAACGCGATCGCACGGGCAATGCCGACACGCGCTTTCTGGCCGCCGGAAAGCTGATGCGGAAAGCGCGTCGTCAGTTCGTGTGCTAGGCCGACTTGGTCCGCGAGCGCATGCACACGCGCGTGCAGCGGGTCGCGATCGCGGATGCCGGCGAGCAGTCGCAGCGGTTCGGCGATCGTGTCGAAAACGGTGAAGCGCGGATTCAGACTGTCGGTCGGATCCTGGAACACCATTTGAATCTTGGCGCGCTCGGCGCTGGTGGCGAAGTGTTTCACCGGAACCGTGAAAAGATTACGGCCTTGGAATATGACATCGCCGCCGCTCGGCTCGATCAGCCGGGTGATGACGCGCGCGAGCGTGGATTTCCCGCAGCCCGACTCGCCCACCAGCCCGACGCTCTCGCCGGTATCGATATTGAAACTGACGTTATCCACGGCGTGCAACTGTCGCGGCGCGCGCCGAGCCGAACTCGTGCCGCCGATCGGGAACAGTTTAACGAGCTGACTGACTTCGAGCAGCCGTGTCACAGCGGTTTCCAGCAGGCAACGGCGTGATTGGGTTCGGGCGCGTTCAGTTGCAGCGGCGCGTCGCAACTTGCGTCGCGCCGCTCGCAACGCTCGGCGAAGCGGCACGCGGGCAAGTCGCTGCGGCGCAAGTCCGGCAAGTTTCCCGGAATCGAGGCGAGCGAACGTAAGCTGCGGTCCGCACGTGGCGTGGCCTCGATCAGCCGGGCGGTGTAGGGATGGCGCGGCGCACGAAACAACGCGTCGGTATCGGCAACTTCGACGACATGGCCGGCGTGCATGACCACGATACGGTCGCAATATTGCGCCGCGAGTCCGAGATCGTGCGTGATCAAAATCGTCGCCATGTGTCGGCGCGCGCCGAGTTCGGCGATGAGATCCATGATCGCGGCTTGGGTGGTGACATCGAGCCCGGTGGTCGGTTCATCGGCAATGAGCAGAGCCGGTTCGCACGCGAGCGCCATCGCGATCATCACGCGCTGACACATGCCACCAGACAGCTCGAACGGA
>Ga0209342_10007838_pt1 | contig 10719 bp, 10 predicted proteins | sample RifCSP16_2_FD_184023 | JGI IMG/M metagenome (GOLD analysis project Ga0209342, IMG submission 184023) | Soil microbial communities from Rifle, Colorado - Rifle CSP2_sed 16_2 (SPAdes) (version 2) | ecosystem: Environmental > Terrestrial > Deep subsurface > Rock core/Sediment | place: Rifle... | reverse complement strand
AGAGCGCGATCGCCGCGGCTCCGTCATCGTTCACCCTCTACGACCGGGCTGGCCGGCCCCATGCCGAAATCGAAGGTGACCGGGTACATTTCGTTCCCGGTTCGAGCGGTCTGAAGGTCACCGACCATCGCAGCGGCGAAACCCGGGAAGCCACGTCTGCCGACTTCGTCGAATACGTGCGGTTGGCGGACGGCCTCCCCAACATCGCTTACCTGGCCACGGCGTTTTCGACGAATGACATCGAAGCGAACGTCTCCGACGCTTGGCGGCTCTATATGTGCCTGGCCAACTCGGAGAAGCCGGTGGTGTCGGGGGCCTTCACCGAACACGGGGTCCCGCGCATGGCCGAGATGATGGAGCTGTTCCGCCGAGACCGGGCCGACTTGATCGCCCGACCGATGTCGATCTTCACGGTCACCGCCACCGGCAACTTTCGCTACGGCGAGGACTCCTGTCAGAACCTCCTCGACTGCGTGGAGGCCGGCATCCCTGTGGAGATCGTTCCCGTCACGCTCATGGGCCTCATCGCTCCGGTCACTCTGGTCGGGGCGGCCGTCTTCCACACCGTCGACGTGCTGGCTGGAGTCACCATGGCACAGCTCGTTCGGCCGGGAGCGCCGGTTCTGTTCGGGGGCGCTCCGGCCGCCTTCCACATGAAGGCGGCCAGCTCACCGATGGCGGCGATCGAAGCGCTTCATCTCGACGTCGCCTACGTACAAATCGGAAAGGCCCTTGGCCTCCCCACCCAGGCATATATGGCCCTGTCGGACGCCAAGATCCTCGACGCCCAAGCTGGCGCCGAGACCTTCGGGAGCGCCCTGCTGGCCGCTCTGGCCGGGGTCAACTCGGTGTCTGGTCCCGGCATGCTCGACTACCTGCTCGTCTTCAGCCTCCCCAAGCTGGTCTTCGACGACGAGATGTGCGGGCAGGCCCTCCACTTCGTCAGGAGCATCACCCCGACCTCCGACCTGCCGGTGACCGACTTGGTCCGCCACCTCCTCCTAGAGGGGCATCTGATCACGGCAGACCACACCACCAGGCATTGGCCGGAAGAGCTGTACCTGACCGGGCCCGTCGTCGACCGCGACAACCGCGAGGCATGGATTCGGAAGGGGTCTAAGGACTCCTCTCAGCGGGCCACGGCCGAGGTCGATCGCCGGTTGGCCGCCTACCGCGGCCCGGAGACCGACCCCGCGATCGATGCGGAGCTGCGAGCAATCATCCGGCGAGGCTTGGCCAGCCAGACCGAACTGCCGGTTCTGCCCGACCCGCCCGAACCTACCGCGCCCCCGCCGGACACGAGGCGGCGACGACCACGCCACCCGGCCGGGGCAGGCGGCAGGTGATACGGTTCCGACCATGAAATTCCGAGCGGGAATGGTCGTGGGTCTGGCCGCCGGCTACGTTCTCGGCACCAAGGCGGGTCGCAAGCGTTATGAGCAGATACGCCGCGCAACATCCAAGGCTTCGACCCATCCAGCCGTCAGACAAGTTGCCGATCAAGCCACCGCACTCGTCGACCTCGGTCGGTCGGCGATCGCCGAGGGGTTGACCGTGGGCAGCCGCAGCCTTCGCAAAGCCGCCCGATCCGGCTGACCCGTAACCCCCCCTTCTGACGCGCCAAAACAGGGAAAGAAGAGAGAGAGGGGGGGGGGACCGCCTACGGTTTGCGAGTTCGGATCATTTGCCGTTGACGGAGAAGTGCATCCAGTCTTTGAGCGTGCGCCATTCCCCTCCCCAGCTCCAACCGATCTCGGCGAAGGCCTTAGTGACCAGGTCTCCCGGTTCGATCATCCCGGGCCGATGGTCGGCTCGGTCGGTATATGCCGACGCCAACTCCGGCAGCACTAGGTCCCGTTTGAGATATGGGTTGTGAAACGGGTTGACGTCCACGGCCAGGCCGTAGGCGTGCATCGACCATCCGGTTCCGCCCGTCACCGGCCGGCACTCGAAGATCCCGGTGACGTTGCTATCGCCGGTGGGCGGAGTGTCGGGATCGGCCTCGGCGACAGTGATGACTCGCATCTCTTCGATTGGGAAGCGACCGGCGTGAAGGTTGGCAAAGGCCCCCACCACGCCCTCGGCGTGAGCGGCGCTGACGATCAGTTCCCCGGTGTGTGGCTCGCCGTCGAAGCCCCAGAACGACACCGTTACGTAGGCGAGGTCGCCGACCCTGACCGGACAGCCGGCAGTCCAACTGGAGCGGGCCAGCACCTCGTCGGGAATGGGGCCGATGGTGGATTCGAACTGCTCCCCGACCGGACGCAGCAGCAGATCGGGAGCCTGAAAGCGCCGGTCGATCAACTCTCGCGGCGTGGGGCGAACCTCGCCAAACCCGTCCGACCGCAGCGGCAGCACCACGGTCCCGAGCCAATCGGGCTGGGCGTACGCGTTGGTGGTCGTGGTGGCCACGGTGGTCTTGGTGGCCACGGTGGTCGTGGTGGCCACGGTGGGGTTGGTGGTCGTGGTGGCCACGGTGGGGGTAGTTGCCGGGTTCGGCGTGATCGTGGTCAGCGGCTCCCCCAACCCGTTCTGGCGCGCCAAAGACGACCCAGAGGTCGGAGTTGGCGCGCCAAAAGCCGAGCATCCCCCCCCCACGAAGAGCGCCAGCGCCACCGCGAGGGCATCAACCCTCCTCGAGGAAACCCTCCAGCTTCTTCGACCGGGCCGGGTGACGGAGTTTGGCGAGGGCCTTGGTCTCGAGCTGGCGTACCCGTTCCCTGGTCACCCTGAAATGCTCGCCAACCTCCTCCAAGGTCCGCACCCTCCCGTCGGCGAGCCCGAATCTCATCACGACCACCTGACGCTCCCGCTCCGAGAGCTCCTCCAGCGCGTGACTTAGGTACCCCTGGAGGAGCCGGAAGCTGGCCTCCTCGACCGGGACGTCGGCGTCGGTGTCTTCGACGAAGTCCCCCAGCGTCGAGTCTTCCTCCTCCCCCACCGGCGTCTCCAGGGAAACGGTGTCCTGGGCGATCTGGCGAAGTTCGGTGACCCGGTCCGGCTCCATCTCGAGCTCGCGGGCGATCTCCGCGATCGTCGGTTCCCTACCGAGCTCTTGGAGCAGGTTGCGCGCCGTCGTGGTCAGCCGGTTGATGGTCTCGGCCATATGTACGGGAACCCGGATCGTGCGGGCCTGGTCCGCGATCGCCCGCGTTATCGCCTGCCGGATCCACCAGGTGGCGTAGGTGGAGAACTTGAACCCTCGCCGGTAATCGAATTTCTCAACTGCCCGAATCAATCCGAGGTTGCCTTCCTGGATCAGGTCGAGCATGGCCATTCCCCTGCCCACGTATTTCTTGGCGATGGAGACCACCAACCGGAGGTTCGCCTCCGCCAGCCGCCGCTGAGCGGCGGTCCCGTCGGTCACGGTCCTCTCCAGGATGGCCCGGTCCTCGTCACCAAGGTTCGAATCCTCCTTGATGCGGGCCGAGGCCCGCCGCCCAGCCTCGAGACGCATCGCCAGCTCCACCTCCTGCTGGGAGGTCAGCAGTCGAAAGCGGCCGATCTCCTGGAGGTACATGCGGACCGGATCCGAAACGGCAACAAAGTCATCGTCGGAGAGGTCGGATGCGTAATCGGGCCCGTCCTCGGAAATCCGAACCCCTCTGGTCCGCAATGCCTCGTAAGCGCCGTCGAAAGCCTCCTCGGGAGCGGCGGCGTCCTCCAACTCCTGTTGCACCTCGGCCATCGTCAGAAAGCCTCGTTGGTGCCCTCGGTGGGCCAGGCCGTCGATGACCTTGGTCAGGTTGTTCATCGTTCGACTCCTAAGCGGCGGCGGTCCTGCTGTAACGCTATCAACCGCCGCAAGGTAAGGGAATACTCCTCGCCGGCGGGGTCGAGACGAAGGACCAACGTGTCGAGTTCTTTGATCTGTTCCTCGATGCGCACCTGACGCACCCGGTTGTACACCTCGACGGCGTCGGGAAGGTCTCGTTCCTCCATGGCCAACCGGCGAACGACCGGACCGATCTCTTCGTCATCGAGCGAACCGAGTGGCAGCGGCTCGCCGGGGGCGGTGGCCTGGAAGACGGGAAGGAGGATCTCCATCGCCCGGCGGTAGTCGACTTCGGCGAACAAAGCTGGGCCGACGTCCTCGGGCAACTCGACCGGGTTGGCGATCACCACCCGCAAGAGCTCGCGTTCGAACAACCGCGACCCGGCCGTCTTGTCCTTCACTGCTGCGACCGTCCGGGCCGCCGGTTTGACCGCCTTCTCGACGGCGGCGGAGACAACGGCGAACTCCACCCCGGTCTTCCTGGCAAGGTGGCGGGCATACTCATGCCGAGTCAGTTCATCGCTCACCCGCGCCACCAGGGCGGTGGTCCTGTGGAGCGCCTTGGCGCGTGCCTCCGGTTCGTCCAAGTTGTAGCGCAACAGCTCCCGATCGAGGCGGAAGCGCAAGAGCGGCTCCGATTGCTCCACCGCCTGCCGGACAACCTCTTCGTCACCGGCTGCGACTAGGTCGGCTGGGTCCTTTCCCTCCGGCATGATGGCGACCCGGAGGTCAAGGTCGAGCCGTACCGGTGTCTCCAACTCGTCTCCTCGCAGGGCCGCTCCGGCCCCCGCTTGGTCGGCATCGAAGGCGAGTACTACCTGTTCGGCGAACCGCCGGAGCAAGTCGAAGTGGTCCTCGCCGAGGGCGGTCCCGCAGGTGGCCACCGCCTCATCGAAGCCAGCCCGATGCATGGCGATGACGTCGGTGTATCCCTCCACGATGATGGCGCGGCTGCTGCGAGAGATCGAACCCTTGGCCCAGTTGAGACCGTAGAGAAGCTTGGCCTTCTGGTAGAGGCGGCTCTCGGGAGAGTTGAGATACTTGGGTCCCTCTCCGTCCAGTTTCCTCCCTCCAAAGCCGACCGGGTCGCCGCGCAGGTCGTAGATCGGGAAGACGATCCGGCCATAGAAGGTGTCCCGTAGCCGCCCGGTTCGGCCTCGAGAAGCCAGCCCGGCGTCGAGCATGGTCTTCTCTTTGACTCCGGCCGAACGCAGGTGCGCGACCAGCGCGTCCCAGCTATCGACGCGAGGGGCGTAGCCGATCTGGTAGCGGTCGACGACCGAAGCGTCGTAACCGCGGCCCCGCAGGTAACTGCGGGCATCCCCGCCGTCGGGGCCGAGTTTGAGCCGCTGGTGGTAGAAGGCCACGGCCGCCTCCACCGCCTCCACCAGGTTCTCCCGCTCACCTCGCCGCCGAGCGGCATCCTTGTCGACCCGAAGCGTTATCCCCGTCAGTCGAGCCAGGTATTCGACCGCCTCGGTGAAGTCCAAACCTTGGGTTTGGCGCACCCACGAAAATACGTCCCCCTCCGCCTGGCAGCCGAAGCAGTGGTAGAGCCCGCGGGCCGGGTCGAGTGAGAGAGAAGCAGTCTTCTCCTGATGAAAGGGGCAGACGGCCTTGAAGGACCGACCCTGTTTCTTAACGGTGGTGACGGCTCCCACCAGGTCCAACAGGTTGACGCTGGCGCGCACCTTGTCGATGTCTTGGCGGTCGTAGGCCACGCCCAGAAGTGTACGGCGGGGCACCGACTCGGGGATCGGCGGAAATCCGCGCCCTCGGCCGGGCAGTTGGGAAGGCCGGTAACCCTAAGCGCCTAGTGCTCTGTCTGGGAAATAGCGTGAGGGGAACGCCGTGGGCTCGGCGAGACCCCACGATCGTTTCCCAGGCGGTGCACTAGATGGGTCGGGCGGCGAAGTCGAGAGTCAGCGAGACCTCGTCGGTGACGCCGGCGACGCCGGGCGCCGAGGGTATCTGGAGGCCGAAGTCGGACCGCAGGACGTTGGCAGTAGCCGATCCCTCCAGACGGTCGGGTGCCACCAGTGAAACCTCCACGGTGAACGTCACGGATTTGGTGACACTCTTGATGGTGAGCTCGCCGCCGACCTGGAAAGCGAGAGTCGTCCCTATCGCTATCGAACCGGTCAGGCCCTCGAGACTTGTGGGCACGAACTCGATGAACTCGAACTCGTCATCGGCGGAGCCGAGGATCGGACCGCGGATCGCTCGGTCCCGGAAGCTGTTGGCGGTGGTCAGGGTGCGAGCGTTCACGACGATGGTGCCAAGTTCGCTCTTGCCGACGTCCGCCATGTCGATGACGACCTGACCGGCCACCTGATCGGTCGTGCCCACTACTTGCTGGGGCTTACCGCGCAGCACCTCGCCGATCTCGAACGTGACGCGGCTCTCGACTGGAACGATCTCGAACGTCACCGGACCCGCCCCTGCTGACGTGGTGGAGGTTGCGAGATCCGAGCCCGAGGGGGTCGGAGCGATTGCCGTCGTGCTGACCGGAGGGGCGGTCAGCGGTGTGGATGGCTCGCCTGAGCCACCGGAGAACCAAACGTAGGCGGCGCCCCCGCCCACCAGCACCAATCCGGCCAGGAGGCCGCCCACCATCAGTCTCTTCATGCTCAACCTCCGTGCAATGGAAAAGCGTCTCGACCCACTACGCCGGGGTGAGACCTCCGGTTCGCGGCCGGCGCGGCCCCGCCGATTCCCGATTGATGGGACCAGCCGTTAAGGATCGAGCCGGTCCCGCAGATACGACCCGACCTTGTCCATGGCCACCCGGTCTTGCAGCATGGAATCGCGGTGGCGGATGGTTACGGCGTGGTCTTCCAGGGAGTCGAAGTCGACGGTTACACAGAACGGTGTGCCGATCTCGTCCTGGCGCCGGTATCGGCGTCCAATCGATTGGGTGACGTCCAACTCCACCATGAGACTCCGACGCAGGTCGGCTGCGATTCTCTCGGCCGGCTCGATCAATTCCGGTTTCTTCGACAGAGGAAGGACAGCTGCCTTGTAAGGAGCGAGCCGGGGATGGAAAGCCAGCACCGTTCTAGTCTCACCTCTCACCTCTTCCTCGCGGTAGGCATCGATCATGAAGGCAAAGGTGGTGCGGGTGGCCCCGGCGGCTGGTTCGATGACGTGGGGAAAGAACCGCTCGCCGGTATCTTCGTCGAAGTAGCGGAGATCGACGCCCGAGTGCTCGGTGTGGGCGCGTAGGTCGAAGTCCGTGCGGTTGGCAATCCCCTCCAACTCGTCCCACCCCCATGGAAACTGATAATCAACGTCGACGGTTCCGGCCGAATAGTGGGACAGCTCGTCTTCGGTGTGCGGCCGGACGCGCAGATGTTCGGGATTCATCCCCAGGCCTACGTACCAGTCGAAGCGTTGTTCTACCCAGTAGTTGAACCAGGCGCCGCTTTCCGCGGGCCGGCAGAAGAACTCCATCTCCATCTGCTCGAACTCCCGGGTACGGAAGACGAACTGCCCGGGGGTTATCTCGTTTCGAAATGACTTGCCGACCTGGGCAATCCCGAAGGGGAGCTTGAGCCGGTTGGAGCGCCGAACGTTCTCGTAGTTGATGAAGATCCCCTGGGCGGTCTCGGGACGCAGATAGACCAAGCCGGCCTCGTCCTCTACCGGTCCCATGAAGGTCTTGAACATCAGGTTGAACAGGCGGGGCTCCGAGAAGGTGTTGCGCATTCCGCAGTTCGGACACTGTTCGGGATCCTCGAGTTGGTCGAGCCGCCAGCGGGTGTGACAGTTGGAGCACTCGACCAGCGGGTCGGTGAAGGCAGCCTCATGACCGGACGCCTGCCAGACCTGGCGGGCCTGGAGGATGGCGGAGTCGATGCCAACGACGTCGTCGCGGAGTTGCACCACGGCTCGCCACCACTCCGCCTTGACGTTGCGGAGCAACTCCACCCCGAGAGGCCCGTAGTCATACGCCGACCGCAGGCCTCCGTAGATCTCGGAGGATGGGTAGGCAAAGCCGCGCCGCTTCGCCAGGTTGGCAATGGTTTCCAAAGAGACAGTCATGGGAGCAGAGCAGATGGTACCCAGGGCGTGGTCCGCTCTAGCTGGACGGGCGGTCGGCCTCCGCCCCGAATCGCCGGCGGCGGCGCTGGAATTCGAGCACGCAGTCGAGCAGATGCTCGGGTGTGAAATCCGGCCAGAGCACGGGCGGGAAGATCAGCTCGGCGTAGGCGGCTTGCCAGAGGAGAAAATTGGAGATTCGATGTTCGCCGGAGGAGCGGATAACCAGGTCGAGGTCGGGCATCTCGGGCACGAACAGATATCGGGCGAACCGGGCCTCGTCCAATTCGTTCGGGTCGAGGAGGCCCTCGGCCGCCTCGGCGGCAGCCTGGCGGGCGGCGGTGACGATCTCGTTGCGGCCGCCATAATTGAATGCAAAAACCAGGTCGAGCCGGTCATTGGTGGCGGTAATGGCCTCGGCGTCTCTCATGTGCTGGCGGTTGCGGGCGGGGACCCGGGGGTCGGCCAGGTCGCCGGCAAAGCGCATCCTGACTCCATCGCGGTGAAGATCGTCGCGACGGCGGAGCAAGAGGTCCTCGTTGAACCACATCAAGAACTCGACCTCGTCCTCCGACCGGTTCCAGTTCTCGGTTGAGAAGGTGAACACGGTCAGCCAGCGGATCCCGATCGCCAACGCACCCTCCACGGTGTCGAAGAGTGCCTTCTCCCCGGCCAGATGCCCGGCGGTTCGAGGCAGACCCCGGGCGGTGGCCCAGCGGCCGTTGCCGTCGAGGATCAGCCCGACGTGGGTTGGAATCCGTGCTGGATCGAGAGCCCTGAGGTCGAGGTCAGCCATCCAAAGCGGCCAGGCTCTGGAGTCGGCGGTCGAGGTGATGCTCGACGAAACGACGGGTGACCCCCATCGCCTCGCCGGCCAGATCCGAGGTGGGCAGATGTCCGAAATCGGACGCCGCCAGCACAGCCAGATAGGCGATCAGACCGGCCCGCATCTTCACGGCACCGACCGACGAGCAATCGGGGCACAGCACACCTCCCGCCGCGAAGGAGAATCGCTCGAGGCCATCGCGGCGTCCACAGGCCGCGCAGGCCACCAAGGCGGGCGCCAGCCCCACCGCCTCGGCGAGTTTGAGCAGATAAGAGGCCACCAGCTCCGAGCCGATCACCCCGGCCTCCAAAGCGGCCAGACCCTTGCGAAGGAGCAGGAACAACCTGACCGAGGACTCCCGCTCCTGGGAGACAGCATCGACCACCTCCACCATGGTGGCCGCGGCGATCACGCGATCCAGGTCGTCTCGGATATGGGGAAAGCTTTCGATGACGGCGGCCTGGGTTACGGTATATAGCTCCCGTCCCTCGTAGAGGACCACATCGACGTGGGTGAAGGGCTCGAGCCGGCCTCCAAACCGGCTCTTTCCCTTCCGGATTCCTTTCGCCACTGCCCGGATCTTGCCGCGCTGGGGGCTGAGCAGCACGACCACCCGGTCAGCTTCCCCGAACGGGTAGCTGCGGAGCACTATCCCCTGTTCGTTGACCAGGCGCATTGATTCGAGCGTAGACTCGGTCGGTGGCCTTGTTGGGTGATCATGCGCTCAACGACTTCCTGGCCCGGCACCCGGAGTGGACGGTGGTGGGTGGAGAGTTGGTGCGGGTATTCACCTTCCCCGACTTCGGGTCCGCCCTTGGTTTCGTGGTACGAGTAGGAGCGGCCGCCGAGAAGGCGAACCATCATCCCGACATCGACCTCCGTTGGAACCGGGTCGTGCTCCGCCTATCCACCCATTCGGCGGGAGGGATCACAGAGAAGGACACCGAGATGGCCACGTCGATCGGTTCGTACTGAGCGTGTTCGCCCTCCGGTTCGCCGGAACCGGCCCCACGCATAGGACCACGGATTCAACCTTGGCCGACCTCAACGGCGTGGAGGCAATCGGCCACCCAGCCATGGTCCTCACCGCGGCCGGCATACGCTTCGTCGAGGTTCGTCAGCATGCGAGCGATGATGTGCTGATCGGGCACCGGGTCGAGCCAACGCCGGTCGAGCCGGGGCGGGCCCCCCAGGGCTTGGGCGACCAGGCCGGCAGCCTCGTCGAAGCCGATCGCCTCCCCACCGTGGAAGGGGTCGCACAATTGACCGGCCGCGTAGACGAGGAAGTGACCGGGCAAGGGGACCGGTTGGACGTCGAGCCCCGCCCGCCGGCCGACCTCGATCCAAACGACGCTCAGCGAGATCGGGAGACCGCGCCGGGTGTCCATGACCCGGTCCAGGAGAGAGTTGTGCGGGTGGTGGTAGTCGTCGACGTTGCCCCCGAGACCCTCGGAGATGGAGATGACCCGCCGCAACGAGAGATGCGTCGAGCCGTTGACTCGCTCGGCCATCGATTGCAGTCGGGCAAGATACGGCTCGGGATCGAGATGAGGATTGGCGAAACGGGCGAACTCGAGAGCTGCTGCCGCCAACCGCCCGGCGCGACTGTGCTCGACCACTCGTTTGGGATCTGCGGATACCGCCTTGCTCACCCCGGGCAATCTACTGGTCGAGCAGGCCTAGAAACCGAGACGGTCGAGGAGTTGGGGGCGGGTCTGCCAGTCCGGTTCGACCCGAACATGAAGATCCAGATGGATGCGGCGGCCGAACAACTTCTCCAAATCGAGGCGCGCCTCGGTGCCGGCTAGCTTGATCAGTCCCCCCCCCTTGCCAATGATGATCCCCTTCTGTGAGGGCCGCTCTACCACCAAATCGGCGGCGACCCACAGCAACCCGTCCTGGCGCTCTTCCCACTCGGTCACTCGCACCGCCAGAGAGTGGGGCAGCTCATCGCTGAGCCGGTCCAAGAATTTTTCCCGCACGATCTCGGCAAGCAGGACCTGCTCGGGCTGATCGCTGCGCGCCTCGCTCGGGAAATAGAGCGGGCCCTCCGGTAGAAGTGAGACGGTCTCTTCGA
>Ga0209342_10007837_pt1 | contig 10719 bp, 8 predicted proteins | sample RifCSP16_2_FD_184023 | JGI IMG/M metagenome (GOLD analysis project Ga0209342, IMG submission 184023) | Soil microbial communities from Rifle, Colorado - Rifle CSP2_sed 16_2 (SPAdes) (version 2) | ecosystem: Environmental > Terrestrial > Deep subsurface > Rock core/Sediment | place: Rifle... | reverse complement strand
CCCAAAACATCATTTCGGTTGGGGCGGGCGACAAGATGTTTTGGGGACGCCTGGCGGCGAGGGCGGCCGGCGTTTCGACGGTGATTTGCTCGATCCACTCCACCGGCTGGCCCGACCGGATCGGACGATTGAATCATGCGTTGACGCCGCTGACCGACATGTTCGTCGCCGTGGCCGAGACGCACGGGCGATATCTTGTCGAGGACGAACGGCTGCCGGTTGATAAGGTTTGCGTGATTTCCAATGGAGTTGACATCGAACTCTATCGTCCACGACGGCCGGATTCCGAATTGCGGCGCCGCCTGGGGATTCCGCCTGGACCCGTCGCCGGCACGGTCGCGCGGCTGGGAGCCGTGAAGAACCACGAAATGTTTCTGGACGTGGCCGCGCGGGTGCGGCACGAAACGCCGGACGCGCAATTTGTGATCGTCGGCGACGGCGAACTGCGCGAGTCGCTCGAAGAGCGGGCGCGACGGTTGGGCGTGGGTGATTGCGTCCACTTCCTTGGGTGGCGGTCGGACGTGCCGGACGTGCTGGCCCTGATGGACGTGTTTCTGCTCACCTCGCACATCGAGGCCAATCCGGTGTCGATCCTGGAAGCGTTCGCCGTGGGCGTGCCGGTGGTTTCGACCCGCGTCGGCTCGGTGCCGGACACGGTGCGCGAGGACCGGGGATTCCTGGTCGAGCCGGGCGACGCCGAGGCGATGACCCGGGCGACGTTGCGATTGTTCCGCGATCCGGGACTTGCCCGGGCGATGGGCGCGGCGGGACGGCGAAGCGTCGTCGAACATTGGTCGGTGGACCAGATGGTCCGGCAGTACGAGGACCTGATTGAGCAAATTCATTATCGCAAGCGGTTGTTGCCGCTTTCGCATGAACCGGCCGCGGAAAACGGCCACGTGCATGTGGTCGAAGAGACGGACTCCGATCAGCGGGAGGACTGTGTCGTATGCGGTTGAATTGCCGGAAAAGTGTCCCCCTGAACGCAAGCGAGGAGAATCGGCGGCCGGTCGTCGGCCTTGTGTCGCCGGGCGAGATGGGGGTGAGCCTGGCCGCGCTCTTGGCCGAACAAGGGTTTCCGGTCGTTACGACGCTGGACGGCCGCGGATCGCGGACGTTACAGCGGTGCAACCGGGCGGGACTTCGCGTGTTGCACACGTCCGACGACGTCGTGGCGGCGTCGGAGATATTTATTTCGTTGGTGCCGCCCAACGCGGCCGTGGACGTCGCCGAAGCGTATTGCCGGGCCGCGGCGTCGTTGGACTGCCCGCCGCTTTTCGTCGAGGCGAATTCGGTGTCGCCGGCCACGGTTCGACGGATTCAGCGGAGGGTCGAGGATTGCGGCGGGTCGCTGGTCGACGCGAGCATTCACGGACTGGCGGGGCGATTGCGTGAACAGGGCACGCTGTTTCTTAGCGGTCCGGAAGCGTGCGATCTGGCCGCGATTCTGACGGGCGTACTACGCGTCGAAGTGCTGGACGAGCGGTGCGGCACGGCGTCGCTGTTCAAGATGCTGCTGGGCGGCGTGTCGAAGAGTCTGGTCGGGCTGTTTGTCGAGATGGGACTGACCGCGGCGGAAGCCGATCTTTTGGAACCGTTTTTGAAGACGTGCCGGGAATACTATCCCGGCTTGATGGATATTATTGACCGACTCTTGCCGACGTTGCCGCGTCATGCGCGTCGGCGCGCCGCGGAAATGGAGGAACTGCAATGCACCGTTCACGCGCTCCGCCTGCCGCTGGGAATCGCCGCCGAGATCCAGCGGCTGTATCACGTGCTCGGCGACTCGCCGTTGCCGGAGTACGCCGAGCATATTGACTCGGGCTCGGCGACGATCGCTGAATTGTTGGAGTTGATTCGGACGGTTGTTCCCTTGAATCCAGCCGCCGCGGAGGAGGGCTCCGCGGCGGCTGCTTGTAAGTAGCCCGTTTTTCGCAAGAGGATTGCACTGATGGCCACTAAACCACGCTCCGCCGAGATGCACCCTGGGCCCGGCTTTCGCGTTCGCGCGGATTTCTACCGGCTGCCGCGTGAGTTGATGGACTCGTTCCGTGAGTTCGCCACGCCCGACATTTCGGACCAGTTGAATCGCATGTACGCCGTGGATCACGGCATCCGCTGCCTGACGGGCGACCACCATCGGCTTTGCGGGCCGGTCTGCACGGTGAAGGTTTTTCCGGGCGACAATCTGATGGTCCACAAGGCGTTGGACATTGCCAAGCCGGGCGACATCATCGTCGTTGACGCGCACGGCTCGACGATGAACGCCGTGCTGGGCGATTTGGTCTCGACCAAGGCGTGGCACCGCAAAATCGCGGGATTCGTCGTCGATGGCCTGGTGCGCGACCTGCCGGGCATCGTGCCGTTGGATTTACCGGTGTTTGCCCGGGGAACCACGTCGCTCGGTCCGCTGCACCGGGGGCCGGGCGAGATCAACTATCCCGTCTGCTGCGGCGGAATTGTCGTTCACCCGGGCGACGTGCTCGTGGCCGACTCGGCGGGGATCGTCGTCATTCCGTGGAGCATCACCGAGGAACTGCTCGGGCGATTGAAAGAGTATCAGGCTACGATGGCCGACTACCTGGAGGGCGTGCGGCGCGGGCAGTTCTCGAACGCTTGGGTCGATGCGACCCTGGCCGAGGCTGGTTGCCCGATCATTCATGAAGAAGCGGCCGACACGCGGACGCCGTGGGCCGATGCGGCGGACGCGCCGGCGGATGGAACGTCGGACGCGGCGCCGGCGTTTGCCGAGGGACGACAGGACGCTTGAACGAGAACCTCGCGATGATTCCACGACTCCGTTCCGCTTGGGTTCAGCTCACTTCGCTGCGATGGCGAGTTCAGGCGGCGCTGTTGCGTCGTTCGCCGACGGCGCGCGAGGCCGCGCAACAGCGGGCCGCGTTTTATCGGCACGTCTGGCGCGAGGCGGCCGAGCAGGCGGGAATGGAAGTCGAGCCGTTGGGCGACGAGATTCTGCGGATCACGCGCGAGGGGTTTTGCACGAAGGTTTGCGGCAATTGGACGGCGATCGACGATCCGGTGACGCTGGCGTTGGCGGGCAATAAGGCGGCCGTTTATCGGTTGCTTGCCCGCGAAGGGCTGCCCGTGCCGCGCCATGCGCTGTTTTCGATGGATCGGATGGCGCCGGCGCGGGAGTATTTGCGTCGGGCGACGGGACCGTGCGTCGTGAAGCCCGCCAGGGACACGGGGGCCGGAATGGGAGTGGCGACGGGGGTTCGCACGCTCCGTCAGCTTCGTCGGGCCGCCGCCGTGGCGGCCGTGTATGATCACGAGTTGATTATCGAGCAACAAGTGCGCGGCGGGAATTATCGGTTGCTCTATCTGGACGGCGTGTTGCTTGACGCGGTGCGGCGTCATCCGCCCACGGTTGTCGGCGACGGACGTTCGACGATTCGCCGGTTGGTCCACCGTGCGAACGCCGAGCGGCTCTCCGGCGGGTTCGCCGCCGCGCAGGTGCTGCTGACCATCGACGCGGAAATGCGGCGGACCCTGGCGAGCCAGGGGCTTTCGCTGCGATCGGTTCCCGCGGCGGGGCGAGGTGTGGTCGTAAAAACCGTCATTAACGAGAACGCGGCGGTCGACAACGAGGCGGTCGGCCAACGGATTTGCCCGGCGATTGTCGCCGATGGGGCCCGGGCCGCCGCGTGCGTCGGCGCGCGGCTGGCGGGCGTGGACGTGATTACGGAAGATCCCAGCCGGCCGTTGGCGGAAACCGGCGGCGTCATCCTGGAAGTGAACACCACGCCGGGATTTTATTATCACTATCACCGGCGCGGGGAAGCGGTTCCCGTGGCGATTGACGTGCTGCGGCGATTGATCGAAGATTCATCGAACAAACCGAGCCGCGCTCTGTGAGGGAGCGGTTGAGCGTGTCACAAACCGCGACCGCTCCCTGACGGTCGCGGCTCGGTAAAGAAAACAATGCAGATTGGTGGGCGGTGCCCACCCTACGGAATGCTGCCTTATTTGTTGAACAAAGGGTCATTCATGAGTACCGTCACGAAACCTCATCGTCTTGCAGTTTCACCCCATCGACGGCGGCGGGCGGAGTTGCTTGCCTCGCCTCCTCCGGTGGTGATTTTGGGCGGGGGGACCAATGCGCTGTCGATTGCGCGGAGCCTGGGACGGCGCGGGGCGGCGGTTTGGGCGATCAACTTCGCGAACGAGGCGGTTTGCCGCAGCCGTTATGCCCGGCGGGTTCCGTTGGCTGATGGGCCTGATCCGGCGGCTGTCTGGACCGAGTTTCTGCTGAGCCGGCGGTCGGATCATCTTCGCGGCGCCGTACTGCTGGCCGCGTGCGACGACGGGCTGAAGATCATCGCTGAGAACCGCGCGGCGCTCGACGAGAAATTCCTGCTCGATGATTCGAATCCCGAGGCGCAACTGTGCATGCTCGACAAGCTCTCGACCTATCGGGCCGCGACGGCCGCCGGCGTGCCTACGCCGCGTTTCTGGACGGCCGAGAGCATGGCGGACCTCGAGGCCGCGCGGGACGAGTTGGTCTATCCGTTGATCGTCAAGCCCCGGCTGTCGCATCTGTTCGAGCGGCGGTTCGGGGCCAAGTTCGTGGTCGTCCGTTCGTTCGACGAACTGCTCGCGGCCTTTCAAAACGTCCACGACGCGGACATTTCCGTGATGCTGGTCGAACAGATCCCCGGGCCGGACGATCGGTTGTGCAGCTACTACACCTATCTCGACGAATGGGGCAATCCGCTGTTCCATTTCACCAAGCGGATCGTCCGGCGGTATCCGGTCGGCATGGGCGCGGCCTGCTATCACGTGACCGACGCCATTCCCGAGCTGCACGAACTGGGCTTGCGGCTGTTTCGGCACGTCGGTCTGCGCGGGCTGGCCAACGTCGAGTTCAAACGCGACGAACGCGACGGGCGGTTGAAACTGATCGAGTGCAACGCACGGTTCACGGCGGCCAATTGCCTGGTCGAACGGGCCGGGTATGATCTGGCAAGGCTCGTCTACAACCGCATCGTGGGATTGCCTCAGCCGCGACTGACCGGATTTCGCACGGGTCTGCGGCTTTGGTATCCGATCGAGGATTTTCACGCCTTCCGCCAGATGCGACGACAAGGCATGCTTTCTTTTCCCCGCTGGCTGGCAAGCCTCTTGCACCGACAGACGCTGCCGTACTTCTCTTGGCGCGACCCGATGCCGACGATCGTCGGCCAGCTTCGCCGGTTGAGACGCAAGCTGAAACGGTAGGGTGCGTCCCGACGCACCAACGCCATGTAGTACTCCTCACGCTCCGCGTGAGGTGGTCATTGATGCGAACAGCGAGTTGTCGGCGGCATCACGCGGAGCGTGATGAATACGGAGATGCCCTTGGCGCGTCCAGACGCACCCTGCGTCGTCCCCCTGTTCAAACGCCCCGGGTCGTGTTATCTTTACTTCATGCCTCCACAATTCATCTTCGAAATGTCCGGCGTCACCAAAATGTTTGGCGACCGGGTCGTCCTGCGCAATATCAACCTGTCGTTCTACTACGGCGCCAAGATCGGCGTGGTCGGCGAGAATGGGGCGGGCAAGTCCACGCTGCTCAAGATCATGGCCGGTCTCGATAAGGACATCGACGGCACGGCCAAGCTGGCCAAGGGAATGCGAGCCCGCTACGTGGCCCAGGAACCGGTCATGGAGTTGGACAAGACGGTCCGCGAAAATCTGCTGACCGCCGTCCGACCCGTGCAGGATCTGATCGACCGATTCAACGCGGTGTCCGAGCAGATGGGCGACCCGGAGCAAGCCGACAACTTCGACAAACTCATGGACCAGATGGGCCGGCTCCAGGAGCAGATCGACGCCGTGAACGGCTGGGAACTCGACCGGCTGATCGACATCGCCTCCGACGCCCTGGTGCTGCCGCCCGACGACGTGCCCGTGCGAATTCTCTCGGGCGGCGAGCGGCGGCGCGTGGCCCTGTGCATGGCCCTGTTGGAAAAGCCCGACTTGCTGCTGCTCGACGAGCCGACAAACCATCTGGACGCCGAAACGGCCCAGTGGTTGGAACAGGCCCTGCGCGAATACCCGGGCACGGTGATCGTGGCGACCCACGACCGCTATTTTTTGGATAACATCACCCGCTGGATTTTGGACATCGACCAGGGTCGCGGGCTGCCGTTCGAGGGCAACTATTCCTCGTGGCTCGAACAGAAGGCCGAGCTCTTGCGTCGGATCGAGAAGCAAGAGTCGCAGCGACAGAAGACGTTGGAACGCGAGCTGTCGTGGATTCGCAACTCGCACGAGGGCCGTCGTCAGAAGAACCAGGCGCGGATCAAGGCCTACGAATCGCTGGCCGCCGAGCAGACGATCGACGCGCGGAGCGAAACGCTCATCCAGATCGCTCCAGGCCCGCGGCTCGGCGAGCACGTCCTGCGGGCTGAGGGACTGTGCAAGGCGTTTCAGGTGGACGGCGAAAAGCTGACGCTCTTGGAGGCTTGCTCGTTCAACGTCCCTCGCGGAGCCATCGTCGGCATCATCGGCCCCAACGGCACGGGCAAAACTACCCTCATGCGGATGATCGTCGGCCAGGAGAAACCCGACGCGGGCTCTCTGGAATTGGGGCCCACCGTGGTGCTATCCTACGTCGATCAGCACCGCGACGCGCTGAACGACGACCGCACGGTGTTCGAGGAAATCACCGACGGCCGCGACCGCATCGAGTTGGGCAACGTGGCCGTCAACTCGCGGGCCTACGTCTCGCGGTTCAACTTCCGCAAGGCCCAGCAGCAGAAAAAAGTGGGCGAGTGCTCGGGCGGCGAACGAAACCGCATCCACCTGGCCAAACTCCTGCGCCGCGGCGGCAATCTATTGCTGTTGGACGAACCAACCAACGACCTGGACGTCGACACGATGCGCGTCTTGGAACAGGGCCTCCTCGAATTCCCCGGCTGCGCGATGGTCATCAGCCACGACCGTTTCTTCCTCGACCGCATCGCCACGCACCTGCTTGTCATGGAAGGCAACGGCAAAACCCGCTGGTTCGAAGGCAACTTCGCCGACTACGAACAGGCCATCGCCGCCGAAGACCCAGGCCGAGTCGCCCACCGCCGCGGGAAGTACAAACGATTGGCGTTGAGGTGAGATGCTCCGGGTTCGGAATGGTGATTCGCCAGACAAAATATAGGCAGAGGGCAGAGGTTTTTGGGCGCGGGAGGGAATTTGGACTGAGGGGGAGGGTGTTCGGAAATGGGGGCGCGGGGGTGGAGGCGGCCGAAAAGTTGGCTAGAGGCAAGGAGTTGCGGCGGGTAGAATCGTTGGGAGTCGGTGTTCAATAATACGAGCCCGAAAGTGAAACAATGGATGGGACTGTGTGTTGTAAGTTCTTCGGGGGCAAGGGGTTGGGGTGATAATGCGGGGCTTCTTGTTTTTGTGAAAAATCGGGGGTTTGGTTTTTGACGAGTTGCGTCGAGAGGGAGACGGGCGTTGAGAGACGCAAGTGGTTGGTTGCGCGGCAGTTCGGGACGAGAGGAAGAATCGGTTGGGCGACGTAAGACGAGATTGCCATGATGGAAATTTCCATCACGCAAGGGGAAGATTGCCGTGATGGAAATGTGAAGGGTGAAGGGAGGCGGTGGAGGGAGGAGGCGGGGCTTCTTTCGCTCGGCATGGGTCGGGGGGCCGAGAGGGAGACACGAACCGGGAGACACGGGGTCAAGATTGTTGCGAGCGTCTGGGTTGGGGCCAAGGATGCAGGGTTAGCAAGAAGCTCGCAACGCTTGTCGGCAACTCTAACACTAGCGAGGACAGTGGCACACTTGCGGCCGTTCATCGTCATTACGCAGAATGCCAAAACTGGTATTGAGTCCCCGACTTTCCCCCCGATTTCTTAAAACCGAAAAACTCCAATCCCCATTAGCCCGAAGGGCTTGCATACCCCAGCCCAGGGTTGCGGCGTAGCCGCTACCCTGGGATATTGGTGGGAAATATGGAAAACCCCAACGGGGTTTCGGAGGCACTCCAATCCATGCCCCAATCGCTCGCCCAGGTCTGGATACACATCGTCTTCTCGACGAAACACCGTCGCGCTCTTCTGCAATCCGATACGTTGCGAGATGAAATGCACCGTTACCTGTCGGGCATCTCCGCAAAACTCGATTGCCCGGCGGTGGTCGTGGGCGGCACGGAAGATCACGTCCATCTTCTAGGTCGCCAATCGCGGACCATTACCTTGGCCGATTGGGTCAAGGAACTCAAACGGGCGTCATCCCTCTGGGCAAAGACAAAGGGATCGCAATGGAGTCGCTTTCAATGGCAAGCCGGCTACGGCGCGTTCTCGGTCAGCCAATCGCGGCACGCCGACGTGCAGCGCTATATCAAGTCGCAAGCGGAACATCATCGGCGACTTTCTTTCCAGGACGAACTACGCGAACTCCTCCGCAAACACCGCATCGAATTCGACGAAAAATACGTCTGGGACTGACGCCGTTGCTTACGAAACCCCGTTGGGGTAAACGTGCCAAATCGACCTGCTCCCCAGGGTAGCGGCTGCGCCGCAACCCTGGGCTGAAACATGAAGTCCCTTCGGGACAAGGAAAAAGGGACAAGGAAAAAGGGGACATTCTACTTTTTCTCCCAAGAGACGATGGTCTCCCGTTTTGGGTGCAAGAGAAAAAGTAGAATGTCCCCTTTTTCATCAGAACTCATAGATTGCCGAAACGCCGGCCGCTCCCGGCGTGCAGAGCGGGGCGAAGGTGAGCCGTCGTGACTCGCAGTAATCGTCCGTTTGGTCGATGCTACGGCAAGCCATATAAGCGATCCACCAGCCCAGCACGCTTTGCGACAGATAGTGCGAGTCGTCGTTGATCCGCGACCAGGCGGGCAGGGTGGACATAAAGTAGAAGCTGCCCGCGAGGTAGGGGTTCTCGCACATGTTGCCCGCGGTCAGGAAGGGCACCGCGCCGATGAAGGCGTGGCCGCTCACCGCGTTCTTGTCCTCGAACGGCCGCCAGGACGACTCATACCACCGCTCGCCGGGCCGTGAACTGCCCAACGCCCATTGCAGAAAAACGGCCGGCGGCACGCCGACCAGGTAGGCGCGGCTCGCTCGCCATCCATACTTGCCCATCGCGTTGCCCACCGGGCAATCTTCCATCAGCCAGCCGCTCAGGCCGATGCCGACCATCGCGGGCACGATGTACTGGCCTTCGCCGAACGGCTTCCAGAAATCGGCGAAGTCGTCCGTGCCGGAGTCGCGGACGTCGTCCTGCACCCAATCGCGAAAGTCCTGGTCCATCGACGTGTTGGCCAGAAGGCTCGCGCCGGCGATGCCCAAAAACAGGTCTCGGCCGCTCGACCAGCGATAGAAGTTGCACTGATCGCGAAGCGCCTTCCAGCGCAACCGGGTGAGGCCCTCCGGCAGACGCGCGTAAACGCAGTCGGTCCGGGCCACGAAATCCATCTCGGCCCGGCGGAACGTGCCGTAGCCGCGAATCACCGGCTCGGGCATCCACGCCCAAGCCGACTCGGGCAACGGCGGCTCGGACGGCTCGCCGCCGAAAAAGGTGTCACTCGACGACGCGGCCGGCGCGCTCGCTGGAACCGGTTCAACCGCGGTTGCCGCCACGGCGCCGCCCGGCGCGGGACCAAAACCTTCGAACCGCGCGGGATTGGCCGGGAGTTGCGTGGTTTGGCAGACGGTCGGGACAACTCGTTGGACCGAAATCGGAGGCGGAACCTCGTCGGGAGGCATGGTCCGTGGATCGCGGGAATCGGCCAGCCGGGGCTGCTCGGGCGCCGGCTCAACGACGGCGCGATCGGCCAAGTTCAGTTGGCCCGGCGGAGCGAACGTCCACCGCTGGCTGCACCCACCCGTGAAAACAAGCAAGGCGGCGCAGAGAACGATCGGGTAGCAATGTTTCCGTCTGCCGGTCATCCGTCCCCCACAGTCGCGGCGACTTTACACGGCGGAAAACAGTTTCTTGGCCGCCAAGACGTGGATTTGGTGCGTCCAGACGCACCCTACAAGGTTCCGCCCGACCTACGGACTCGGGCGGGACGGAGCGGCCGTTAGATTCATCGGAACCGGAATGGGCGGAAAATGAGGCACGACCCCTATGGCCCGGACGACCCAAATAATCGGAAAAGTTTAACACCGCCTGACGGCGGGGGTATCCAAGCACACCTCAGGAGAACTGCAAAGTCCCATGTTCCAGGAGGCCAGACATTCCTGTCTGGCTGGGTTGGACGAAAAAGACAGGCAGGAATGCCTGTCCTCCTGATCTTTCACAACTTTGCAGTTCTCCTGAGCACGCCTCGGAAGACTTGTCCGTCCGACGCCGCTTCTATAGCATCATGGGTTTCCAAGCGGAATGGTTTGGAATTATAGAAGAGGCGTTGGAACCAAATACTGAAAGAAATACATTCGCCATGTCCAACTTGATGACGCTTGCCGAGGCGGCACGGAAGATTCACGCCAAAGAGATTTCGCCTCTGGAACTGGTCGAGGAATGCCTGCGACGCATCGACCGGCTTGAGGATCGGCTTCGGGCTTGGGTTGTGGTCGATCGCGAGAACGCCCTCCGGACGGCCCGGCAAATGACCGAGGAGGCGGCACGGGGCGAGTTTCGCGGGCCGCTGCATGGGCTGCCGGTGGGGGTCAAGGACATCATCGACGTCGAGGGGCTGCCAACGCGGGCCGGTTCGCCGTTGCGAGAGAATCACGTTGCCGCGCACGACGCGCCGGTGGTG
>Ga0209342_10007834_pt1 | contig 10723 bp, 12 predicted proteins | sample RifCSP16_2_FD_184023 | JGI IMG/M metagenome (GOLD analysis project Ga0209342, IMG submission 184023) | Soil microbial communities from Rifle, Colorado - Rifle CSP2_sed 16_2 (SPAdes) (version 2) | ecosystem: Environmental > Terrestrial > Deep subsurface > Rock core/Sediment | place: Rifle... | reverse complement strand
AAGGAATCCGTGGCTCACGAGGTCGAGGGCCCGGTCCTGGGGAGTCTGGGCGGGCGTCCTCGCGCCGAGGGTCGCGGCAGCCATCATTGTGAGCGCCGCAATGAGACGCTTCCCGCCTGGCATTTTCCAAGAATAGCAGGGAAAACAAGTCACCCACAGGAGGCTTCGCCGTGGTGTCGAAAAACGCATCGCTGAGCGCAGTGGCCAAGGTGGGAGGGGTGCCAGATCTTGCTGACGCATCTCGCCCCCGGCGCCGTGCCGAGCGACATCGACTGCTCCACCCAGGCCATCATCCACGACGAGCTGGCGAACCTGCCCGCCTTTTGTCGAGCGCTCGCCAGCGGCGAACGGCACGTGCCGTGATCGATGCTCGGCTCCCCTCGACTCGAATCAGCGCTTCAGGATCTGATGGATCTCGAGAAGACGCAGGAGCCCGGTCTTGGTGACCATCCCCGAAAGCCTGCCGTCCTCGAGGACGAGGAGCCGCCCCACGCTTCCCGGTGAGAGCCTCTCCAGGGCTTCCAGAAGGGGAGCCTCCTTCGAGATGATCCAGGAAGCGTCCAGGGGTCGCATGCGGTCGCGCACCGTGCGCGCGGAACGCTCGGACTCCGGAACGCCCGCGAGATCGTCGATCGAGATCAATCCGATGGTCCTTTCCCCTTCCTCCACCGGGAACCCTCGATAGCCGTAGCGCAGGAAGTAGCGATTCATCAAATCGCTCAGAGTCAGGTCCGGGGAAACGGTCAAAGGGATCTGTATCATCACGTCGCCTACCTTCACCGACTCCAGGATGCGCATGAGGTACATCTGCTCGTACCCCTGCGCCGCCGATCCTCTCAAGAACATACCGATGAAGATGAGCCAGATCCCGCCGAGAAGAGCTCCGCGGAAGATGAGCATGGCGCCGAGGAACATGAGTGTCACCGCGAAGCCCTTCCCCAGGTCCGCGGCCAGGCGGGTGGCGCGATCGATCGAGCCGGTGCGCCACCACACGATGGCGCGGAGCACCCTCCCGCCGTCGAGTGGAAGGCCGGGGACGAGGTTGAAGATGCCGAGAGCGAGGTTGATGAAGGAAAGGTACTCGACGACCGCCTGGGCCAGAGGGTGAATCACGCCTTCGAGCTTCTCTCCCGCGAGCCAGAACAGGAGAGCGAGAGCGAAGCTGCTGAGGGGGCCAACGACTGCAATCGTAAGCTCCGTCTTCGGGTCCTTGGCTTCTTCCGATAGGCGGGAGGCTCCCCCGAAGAGGAAGAGGGTGATGCTCGGGATCTCGATGCCCGAGCGCAGGGCGACCAGGGAGTGGGCGAGCTCGTGGAAGAGGATCGAAAGGAAGAAGGCAATGGTCGCGACGAGCCCCGCTGCCCAGTAAGCCAGTGCGCTCGCCCCCGGATACTCCTGCGGGAGATAGCCTGTGGAGAGGCTCAGGGCGACGAGGAAGAAGACCACGAACCAGGAATAGTCGATGATGACGCGGATGCCGGCGAGTGAAGAGGTGGATGCCGGGCTCCCCGGCCCCCTCGGATTTGAATTCCGCCATCGACTTACCTCGAGTCTCGATTCAGACGCCGCGACGATTGTCGATGAGGCGGCGAGTCGCGTCAAGGGAGAGAGACGCACGAGCCCGACGCTGCTGCGCTACCAGGACGAGATCGCCTCTCTGGTGAGGCGCCCTTGATGCCGCTATTTCACGACCACAACGGGGACCTCGCAGAAGCGCGCCACCGTCTCCGCGGCGCTGCCTACCAGAAGTCTCTCGATACCGGTTAGCCCGCGGCTTCCCATCACCACGAGCCGGGCGCCGAGCTTCTCGCGCCACCAAAGGATCCCCCCGGCGGGCGAGCCGTCCGCCACCGTTACGTCTCCGGACGTCTCGCCGAGCATGTCGCGAAGGGCCTCGAGGTACTTCTCTCGCAGCCCGGGCGTCTCCTCCAGTTGGCTCGAAAGCCCTCCAGGCTTGAGCGGAGTATGAAGAAGCTCGACGACGTGGAGAAGGTGGACGGAGGCGCCGTGACGCGACGAGAGGTATCGGGCGAGTGCGAGGGCGCGATGGGAGTGGTCGCTGAAATCTACGGGAACGAGAATCGAGCCCGGGTCCTTTCCCGAGGCGAACAGGATCGAGTCGGACCGAAGGAGCATCAGATGCCGGTCGGAGCGGTGAAGAACTTTCGAGGCGATGCTTCCCATCAGGAGCCTCTCGAGCCCTCCTCTGCCGTGAGTTCCCATCGCGATGAGGTCCGCGTTCCAGCTTCGAGCCTTGCGCAGAATGGCCTCGTGAGGCTCGACGTTCTCGTCGAGGGCGGTCTCGACCTTGACCTTCTTTGGGACTCTCGCTTTCAGTTCTTCCAGCTTCCGGGATGCGTCCTCCCGTAGATGTCGAGTGTAGTCGTCCAGCAAACGCCCCATCTCGACCAGACCTGTCCCTCCCATCGGCGAAACCATGGGTATGAGCGGCGGAAGACCGTGGAGAAGGAGGATTTCGACATCCCCAGAGCGGGCGAGACCAAGGGCCTGCTCCAGCGCGCGGCCGGCGGCATCCGAGAAATCCGTAGGTACCAGAATTCTGGAAAGCTGCATCATCGTCATTCTCCATCATTCGGTCTGTCGAGAGAAGCCATTCTTGTGGACGGTTCCTCCACTTCGTCCTGGTTGAAAGGACGCACCGCCGAGACTCCGCTGGGCGAGATACCGCAGCCTACCCCGGAGGCCACGTTTCGATCGTTCTCAAACCGCGGCAATTTCAGAAGGTGTGCTGGCACGTTTCTTGTTTGCACGAAGGGGTTGTTCTCGAGGCGGCGAAGTCCTCAAGGAGGGCCCATGAGTACTGATTCGGTTCGCTTGTGGTCGATCGTGCTCGCTGGCGGCGAAGGAGAGCGAACCCGGGCTTTCGTCGAGGAGTGGCTCGGTCATCACAAGCCGAAGCAGTACTGTGTGTTCGCGGGGACTCGTTCGCTCTTTCAACACACCGTCGATCGGGCGGATGCTCTGGGAAGCCCCGAGCACCGAGTGGTGGTCGCTGCGCCCGAGCACCGGGGACACGTGCTCGAGCAATTGGCGGGGAGGGGAGAGGGCCGAGTCCTCTTCCAGCCCAAGAACCGCGGGACGGCCCCAGGTGTGTTTCTCGCCTTGACCCATGTCCTCGCGCGCGACCCAAACGCCACGGTCGTGATTTACCCGTCGGATCATTTCGTCTACCCGGAGAGCGCTTTTTTGAACGTGGTTCGAAACGCGGTGCGCGGCGCGCAGCGATACCCGGACGGGGCCGTTCTGCTCGGGGTCCGACCGAGCACTTCGGAGACGGACTACGGTTGGATCGTGCCGTCGCCGGGTGAACCGAACGAACCCACGCGGCGGGTCGACGCGTTTCTCGAGAAGCCCCCACGGCGTCTCGCCGAGGAGGCCCTGCGGAAAGGCGCTCTCTGGAACACTCTGATCGTGGCCAGCAAGGTGGACGCGCTCTGGGCGCTTGGCTGGCGATGCCTTCCCGAGATCATGCCGGCGTTCGTGCGGCTCTGGGAGGCTCTGCGAGGCGGTCGCGACGACGCCGTGCTCGAGGACATCTATCGAACCCTCCCGGCGCGGGATTTCTCATCCGACTTGCTCCAACGAGCTTCAGACCGGCTGAGAGTCCTCGAAATGAACGGCGTCTGGTGGATCGATTGGGGGAGGCCGGAGAGGATTCTCGAAACCCTGAGAGCGCTGGAACGCCGCGCGGCATTGCCGGAGGCGCTCGTGCTCGAGCTCAAAGAGCCGCTCCTCTCGGCGGCGTCGTACCGGAGTGACAGGAGGTGAGCGATGAGCCGTCAATCGATTGCCGCGCTGTGGTTCGCGGCACTCTCCATTTCGTCTTGCGCCGCGCCGGAGAGGTCTCCGAGCGGTTTCCGACTCCCCGAGGGCGACGTGGAAGCGGGTCGGGCGGCGTTCCTCGAGCTTCAGTGCAACGCCTGCCACCAGGTCAGGGGGATGGATCTGCCGGGGCCGGTGGCGGACCCCCCCGTACCGGTGGCTCTCGGAGGAACCGTGGACTATCAACCCACGGACGGCCGGTTCGTGACCTCCATCATCAACCCCTCTCACAAGCTGGCGCGGGGCTACCCCAAGGAGCACATCAAGAGCGGCGGTATCTCGCGAATGCCGGACTACAGTGACGTGATGACGGTGCGCCAGCTCGTCGATCTGGTCGCGTTTCTGCATTCGCGCTACAAGTTCGTACCGCCCATGACCCACTGACTGGGTCATCAGGGAAATGTCCGTGCTGTGCCTTACGGAGAACGCACGGCACGTTCTCGAAGCTCGCTATCTCCGGCGAGGAGATCGCCGCGAGATCGTCGAGTCGCCGGAGGAGCTCTTCGCGCGGGTCGCGCGCGGCGTCGCCGAGGCAGAGCTCGCTTTCGGCGACGGCGCGGACGCGGCCCTGTGGGAGGAGCGTTTCCACGCCCTGCTCACAGCCCTGGACTTTTTGCCCAATAGTCCCACCTTGATGAATGCCGGGACGGGCCTCGGTCAGCTGAGCGCCTGCTTCGTCCTCCCGGTGGAAGACGACATGGAGGGCATTTTCGAGACGCTGAAACAAATGGCTCTCGTGCAGCGCACGGGCGGGGGTACCGGCTTCTCCTTTTCGAAGCTGCGGCCCAGGAGCGACTTGGTTCACTCGACCGGCGGCGAAGCCTCGGGACCGGTGTCCTTCATGCGGATTTTCGACTGCGCCACCGAGAACATAAAACAGGGAGGACGGCGCCGCGGGGCGAACCTCGGAGTTCTCCCTGTCGATCACCCGGATATTCTCGAGTTCGTTCGCGCGAAGCGCGACTCCGTGAGCTTCCGGAATTTCAACCTCTCGGTCGGCGTTACCGACCGTTTCTTCCGGGCGGTGAGCGACGACGGGCCCCACGAGCTCATTCACCCCAGAACCGGCGAGGTCGCGGGCCGGCTTCGGGCGCGCGAGCTCTTCGACGCCATCGTCGATGCCGCCTTCGATTGCGGAGACCCGGGGCTCTTGTTTCTCGATGCCATCGAGCGGGCGAATCCCGTCCCTCACCTGGGGCGCATCGAATCCGCCAACCCCTGCGGCGAGGTGCCTCTGCTTCCGTACGAATCGTGCAACCTCGGCTCGGTGAACCTGACTCACATGCTCAAGGGTCGCGAGATCGACTGGGAGCGCCTCGGCCGCACCGTGGAGCAAGCGGTGCGGTTCCTGGACGACGTGATCGAAGTGAATCGCTATCCCGTGGGAGCGATCGAGCGGGCAACGAGGGCGACGAGGAAGATCGGGCTCGGGGTGATGGGGTTCGCGGAGATGCTCATTCGGCTCGGAATCTCCTACGACTCCGATGAGGCCTCTCGAAACGCCTCGGTTCTCATGAAGTTCATCGCCGAGAAATCCCATCGAGCCTCGTCGGGGCTCGCGGATTCTCGCGGGACGTTTCCCGCGTGGGAAGGGAGCCTTCTCGCGGCGCACGGACTTCGCTTACGAAACGCCACCTGCACCGCCATCGCTCCCACGGGAACCCTCAGTATCCTCGCGGGTACCAGCCCCGGAATCGAGCCGCTGTTCGCGCTCGCCTTTCGGAAGCATGGAGTTCTTTCGGGGGAGACCCTGGTGGAGACGACTCCTCTCCTGGAGCGGGTGCTGACCGAGAGCGGACTTTCAGCGGCACCAGTGGTTGCTGAAGTTCTAAAGAAGGGAAACTTGGGAGAGGTTGCAGGAGTTCCGGAGAGCCTGAGGCGCCTTCTCGTCACCGCGCTCGAAATCCCGCCCGCCCGCCACCTCGAGGTCCAGGCTGCCTTCCAGCGCCACGTGGACAACTCGGTCTCGAAGACGGTGAACTTGCCCCACGACTCGACTCGAGAGGCCGTCGCCCAGATCTACCGTCGCGCCTGGGAGCTCGGTCTCAAAGGGGTCACCGTCTACCGTTTCGGGAGCAGGTCGACCCAGGTGATCGAGCTCGGCGCGACCGAGAGATCCGATCGATACATCCATGGCTCCAAATGCGACCCCGAAGAGTGCCGTCTCTAGAGGCCCTCCTTCGGTTCGTGCCTGCGTTACCGCCCGATGACGCTCACCGAGCTCGCCTGCGGTCCTTTCTCACCCGGCTCTTCGGCGAAGCGAACTTCAGTGCCCACCTCGACCCGGGGGAAGGCGCCGTCGAGCACACTGTTGCGGTGGAAGTAGATTTCTCGTCCGTCGTCGTCTTCCAGGAAACCGTATCCCTCGTCCTTGAAGACCTTGACCACGCGGCCGTGAGGAGGGCCGACGTGCTTCTTCACCTGGCCCCGACGGCGGCGTACGTAGTCCTCGAGCCGCCGCGCCGTCTCCTTGAAGGCGTCGTTAATGGCCAGGTACATGTCTTCGTGCTGTGCGTGCTCCGGTGGATCTCGCGACACCACGATCTCCTCACTGGGCACTGCCAGGAGGACGCGAACGTGGTAGAGATTTCCCTGGTGATGGCGCCGGTGCGTCGACTCCACCACGACGCGGCAGGATTCGATCTTGTCGTAGTACTGCTCGAGCTCGCGGGCGTTATCCTCGACCAACTTGTTGAGCGCATCCGTGGGCTCGAGACCTCGAAAGGTAACTTGCACGGGATGTTCCATAATGCACCTCGTAGGATGGAAACCGCGTAGAGGGCCGACTTGCCGGGGTATAGCTTGCATTCGGGGGTGCGCATTCTTTGGAAGTGCTCGCCTCGCCCGCGCAGGCTGGACTTGTTTTTTTCATCCAGCCTGCTAATGCTTCCCGCTGAAGTCGATCCGGGAGAGCCGATTTGACGCAAGACGATTTCGAGCCGGGAGCCAAGAGGAAGGAGGCGGGTTGCTCCCCAGACACCTGGGATTCCTGGTCGGCCCTGGCCCAGAAAGTCGCCTTCCTCGAGCGTCCGCAGAGCTTCGCCGAGCCCACGACAGGAGTCGAAGCGGTCGAGACCCACATGTCGTGGGTGTTCCTGACCGACGATTGCGCATACAAGCTGAAGAAGCCGGTTCGCTTCAAGCTCATGAACTTGGTGAATCTCGAGGACCGGAGACGGAACTGCGAGGCGGAGGTCCTCTGGAACCGGCGCCTCGCCCCCGACGTCTACCTCGGGGTGGTGCCCCTCGGCCTGGACGAGAAGGGCGGCCTCGTGCTCGGGAGTGGAGTGAGGGTCGTGGACTGGCTCGTCAAGATGCGTCGGCTTCCCGCCCATCGTATGCTCGACCACCTGATTACCCGCGGTGAGGTCGCGCCCGCCGACGTGCGTCGGGTCGCGGAAACGCTCGCGGCCTTCTACCAGCGCGCGCCCCGAGCCGACATTGGAGAGAAGAAGTACCGTGGGCGTTTCGCCGACGAAGTCGGCGAGATCGCCCGCGAGCTCGGAGAGCTTTCCCCGATCTCGACAAGCCGCATCGACGCGGTATCGGCCGAGCTTATCGCCTTCATCGAGATGCGGGCCGACCTCCTCGACGCGCGGGTGCGTGAAGGGAGGGTCGTCGAAGCCCACGGCGATCTGAGGCCCGAGCACGTCTGCCTTCTTCCACAGCCGGTGGTCATCGATTGTCTTGAGTTCGTACCGGAGCTCAGGCTCCTCGACCCCGCGGACGAGCTGAGCTTCCTTTCGGTCGAGTGCGAGCTCGCGGGCGGCCCACCCTTCATCGAGCAAGTTCTCTTCGGAACCTACAGCGAGCTTACCTTGGACCGACCACCCCGACCTCTGGTGCGTTTCTACAAGACGTTCCGGGCTTTCCTCCGGGCCAAGATCACGATCTGGCACCTGAAAGATCGGGAGGTGAAGAACTCCGAAAAATGGGTCTCGAAGACGGGCCGATACCTCCAGGCGGCGGAGCGACTGGTTCGCGAATCGTCCGAGCTTTCCTCCTGAATCACTCCGGCTGTTCTTCATGGACACGAGCTTCCAGCGCCGCGAGGTCGCTGGCCAGATGATTCAATCGCTCCTCGATGTGCTGGATCCGATGGTCGATCCTCGAAGGCTCCAGCGCTTTCTCGAATGGTCTCGAAGGCGTCTCCGAGGACCGCCAGGCCTTTCTCGATAATTCCAAATCCGGGCCTTCGCCGACCCATATCTCTCCGGCCGGGACCGATTTTTCGATCCACATGGCCAGAAGCATCTCGATACCTTCGAGGGCCTTTGCCGCCCTTTCCGTGAACAAGTCCTTTTTCGATTGATTCATGAGCGCACCTGAACTCTCTCGTAGCAACATTGGTGCCAGCGAAGGCGCGGGATTCCGAATCGGCAAACGTCGGCCCGATCGACAGTGCCGGGGCACTCGCCCCAGCGACTGGGGGATTTCGCGCCTCCGCTCAGCCGAGAAGCTCCAGCGGACCGCGCACCGGGGTGGGTGAGAAGCCGTGGCTCTCGAAAGAACCGGCCAATTCCGTCGGCCGGGTGATGATGTCGAATGGCACCGGGATTGCTTGTCATCGGATCGCAAGGTGTGTTATGAGCAACGCCGATGGAGCCAGGAGCTTCGCCTTCGGGTTTTGCGCAGGGGCTGTCCTCGGCGCCATCGGCGCCCTGATGATGGCGCCGGTGTCGGGGAGGAAGCTCAGAAGCGAGCTTTCCCGCGAGGGTCGGCGATTGTCGAATCGTATCTCGGAGACCACGGAAGAGCTGAAAGACAAGAGCTGCGACGTCTACGAGTCGGCAGCCGAAGTTGCATCCGATGCCGCGCGAAGCTTGAACCGGGCCACCCACTCCCTGGCCCGCTGAGCTCTCCCTCGAGGAGGTGAGGCATGCGTCGCACGGTCGTGATGGTCGCGAGCCTGGGAATGTCGGCTTTCGTGATCTGCGGATGCCGTCAGCCGAGTCTCCGGAGTGAGGAGAAGTCGCCGCGCGGCTTCGAGCTTCCCGATGGCGACCCTGGTCGAGGACGAGAGGCGTTCGTCGCGCTTCGCTGCTCCAGCTGCCATGAGGTGGCTGGGCTCGAGGACGAGCTCCCGCGTCCGGTCGCGACTCCCGAAACCGGGGTCGAGCTGGGCGGGCTCGGGATGAGAGAGCCCTCGGACGGAGAGCTCGTGACCTCGATCGTCAATCCGTCCCGACACTTGTACCCCGCGGGCGAGGCGGAGCGGATTACCAGCGGCAGCGGCTCGCGGATGGCCAACTTGAACGAGGCCATGAGCGTTCAGAACCTCATCGATATCGTCGCCTTCCTGCACGAACGCTACCAGACGGCGAAGTCGAAGACGCAGTGAAGTCCGGGAGGACGCGGAAGGAGGTGCCTGATGGTGCCCGCACGGGAATCGAGGAATGGGCCGACGGAAGGCGAGGAGGGAGCCCTCGAACCGACGTCGAGGAAGAAGAAAAAGAAGGTGAGAGTGGCCGTCTCCATTCGGAAAGGGAATCTCCTTTTCTTTCCGACCGTGCTGCCCGACGTGCTCGACGAGGACGACGAGGCCATCGAACCCGGGTCCGACCGCACGAAGGCCCGCGAATCCGAAGGGAACTGAGGCGATCCCGTATCGGGAACGAGTGGGTGTTGCTTGCTCTGAGAGGATCTCTCAGGGCTTTTCGATCTCTTCCTGGGCAAGGCGGAGCGCCACGAGTTCCGCCGGGTGATCCGAGGCCCCGACGGCGACGACGATGTACTGGACGTCACCCAGCATGTACGTCATCGGAACCCCCGTCTGGTTCGCGGGAAGCTCGATCTCGGCAAGGATGTCGCCGGTCTTCTTGTCGTGCGCCCGCAGCATCCTGCCTCCTCCTCCATACATTCCGAAGAGCCCGCCGCCCTCCCCCGCGAAGAGAAGCGTTTTGGTCACCAGGAGGCCCGCGCGCTCCGGTCTTCCGGTGCGCGGAAGCGTCACTCCCGCGAGCGCGGGATGGTTCATGACGTAGTCGGGGGGATCGCCGTTCGGGATCATGAAGACGTGCTCGCCTTTGTTCAGATCGATGGCGGTGATCCGTCCCCACGGCGGCTTGAAGAGCGGAAGGCCCTGAGGTCCTCCCCCCTCGGGGAGCTTGAGGCGCCGGCCCTGGATGTAATCCATGTTCGAGGTCTTGGGGTCATGGACCAGGCCTAGAACCTGAGAGTCGGTGGAAGAACCGACGTAGAGGATGCCGGTCTCGGGGTCGAAAGCGGCGCCCGGCCAGTTCGCGCCGCCTTGAGAGCCGGGAAGCGACAGAGTCCCTTTCTTCGTCTCCGTCACCAGGGACGGCGGATTGAAGAGGGGGCCCAGACGGTACGTCGATGCGATCTCGAGCGCCTCTTTCTTCAGCTCGGGCGTGAAGTCGATGAGGTCGTCCTCCGAGACTCCCTGCCTTTCGAACGGCGCGGGCTTCGACGGAAACGGTTGCGTGGGTGCCGTCTTTTCTCCCGGCACGTCGGTCGGAAGCACCGGTCGCTCTTCGATGGGCCAGACGGGCTCTCCCGTCCTCCTGTCGAATACGAAAGTGAATCCCTGCTTGGTGACGGCGGCGACCGCGGGGATCTCCCGGCCGTCGACGCGCAGGTTCGCGAGGACGGGCGCCGCCGGCAGATCGTAGTCCCAGATGTCGTGGTGCACCGTCTGGTAATGCCAGATTCGCTTCCCGGTTTTCGCGTCGAGGCAGACGAGGCTCTGCGAGAACAGGTTGTCTCCGTGGCGATGGCCGCCGTAGTAGTCCCCGGTTGGCGCTTCGGTCGGAAGGTAGACGTAGCCCAGATGGGGATCGGCGGAGAACGTGGTCCAGACGCCGGCGTTTCCCGTGTAGCGCCAGGAGTCGTTCTCCCAGGTCTCGTTTCCGAGCTCGCC
>Ga0209342_10007833_pt1 | contig 10723 bp, 6 predicted proteins | sample RifCSP16_2_FD_184023 | JGI IMG/M metagenome (GOLD analysis project Ga0209342, IMG submission 184023) | Soil microbial communities from Rifle, Colorado - Rifle CSP2_sed 16_2 (SPAdes) (version 2) | ecosystem: Environmental > Terrestrial > Deep subsurface > Rock core/Sediment | place: Rifle... | reverse complement strand
ACGGGGCGATCATGAAGGTCAACGACGTGGCCGAAATCATACGCGGGGCGGGAGAGTTCCAGGAGAGCGCGGAAAAAAAAGCATAGACGGGGCCGAGGACGACCCCACGGACCGGATGATCTACAGACTGGCCCTGGCGCTCGGGAAGACCCCGCAAGAGATCGAGACGGGATTGACCCGGAGGGATGCGCTGGGGCTTTTGACTGAGATGGGGAGGCTGGCAGGGCCGCCGGTGCGAAGATCAACGATGGTCCCGGTGCCGAAAGGGAAGCCGAAAATGACCGAGGCTCAGACGAAGGGGCATGACCTTTACCGACAGATCCAGGAGGGCCGCCTTGTTCGGTGACGAGCAACTCAAAGTTGAGATCATCGCGGACACTGCTAAATTCCAGGCCGGGACAGTTGCGGCGTCAAAGACACTTGCGGATTTTTCAGGGCAGGGAACAAAGGCCATTACGCGGATTCACACGGCCCAAAAGACCTGGACTGCGGATCTTGTCCGGGGTCAGGCCCGGGGCCAGATTCGGTTGATCGCGATGGAAATGGGAAACCTCGCTGGGGCCGGGGGAGTGGCCGGGAGGGCGGTGGGGAGCCTCATGGCGGTCATGGGCACGGGGGGGCTGGTTGGGGTTTTGGCAATCGCGGCCACTGCTTTTGGTTTTCTGATTCGGCGGCAAAAAGAAGCAGCGGAGGAGGCTCGGAAAAATGACGAGGCGACGCGCCTCCTGGCGGATGCCTATCGCGATGCCACTGAGGCAAAAACAAAACTGAACGTGGCGCAGGAAGCGGCGGGCCGAGCAGCCGTGTTTAAGCAGGCCCAAGCCGACGAAATAAAGTACTCGGGACTCGTAAAGGAAGATGAGAAGTCCATCAAGGCACTCACTGAATCCATGGCGCTGCATCAGCAACAGCTTCGTGAAGTGAGTCGGCGCATGGGCGAAAATTCAGAAGGTGCTATTTTTTACCGGAAGACCATCCAAAACGAAGGCATTGAATTGGACGGCCTCAATGGTCTTCTTGACGCCCACAAAGACAAGCAAGCCGATGCGGCCGCCGCGATTAGAAAAGCCACCGAGGAACATAAAAAGCAGACCGAGGCCCAGAAGGCCGCTCAACGCGCATTAGATGCTTTGAACGAAAAGATTGGACGCCAGATTGAAGATGAAACCGAAAGAATTGCCAAAGCCGAAAAGGCCAAGGCCGATGCGGTGCGGGCAACTTCGGACGAAATCATTCGGAGTCAGAAGGCCGCCGAGCAAGCCTATATGTCCGCGACGTCCGGAATGCAGAGCGCCATGACTGGGTTTCTGACCTCGGCCATCACTGGCACGCAGAGCCTTCAAGACGCCTGGAAATCTTTCACGACGTCGTTCATCAATTCGGCGGTGGAAATGTTCGCAAATGTTGCGGTCAAAGCGCTTTTCAAGATCATTGGAACGGCGATCTTGGGTCCTGGATTTGGAGCCGTGACGAGTGTCCTGCCTTTGGCCGAAGGCAACGCCCGTGTAACACGACCGACCCTGGCGGTTATCGGAGAAGGGCCCGAACCGGAAAATGTGCTGACGGACAGCCAGCTCGCCTCCGCCACGGGGGGGATCCATATCGGATCCATGAGCCTGTCCTACTCTGGGCCCGGAACCGAAAATGACAAGCGCAGGTTTGTCGGGTCGGCGGTCCAGGAAATTCTCAAGACACTCGCTAGCGCCCAAGCCAGAACTGGCCGCCTGGCCTACCGGGCGCACTGATGGCAACCCGCCCCGGAATCAAGATCAGGTACAAACCAGTTCGGACCTATCGGAATTTCCAGGCGAACTTCCCAGGATCTCAGGCTGACGCCTATAAGCGGGGATGGCGGCCCCAGGTCCCAACTGTAACGGGCGGGATCGACGGGACGGTGGACAAGGTCCTGGTATTTGGGGGCCTGCTCGTTTTCGCGGGGGATTTCACCTTTGTCGGCGGGACAGCGCGGTCGGGGTTTGCGGCGGTTTCCGTCGATACCGGCCTCCTTTCGGGCCTTTGGGATCATGCATTTTCCAACGGAACGGTCCAGGGACTCGGCACCGACGGGACCTATCTTTACGTCGGGGGGGATTTCACGTCGGCCGATGGGGTCTCAACGATCAATGGGAATCCTGTTCATGGGCTCGTCAGGTTTGATCGAAACGGAGTGCTTGACGAGACCTGGAACCCGGCGCTGAATAATAACCCAGATATTGACGTCATCGAGTGGAATCGTGACAATGGAACGGTCTACATTGGCGGCGACGGACTAGCCTCAGTCGGCGGATTCGGGCGGGCCTTCATCGCGGAAGTCTCGACCACGGGCGCGGGCACGGTCACGGCCTGGAACCCTGATCCTGATCAGCGGATCTACGCCCTAGCCGTGGACCCGGACCGCGATCTGATCTACATGGGCGGTCACTTTCAGAGTTTGGGAGGCATCGCCAGGAACTTTCTCGCCCGGGTTGCCTACGACGGAACCATAGACTCGTGGGACCCTAACCCGGACTTTGATATTTACGCACTCCTGCTCGACGGGACTGGCTGCTACGTCGGCGGGTTCTTCGCGAATATCGGCGTGACCCCGGTCGGCCGCGGAGGCGGGGCGTTTATTGACGATTATGGTGAAGCGCGAGCGTGGGATCCCCTGATTGATATTTCGATCAAGCGGATCGCGAAATACCGGAACACGGTTTTCCTGGCCGGGGATTTTACGAGCTGCGACGGATCGGCCCGAAATGGACTGGCCGCGATCAACGACGCGGATCACTGGATCGGCGGAAGCTCGGATCTGGACGAATGGGATCCCGCCCCGGATCAGAACGACATCCGGGACATGGCAATTTTGGGACGGACGATCTACGCCGCCGGAAAGTTCACGAGTTCCGGGTATTCGGCGCAGGCGGCCTTGGTCGCGGTCCCCTGGCCTGTTTTCACGGATGCCAACTCGAAATTCGTATCCAAGGCTGGGTCCGATGCGGCGGCGGGAACCGAGGCGGCCCCGCTCCTGACGATCCAAACGGCTCAATACGCTCTCGGCGGGTCTTTTCGGTACGTCGTCGTCCTCGATTCGGAAACATACGATGAGCGGCTGGATGTTGACTATTCGGCGGGGATGCTCGTGGGCGGGCTTTTCGCGGCCGATGGACAAGAGCCAACGCTTGCACTTCGCCGCGGGGCCATCCCGGGAACCTACGGGGCCAGGGTTGAAGGGCGAACGAAATTTTCAAGCGGCGCGGCGGGGACATTTTATTTTGTTGCCATGAATGGCGATAATTCCAGCGGTGCCCGGGGCAACCCCTCTCTACCATTCAGGACCGTCGCGGCTGCGCTTGCGGACGCAGCCCGGGTTGCCAATGACACGATTCAGGTGCAGGACGATGGAGTCTATACCGGAGACCTGAATATCGGGTCCCTGGCGGTGACGATTCAGGCGGCTGACGGCCATGTCCCAACCTTCCGGCCCGGGGCGGGGGCAACGCACATCGATGCGAGCGCGGCGGCGCTTACTGTTTACGGCATCAACTTTGCCGGGAGCGTTAAGACTTCGGGGCGGACGATCTTGACGAAGTTCAACCTGTCGTTTTGGGATTGCTCGTTTTCGAGGAATTACAACGCCATTGAACTGTCGGCTGGCGCTGCCGGGACTCTTGTGGTTGAGGTCATCAACTGTTTTTTCCAGAAGCAGAACGGCAGCGCGATACACACATCGAACTACAAGACGCACACCTTGACGGCTCGCAACTGCCATTTTCTGGATCAGGTTCCGACAGCTTTTCTTTCTGTCATTCACTACGGTTCTGCTGCCACAACGGCGACGTTGACCTGGGATATTTCAAGATGCACTTTTGAAAATTGCGCAAGAAATTCCATTGCACTCAGCAATTACACGACCACATGGGGGACGATGAATGGGTCGGCCTCGGTTTCTGGATGCATTTTCAAGAACACCGAAGCCTACGCCTATCCATATGCCGCCTGCTATTTCAACATCACCGCAAACACGACCTTTTCATGGACCGTGGATAATTGCTATTTCACATTTATTTCCGGGCAGGCGGTGCGCGATGCGTTCAGTAATCTCAAAGGCGGAATCGGCTGGGTCAAGAACTGCGTCGCGGATAGGTGCGGGAAAACATGGTTCGATTTTCTTACGAGGGGAAATGAGATCAGAGCTGCATTGTCAGTCGTGCTGCCGCCACTAGTTCAACGGCGAGCCGATTTTCATTTTGGAAGCGAAATTGAATCGCCACTCATCTCGGCAAAAGGCCCGCTTCAAGCAAAAATCACCGATTGTGTTTCGCTCCACACCGGAAGCATGGGATTCTACGTCCAGCTTGGCTCTGGGGCTGGGGCACTCTTGATCCAGAACTGCGTTTCTATCGGAGCCGGAGATTACGGGTTTCTTCTCAGGATCGCAGCCCCCGATTCGACGACTGCTTACAACCTGGCCGAGTCCGGATCTAGGAGTACCGGCATGAATTCCGGGGGGGTGCCGGGGGTAAGTCTCGGGACTTTTGTGTGGCAAAACTGCATCGCTGAAAAAGGCATCTCCGGAGGCACTCAGGTCGCCTGTCTGCTGGCCCGTCCGTTTTTTCTCTCGCAGGCCCAAGGCGAGGCCAACTGCGGGATGAGTGCGATAAGCCGGGGAATTAACATGGGCAACGACGGGAGCTCGGCGGGCATCAGCCGGGCCATCGTCACGGTTTCATCTTTGGGGGCACCCTTCATGATTGATGGATTCCGGATTGAGGGGGACGCAAATTTTGACAATGGCATCGCCGTGGCGCGGGGGCTGTCATATGGAGCCGAAATATCCCAATGCACGTTTTCGGGGCTTGGCCCAGAGGCACTGCGGTTGGCCTCATCTTCGATGGCCGAACATTGTCTTTTTAATTCACCCAATGGAATTGCAGTGAATCTTTCCGACGGGAGCGATCGAGTGATGCGGAGTGTCATCAATGGCGCTGGTTCGGCCGGCGTCTACATCGGCGAGACCGGGGCCGTCGTCGAGAATATCACGGCGCGGGGCTGTGAGTTTGGGCAGTTCGACGCAAGTGCAGCGACGGCTTTGAGACAACGACGGAACGTTTATTCCGGAAATGGGACGCTAGATTATTCAGGCATAAACGATCAGGCCGAATCAGACGTCCCGAACCTTTCCGATGATGCGAGCGTGACCGATGGAACCCGGGCGAATCCCCTGTTCAGGGATCTGACTCCGGATACCGAGGATCTGAGACTGCAAGCCATCGCCGAGGGTTTTAATTTCGACTCTCCTGCGAAGGGACTGGCATCTGACGATTCGGACGCCGGGGCCTACGACCTGAATTATGGGATCGTCGAAACATCGTGGACCACCTTTGATTTTGGCTCGGCCGGAAACGACAATCCGTTCCATGTGGAACGGAAAAACGTACCGATCAATCCACGCGAGGGTACCTACGTCGCGGGCGCGAGTTTCTCCGGGGCTCAAACAACGAAACGCGAATGGACATTTTCGTGGGAATCCAATTCGAGGATGGCTGCGGCTCAAGTCACCGCACTGGTGGACATCTACGAGACGGGTGAAGGTGAATGCCAGATCGACCTCGGTGAGGGCGAGGGCTGGATTGCCTGTCGCAGGCTTCAATCCGATTCTGGGATCGCCCGGACTGAGGCCGGGGGATTGCCTTATGCCGACGATTCGGTGGACACTCCGATCAGGTCCATGACCTTCCGCGAAAGCACATGATAAAAACCGCCACGCTGGGAGGCCTGGACATTTCAAGCCTCGTGACTTCTTGGGGCGACATCGAGCGAACCAAGAATCTGATCCTCGGGCAAGACGAACTCTTTGTTTCTGAACACACTATCATTCTTGGAAACAAGGGCCATTGGGGAGATCCGGGGGGGGCTGCGTCTTCTGCCAAGGGTATGGACTGGAGCGGCGAGGTTTTCGAGTTGCTGGTTGATGGGCGAATCGTTTTTTCTGGAACCGTCGTGAACCTAAAGCCTGGAGCCGTTTCACAGGAAGTCCGGCTCGTGGCTCAAAACAGACTCAAGGCAGCAGCGGAAGAAACCGTGGCCGTGAACCTGAGCGCCGTCAACCCCGGGGCCGTGATGCTTGCGGCCTTGGATCAGACCCATGCCAAAAACTATGTTGACCGCCCCAGTTTCATGCGGGCTGGAATGTTTCGGGAAAATCAAGGTGTCCTGCTGAATGCAAATTATCCCCAAGGCCAGAACCACACGGCGCTGGAAGTTTTGCAAGACGTCGGGGACCTGGCATCTATTTCGGTTCTCGAAGAGGCCGGCAAAATAACTGCCAGCGCGTTTCAGCCATATCAGGGGTCAGGGGCCGGGCTTGGTTTCCCGATCACCGACGCAATCGCCCGGGACTGGGACGAATGGGAAAGGGATCCAACGGCATACAAAAACCGGGTAAAAATGGGATATCCCACCGATGCGTATGAAACACTCGATGATCTCGAAAGTCAGAAACGGAACCAAAAGATCATTCGGAGCAAGGACTTCTCGGCTGGCGGTCCCCTCGTGGCCGCCGGAAAGGGTGCAGCTCTGGCTTTGGGACAGATCTATCTTTCAAGGTCGGCGCTGCGGCGAGCCACGACCAGGGTGACTGGCGGCCCACAACTGGTAGGGACGCAACTCGGGGACAGATTCCCAATTACTTCGGTTTCGCTGAGCGTTTCTGGATATCCCGTCGAGACCATCGGAATCCGGCTTGCGCTCGATGACGAAAATGTCCAACTGACATTGGCTCAAATCGCCTGAAATGTTACACTTTGAGCACCCTAATAGGAGGCCCCGATGATAAAAATCTTGCCCGTTTTGGCGATGCTCTTTTTTGTTTCTGAATCTATGGCTCAAACAACGCTTTACCTTCGGTCCACGCTGAAGGGCGCAACGCTGAGTGGGGATGACACCCAGGCCCGGGGGCTCTCAACATCTAGGGGCAGTGCTTACACAACTTATGGTAAGAGCACCTATGCCGGGCCTGTGGCGGATCTTGACAACACTCCGAAGATGACGATCAGCGCGGGAGGAAACACCATTTCTTTTCTTTCAGACCCCTGGCAATCGGTGAGGATCGGCGGCACTGTTTCTTTACAGCTTTCTGGGTTTGAATCGAACGCTTCGGCTAACGCTTCTCTGACGGCGGAACTTCTGCGGGTGTCTCTGGCCGGAACGATCATCAGCACCATCGCTTCGGCCAATCGGAACATGACCGAGCTTGGCACCGGGAATTCAATCATCGCCTGGTCCATCGGAACCGTCCCGACCACGCTTTCGGCCGGGGACAGGCTGGCCGTCCGGGTCTACATTGACGATGCATCAGGGGTGACTCTGACGACCGGCCACACCGTTTTTTTTAGGTTCGGCGGGCCGACGAATAACGGGGCAGGGGATTCCAAGATCATCCTCGGCTCGAATCTCGTGGCCTACGAAGTCACCTCCACGAAAACCCCAACGATCAGCGCGACCTACACATCAACCCCGACCCACACGCCTACCCGGTCACTGACGTCCACACCTACCGGGACTTCAACTTGGACATCGACGGACACTTCGACGCCGACTGAATCGGATACAGCCACTGACACACCGACTGCCACTTTCACGGCTACTCCCACGGATACTCCGACATGGACCCAGACGGCGACGCCGACGGGAACTCCGACATTCACCGCAACGTCTACCTGTGCGGCTCTTGTGGCAGGCCCGATCGTTACGGGCGCGGCCGGGGCGGTGACTATCGACTGGACGGGAGTCGCGACGAGCAACGGAAGTGTGATCTACAGTCTGCGGAGCGATTTGTCCTCGCCGACGACCGTGACCGACGCCGACGCAGGCGACGCGGTCCATACGGTCCCGCTGAGTCTCACGGCTCAATGCACCGGCCAGCGGGTGATCTACTACATGGTCAGCGCCGACGGTGGGGCCGAAACGTGCGGGACTTTCAGCTTCGGAATCTGCACGAACGCGACCTTGACCCCGACCTTTACGATTTCGCAGACGCCGGGTGTCGCGCTGAACTGCAAGCTCTACCCGACGCCGACCCCGGGCCCTGGCGTGTGGGCCGAGATTGTATCGAGGATGGGGCGATGGGGTGGAGGATCCTAAACTTGTTTTTCTTTCGCGCCGCGTTCTTCGCCCTCGGATTTGCACTCGCCGGGGGCGAGGCTTTTTCACAAGGGACTTCGACACGGACCAGGACTGCGAATCCAACCTTGACCTCGCCGACGCCGACCCGGACGCCGACCGAACCCATCAAGATAGATGTTCTTTTTAGTGCAACAAATAAAGCGTGGCATTATGTGATGAATCCCCCTCCCACGGGGTCTCAAACTCCGGTTTGGCCCTGGATGCAAACTTTAACTCCGACCCCAAGCGCCACTTCAACGCGGACGAAAACGCCGATTCCCGTTGAGCTATCTACGCCGACTATGACCCAAAAATGAGGAGGCTCCTTCTTTGTGTCTGTTTTCAGGGTGCCATATCCGCGACGTGGTCCTCCCCCGCTTTTGATGCCGTCGTTGATGGAAGTAAAACATCCAGCCCGCAAACGGTCATATTCACCGTAGACCCGAGCGCGACTTTAGGACTTGCTGGATTGTCCGCCACCGAAGATATCAGCGTCACGAGCATCATCTGGAATGGCACGGCTATGACTTTCGTGGCCAAGGCAGAGCGATCATTTGCCGAATCCCATGTCTATGAGATTGGCACTCCGGCCACGGGAAGCGTGACGATAATCGCAACCTGGACCGGCGGGGGGGCCAGAAATATTAATCTATGGGCGGAAAGTTTCACGTCCAGTAACATTAATACATCAAATAGTTGGAGTAACAATGGGAATAGTTCATCTCCATCAGTTGGAGTCACAACTACGACCGATACCCCCATCTTAGTTGATGCTTTGGCGACTTTCGCGACCGGCGGGACCTTGGCGGTAAATTGCAGCCAAGAATTGCGATGGATGGAGCAGGCGTCCCCCGGGGGAAATGACTCAGGAGCCGGAGGGACAAAAAGTGTAGGCGCCGCTCCCGTCACGACCAGTATGTGTTGGACGCAAACGGGCACGTCGAACTGGGCTATTGTGGCTTTGGAAATAGGCGTCCCCGCAGAAACTAAAACCCCCACAATTAGCCCGACTCTTACATTGACATTTACGCCCACGGGCACATTCACGCCCACACCTACGCATACGGCCACGCCCACGGCCACGCCCACGGCCACGCCCACGGCGACGATCAGTGCGACTCTTACGCGAACCAGGACGTCGACGCGGACGACGACTGTAACCAAGACGGATACCCGGACCTGGACCCCGACCAGGACGTGGACGCCGACGAAGACTATCAGCGCGACTCGGACCATCTCCGCAACCTTTACGCCGACGAAGACCTGGACGAAAACCAAGACCGTGACCAAAACCATGAGCGACACCTTCACGGTTACACCGACCAGGACAGTCACGCAGTCGCCCGCCGTGACTGAGACACCGACAGAATCGGGCACTCTTACCGACACATCCACCGATACGTTCACCGTCACCCCGACGCCCACTGTGACTCCGACATTCACGCTCACACCAACTGCGGTAGGGACTCCCGTCCCTGTCTTGTATGTTTCTGATGAATCTGGAATAGATCAGATTTGGATGATGCGCTCCGACGGAAGCAATCGGGTTCAGCTCACGTTTAATTCGAGTGACCCCTTTCCAAAAAAGAGACCGCGATGGGCGCAGGATGGAACGCGAATTTTGTTTTGTCGCCTCGATAATGGGAGTTGGAACATCTGCGCGATGTGGGCCGATGGGACCGGGATAGTGCTCATACTGGATAACGGCTACAACGAATGCGCGGGTGACGCCGGATGAGGGGGATCATCATGGGGCTGATCCTGATGGTTTCGACGGCGCAAGCCGCCCCGACACTCCAGGCCGAGGGGACGCTGGCCTCGATAACCACTGGGAACCTGGTTCCGTCCCCCCCCACTCACGAGGCCAACGACATTCTGGTGGCGGCGTGGATTTATTGGGGGCCAAATACAACAACGCTAACAGACATTTCGACGCCTTCGGGTTGGGTGTCCATCTACCAGGCGGATGCCCCGGCGTTGGACGGGAAGATCGGGTTCTACTATCTTCGCGCCTCCGGAGCATCCAATCCCGTGACATTCACGCGGCCCGCTGGATGGGATACTGGAGCAGACACGAACTGGAGCGGGAGGATTTACGTCATTCGCGGAGCGATAACCACGGGCAATCCCTGGGACGAGGCGGACCCATCCGCGATATATTCAGCGGCGAACCAGGCTTGCGACGAAGTGACGGTATCGGGAGCGGGTCGGCTGGTGATTCAGTTTCTTGCCAAGTCCGACGATTTTGTAACGGGTCCGACGTTGCCAGGATACACAGCGGGGGCGCAGGTGGAGAGTGGTACGGGCACCGACGGAAGTGCGGGGAGTTTCAGGATAGACGACACGGGTTCCAATGGCCCGGTGACGGCCTCGACGGTGGAGGCCCCGGCGGCGGGGAGGTATGGATTCTTGGGGGTGTCCTTCCAACCAGAGCCCGTGACAGATACCCCCACATGGACCCAAACGGATACTCCGACGTGGACGCCAACCTGGACCCCGACATGGACGCCGACGGCCACGCCCACCTGGACGCCCACCTGGACCACCACGGATACGCCGACATGGACAGAAACGTGGA
>Ga0209342_10007831_pt1 | contig 10729 bp, 10 predicted proteins | sample RifCSP16_2_FD_184023 | JGI IMG/M metagenome (GOLD analysis project Ga0209342, IMG submission 184023) | Soil microbial communities from Rifle, Colorado - Rifle CSP2_sed 16_2 (SPAdes) (version 2) | ecosystem: Environmental > Terrestrial > Deep subsurface > Rock core/Sediment | place: Rifle... | reverse complement strand
TGTTTGGGGGGATTGCGATTTTCGAGAACTCAAGTACTGCGGGTTCACTGAATGTTGGCGCCGTATTTCACTGCCCCGTGCGATTTGCAGATAGCTCAATTGCCGGAGAGCTTTCATTTGTATCTGCTCACTTTGGGGTCGGAGAATGCCTCGAACCCACTGTCATGCAGCCCGGTGATCTGGCTGCTTCATCGGAGGACTTGGCGGCTGCAGCGAGGGGTCCCATAGAATCTGATCTTCGAGACTTCAGAGAAATGAGGGCTGGGGCGATTCGACTGGATCTTGAGGAAATCGAGAAAGTTCCAGGGACAGCGGTGCAAGAGGCGTTGCTCCGACTCCTGGAAGCCAATGCCAAGTCCCGAGGCGATCTCGAAGAGGCTAACAATGCCCGCTTCATACGACTAAAGCTGAAGAGCCCCGGCATATTGGATGTGGTGTTTTACAGATGGATCGCAGGGTACTTCGTTAGGTCTGAGCATCCGCTGTTCACGCTTGGCTTGGTAGCGGCCATCGGAAGCTTTGCGCGGGTAGTGAGTCACTACTTGCGAGGGAAGTCGGGAAGAGGGTCTAGCGGTCGAAAGTCCCATGCGATTACAGCATTCAGGGTGATAACAGGGGCGATAGCGGCCACGATCAGAAATGTCTGGCCGCCGTTCAAATGGGGTCGGGGAGCGGACCAAAGCCCCAGAACGCCGTTCGAGACGGCGGAGGCAATCCTCGGCCGGATTGTATTCTCCGTGCTGCTCGTGACACTGGCAAACTCAATCCCCGCGGCACGTGAACTCATTGAGAGCTTCCTATGATGAGTAGGCAGATCTACTGGGCTGCAGTAATCGTCTGGGCACTTGCGATTACGACTGCGTGCCAACCGTCAGTCGGGGGAACTCCAGCCCCTGTGACGGTCGGCAGAATAGTGTTCGCAGCTCGGAGAACTCAGGTTAATGGCTCGGAGGTGTTTGGTGGAGAAGGATTGTACGAGATGGCCGTCATCGCGACGGACAGTTCCGGAGCGAGCGATTTCGAAGTCACTCTAGCCAACACAGAGTGCACCATGGGGCCGGACTCCTCGTTGGTCATTCGACCCAGCCCGACGGTCGTGGTGCATGTGGAAAGCGCCCCTCACACGAACCCACTGATCTGCTCGACGAACACCAAAGAGGAATTCGAGTTTACCGTCGGCGAGGATGTGGTTGTGACCGGATCAGATCCGGTCTTCACCATCAGCTACTCGCAGTCGACGGGGATCATCAAGCTAGTATCCGGATTCGTCCTTGTCTCCTCCCGTTCAACGGGAAGCTCTACCCTTCTCGGTCCAACACAGCAAATCGTAGCCATGAGCGGACAACCTCTGACCCAGCCGGTTCCGATTGACCTGACAGACTACGAACGTGACATCCTTGAGGTGTTCTTGAGGGACCTGCAGGTGCCTGATCCGAGTGAAGTGGGAGGAGGAGAATCTCCCGTACTGCAGCAGATGTTGTTGGACGGTCGGCTAACCCTGGCGGTGGATGCGGAGGCTGCAGTGGAGGAACCTGTCCTCGCCTTTCTTGAGAGCACGGGGAAGCTGTTTGAAGTGAGCTTAGGCGTAGAGATCGCAGCGGAACCGATCGAACGGGAAACCGTCCTCAAGTTGGTTGAAGAGGGGACGATTGCGGCGGTGCTGACTCCCGAGCCCTTCCCTGGGGCCTCTCTAGGACCGCTGTTCATTGACACGGAGGGCCGATTATGGTCCATCAACGTCTTCGGCGACCCAGAGTTTGCGAATGCGTACATGGACATCACTTTCGCGCTCTGGGCCAATGGAGCGTACGGCGAAATCTATAGAGGCACATTTAACCTTGAGCCGGACTACAGTCGTCTGCTCGTTTCCGCAGAGAACTCATTGCCATGAAGATACCTCTGATTGTGAGCAAGTTCAGTGTCAGTCCTCTGGGCGCCGGAGCTGGAGGGAGGACATGTACACATTCATGCGGTCCCTGCCACCAAGTAAGGCGATCATGGAACAGGTACCGTTACTGGCGGGATCGCTGCTGGTAGCCGAGCTTTTCTTCAAGTTCCACAACTTCACACTTGTGGCTCTCGCCTTCTTAGCCACGTGGTTCTTTGAGCATGACCACGAAGGGAAAACGGAAATGGCAAAGGCGGTTTCGACCATACAGAGTCCGTTCCGGGTCGCTCGAATCGGGCACTCATCGCCCGGGGCGAGGGAGAACGCCGATGGCTGGCGCTGACCACAACCTCCTGATTGTCAGCGACCTGCACATCAGTGAGGGGTTCCGGCCGAGCTCAGGAAAGTGGTCGCGCAACGAGGACTTTCTAAGTGACGATAGCTTTGCAGCTTTTCTCCAATACCATGAAGGGCGCAGAGGGGATGGCCTGCCCTGGAGGCTCATTATCGCAGGCGACGTATTCGACTTCTTGCAGGTCACGTCTCACTCGGCGGTCAATTGGAGGGAGCTTGGAGAGAAGGTCGACCAACTCGAGCATGCCCCGACGCGGCGAATCGACGACCCTGGGAGTAGGCAGTCCCAAGCGGCCCAGAGGCTGACGGAAGTGATCCGGTCACTCGAAGGGGAGACCGACGATGCCTGCAGAGGACTCCTCGCGTGCGCCATGAAGCTTGGCGACAAGCTGTCAGCACTGCCAGACGAACTAACCTGGGCATTGGAACGGCTCGTTCTGGAAACATGGATCCTCGCTGTCAAACCTAAGGCAAGGCTCTCCAAGAGCGACTGCAAGTTCGGATTGGGCACCTCCTGGCCAGAAGCCACGTGGAAGGCAGATCGCATTGCTGAAGGACATCCTGTGTTCTTCAGCGCCCTCGCATGGTTCCTGGCCCGAGGCAACAGCGTTGTCATGATGAAAGGAAACCACGACGTTGAGCTCCACTGGCTTGCCGTTCAGGAGCGCCTCCGTGAGCTTGTGGCGGATGCCCTCGCTAATGCCTCGCTCCCAGTCCCACCCTGGCCAATGGACGAATCGGAGCCTGATAAGACCGTCGCTATGTTGGCGAGAGAAGTCCAGGACCGCATGGACTTCTGCCCGTGGATCTACTTCGAGCCGGGACTGCTCTATATCGAGCATGGCAACCAGTACTTCTTGACCGATGCGCTCAAGGACTTCTTGAACCCGATTCTCCCGCAGAAGGACAGGCTCCTGCGACTGCCGGCCGGGTCGCTTTTTGTCCGCTATTTCTTCAACAAGGCTGAGCAAACATTCCCATTCATCGACAACCTGCGGCCGCGAACGCGTGCCCTTGCCTGGGCCTTTCAGAACAGGCTCCTTGAGACCATCGGCCTTCTGGTCCGATGCTCCTGTGCCTTCTTGCGCTTTCTGTTTGTGTCGGTCGTCCGTAGCATGTCTGACGGGATGATCGATCGACGAATCGACCTTGGACGCAAAGCCATTCAGGACTTGGCCGACTTTGATCCCGCACAGGCCCTAGATTCTGCGAAGCTCTCGAGCGAGGAGCTCATACGCATCCGCGAGGTGGGCGGCCGCAAAGTGCGCCGCGCGGAGCGCGCTCTTTCCTTAGAGGGGATTATCGCAGCAGACAACAGCCACCACGTAGGGCTTGTTGCATCTGCCCGGCCGCCTCTCACGGACGAGCACCTCAGGAGAATCGAGCACCTGGCGAAGCAAGAACGGACCAAGCTGCTTCGCAGACTTGGAGATATCGCGGTCCTGCTGGTACCGGTGGGCTTGGCGGCCGTACTCATCGGGATCCCGCTGGCGATATTCGGTGGCCCTCTCGTGATCTTCAAGATCGCTGACGTGACAGGGATCAGGATTGACACCAATTACCCCCTGTGGACGGCCATACTGAGTTGGGGGGTATTCCTTGTTAAGCAGCCTCTCGCATGGCTGATACGAAGGAAGACCCAGGGTAAGGATCACCTCGTTGAGGCCGCCAAGCAGGTCTGGGAGATCCTGAAGGAGCCTCTCTCCTCAACTCAGGCGCCGAAGGTACGCTACCTGGTCTTTGGACATACCCACGATCCCAACGCCATTCCTCTTGAAGATGGCGACGATGCGCCCTGGTATGTCAACACAGGGAGCTGGCTCCACAGCGTGGACGAGATCGAAGCGTGGGACCAACTGGACCGGGATTTCACTTTCCTTCGGATCATCCCCCTGCAGAAGACTAGTGCTCCGAATCTCTTCCGCTGGAACTGTGAAACAGGGAGGCCAGAGCACATCAGGCGGAGGATTACTCCGGAGGAACGAAAGAAGAGCAAAGACACTTGATTTGCCCTGCGGTGGTCCCACTGGGATCGTCCCAATGACTGCAGCGAGCGCTTTGAAGTCGCAGGCGAGTCCATGGGAGGAGGGTAGCACTGGTCAATAGGCGAGGCTTGAGATGGGCACATACCTCAACAGGCGCGTGATCACTGTCGCAGGCGTCGCACTGCTCTGCACGCTGCTCATGTGGTCAGTGGGCTTTGGATTCGGTAACGAGACGATGTTTTCCAGGATGCTGGGTGGTGCGACTTTCCTGGGCAGCGAAGTTTATCTGGGGACCTGGGTTGGCTTCATACTGTTCATCCCTATCGGCATCGGAATTCCGTACCTCGTCGTGCGCTTTCTATTCGGGGAAGACACTCGAGACTACGGTGCAAGCTTTGGCGATCACAGGCAAGGGGTCATTTGGATGCTGGCCCTGATCCCGGCCTACGTCTTGCTGTCGTTGGCTTCTGCCGCCATAGGGACCGAGGAGTACTACACGTACCTGGTCAACCCCGAGTTCCTGAAGCCTATCCGGATCGCGATCCACGTGTGCAGCTATCTGGCCTTCGCCTTGGGGTTTGAGAGCCTCTTTCGTGGATTCGTCTTGTTCGGCCTCAACAAGGGGTTGGGAGACACGCGAACCAGCAGGTGGGTCGCTTCGATCGTTTCGGGTGCTCTCTCGGCAGTTGCTCTCGTCGGACACCCCTGGGTCTTTCCCGCGGCAGCGTTGATCATCAGTGTTCCGGCTGGCTTTCTCAATCTTCGAATGAGAAGCTTCCTGTATTTCGCATTCGTCCACTGGAATCTCGGTGTCTGGTCGGACATGTGGGAGATCATCAAGCTAAATGTCGCCCATGGCATGGTTTGATCCTGCTTGTCCACTGAGAGGACATCCATCACTGTCGAGGGTCACTGGGCGAATCCCTCGGCAGTGGCCGATGGCACGGATGCGGAATCGTACGCGCGGGCAAACCCTGCGCAATCAAGATCAGTCATGAAGCGTGTGAACAATGTGCTCGACGATATCGCCTCGACGTACTCGTTCTGGGGCAGATCAGGTTTGTATGGAGTGGGAACATCGTTGACTCTCCTTGGGAGAGAGCCACAGATCAGGCGAAAGTGCGTCGAACAGCTTCAACTGCTCCCGGGAGGCCGCGTTCTGGATATTGCGTGTGGCACTGGCAGGAATCATCCCTATCTGGTCGAAGCGGTTGGTGCGTCTGGGGAGGTAGTGGGACTCGACTACACGCCGGAGATGCTGGATTGCGCCAGGCGGCAGGCGGAGCAGCGAGACTGGCAAAACGTAACCCTGCTTGAGGGTGATGCGGCCACGATTGATCTGGTCCCAGGCACATTCGACGGGGTGATCGGGGTCTTGGGTTTCAGTGTGATCCCCGACCACAGAGAGGCTGTCCGTCGGTGCGCCGCACTGTTGAGGATGGAGGGCCGGATGGTCATCTGTGACGCCACCCCTTTCAGGGGACTGCTTCGGCCACTGAACGTGTTGACCGTTCCCCTCTACCGTCGGCTTGCGCGCTGGAACACAGACAAGGACCTTCTGGGGGCTCTGGGCGACCACCTAGAGCTGGTTAACTTGCAGCGCTTCAACGGCGGCTCGATCTATGTTGCCACAGGGGTGAAAGAGAATGCGATCTGAGATACCGCGGTTCCGATCAGTGATAGGCACTTGATTCACAGTGCTGCGGTCAAGAGACGCACTGTGAGGTCTGGTGGGTCTCCATGGGAAGGAGTGCGAAAACAAGGGGATGGCCAACGCGCTGGTGACGGGGGCGAACGGTTTCATCGGCTCCCATCTGGTTCGGGAGCTCCTCAGGCGCGGTTACGCGGTCCGCGGCCTGGTCCGTCCCACAAGCGATCTCATATCGCTGACGGGACTTCCGATTGCTCTATACCTAGGTGACGTATGCCAGCCTGAGACGCTCGTCGCCCCGGTTCAGGGTGTCGAGTACATCTTCCACCTGGCTGCGGAGCTCATGGTGAGCAGCAAGCAGGCCTTTGAGGAGGCCAATGCGCAGGGCACGGCGAATATGCTGGAGGTGGCTCAGACGCACGCCTCCGACACGCTCAAACGCTTTCTGTTTGTGTCCAGCCAGGCCGCCGCAGGTCCAGGATATGACCGGACCCCCGTAAATGAGGAACGGGATCCGAGGCCGATCTCCTGGTATGGCGCCTCCAAGCTGGGCGCCGAGAAGCACGTCCGAGCGGCTGGAACTCGCCTGGCAGTGACGATCGTGCGGCCCTCGGCGGTCTATGGAGAGCGGGAGAAGGACATAAGTCAGGCTTTTCCAATGGTCGCCCGCCGGGTGCAGCCAATCATGGGATTGAGAACGAAACACACGGTCATGGTCTACGTGGGTGATCTGATCGGTGGGATCGTCGATGCCGCCGAGTCCGGATCCACGCTGAATGAGACGTATTTCCTCAACCACCGCCAGCCGCTCACGATCAAGGATGCCGTCATGACCATTGGCGAAGCGATGGGGAAGCCGCGCGGCTTGCGCATTCGTGTTCCCACGAATTTGATGCGAGTCGCGGCGCCATTCGCCGAATTCACAGCGGCTTTCACTCGCGAGCGGCCCCCCATTACCCGGGACAAAGTTCGTGAGCTTTCGCAGAGATACTGGGTATCCGATCCCTCGAAGGCGAAACGGGACTTCGGCTGGGAGGCTGGCCACGACCTGCTACAGGGAATGAGGATCACGACCCGGCACTGGATGGATTTCGAGAGTGAGATCCGCGAGATGCCGCTAGAGCCACGCGGGCACTTGTGGCTCAAGTACTTGTTGAGCAGCGCTGCCCTAGGAGCTCTTATCGAAAGTCTCTCCTCACTGGGGGATCTCTACCGGTTCACGCCGTCCTGGGGGGCGGTTCTGGCGGCGCTGGGATTCTTCGGCGTCATCCTGGGGACATCGGCCATGGGACTTCGACGCCGACCGGAGCTACTACAATTCCTGGCGGGATGCATTCTTGCTGTAGCCGCAGAGCTCGCGAACGCGTCGGGCATGCCGTCATTGGTGAGTTGGCAATTCCGGCCAGGCTGGCCGCTGGGGATCACCGATGTCCTGGCGCGGTCGGTTCTCTTGTCCCTTGCTGGCGGAGTCTTCATCTTGCTCATTAATGCCTGGATGCGGCTGCTGTACAGGAGGCGCATCCGATTCGGCTAGCTGCGCCGACGATATCCTACCGATTGTCGGTGAGGGGAGTAGGGCTATATGAAAGCATTCCTTGCGAGACAGCCATTCTTCGCCAGGTTCGCCATCGAGCTCGATGAGATCGAGCTGGAGCAGCCGGACTTCATCACGGTGCTGAAGGTGGTGTACTTCTCGGTACGCAGCTTCCTCACAGAGCGGCCGGCCATCATCATCGGGCTTGGGTTCATATTGATCATGGCGTGGGGAACGCATGGGAACCTGGAATTACTCGGGTTGATCCTGCCAAGCTGGCGCGGACCGGGGGTCGACATTGGGAGCCGGCCTCAACTCATACCCGGCATTCCTTGGGATCAGGAGCTCATCTCCTTCTGGGCGGGGGCGTTGTTGCTGGTTGTCATCCCGATTCTCGTCATCAAGTTCCGTTTTCATCAATCCTTGCGGGAGTTCGGTCTTGGGCTTCCCCCCAGGGGGAGGAGACAGCTCGCCTGGTGGACGTTCCTGACCCTCATAGCGGTCGGCATTCCTATCTTCTGGTTGGGCGCGAAAGACGAGGGCATGCGCCAGCTCTACCCGCTCTATCGCCCTTTCGCCAGTCAGGGCGCGTTCTTGCTGTACGAGCTCACGTACTTCCCGTTCTTTATCGCCATCGAGTTCATCTTCCGGGGATATCTGCTATTTGGGTTGGCCGGCGCGTTGGATGAAGAGATCAAGACGAAGGTGGGCGGGATCCCGGGCGTCTTCTATTTCGGAAAGTACGCTCTCCTCATCCAAATGCTCTCGTATACCGCTTGGCATCTCGGCAAACCGGTCCCGGAGCTTTGGGGGACGATCGTGTGGGGTTTGGCTGCGGGTGCCACGGCCTATGCTATTCGTTCAATCTGGCCTATCGTGCTCGCGCACTGGCTGCTGAATGTGTTCCTCGACGCCTCGATCCTGGGGCTCCTTTAACCCGGCCCGCTTGACCAGCAACCGCCAGGTCGCGCCCCGCAATATGCCTGTGTACCCCTCGGCGGGAGGAATTCGGCGTAGAGGGAGAGCGGTTAGAGCGCCAGGATCGTGAGTTTACTTGCTCCTTCTTGAATCAGTCGAACCAGAAAGGTGGGGAGCGCAGATGGATAGCAAGCGGGGAAATGAACGGTCCTTGATCTTCTCCTATTTGCAGCTCAGAACGGTTATAGGTCTCCTGGGAATCGCGCTTCCCTTCGTCCTGGCATTTGGCGCACTGCTGCTTTTCGGGGCTGGAATTCAGACTTCCATAAGCAGTTACTACCATACGGGCATGCGAGACGTCTTGGTTGGAACTCTCTTCGCAGTTGGTTTCTTTCTGCTTTCATATAGAGGCTACGACCGCCGCGACAACATCGCCGGCAATTTGGCTTGCCTATTTGCTGTTGGTGTTGCACTGTTCCCGACCGCACCTGACGGCGCGGTCACAAATGCTGCTCGCGTCATTGGGCAGGTTCACACGGCTTCTGCTGCACTGCTCTTCTTGACGCTCGCCTACTTTTCACTGTTCCTGTTCACCCAGACAGACCCGAACAAAACGCCCTCAAAGAGAAAACTACAGAGGAATAGGGTCTACAAGGCATGCGGATACGTGATAGGGGTTTGCATACTGCTAATTGCCACCTACTACTTTCTTCCGGATGAAGTTGCCTCACGTCTTGGAGGATATAGACCTGTATATTGGTTGGAGACTTTAGCCCTCTTGGCTTTTGGCTTTTCGTGGTTTACAAAGGGCGAGGCAATATTGAAGGACGAGGGTGAACTTCCGGGATGACCGTGAAGGAAGCCCGACCTTTCGGTCAAGCGGAAGAAGCGTAGCGGCCGCATCCGCCACAGAAAACGCCGCGTCGTATCCTGTTCTTCCAATTCAGTGCAGAATCTCCCTGGCCGTGGTCGGGGAGGATTCGGCACTGTTTTCTTCCATGGAATCACGCTCCCGGAGACCGGATTCGGCAGTATCATCCACTTAGCGTGAACGCGGACGGGGGGAGGGATTCGGGGGAGTAGCTGTCGCGACGAGTTACATTCCCTTGGCATGATCCTCGTATCTCCTCGCGGCACTGCAGTCCCGGCTTGGGCGGTGCCTGGCCACAGAGCATCTTCCCCGAGGCCTTAGTGCAACTTGATAACAGTTTAGTTGAAACTACGAGCAATCAGAGTAGGGGCGGCAATGCCGTACGGGCCGCCCCTACTCCACCCGAATGCCACCTAGGTAGCCGAAATAAGGGCAACGGTTGGGGACAAGCGCCTCTCGTGCGGCAGTTCGGGGGCATGGGCTATCCGATCGTAGGCGCAGCTTGCGCTGTCCCTTGAACAAACCCGTTCGACGAGAGCTGAGCGTTTTCCCAGCGAAGGTGTCTGCCACCCGCCAGGGCCTTTGATGTGATCGAGAACGATGCGTTCGCGGGGGAGCCTGGATTGCACGCAGCGATCTGACGGGCTTCAGCATCCAGCAGCCTGCGGTTGCATGAGATCAGCCGAGATTGTCTCGCCGGTATGTGTGTCTCACCCTCAGGCGATAAAAGGTCAAGGCTCTCACAACCGGACAAGCGGAAGCCGGTCACTTGGAGGAATTCGATCCGGAGTTCCTTTGCCTGGTAGTTCACTCCGTAGAGCGAGACTTGGATGCGAGCGGACGATGGCCCAAGGTAAATGTCGAACGAACGGGGAAGGAGTTCGTAGGGCGGTGGTGGGAGCTGTCGGGGAGGTGCAACATCACGGTACACCTGATATCCGGCCGCTACGACTCCAGCAAATGCAGTCAGTAAGTACGTCCACTGCGGCAAGGGAAGACTAGGATAGAGGAGCTTCACCGCGAAGCCTATTAACCCCACGGCAGTGAGAACCATCGATGTCCACTTGCGGAGGGCAAGCCTTGCGTAGGTCAAGAAGTCTTGTGGTGCTGCCACGGTACACCCCCATTGGGCGGGGCCGACATACCGCCGGGGTTGTGCGGCGATGGCCGCCGAGCCAGCGACGGCATTCCAGTGACCTTTGCCCCGTGGATTCTAGACTCTTCGAGAGCGAATTGCCACTAGGCGGAAAGTTCGAGCGTGGGTCACCTGGTTCATCGGAGTGCAGGATCGACAAGGAGCGCGTCGGTGGCATGACGCCGAAACGGCCTCGGGTGCGCATCCTTCTCGCACCTCAGCCCACGGGGACGGGCAGCTCATTGAAGGAAACTCGGGAATTCTAAGGACCGGCGCAGTTTGAGTCACGCCCCCGCGCGGGGAGAATTCGGGGGCGGGGGAGTGGCGCAGCAGGGCCGGAGCGGCGCGGCGCCTCCAACCTGGCACTAGGTTGGAGGCGCCGCGGCCTGCACG
>Ga0209342_10007828_pt1 | contig 10732 bp, 20 predicted proteins | sample RifCSP16_2_FD_184023 | JGI IMG/M metagenome (GOLD analysis project Ga0209342, IMG submission 184023) | Soil microbial communities from Rifle, Colorado - Rifle CSP2_sed 16_2 (SPAdes) (version 2) | ecosystem: Environmental > Terrestrial > Deep subsurface > Rock core/Sediment | place: Rifle... | reverse complement strand
GCCTGCTCGACCGAAACAAGGTGCGACACCTTGTTGATCATGCCGCGGATCTCCGGTGTATCCAGACGGACCACCGCTTTGTTCAGCCGTTTCAGACCGAGCCCGGCGAGCACCACTTTCTGTTTGCCGGGGCGCGCTATCGAACTCTTGATGAGCGTGATCTTGATTTTATTTGCCTGCTGTTGTGAAGGCGCCTTTTCTTTTGGCATGACTTATTTCAGCTCCTCAATGGTCTTGCCGCGAAGCGCTGCCACGCGGGCGGCTCCCCGAAGCCTGAGAAGCCCGTCCATCGTCGCGCTCACCACGTTGTGCGGGTTGCTCGATCCAAGAGACTTGCAGAGAACATTCCGGACGCCCACAACCTCGAGCACGGCCCTGCTGGCGCCGCCTGCTATCAGACCCGTGCCTTCCGCGGCCGGCTTGAGCAAAACCCTGCCCGCGCCGTAGTGGCCCAGTATCTCGTGAGGAATGGTGTCACCCTTGAGCTCCACGGGGACCATACTCTTCTTCGCCCGCTCGACGGCTTTTTTGATGGCCACCGGCGCCTCTGCGGCCTTGCCCTTGCCGACGCCGACCTTTCCTTTGCCGTCGCCGACGACCACAAGCGCGGTGAAATTGAACCGCTTGCCGCCTTTGACCACCGTCGCCGACGACCACAAGCGCGGTGAAATTGAACCGCTTGCCGCCTTTGACCACTTTGGCGACCCTGTTCAGATAGACCAGTTTGTCTTTCAGGCCATCGCCCTCATCCGCTTGTTTTTGATATCGATCTGCCAATGCCGCCTCCGATTAATCTGCTTTCAGCTTATGGCTCATCGCTGATAGAACGGAAAATCACCCATGAGCTCTGAGCTTAAAACTTCAGCCCTTGTTCCCGTGCCGCGTCAGCGAGCGCCTTGATGCTGCCGTGATAACGGTACCCGCCGCGGTCAAATACCACGTCCTTTATATTTTTGCCCGCTGCCTTCTGCGCAATGCTTGCGCCGACCTTCTTGGCCGCGGCCACATTGCCCCGGTGTCCCGTCCCCGCGTCGACATCCTTGTCAAGGGTGGAAGCCGAAACAAGCGTCGTGCCGCTCACATCATCAACGAGCTGAGCATAAATATGACTCAAACTTTTAAACACGACAAGCCGCGGTTTGGCCGTGGTCCCGGACATCTGTACCCGTATCCGGTCGTGTCGTTTACGCCGTGCCCTTACCCTGCTCTGTACCACGTTATCACTCCCTCTTGAGAATCAGCTCATGGCCAATAGCGCGTCGCTTCTCCATGAACTGTGCGCTAATCGGTTACTGACTTACTTCGCGCCTTTGCCTGCCTTGCCTTCCTTGATCTTGATCTTCTCGGTGCTGTACTTGATGCCCTTGCCCTTGTACGGTTCGGGCTTCTTAAAGCTTCTCAGGTTGGCCGCTACCTGCCCGACCAACTGCTTGTCTACGCCTTTGAGCGTGATCTGTGTCTGCTTCGGGTCAACAGCGACCTTGATCCCCTTCGGCAAAGGATAGATGACAGGATGGGAAAATCCCAGGCTGAGCATCAGGTTGGTCCCGTGCAGGGCGGCCTTGTAACCCACGCCGGATATCTCAAGGGACTTTTCATATCCCTTGCTCACGCCGGTCACCATGTTCGCGAGCAGGTTCCGTGTCAGACCGTGCAACTCACGGTATATCTTCTGGTCGGACGGCCTCTCGACCACAAGCCTGCTCTCTTCTTTCTTCACCGTCAGCTTGGGATGAATGTTCTGGCTCATCTCGCCGAGCGGTCCCTTGATGGTAACAATGCCCTGGCCCAGCTTGGCCTCAACGCCCGCGGGCAACTCTATCGGTTTTCTGCCAACTCTCGACATAACGCTCCTACCTCCCCGGAACTCATTCTCTCCGAGCCGGGACGACTACCACACATGGCAGATAACTTCTCCGCCGACATTGTCCTTTTTCGCCTGCTTGCCGGTCTGGATCCCCTTCGGCGTCGACAGGATGGCCACGCCGAGCCCGGCCATCACCCGGGGAATGCTGTCGCTGGCGACATACGTCCTGCGACCGGGCCTGCTGATCCTCTTGATGCCCTGGATGGTGGGCGACTCCTCATCGGTATACTTGAGATACACCCGTATCATGCCCTGCTTGCGATCCTTCACCAGCTTGACATTTTTCACGTATCCCTCGTCCTTGAGGATCTTTGCGATCTCCACCTTGATTTTCGACGACGGTATGTCCACTTTTTCCAGCTTCGTTTTGCTCGCATTCCTGATGCGTGTGAGCATGTCTGCTATCGGATCGGTCATCATCTGCTTATCGCCCCTTCGTAGGTCCTTGCTTACCAGCTCGCCTTTGTCACGCCGGGGATCTCACCCCTGAGCGCCCTGTTCCTGAAGCATATACGGCACATATCGAATTTCCTCAGGTAGCCCCGTGACCGCCCGCAGAGCGGACAGCGATGATACGCGCGCACTTTGAACTTCGGGGTCCTGCTTGCCTTTGCTATCAACGACTTCTTCGCCATTTCTCCTCCAGAGCGTCCGGTCTACTTATTTTCTGAACGGCATCCCCATATGGCCGAGCAATGCCCTGCCTTCTTCGTCGGTCTTTGCCGTTGTAACGATCGCGATATCGAGCCCGTGGATCGACTCAACCTTGTCAATGTCGATCTCGGGAAAGATGATCTGTTCCTTGATCCCGATGGAATAATTGCCTCTCCCGTCGAATGACTTCGAGGATATGCCCTTGAAGTCCCTGATGCGCGGGAGAGCGGCGCTGATGAACCGGTCGAGAAATTCATACATCCGCTCGCGCCGGAGCGTGACCGTACAGCCGATCGGCATTCCTTCCCTGAGCTTGAAGGTCGCAATGGACTTCCGCGCCCGCGTTACGACGGGGCGCTGCCCGGTGATCGTTGCCAGCTCCTCGGCGGCATGGTCGAGCGCCTTGGCGTTCGTGATCGCCTCGCCCATCCCGACGTTCAGCACCACCTTCACGATCCGCGGCGCCTGCATCGTATTCTTATAGCTGAACTCTTTCATAAGGGCCGGCACCACATCCTGGCGGTACTTGTCCCTGAGCCTCGGCGGCACTGCCGGCAGCGAACTCGCCGCGGCCTTCTTGCCTTCCGCCGGCGCATGGGCGGCCTCTTTCTTCGATTCCTTCGTCTTCGCCTTCGCGGCCGCCGGCTTTGCGGCGTCCTTCGGCCCCCTGGCGTCGGCCTTCTTCGGCGCTGCGGCTTTCGGTTCTTTTGTTTTGTCTTTCTTGTCTGTCATATACCCGTTTCCCTCTGGTGCAGATCTTACCCCTCTGCGATACTCCCGTATCGCTTAATCCAGGACCTCGTTACAGTTCGTGCAGACCCTGCTGCGCTTGCCGTCGTCGAAGGCCTTCCGCGTTACCGCCGTCGGTTTGTCGCACTTCGAGCAGATCAGCTTCACGTTCGAGACGGAGATGGGGCTTTCCTTTTCCATAATGCCGCCCTGTTTAAGCTGCTGGTTCGGCCGCGTATGCCGCTTGATCATGTTGAGCTTCTCCACAAGCAGCCTGTTCCGGGAGGGATAGACCTCGATCACCCTTCCTCGCTTGCCTTTCTCTTTTCCGGTGGTCACTAATACGGTGTCGTTTTTCTTTATCTGCATGCGTTTTTCCCTGTTCCCATCCCTGCCATCGCAGCCCGCAGCGCCATTTTTACAGCACTTCCGGGGCCAGCGAGATGATTTTCATAAAGTTCTTCTTGCGAAGTTCCCTCGCCACCGGCCCGAAGATACGGGTCCCGATCGGCTCGTTCTGCGCATTAATGAGCACCGCCGCGTTCCGGTCGAACTTGATATACGACCCGTCCTGCCGACGGACCTCTTTCGTTGTGCGGACCACGACCGCCTTCGCGACCGTGCCCTTCTTCACCTGCCCCTCGGGAATGGCCATCTTGATGGCCACGACGATCACATCGCCGAGGGAAGCATAGCGCTTGCGGGTCCCCCCGAGCACTTTGATGCACATCACTTTTTTTGCGCCGGAATTATCGGCCACATCCAATACCGTCTGCTGCTGAATCATCGTTCATCCCCTCTTCAGAGCTTCGGCTCATCGCACATTATGGTTCACAGATGAGCAGGCTGCCCTGAGCGAAAGCCGCGCTCGGGAGCGCCGATACATTGCAACGAAAAACAACCCGATTATCTCTGCTATTGCCTTCAGCAGCCTCTCCGGCAACTGCCCTTTGTCAGCGCGATTGCGCGTCTGATAAAGCCCCCTCTCCCTTTTTCCCTCTCCCTCAAGGGGAGAGGGGCAGGGGTGAGGGGCAGTATGAGAGCGAGGCTGCCTGCTCATCACCATATTCAGGGATGAGCGAGAGATTCTAAGAGCTTGCGGCAGCCGGGGCAACCGGCACCTGACGCGCCTTTTCCACGATCTCGAGCACCTTCCACCGCTTTTCCTTGGACAGGGGCCGGGTCTCTATGAACTTCACGAGATCGCCGACCTTACACTCGTTCTTCTCGTCGTGGGCCTTGAACTTCGTGGTACGGTTCATGGTCTTTTTGTACACGGGATGCGAAACTCTCCTCGTGACCGCCAGCACTACCGTCTTGTCCATCTTATCGCTGATGACCCGCCCGACATACGATTTTTTCTTATTATGCTCGCCCATACTTTTCCTTCAGGATCGTTTTTGCCCGTGCGATCTCCTTGCGGAGAAGCCTTAAGCGCATCGGATTTTCGATCTGCCCCATGGCCTGCTGGAATCTCAGATTGAACATCTCTTTCTTCAGTTCGGCCGCCTTGGCCTGGAGCTCCTCAGTCGACAGATCTCTCAGCGTACTCGCCCGTTCCTTCATTGCGTTTCCTCCCGTGCGACAAACTTCGTGGCCATCGGAAGCTTGTATGCGGCAAGGCGGAACGCCTCTCGTGCAACCGACTCGTCCACGCCGCCCATCTCGTAGAGCACCCGGCCGGGCTTTACGACCGCGACCCAGTACTCAGGCGCTCCCTTGCCCTTGCCCATGCGTGTTTCGGCGGGCTTCTTCGTGATCGGCTTGTCCGGGAATATCCGTATCCAGATCTTTCCGCCCCGCTTTACATACCGGGTCATGGCAATACGGGCCGCCTCGATCTGCCGGCTCGTGACCCACGCCGGCTCAAGGGCCTTCAGGCCGTACTCCCCGTAACTTACTTCTGCGCCGCGATAGGCAGTCCCGTTCATCCTGCCTTTTTGCATCTTCCTGAATTTTACTCTCTTGGGTGCCAGCATTTTACGTTCCTTAATATAATTGAAAACTGGATATTGAAGATTTTAAATCAGGGAACCTTCATTTTTCAATTTACCATTTTAAATTTTCACTCTTCAATCGTCTGCTATGCAGACGCTTTGGGCTGCTGCAGCACATCGCCTTTGTAGATCCAGACCTTCACGCCGATCTGACCCATGGTGGTCTTTGCCTCGAAGAAGCCGTACTGGATATCGGCCCGCAGCGTGTGCAGGGGCACCCGGCCCTCCCGGTACCACTCGGTCCTCGCGATCTCCGAGCCTGCCAGTCTGCCGGCGCAGGTGATCTTGATCCCCTGTGCGCCGAGCCGGAGCGCCGAGGTGACCGCCTTTTTCATGGCCCTGCGGAACGCGATCCTCCGCTCGAGCTGGAGAGCTATGTTTTCCGCGACGAGCTGCGCCTCAAGTTCGGGTCTGCGGATCTCCTGGATATTGATATAGATCTGCTTGCCGGTCATGACCTCGAGGTCTTTTTTGAGCTTGTCGACCTCCGCGCCTTTTTTACCGATGATGATTCCGGGGCGGGCCGTATGAATATTGATCTTGGCCTTCTGTCCTGCGCGCTCGATCTCTATCTTCGAAACACCGGCATGCATGAGCCGCTCTTTGACGATCTTGCGGATCTTTATGTCTTCGTGCAGGAGCGGCGCGTAATTCTTTTTCGAATACCACCGCGAGTCCCACGTCTTTATGACGCCGAGCCGGAATCCTATCGGGTGAACTTTCTGACCCATGCTGCCTCCATTTCTACTGCTATGCTGAGAGCACCACCGTTATATGGCTGGTTCTTTTTCTGATGACGTTGCCTCTTCCCATGGCCCGCGCCCTCATGCGTTTCATCGTCGTGCCCTGGTTCACGTAGGCCTTGGCGACCTTGAGCAGGTCCAGGTCCGCCACCTTTTTCTGCTCGGCATTCGCCACCGCGGAATCAAGCAGTTTCTTCACGATACGCGCGGCGTGAAGGGGCGTAAAGCTCAGGATATTCTTCGCGTCTCCCACCATTTTGCCGCGAATGAGGTCTATCACCTGCCTCGCCTTCCGGGGCGTGATCCGTATATGTCTGACTGTTGCGCTGACTTCCATGAGCTTTCTCACCCTTCACCGTTGTTACGGCTTTTTCGGCGCCGTCGCCTTTTCAGCCGAGGCCTTCGAACCGCCGTGGCCCTTGAACATTCTCGTCGGAGAAAATTCACCGACCTTGTGGCCTACCATATTCTCGGTGATATACACCGGAATGAACTTTTTCCCGTTGTGCACCGCAAGGGTATGACCGACAAATTCCGGAATGATCGTCGATCTCCGGGACTGCGACGTTCATCGACTCTATCTTTTTCATCAGGCTCTCATCGATAAAAGGCCCTTTTTTTACTGATCTCGGCACTGCTCCCTCCGCTCTCTTACGAGTGTCGATGGACGACCGCTCGCGTCGCTCGCTCGGACGACGGACGCTTTTTCGTCCCTCGTCTTTCGTCCCTCGTCCTTCGTCGCTGTTTCGCTACCTGCTCTTCGTTCTCCGCGAGATGATATATTTGCGCGTTGCCTTGTTCCGCCGCGTCTTCTTTCCGTCGGGCAGCCCCCATGGCGAACATCCCGGCCGGCCGCCGGAGGACTTGCCTTCGCCGCCGCCGAGCGGATGATCAACTGGATTCATCGCAACTCCCCGGACCCGCGGCCGCATGCCCATCCACCGGGCCCGTCCGGCCTTGCCGATGCTGATGTTCTCGTGTTCGATATTCCCTACCTGGCCGACAGTGGCCATGCACTCTGAACGGACCCTGCGTATTTCTCCGGAGTTGAGCCGCAGGGTGGCGTAGTCGCCCTCCCTGGCCAGAAGCTGCACGGAAGCGCCTGCGCTCCGCGCAAGCTGTCCGCCCGCTCCCTTTTTCAGCTCCACGTTATGGACGACCGTGCCCACGGGCATGGCGCTTAACGGAAGCGCGTTTCCCGGCTTGATGTCCGCATCCGGTCCGGACTGGATGGTGTCTCCTACGTTGAGCCCGATCGGAGCAATGATGTATCGTTTTTCTCCGTCGCCGTAGTGGAGCAGCGCGATCCTCGCTGACCTGTTCGGATCGTATTCGACGTGCGCCACCTTGGCCGGGATGCCGAATTTATCGCGCTTAAAGTCCACGATCCGGTACTTCTTCTTGTGCCATCCGCCCCGATACCGGAAGTCGATGATCCGGTACTTTTTCTTGTGCCACCCGGCCCGGTACCGAACGGTTATCTTGCCGCGGTTGTTCCTCCCGCCGCTCTCGCTGACCCGGACGACAAGAGACTTTTCCGGTCTGCTCCGCGTCACTTCGTCAAACGACGAGCCGGTCTGGAACCTCCTGCCCGGCGATGTTGGATTATAGGTTTTTACCGGCATTTAAGCACCCTCAAATATTTCTATCTTTTCCCCGGGCTTCAGCGTCACGTATGCCTTCTTCCAGTCGGACCTGCGGCCTTCCCGCTGTCCCATACGTTTCTTTTTGCCCGGGCAGTTCACGGTGGTGACATCGGTCACCTTCACTTTGAATATTCCTTCAATGGCCTTGCGGATCTGGACCTTGTTGGCATCCACCTTGACCTCGAACGTCAGAACATTGCTCTGCTCTTTGAGACGCGTGCCCTTCTCGGTTATCCGTGGCACCCGCACAATATCGTAAATATCCATGGTCATTTCCCGTGCACCTCCGCCAGAGCAGTCAGCACATCCCCCGTCGTGATGAGATACCGGTATTTCAGCAGGTCATAGACGTTGATATTCTCCATCCGGAGGACCTTCACGGACGGCATATTCCTTGATGCAAGGGCCACATTCTTGTTCTCCGCTCCAAGGAGCACGAGCGCATTCTCGGCCACCCCGAGATTCTTGAGCAGCGATGACATCTGGCCCGTCTTGGGCTCGGCAAGCATGATCTTGTCGAGGACGATCAGCCGGTTCTCACTGACCGGACGATCAGCCGGTTTTCACTGACCTTGGCCGCGAGGGCCGCGGCGAGCGCGGCGCGCTTTTCCTTCTTGGGGATCGTGTACGAATAATCCCTCGGCAGCGGCCCGAATACGGTGCCGCCGTGCCTCCAGAGCGGGGACCGCGAGCTGCCGGCGCGCGCCCTGCCGGTGCCCTTCTGCTTGAACGGCTTCTTGCCGCCGCCGCTCACGAGCCCCTTGGTCTTGGTGCACGCGGTGCCCGCTCGTTTGTTCGCAAGCTGGTTCACGACCGCCGTATGAAGAAGATGCGCCTTTACCTCCGCGCCGAACAGGGCCGGGAGTTCCATCTCCTTGAGCTTCTTATTGTTCATGTCAACCATTGCGACTGATGGCATATTCTTCAACTCCACCTTAATTACTATTCTGCCTTATAGATGAGCACGAGAGCGCTCTTGCCGCCGGGAACTGCGCCGCGAACAAACAGCAGGTTCTCGTCCTTGCGCACCTCGACGACTTGCAAATTCCTGACGGTCACGGTGTCAACGCCCATGTGGCCCGGAAGTTTTTTCCCCGGCCATACCCTCGAGGGCCATGCGCTCGCACCGATCGAACCCGGTCTCCGGTTGAACATGGAGCCGTGGCTTCCGGGACCGCCGGCGAAATTGTGCCGTTTCATCACCCCGGCAAAGCCCTTGCCTTTGCTCACGCCGCTCACCGCCACCAGCTCGCCTTTTTTGAAGATGTCGACGGACACTTCCTGCCCGGCCTCAAGACCGCTGCTGCGGAACTCGCGCAAAAAACGATGCACCGCCGTATTCGCCTTCTTAAAATGGCCGGCGTCCGCCTTGGTCACGCGTCCCTGCTTCTTTTCCTCTTCGAAGGCAAGCTGAACGGACTCGTAGCCGTCTTTCTCTTTGGTCTTTTTCTGGACCACTTTGCAGGGCCCGGCCTGTATCACCGTGACCGGGACCAGTTCACCGCCGCTGAAGACCTGGCTCATACCGATTTTTTTTCCTATAATGCCGATGCTCATTTCATATCCCCTAAACGATACCCGTGAACGTTTCTGCTATAACTTGATCTCTACATCAACGCCTGCGGCCAGATCGAGCTTCATGAGCGCGTCCACGGTCTGCGGCGTGGGATCGAGAATATCAAGCAGCCGTTTGTGCGTCCGTATCTCGAACTGCTCCCGGGACTTCTTGTCCACATGGGGCGAACGGAGCACGGTCCAGCGGTTGATCCTCGTCGGCAGCGGGATAGGGCCGGACACTTTCGCGCCGGTCCTCCTGGCCGTATCGATGATCTCCACCGCTGACTGGTCCAGAAGCCGGTGGTCATATCCTTTTAATCGTATTCTGATCTTCTGCGTCACGTGCTTTTCCTTCCCTTTTACTCGATGACTTCTGTTATGACCCCTGCGCCCACGGTCCTGCCGCCCTCGCGGATGGCGAACCGCAGCTCCTTGTTCATGGCTATGGGCGTTATGAGCTCCACCGAGCAGCTCATGTTGTCCCCGGGCATCACCATCTCCACGCCCTCGGCGAGCGTCACCACGCCGGTCACGTCCGTGGTCCGGAAGTAGAACTGGGGGCGGTACCCCTTGAAGAACGGCGTGTGACGGCCGCCCTCTTCCTTCGTCAGAACATAGGCCTCGGCCTTGAACTTGGTGTGCGGCGTTATGCTCCCGGGCTTGGCCAGTACCATCCCGCGCTCCACGTCCTCTTTCTTGACGCCCCGCAGCAGCACCCCGACGTTGTCACCGGCCTCGCCCTGGTCCAGAAGCTTCCGGAACATCTCGACGCCCGTTACCACCGTCTTCTGCGTGGGCTTGATCCCCACGATCTCGATCTCATCGCTCACTTTTACGATCCCGCGCTCGATCCTGCCCGTGACCACGGTCCCGCGGCCGGCTATGGAGAACACATCCTCGATCGGCATGAGATAGGGCTTGTCGATGTCGCGCTTGGGCTGGGGTATGTAGCTGTCAATGGCGTCCATGAGCTCTTTGATGCTCTTGTACTCGGCCGCGTTGACGTCCTTGCTGTCGCTCTGAAGGGCCTTTAAGGCGCTCCCCTTGACGATCGGCGTCTCGGATCTCAAGCTCGACGAGCTCGATGAGCTCGGGGTCGTCCACCATGTCCACCTTGTTCATGTACACGACAATGTACGGCACGCCGACCTGGCGGGCGAGCAGAATGTGCTCCCGCGTCTGGGGCATGGGTCCGTCGGCCGCTGATACCACGAGGATGGCGCCGTCCATCTGCGCCGCGCCCGTGATCATGTTCTTGACGTAGTCGGCATGGCCGGGGCAGTCGACATGGGCATAGTGCCGCTTGTCCGTCTGGTACTCCACGTGCGCCGTCGCGATCGTGATGCCGCGCTCCCGCTCCTCGGGCGCCTTGTCGATCTGGTCGAACGGCACGAAACTGGCCATGTTCTTAAGCGACGCGACCTTCGTGATCGCCGCCGTGAGCGTGGTCTTGCCATGGTCCACATGGCCGATCGTGCCCACGTTCACATGGGGTTTCGTCCTCTCAAATTTTGCCTTTGCCATGTTCTCCGCCTCCTG
>Ga0209342_10007827_pt1 | contig 10733 bp, 7 predicted proteins | sample RifCSP16_2_FD_184023 | JGI IMG/M metagenome (GOLD analysis project Ga0209342, IMG submission 184023) | Soil microbial communities from Rifle, Colorado - Rifle CSP2_sed 16_2 (SPAdes) (version 2) | ecosystem: Environmental > Terrestrial > Deep subsurface > Rock core/Sediment | place: Rifle... | reverse complement strand
CGTTCGGCGCAGAGGGGGAGACCTCGGGCGAGATCGTGTTCAACACGAGCATGACAGGCTACCAGGAGATCCTTACCGACCCTTCCTACAAGGGCCAGATCGTCACCATGACCTACACGCAGATCGGGAACTACGGCGTGAACGATGAAGACGTGGAATCCGGCAGGCCGTATGTCGAAGGTTTCATCGTCAAGGAATATATGGACTCGACGATCCGGTTCTGGTCGAAAAGGTCGCTTCACGATTATCTCAACCAGAACCGGATCGTCGGTATTCAGGGGATCGATACACGCGCGCTGACGCGGCACCTTCGCGACTTCGGCGCCCAGCCCGGCATCATCTCGACGAAAGATATGAAGCCCGAGGGCCTTGTCACAAAGGCCAAAAAGCTTCCGAAGATGAGCGGTCTCGATCTTGTCAAGGATGTTACCTGCAAAAAACCGTATCATTGGGACGAAGGTGATTGGGACCTTGAGAAGGGCTACGGCAAAAGATCATCATCAAAATATATGGTCGTTGCCTATGATTACGGCATCAAGCGGAACATCCTCCGTCTGCTCACGAGCGCCGGATGTGACGTCACGGTTGTTCCCGCGACGATGCCCGCGGAAGAGGTGCTCGCCATGAACCCGGACGGCGTCTTATTGTCCAACGGGCCCGGAGATCCGGAGCCGGTTTCTTACGCCATCGAGAACATTAAAAAGCTCCTCGGCAAAAAACCTATCTTCGGCATCTGCCTGGGCCAGCAGCTTCTGGGCCTTGCCCTCGGGGGCAGGACCTACAAGCTCAAGTTCGGCCACCACGGAGGCAACCAGCCGATCATGGACCTCACCACGCGCAAGGTGGAGATCGCGGCGGAGAACCATGGATTCGCCGTGGACATGGAAACGGTGAAAGACAAGGTAGTGTCGACGCATATCAACCTGAACGATAAGACCTGCGAGGGTATGCAGCACAAGACACTGCCTGCTTTTTCCGTGCAGTACCATCCGGAATCGTCCCCGGGACCGCATGACAGCAGGTATCTGTTTGCACGGTTTATTGATATGATGGAGAAATACAAAACCCAGTAAGAGATTTTGCCACGAAGACGCGAAGGCACGAAGTATAATAACGAATTTCTTAGTGTCTTTGTGCCTTAGTGGCCGAACAGGTTCTGATGATTTCAGATGTCGAATTGCAGTTACGCATCGAGTCAGCCTACCGGCTCCTGGAGAAGTGCCGCGTCTGCCCCCGTGAATGCGGCGTGAATCGCCTGAAGGACGAGAAAACAGGCTTCTGCAGGTCTGGTCTGAACCCGGTCATATCGAGCGTAAGCCCTCACCACGGTGAAGAACCGCCGATCTCAGGCACCAAAGGCTCGGGCACGATCTTCTTCACCAATTGCAACCTGAAGTGCGAGTACTGCCAGAATTATCCCATCAGTCAAATGGGTAATGGCGTGGAACGGAGCCCCGGAGAGCTTGCCTGCCAGATGATCTGGCTGCAGGAGCAGGGATGCCACAACCTGAACCTTGTGACCCCGACGCACTTCATGCCGCAGATCCTGAAAGCGTTCGGCATCGCGCGGGAACGCGGATTCGACCTGCCTATCGTGTACAACACGAGCGGCTATGAATCCCTTGAGGCGCTCAAGCTGCTCGATGGCATCGTGGATATCTACATGCCGGACATGCGGTATTCGGATGACCGTTTGGCCGTCAAATATTCGGCTGCTCCTCATTATGCGGAGATCAACCGGGCGGCGATCAGGGAGATGTACCGACAGGCCGGCAATCTGGTCCTCGACGGAAACGGGATCGCGAAGAAAGGACTCCTTATCCGTCATCTTGTTCTTCCCGGAGGCCTCTCCGGCACCGGGGGGATCATGAAGTTCCTCGCGGAAAAAATATCGAAGGACGTGTATATCAGTCTCATGTCCCAGTATTTCCCGGCGTTCAAGGCCACGGAACACGAGGTGATCAACCGGAGGATCACGGCGGAAGAATACGAAGAGGCCTGTCGGATCATGGAAAAGTACGGGTTGGAAAATGGGTGGATTCAAAACCTTGATTAGGAGAAACGGGGAGGGGGAGAAAGGGAGAAGAAAGCGCAATTTTGTATTTATCCCCATTTCCCCACGGTTTCCCCTTTCTCCCGGCAGGTTTCAATAAGATTTCAGGAATTGCGAGGTAAAGGATTTTATGCCAAAGCGGACAGACATTAAAAAGATCCTCATCATCGGTTCGGGGCCGATCGTGATCGGGCAGGCCTGTGAGTTCGACTATTCCGGGGTGCAGGCGTGCAAGGCGCTCAGGGAAGAGGGGTACGAGATCGTGCTTATCAACTCGAACCCGGCGACGATCATGACCGATCCGGAGGTGGCTGACCGCACGTACATCGAACCTATTACGCCCGCTGTGGTCGAGAAGATCATCGAGCGTGAGCGGCCAGATGCGATCCTTCCGACCATGGGCGGCCAGACCGGGTTGAACACGGCGGTCGCCCTTGCCGGATCGGGCGTGCTCGAAAAATACGGCGTAGAGCTCATCGGCGCGAAGCTTCCCTCGATCAAAAAAGCCGAGGACCGTGAGCTCTTCAAGGCGGCAATGCAGAATATCGGCCTCTCGGTTCCCCGGAGCGGCTTTGCCACGAACAGGGAACAGGCATACGAGATCCTCGATCAGATCGGGTTCCCGGTGATCCTCCGTCCTGCCTTCACGCTCGGCGGCACCGGCGGGGGCATAGCGTACAACCGGGAGGAGTTTACGGAACTGATAACGCGCGGGCTTGATGCGAGCCCGGTCCGCCAGGTGCTGATCGAAGAGTCCGCCGTGGGGTGGAAAGAGTTCGAACTCGAGGTGATGCGGGACGCAAAGGACAATGTGGTGATCGTCTGCTCCATAGAGAACCTCGACCCCATGGGCGTCCATACGGGTGACAGCATAACCGTTGCGCCGGCGCAGACGCTGACGGACAAGGAATACCAGATCATGCGCGACGCATCGCTCAAGATCATCCGGGAGATCGGAGTGGATACCGGCGGGTCGAACATTCAGTTCGCGGTGAACCCTGATGACGGCAGGATGGTCGTGATCGAGATGAATCCGCGCGTTTCCAGGAGTTCGGCGCTCGCGTCCAAGGCAACAGGGTTCCCGATCGCCAAGATCGCGGCAAAGCTGGCCGTAGGCTACACGCTCGACGAGATCCCGAACGATATCACGAAGGCCACGCCCGCCTCGTTCGAACCCGCTATCGATTATGTGGTCGTGAAGTATCCGCGCTTTGCCTTCGAAAAATTCCCGCAGGCCGACGCTACGCTCACCACGCAGATGAAGTCCGTGGGCGAGGTCATGTCGATCGGGAGGACGTTCAAGGAAGCGTTCCAGAAGTCGCTCCGCTCGCTCGAGATAGACCGGTACGGTCTGGAGACCCACCGGGACCGGGACGGCGAGGCGGAACACGGGCTTGCCGACATCCGGCAGAAGATCAGCGTGCCGAACTGGGAACGGCTCTGGTATATTGCGGACGGTTTTCGGGCGGGGATGACCGTGGACGAAATATTCAATTTGTCCAAGATCGACCGTTGGTTCCTGCATCAGATAAAGCAGGTCGTTGATCTGGAAAAGGACCTGAAGGAAAAGGGCTCCTCGCTTCTCACCGAAAAGTCCTCGTTGTCTGATCATCCGCTGCGGCAGGCCAAGGAGTACGGCTTTTCAGACCGCAGGATCGCCAGGCTGCTCACGACCACGGAGGACGCGGTGCGCGCGGCGCGCAGATCGCTCGGCATCATCCCGGTATTTAAGACGGTCGATACCTGCGCGGCCGAGTTCGAGGCCCATACGCCGTATTTGTACTCGACGTATGAGAAGCCGTTCTATAAGATCGAGAAATCCGGCGTAGGGGCAAAGCATGCTTTGCCCGTACAGAGGGCTGAATGCGAAGCGAACCCTACGGACCGCAAGAAGGTGGTGATCCTCGGGGGCGGTCCGAACAGGATCGGACAGGGCATCGAGTTCGACTACTGCTGCGTGCACGCGGCGTTCGCGCTCAAGGAGGACAAGTACGAGACGATCATGGTGAACTGCAACCCTGAGACCGTGAGCACCGACTACGACACATCGGACCGCCTCTATTTTGAACCCTTGACACTTGAAGATGTTTTACATATTATAGCGCGTGAGAAACCCATGGGTGTGATCGTCCAGTTCGGCGGCCAGACGCCGCTCAAGCTTGCGGTGCCGCTCGAAAAAGAGGGTGTACCGATCCTCGGAACAACGCCTGACAGTATTGACCGCGCCGAGGACAGAAAGCGGTTCAAGGAACTGCTCGATAAGCTCGGGCTCTTGCAGGCCGAAAGCGGCACCGCGGTGTCGTGCGACGAGGCCGTGGAGGCCGCGAACCGCATCGGCTACCCCGTGATGGTTCGGCCGTCGTATGTGCTCGGGGGCCGGGCCATGGAGATCGTGTACGACGAGGAGAGCCTCAGGAACTACATGTCCCGCGCGGTCAAGGCCTCTCCGGAACGCCCTGTACTTGTCGATAAATATCTGGAAGACGCCGTGGAGATCGACGTGGACGCGATTTCCGACGGAAAGACCGTGGTCGTTGCCGGCATCATGGAACACATCGAGGAAGCCGGGGTGCACTCGGGGGATTCGGCCTGCTCGCTTCCGCCGTTCTCGTTGTCAAAGGACATTATCCGCGAGATCGATAAACAGACGAAGGCCCTTGCCCTGGAGCTCGGCGTCGTCGGGCTGATGAACACGCAGTTCGCGGTGAAGGACGGCCGGGTCTTCGTTCTTGAGGTGAATCCCCGGGCGTCGAGGACCGTTCCCTTCGTGAGCAAGGCCATCGGCGTGCCGCTCGCCAAACTCGCGGCCAGGGTAATGGCAGGCAAGTCGCTCGCTGAGCTCGGTTTTACGCGAGAGGTGACTATCAAGCATATCGCGGTCAAGGAAGCGGTGTTTCCCTTCGCGAAATTTCCCGGCGTCGATACCCTGCTGGGACCGGAGATGAAATCCACGGGCGAAGTGATGGGCATCGACACGGACTTCGGCATGTCTTTTGCCAAGTCACAGATCGCCGCGGGCAACTCCATGCCCCTTTCAGGCCGCGTGTTCATCAGCGTGAAGGACAAGGACAAGGCCGCTGTTTACGACGTCGCCGCGGGTCTTGAAAAAGCCGGGTTCTCCATCGTGGCGACGAGGGGTACCGCCGAGTATCTGAAGAAGAGGGGAATCGCCGTTGAAACCGTGAACAAGGTGGCGGAGGGAAGGCCGCATATCGTAGACCAGATCACCGACATGCAGATCGACCTCGTGATCAATACCGTCTCCGGCGCCGGGGCGCAGAGGGACTCCTATTCCATCAGAAGGACCACGCTCATAAAGGGCATTCCCTATTTCACCACGATATCGGCGGCCAGGGCCGCCGTGCGCGGCATTGCGGCCATGAAAACAAAATCATTGCAGGTGAAGTCCCTTCAGGAGTATCATACGCTATGACCCAGAAGATCCCGATGACCAAAGAGGGCTATGAGAAGCTCAAGCAGGAACTCGACCGCATCAAGAAGGTGGAGCGGGGCAAGAACATCAAGGACATCGAAGAGGCCCGGTCACACGGAGACCTTTCCGAGAACGCGGAATACCACGCGGCCAAGGAGCGGCAGGGCTTTCTCGACGCCAAGATGCGGGAGCTGGAGCACAAGCTTTCGCATGCGCAGATAATAGACCTTTCGAAACTTTCGAACGAGAAGGTGGTGTTCGGAGCGACGGTGGCGCTTGTTGATACGAACTCCGGAGACCCGAAAAAGTACACGCTGGTGGGCCAGGAAGAGGCTGACCTGAAAAAGGGAAAGATATCCATCCAGTCTCCCGTGGGCAAGGCGCTTATCGGCCACAAGGTGGGAGATATTGTCACGATAAAAACGCCGGCGAAGACCGTGGAATACGAGATCCAGGAGATAGAGATTTCCTTTGAATAGGCTGCACAAGGCAAAGATACTTGCTCATGCACCGATCGGGAAGAGCTATTACCGCCTCGTGCTCAGAGCGCGAGAGGCCGCTGCTGCCGCGCTTCCCGGCCAGTTCGTGATGCTCAGGGTGACGGAGAACAGGGACCCCCTCCTTGCCCGTCCCCTGGGAATCTCCTCGATCGTTTCAAAAACGTCCATAGAAATTGTTTACCGGGTCGCGGGAAGGGGAACCATGCTGCTTTCACAGATCGAGCCCGGACATTCCCTCGATATGCTCGGACCGCTTGGACAAGGCTTCCCGCTTCCTGATAAAGGTGTGATACCGGTCCTGGTCGCCGGCGGGAGCGGATTTCCGCCCTTGCACTTTCTGTCCACCCGCATAGGCTCTCATGCCCATCTGTTCATCGGCGCTCGAAACCGGGAGTGTTTGCCGCCCGCAGGGATATTAAAAAGTTTCAGAGAAAATGTTGCGAAGGTGCACATTGCCACGGAAGACGGGAGCCTGGGGAAAAAGGGCATGTCCACCGACCTGCTGCGCGATTATCTTGATCGTGCCGAGAAAAAAGACCGCACAACCGTCTTTGCCTGCGGGCCGCGGCCCATGCTCGAGGTTGTGAGCAGGCTTGCTGCGGAACACGCGGTCTCCTGCTATGTCTCGGTGGAAGAGCGCATGGCCTGCGGCGTGGGCGCGTGCATGGGCTGCTCTGTTCCGGTGAAGGAAGGCGGTTACAAACGGGTATGCAAAGAGGGGCCGGTGTTCGATGCGCGGGAGATCGCGTGGGGTCTGAAGGTCATTGTGCCGGTCAAGAATGTGAGGCATCAATCGTGAAGGGTGGGCTGAACGTCGTGATTAATGCGGATCGCGGAGTGCGGAATGCGGAATAAAAAATCCGAAATCCAAAATCCGAAATCCAAAATCGTGCACCCCAACCTCTCCGTTGATTTCGCCGGTATCAAGCTCAAGAACCCCGTGCTCACGGCATCGGGTACGTTCGGATACGGCGAAGAGTACGCTGATTTCGTTGATCTGAACCGGCTCGGGGGGGTGATCGTCAAGGGTATTTCCTTGAAGCCTATAGCGGGAAACCCTCCCCCGAGGATATGGGAGACGCCGTCAGGGATGCTGAACGCGATCGGGCTCGAAAATCCGGGCGTTGAAGTGTTCCTTCGTGAAAAGCTCCCGTTCCTCAGGCAGTACGATACGGCGGTCATTGTGAACATATTCGGCTGCAGCGTTGACGACTACCTCGCCGTTGCCGAGCGACTCGACGGAGCGGAAGGAGTATCGGGCATAGAGGTGAACATCTCATGCCCGAACGTAAAGGCGGGCGGCATGGCCTTTGGCACGGACGTCAAAGCAACGTTCGAACTGCTGTCAACGGTCCGCAAAGCAACGCGGCTCCCGCTCATTGCCAAGCTTTCGCCGAACGTGACGGATGTGACCGATTTTGCAAAGGCCGCGCGGGACGCCGGCTGCGACGGACTTTCGCTCATCAACACGCTCCTCGGAATGGCGATCGACGTGCGGACCGGAAAACCGCGTCTTGCGAATTGCACGGGAGGCCTGTCGGGACCGGCGATCCGACCGGTTGCCGTGCGCATGGCATGGCAGGTCGCGAGGGCTGTTTCGCTCCCGATCATCGGCATGGGCGGCATCGTGACCGCCGAGGACGCGCTGGAGTTCATTCTCGCCGGGGCCTCGGCCGTCGCCGTGGGCACGGCAAATTTCATGAACCCGCGGGCCGCGCTGGATGTGCTCGATGGTATTGAGGCATTTCTGGCGGAGTACCGCCCCGGCGTGACCGGCATAGAGGACATCAGAGGGAAGGTGAACATCACTTGAGGATGGTGTCGAGTTTAAAAGCAAAGATCATACTTTCCATTGCCGCCATCCTCGTGGTGACCATCGGCACCGGGACATGGATCAATATCGGCTACCAGAGGGCGCAGATGGAGGATGCCCTCCAGGACAACGTGCTCGTTATTTCGAATACGGTCGACAAGAGCCTCGCCTCGGCCATGCTCCAGGGCAAGAGCAAAGAGGTGCAGAATATCCTGGAAGCTGTCGGCGGTTATCACAATATTCAGGAGCTTAAGATATTCAGCACGAACGGGGTGATCTTAAAATCATCCAAGCGGGGGCTCATCGGCAGAAAAGTGGACGCGACAACGCTGCAATGGTCGCGCGACGGCGTCTTCAAGAAAGCGATCAAGCGGAGGAACGAGGGGATTTTTTCCGTGTTGTTCCCGCTCGAGAACACGGAACGATGCAGGCGCTGCCACGGTTCCAAGGTAACACTGAACGGAATACTGGCCGTGAACGTCTCGATGATCCAGACGCAGGAGAAGGTGAATGAACTGAGCAAGACCATGATCCTCTGGTCGCTCGGTATCACCCTGGTCCTCGCCATATCGCTCTCGCTGTTCTTGACCCACTTCGTTACCGACCCGATCCAGGAACTGATAACGACCATGGAACGCGCGGAGAAGGGACTTGAGGTCAGGGCGAACGTGAAGAGCGGGGACGACATCGGCAGGCTCGGCGCCGCTTTTAATTCACTCTTGTCCAAGCTCGCCCAGGCACGGCGTGAGGTGGAGAAGTGCCACTATGAGCATATGCAGAGAGCGGACAGACTGGCGTCTATCGGAGAGATGGCGGCGGGCATAGCGCATGAAATCAAGAACCCGCTGGCCGGGATCGCCGGCGTCATCCGGGTGCTCAAAAAGGACGTCCCGGCCGGAGATGAAAAAAGGGCCGTGCTCGAAGAGGTGATGGTGCAAGTCGAACGCATGGACAAGGCGGTAAAAAATCTGCTTACCTTTGCCCGGCCGAAGGAACCGAAGTTGGTGCCGGTCGACATCAACGAATTGATCGAAAAGCTCTTTAATTTTCTTTCATCGCAGTTTGGCAAGCATGCCATTGCCACCGAGAGAAAACTGGCGCCGGATGTCCCTCTGCTGTCGCTTGATCCGGATCTCATGCAGCAGGCGTTCCTTAATATCGCGCTGAATGCGATCCAGGCAATGCCGGCAGGCGGGAAATTCACCGTGGAAACGCGGATGGACGATACGGCAGGGCCTGTCAAGATCATGTTTACCGATACGGGAAAGGGCATACCGCATGCCGATCTCGCCAGGATCTTCAATCCTTTTTTCACGACCCGGCAGCAGGGCACGGGGTTGGGGCTCTCCATCACCCAGCGAATTGTTGAGCAGCACAACGGAAAGATAATCGTCGAGAGTCCGTCGAAAAAGGGCGCCCGTTTTACGATCAGTTTCCCCCGGCCTCAAACGCCGGCGGTCCATCAGGATTAAATTCTATGCCGCAGAAGATACTCGTTATCGACGACGAACAGCTGATCCGCTGGACGCTTGAGCAGCACCTGACGAAAGGCGGATACGATGTGTCCACCGCCGACTCCGCGGAAAAGGGGATGGAGCTGATCGCCGAGGAACCTCCCGACCTTATTCTCCTTGACAACCATCTGCCGGACATGAGCGGCCTGGAAATGCTCGAGAAACTCAATGTTCGGGAACGAAATATCATGGTCATCATGATCACCGCCTACGGGATGGTCGAGACAGCGGTCAAGGCCATGAAACTCGGGGCATACGACTATATCAGCAAGCCTTTTAATATCGACGAGATCAACTTTGCGATCAAAAAGGCTCTTGAGGCAGGTTCTCTTCGCAGTCAGGTGGTACAGCTCCGTCAAGAGCGCGGCGTAAAGGCGACCGATATTACCGGAACGTCCGACGCGATCGAAAAGGTAAAGAATCTCATCCTCAAGATCGCGAAAAGCGATGCCACGACCGTTCTGATCCAGGGCGAAAGCGGCACCGGCAAGGAACTCGTCGCAAAGGCCATCCACCTGGCAAGCGCGAGAGCGGACAGACCGTTCATGGCGATCAACTGTGCGGCGCTGCCGGTCACCCTGCTCGAGAGCGAGCTCATGGGGTATGAAAAAGGAGCGTTCACGGACGCCAGGTCCTCCAAGAAGGGACTGTTCGAACTTGCCGACGGGGGCACGGTATTTCTGGACGAGATCGGCGACATGGACCTGAGCATGCAGGCCAAACTGCTCAGACTGCTCGAAAATAAGATCTTCAAGCGCATCGGCGGGGTAAAGGACATCAAGGTCGATGTACGGGTCATTTCCGCGACAAACCAGGAGCTCTCGAAGGCCCTTGAGCAAGGCAGATTCAGGAAGGACCTCTATTACCGGCTTCAGGTCGTGCCGATCTCCCTGCCGCCGCTCAGGGAGCGCGGACAGGACATCATAATGCTTGCCCGTCATTTTATCGAATATTACAACCAGGATTGTCATAAGAGCGTACACGGTATTTCTCCGGAAGCGGAACAGGTCCTCCTTTCATACTCATGGCCCGGAAATGTGAGGGAACTCAAGAATGCCATTGAGCGGGCCATGATCCTCGATATAGCTACCGAGCTCCTGCCCGAACAGCTTCCCCAGGAGGTCGTGGAGAACAGACAGGCCGCTGTCACGGGTATGCCGGTCTCGCTGGAAGGGTTCATGATCCCGGATTCGGGCATCTCGATGGAAGAGGTGGAACACGCGCTGATAGAAAAGGCCCTCAAAATATCCGATGGCAATCAGACCAGGGCGGCCCAGCTTCTGAAAATGCCGCGCGACGCGTTCAGGCGGCGGATGAAGCGGTTCGGGATCATTTAAGTCAGCCCACGAAGTACGAAGAGATGTTCCGATCGGTGTTTTTCCAACTCGCCTCGCCCCGGACCGAAGCATGGTCTTTCCCC
>Ga0209342_10007826_pt1 | contig 10734 bp, 9 predicted proteins | sample RifCSP16_2_FD_184023 | JGI IMG/M metagenome (GOLD analysis project Ga0209342, IMG submission 184023) | Soil microbial communities from Rifle, Colorado - Rifle CSP2_sed 16_2 (SPAdes) (version 2) | ecosystem: Environmental > Terrestrial > Deep subsurface > Rock core/Sediment | place: Rifle... | reverse complement strand
TCGCGGCCGGCGTCGAGCTGGCGGCGCTGGGTGCCCCGCTTTCCGATTGGGTCCGGCTCGACATCCCCGAGCCGCGCGACCTCGGGGACCGCCTCGAAGGGGAAGTGCTGGCCGTGGATCGGTTCGGCAACCTGATCACGAACATCGGGCGCGGCGAACTGGAACGGTTCATTGGCGCCGGCGGCGCGGACGTGCAAGTCGGGGGCACGCGCGTCGGGCCGCTGGTCGAGACGTATGCGGAGATCCCGTCCGGCGAGGCACGCCCGCTGTTGGGCAGCTCGGATCGCCTGGAACTCTCGGTGAACCGCGGCAGCGCGGCCGAGCGCCTGTCGGCGGGCCGCTCGACACGGGTGGCGATCCGCCGGGCCGGGCCGTTCTGAAATAGAATAAGCCGTTCTCATCTTCAGGCCGGGGCTCTGCCCCGTACCCCGGCTCGGTCGCTCGCGGGGGCCAGACGCCGCGCGCCGCTCCCTGGCGGGCGCGCCGTGCGCGCCGCCGTTATGCGGCAGCGAGAGCGCGATTCTCGTGGGGCGCCGCATAACGGGCCTCACTTGAAGGATTCATGGATGATTGACTTCGATTTGACGGAAGAACAGCGCCTGCTCGGCCAGACCGTGCGCGAATGGGCCGCGCGCGAGGTCGCACCGCGCATCCGCGAGCTCGATCGGGAGCACCGCTTCGATCCGAAGGTCCTGCCGCAGATGGCGGAGATGGGGCTGCTCGGATGCTCCGTTCCCGCCGAGTACGGCGGCGCCGGCATGGACTACATCAGCCTCGGCATCGTCAGCGAGGAGATGGAGTACGTCGACACGTCCCTGCGCGTCATCATGTCGGTGCACGCCGGACTGAACTGCCTGTCGCTGCTCACGTGGGGCAGCGAAGATCAGAAACAGCGCTACCTCGTGCCGCAGGCCCAGGGAAAGAAAATCGCGACGTATGGACTCACCGAGCCGGCCGCGGGAAGCGACGTCCGCGGGATTCAGACCGTCGCGGTGAAGAACGGCGACCGGTATTCCCTGACGGGCGAGAAGATGTGGATCTCGCTCGCGGATGTGGCGGACAACTTCCTGGTCTTCGCGTGGTCCGACCTCGAGAAGAGGAAGCAGCGGGACCCGTCGGGGATCAGCGCCTTCATCGTCGAGCGCGGCTTCAAGGGGTTCTCGAGCGCGACGCTGAAGGAGAAGTGGGGGATTCTCGCCGGCAACACGGGCTCGTTCAAGATGGACGAGGTCGAGGTGCCGCAGGAGAACCTGGTCGGCCGTCCCGGCGAAGGATTCAAGATTGCGATGTTCGCCCTGGACCAGGGGCGATACACGGTCGCGGCCGGGGCGACGGGGTTGATCCGGGCGTGCCGGGACGCGAGCGTGAAGTACGCGAAGGAACGCAAGACCTTCGGCGTGCCGATTGGCGAGCACCAGCTCGTGAAGGAAATGATCGCGCAGATGGAGTCGGACTATCAGGCCGCCCGCCTCCTGTGGCTGCGCGCCGGGTTCCTGAAAAACCGCGGGCTGCGCAACACGCGCGAGACCGGACTCGCCAAGTGGTTTGCGACCGTCGCGTCCGAGCGGGCGGCCGCCGACGCGGTGCAGGTGCACGGCGCCAACGGCTACTCCGACGAGTACCCCGTCGGCCGGTTCTACCGCAACTGCAAGGGGGCGGTCATTTACGAAGGCACGCGCGAGATTCACAAAATCATGCAGGCCGACTACGCGCTCGGCCTCCGGCAGGATCGTCCCACGCGGTGCGAGCTGCCGCCAATCAGAACGACATAATCATGGAACCTGATCTCTCTCTGGAATTCCTTCGAGTTGTCGAGGAGGCGGCCATCGCGTGCGCCCACACGATGGGGCAGGGCGACCGGCACAAGGCCGATCAAGTCGCGGTCGAAGCGATGCGGAAGTGCATGGACACCGTGCCAATCGACGGCACGATCGTGATTGGCGAAGGGGAGCGCGACGAGGCGCCGATGCTGTTCATCGGCGAGAAGGTCGGTCTCGCGGCCAAGGGCGGCAACAGCAAGAACCTCCCGCAGGTGGACATCGCCGTCGACCCGCTGGAAGGAACGAACCTCTGCGCGACCGGGGCGCCCAACGCGATTGCGGTGCTTGCGGCCTCCGATCGCGGCGGGCTGCTGCACGCGCCCGACCTGTACATGGAAAAGCTGGTCGTCGGTCCCAGCTCGAAAGGGGCGGTCAGCCTCGATGCGTCGGTGGCCGACAATCTGCGCGCCATCGCGCGCTGCCTCGAGCGCGACGTCGAGGACCTGGTGGTCGTCGTGCTGGACCGGCCGCGGCATGAAAAGCTCATCGACGAGATTCGGGCGACCGGCGCGCGCATCCGACTGATCGGCGACGGCGATCTCTCCGCGGGTATTGCGGCGGCCGTCGTCGGCTCCGGCGTGCACGCGGTGATGGGCACGGGCGGCGCTCCCGAAGGGGTGCTGACGGCGGCCGCGATGCGGTGCCTGAACGGCGAGATCTTCGCGCGCCTCGTCGTCAGCAAGCCCGAGCACGAGGAGCGCTGCCGCGCGATGGGCATCACCGATTTCACGCGCGTGTACACCTCGAAGGACCTGGCATCCGGGCAAAGCATGATCTTCGCCGCGACCGGCGTCACCGAGGGCAGCCTGATGAAGGGCGTGCGCTTCTTCGGCGACGGCGTTCGCACGAGTTCCATCGTCATGCAGAGCAACCCGGCCCGGATACGCTTCATCGACACGATACATGTCGAGCAGACCCGGATGGTGAGGGTAAGGTTCTGATCGCGTGTCAGTGCCGATCGGCGCGTGCAGGCTGCCGATTGACGGAAAGAGGATTGAGGGATTGCCGATCGACGGATTGCCGAGTGCTGATTGGCGCTTTCCAATCGACAATCGTCCGTCCGTCGATCGACATTCTCCCATCGGCAATCCGTTAATCGGCACTCTGCACTCGGCGGTCGGCAATGACACATAGTTGGCAAAGGAACCTTTTCGCCGTTACTGCAGCCAGCTTTGTCGGCTTCACCGGCTTCACGCTGGTGATGCCGTTCCTGCCGCTCTACTTCCAGCAGCTTGGCGTCACCGATGTCGGCGCCATCGCGATCTGGTCCGGCCTGAGCCTCGGCGTGACGCCGGCGATCACGGCGATCATGGCCCCCCTCTGGGGACGGCTGGCGGACCGCTACGGCCGCAAGATCATGGTCGAGCGCTCCCTGGTCAGCTTCGTCTTCGTCATGGCGTCGATGGCGATCGTGACCGAGGCCTGGCACGTGTTCGCGCTGCGGGCCGTGCAGGGGCTGTTTGCCGGCTACGGCGCGCTGACCCTGACGATGGCGGCCGATTCGGCGCCGCGCGACCGCATGGCGAACGCGATTGGGCTGGTCCAGACGGCGCAGCGGCTCGGCCCGGCGATCGGCCCGATTGCCGGCGGCGCGATCGCGCAGATCGCGGGCCTGCGCAACGCCTTTCTCGTCACCGCGACGTTCTATCTCGTCGCCGTGGTGCTCGTGTTCTTCTTCTACACGGAGCCGCCGCTGCGCCACGAGGACGCGGGGGCATCGACGCGGCGGGTGACGTTCCGGAACGTGCTGGCGTTCGAGAACTTCATGCTGCTCATGGCCGTCATCTTCGGGCTGCAGTTCATCGACCGCAGCTTCGGCCCGGTGCTGCCGCTGTACGTCAAGGAGCTCGGGACGCCGCTCGACCGGGTGCCGATCGTCGCCGGCGTTCTCTTTTCGATCGCCGCGGCGGCTGGCGCGCTCGGGCATCACTTCTGCGGCCGGCTGCTGCGGCGCGCGTCCGCGCGCGCGGTCATCGCGGGCAGCGTGGCGGCGGGTTCGGTCGGCGCGCTCGTGTACGTCGCGGCCGGCGGAACGTGGCTGCTCGTTCTCGGCACGCCGATCTTCGGCGTGGCGATCGGCGTGGCGACCACCGCTTCCTACACGGCCGCCAGCACCGTCATGCCGCCCGGCGCGCGCGGGGCGGGGTTCGGCCTCCTCACGACCGCCTCTCTGACAGGGCTGGCAATCAGCCCCATCGTCAGCGGGTTTCTCGCCGCGACCAGCATCCGCGCGGTCTTCGCGCTCGATTTCGTGGGACTGCTCGCGCTTGCGGCGATCGTGTCGCGGCTGATGATCACCACGCCGCTCGTCGAAGCCGCCGCGCCGGCAACGGAGGAGCTGTAAACCCATGGTGCGCGTGCGCGTCGCATCGGGTGAGCAGGCGGCCATCGATGCCGCGTCAGCGGTCCTGCGCGCGGGCGGCGTCGTGGCGTACCCGACCGACACCCTGTATGGTCTCGCCGTGGATCCGAGGCGCGACGATGCGGTGAGGAAGCTGTTCGCGATCAAGGGCCGCGCCGCCGCCGCCGCGCTGCCGCTCATCGCCGCGAGCCCGGAGCAGGCATCGCTCGCGGGGAACATCGGACCCGCCGAATGGCGTCTGGCGACGCGGTTCTGGCCCGGGGCGCTGTCGCTCGTCGTGCCGGCGCGCGATCCGGTATCCCGCCGGGCGCTGGGCGGCGGCACGACCGTCGCCGTGCGCGTGCCGGATCATGCGGTCGCGCGCGCGCTTGCCGCGGGACTCGGCTTCGCGATCACGGCCACGAGCGCGAACCTGTCCGGCCATCCCCCGACGGCCTCGCCCGACGAGGTCGCCGCCGCGCTCGGCGAGCGTCTCGATCTGCTGCTCGACGGCGGCGAGGCGCCCGGCGGCCCGCCATCAACCATCGTCGACATGCGCAGCGGGCGCCCGTCGCTCGTGCGCGCCGGCGCGATCCCATTCGACCGCGTGCTAAGATCCGTGGAGTGATGCGCCATTCGGCTCGCGGCCCGGACGCTTCCGGTTCACAGGAGCGTGTCGCGCTCGTCGGACTCTTCAACAGTTCGTCGCGCTACTTCGATCCCGAACACTCACTCGACGAACTTGCCGGCCTCGCGGAGGCGGCGGGCGCCACCGTCGTGCTCCGCGTGCTGCAGGAGCGCGCCAGGCCCGACCCGGCCACGTTCCTCGGCAGCGGCAAGGTCGCGTCGCTCGCGGCCTCGTGCGACGAGCTCGGCGTCGACGTCGTCATCTTCGACAACGAGCTGAGCCCGGCGCAACTGCGGAACATCGAGAAAGCCATCGAGCGAAAGGTCATCGACCGCACGCAGCTGATTCTCGACATCTTCGCAAGGCGCGCGCACACACGGGAAGGCAAGCTCCAGGTGGAGCTCGCGCAGCTCAAGTACCTGATGCCACGGCTGGTGGGCTCGAGCGCCGCGCTGTCGCGCCTTGGCGGCGGTATCGGCACCCGCGGGCCCGGCGAGACGAAGCTCGAAACGGACCGGCGGCGGATCCGCCACCGCATCAGCATCCTCTCGAAGGAGATCGACGCCGTGCGGCGCCGCCGCACGCAGCTTCGCGACCGGCGCCACAAGACCGCGGTGCCCGTCGTGGCGCTCGTCGGCTACACCAACGCGGGGAAGACGACGCTGTTCAATGCGCTGACGGGCGATCGGGCCGTCGTGTCCAACGCGCTGTTCGTCACGCTCGACCCGCTCGTCCGCAAGGTGCGGCTGCCGGATCGGCGCGAGCTGCTGGTGTCGGATACGGTCGGATTCATCGAACGGCTCCCGCACTCGCTGGTCGCCGCGTTCCGCGCGACACTCGAGGAGGTCGCGGCGGCCGATCTGCTGCTGCACGTGATCGACGCAGCCAGCCCGGAGCTGCAGCGCCACATCGACGCCGTCCACGGCGTGCTCGAAGAGGTCGGGGCGGGGCGCGTGCCGACCATTGAGGTCTTCAACAAGCGCGATCTGCTCGACGCGGACCAGCGCGCGCGGATCGGCGCGGTCCATCCCGCCGCGCTCGCCGTCTCCGCACGCACCGGCGAGGGGCGCGACGAGCTGATCGCGGCCATGGAGAGCCGCCTGGCGCTCGACACCGTCCGCGTCACGCTGGCGTTCGATTCCGCGAGCGGCGAGGACCGGGAGCGGATCGCGCAGTTGTACCGCGTCGGCCGGATCCTCCGACACGTCTCGACCGACGGCCGCATCGCCATCGAAGCGGAGGTTCCACGAAGGGTGCTCGACCGCTACACTGCGGCGGAGAGGCAGTGATGAACGCCTTTTACCCCCACGCTGCCACGAACCGAACGGTTTTGCTGAGCACGAAGTCACACGAAGATCGCGAAGTGCACGACGAAAGAAGACCGGCGAGAAAACCGTGGGGGCGTCTCAGTGTGGCTGCGGCTGTCGCCGCTATGCTGCTCTCGGCAGCTTCGTGTGCGCCGAAAACGGCGGTCGTGACGGCCCCGGTCGCCGGAGCTGCCCGCTTTCCCGAATTCGTGTATCCGGCGCCGCCGGCCGGCATGGCGGGGCGCGTGCCGCTCGAGCGCCACCTGACCGGATGGAACGCGCTTCAGTCAGGCGACCTGCGCACCGCGGACCGCAGCTTCGCCGCCGCCGTGAAAGAGGCGCCGGGATTCTATCCGGCCGAAGCGGGGCTGGGCTATGTGGCGCTCGCACGGAAGGACGCCAGAGCGGCGCTCGCGCATTTCGATCGCGCGCTGGCGCCCGACGCGACCTACGCCCCCGCGCTCGCCGGCCGGGGAGAAGCCCTGCTGTCGCTCGGCAATCGCGAGCAGGCCCTGGCGAGTTTCCAGGCGGCCGTGTCCGCCGATCCTTCGCTCACCGCTCTCGGGAGCCGCATCGAGGTGCTGCGCTTCCGCGAAGTCCAGGAAGAAGTCGCCGCGGCACGCAAGGCGAGCGAAGCCGGCCGGCTTCCGGAGGCCCGGGCGGCGTACGAACGGGCGCTGGCCAGGTCCCCGCAAAGCCCGTTTCTGTATCGGGAGCTGTCGGCGGTGGATCGCCGCGAAGGCAACATGGCCGCGGCGCTCGAACACGCGCAGAAGGCGAGCGCGCTCGAGCCGAACGATCCGCGCAACCTCATCGCGATTGCCGAGACCTACGAGGCCCAGGGGGAGATGGCGAAGGCCATCGACGTGTACGGCGCCGCCGTGGCGCTGGAGCCGAATCCCGCGATCGACGCGCGCATCGATGCGCTGGCCGAGACGATCGCGTTTGCGGCCATGCCACCCGAGTACCGCTCGATCGAAACCGCGCCGTCGGTGACCCGCGCGCAGCTCGCCGCGCTCGTCGGCGTGCGGCTGGACGCGCTGCTGAAGCGCGCCCCCCGCGGGAACGCCGCCATCATTTCCGACACGCGCGGAAACTGGGCGGCGCCCTGGATCCTGTCCGTCACCCGCGCAGGCATCATGGACGCGTACCCGAACCACACGTTCCAGCCCAACGCCGTCGTTCGCCGCGGCGATCTGGCGATGGCGGCCAGCCGGGTCCTGTCGCTCATCGCGGCGGAGAAGCCGGCGGCGGCCGCTGCATGGCGCAGCGCCCGTCGCAGGTTCCCGGACCTTTCGCAGGGCCATCTCAGTTATCCCGCGGCATCGCTGGCCGTCCAGGCGGGCGTCATGACGACGCTCGAAGACGGCAGCTTCCAGTTGTCGCGTCCCGTCACCGGCGCAGAGGCCGTGGCGGCGGTGAAGAAGCTGGACGAGCTCTCCAGCCGGACGGGGCGATGAATCTCACGGCGGCCAACCAGTTGACGATCCTGCGGATGCTCCTCATTCCGCCCTTCGTCATCCTTCTCCTGTACGGCTACCGCGGCTGGGCGCTGGCGGCGTTCCTGGCCGCGGGGCTCACCGACATGTTCGACGGGCTGCTCGCGCGCGCCCGCGGGCAGAAGACGACGCTCGGGGCCTGGCTGGATCCGATGGCCGACAAGCTCCTGCTCGTGACGATGTTCGTGATGCTGACGCTTCCCGACATCGGGTCGGCCAACCGGCTGCCCTTGTGGTTCACCGTGCTCGTGCTCAGCCGGGATATCGCGATCGTGCTGACGGCCGCGGTGGTGAACCTCGCAATCGGGCCGCGAACCTTCCGCCCGTCGATTTACGGGAAGATTGCGACGGCCACCTACGTGCTCACGGGCGCGATCACGCTGTACTTCAATTACCTCGGGCAGCCTTCGCCGCTCGTCGGCGCGTTCGTGTACGCGTCGCTCGCGATCACGATCGTCTCCGCCTTCCACTACGGCGTGAAGGTCATCCGGATCGGACACTGACCCGGCTCACGCGCGCTGAAGCTTCGTCGTGAAATAGTCGAGCGTGCGGGTGAGTCCTTCCTCGAGGCCGACCTTCGGCTCCCACCCGAGCAGCGTGCGCGCCCGCGTGATATCAGGCTGACGCACTTTCGGGTCGTCCTCCGGCAGAGGCCGGTAGACGATCCGGCTCGACGATCCGGTCAGCCGCAGGATGGCGCGCGCGATGTCCTCGATCGTCATCTCCTGCGGGTTCCCGATGTTCACCGGATCGTTCACGTCGGACTCCATGAGCCGGATGATGCCGTCGACGAGATCGCTCACGTAGCAGAAGCTGCGCGTCTGCTGGCCGGTGCCGAAGATCGTGATGTCCTCGCCGGTCAGCGCCTGGCTCATGAACGCGGGCACCGCGCGGCCGTCGTGCAGCCGCATCCGCGGCCCGTACGTGTTGAAGATGCGCACGATCTTCGCGTCGAGGCCGTGATACCGGTGATAGGCCGTCGTCATCGCCTCGGCGAACCGCTTGGCCTCGTCGTACACGCCGCGCGGACCGACGGGATTGACGTTGCCCCAGTACGTCTCCTTCTGCGGGTGCTCGAGCGGGTCGCCGTACACTTCGGACGTCGACGCCAGGACGAACCGCGCCCCCTTGGCCTTTGCCAGGCCGAGCGCCTTGTGGGTCCCGAGCGCGCCGACCTTCAGCGTGGGAATCGGCAGCTCGAGATAGTCGATCGGGCTCGCGGGGCTCGCCCAGTGCAGGACGGCGTGGACGGGCCCTTCGATGTAGATGTAGTTGGTGACGTCGTGCTTGATGAACACGAAGTCGCGGCTGACGAGATGGGCGATGTTCGCCGTATCGCCCGTGAGCAGGTTGTCGATGCCAATGACCGCGTACCCGCGGTCGAGGAGCGCCTCGGCGAGATGCGAGCCGATGAATCCGGCGACTCCGGTGATGACGATGCGCTCTGCGGGCATGGGGATGTGGGCTCAGACCGGGCGTCCGGCCTCCGATGGATGGGTGTGGCCTTCCGGCGCCACGGGGCGGTCAGTACGCATGGCGCTGGAAGACGCCCCGCACGAGCGTCAGCCACATGATCTTCAGGTCGAGCGACACCGACCAGTTCTCGATGTAGTAGAGGTCGTACTCGATCCGCTTCTCGAGGGAGGTGTTGCCGCGCCACCCGTTGACCTGGGCCCAGCCGGTGATGCCGGACTTCACCTTGTGCCGCAGCATGTACTGCGGGATGCGGTGCTTGAACTGGTCGACGAAGAACGGCCGCTCGGGGCGGGGTCCGACGAGCGACATGTCGCCTCGCAGGACGTTCCAGAACTGCGGCAGCTCGTCGAGGTCGAACCGCCGCATCAGCCGCCCCACCGGGGTGCAGCGCGGGTCGTCGTCACGGGCCCAGATTGGTCCCGACTCGCGCTCCGCATCGTGGTACATCGAACGGAACTTGTAGACGGTGAACGCCTTGCCGTCGAGGCCCATGCGTTCCTGGCGGTAGAACACCGGACCCGGCGAGGAAAGGCGGACCGCCAAGGCGAGGATCGCGTACGGAACCGCGAGCAGCAGGAGCGCGGCCCCGCTCAGCGCCACGTCGATGACGCGCTTGAGGGCCGCGCCAAGGCCCTGCAGCGGCACGTCGTTGATGTGGATGATCGGCACGCCGTCGAGGTCTTCGAGGCCGGCGCGCAGCGCGATGAACTGCAGGAGATCCGGGACGACCTTCACGTCCACGTCCACGCATTCGCGATTCACCGTCTCGATGATCTCGAGCATGCGCACGTGCTGGTCGAGGGGGAGTGCCACGTACAGGTGGTCCACCTGCTCGCGCTGGATGATCTCCGAGGTCTCCGACAGCGTGCCGAGCAGCGGCAGGCCGCGGTAGCCGAGATGGTCGCCGCCGGCCCGGTCGTCGACGAAGCCGATGGTGTGAAACCCGAACTCGCGGTGCTGCAGGATCTTGTCGGCCACCAGACGCCCGAGATCGCCGGCGCCGGCGATCAGGATCCGCTTGAGGCCGAGGCCCGCGCGCCAGCGCCGCTCGAGGACGTGCCTCAGCAGCTGGCGCGCTCCGAACGTGAGGGCGATGTTGAACACGAGGAACGCGGCCCAGACGAGCTGGGACACTTCGTACGCGCCGATCGCCCGCGACTCGGGCGACGCGTAGTAGATCTGGAAGTAGACTGTGCCCGCGACCCCCAGCATCACCGCGAAGACGCTGCCGACGAACACGGCGAAGAAATCGTCCACGCGCGAACGCGCGCGTCGGAGCCGGTACAGGCCCTGCAGCTGGTACGCCACCGGCACCAGGACGGCGATGAACGGCAGCAGGCTCGCGTACTGGCTGAACGGAGGATAGCCCTTGGTGACCGGAATGAAGCCGGCGGAAAACCGGACGGTGTACGCCAGCACGAACGCCATCGCGCCCAGAAGCGCGTCGGAAGCGACGTGGAGCGTGACGAGCAGGCGGTTATGCCGCTTGAGCATCGTGAAGCAGATCGGCCACGTGCCGCTGGATCTCACCGGCAAACCGGCTGCGGTCGAACCGCAGCGCGTTGGCCCGAATCGCGGCCGGGTCGAGCGTGAGGGCCTGCACCCGCCGGATTCCCTCGGCGAAGGCTGCGGCCGTGGGCTCGGAGACCAGCGCGCCGGTCAC
>Ga0209342_10007823_pt1 | contig 10735 bp, 11 predicted proteins | sample RifCSP16_2_FD_184023 | JGI IMG/M metagenome (GOLD analysis project Ga0209342, IMG submission 184023) | Soil microbial communities from Rifle, Colorado - Rifle CSP2_sed 16_2 (SPAdes) (version 2) | ecosystem: Environmental > Terrestrial > Deep subsurface > Rock core/Sediment | place: Rifle... | reverse complement strand
GGCGAAGCATTCGCCCGCCAATGTCTGCTTCCTTTTCCGGATCAAGAGGCGAATGCTTCGCCCTTACCCTCGCTTCATCATCAACGTCCACTTGCCCTCAAGCACCGCTTTGCCTTCCTGATTCAGCACGCGAGTCTCGAAGACGACGACGCCGCGATCCGGCTTGGACGTTTCTTTCTTCTCCAACACTTTGAGTTCGAGATGCACGGTATCACCGAACTTCGTTGGGCTCTTGTACTGGATGAGCTGCTCCATCAGCGCGAGAGTCGTCCCCTCGAACACACCCGTCCAGTTCGACATACCCGTTGCCATCGTCGCGACCAACATCCCGTGCGCGATGCGTGTACCGAAGGGCGTAGTCTTGCCGAACTCCTCGTCGGTGTGCAGCGGGTTGAAGTCGCCCGACAGCCCGGCAAAATTCACCACGTCGGCTTCGGTCACGGTGCGGGCCTGCGACGCGAACACATCGCCGATTTTGAATTGATCGAAAGTCAGTCCACGAGTCTTGTAAGCCATGTAATTAACCTCTGCAATATCACACACCCATTTCCTTCGCGATGATGCCGCGCAAAATCTCGCTCGTCCCGCCGCCGTACAGCAAAAAGCGAGCGTCGCGGAAGTATCGCTGCGCATCGTACTCCATGGCGAAGCCATAACTACCGTAGATACGCGTGCATTCATCGGCGGCTTTATTCGCCGCCTCGGTCGCAAACAGTTTTGCCATCGAGGCCAGTTTCATATCGGGCTTGCCCTGCTCGACCTGCCACGCCGCGCGGTGCACCAGCCCGCGCGCCGCTTCCAACTGCGTACCCATCTCGGCGATCTTGTGCGCGATGGCCTGATACGCCGCAATCGGTTTGCCGAACTGCACACGCTCGTGCGAATACTTGATCGCCGAATCAATCGCGGCTTGCGCCAGCCCAAGCGCCAGCGCGCCGGTCATCGTCCGAATCTCCGCCAGGATCGCGCCCAGGTTTTTGAATCCCGTGCCCTGTTGCCCCAGCAAATTCGTCGCCGGAACACGCACCTCCTCAAGAATCAACTCCGATGTCTCCGAGGCGCGAACGCCCATTTTTTCGATCCGCTTCCCCACCGAGAGCCCCGGCATCCCTTTTTCGACCAGAAACATATCGATCCCCTTGAAACCGGCATTCGGATCGGTCTTGGCCGCCACCGTGAAAAAGTCGGCCACCGTCGCCGACGTGATCCACATCTTGCGCCCGGTCAGCAGCCAGTCGTCGCCAGCCCGCACTGCCTTCGTCGTGATGCCGCCGAGGTCGGAGCCGAAGTCCGGCTCGGTCATCGCAATCGAGCCGATCTTTTCACCGCGCAGCGCAGGCTCGAGCAGCCGCCTCTTGTGATCGTCGGCGCCAAAGCGGTACACGAAGTCCGTGCCCATGAGGCACTGCATCGAAACCGCCGCCGCGAGCGCGAGCGAGCCGCGCGCGATCTCCTCGGCCATGAGGCAGAAGGTGGTGAAGTCTGCGCCCAGCCCGCCGACCGACTCCGGGTAGCGCAGACCGAAGAAGCCCAACTGCCCGCACCGCCGGAACAGCTTCATCGGGAACTCGCCGCGCTCGTCCAACTCGGCGGCAACCGGCACGATTTCTTTATCAACAAAGTCGCGCACCGATTTGCGGAACAGGTCTTGTTCTTCAGTCAACGCAAAGTTCATCTACTGTGCCACTGATCACTGATGACTGATTACTGACCAGTGATCAGTCATCAGTCATCTGTCATCAGTCTGTACGCGCCGGCTTTTTCTCTGCCAGATGGATCAGCACCCCAAACGCATCCTTCGGATGAATGAACGCCTCGCGCCAGTATTGCCCTTCAAACGTCACACCGGGTTTGTAGGTGTGACGGTAGGCGATGCGCCCGCCGCGCCGCTCAAGTTCGGCCACTGCAACGTCTAGGTCTTCCACCTCGTAAGTGATGTGATGCACGCCCGGCCCGCCGTTCTTTTTGATAAATTTCGCCACCGGGCTGTCCTCGCGCGTGGCCTGCAATAGTTCCATCTTGCTCTCGCCGATGTCAAACGGGCGGTAGCGGACGCCCATATCCTCGATGTTTTCTTCCGGGCAGAACTTCGCCCCGAACCACTGCTCAAAGAAAGCCTGGGCCCTATCCAAGTCTTCCACTGCCAGCGCTACTCGCTCCACTCGCTTGATGTAGTCCATTGGTTTACCCTTCGTTCAATACACTCTGACGCCGCCGCAAGCCGCTCACAGTCGCCATTTCGCTGTCGAAGTCGAACGCGGCCAGCGCCAGTGTGAGCACCCACAGGGCGATGAGGCCAAGCAAAACTTGCGTGCTAAGTTGCGGCGTGTAGCCGCCCGCCGCCAGCAAAAGTATCGCCCACCCCACCGTATCGCCCCGACGCACTGAAGCGATCACGACCACGCCCGCCAGCCACAGGCTCACGGCATACAGCGGCCACGGAAGATACAATGTCAACCCAGTTGACCAGATGGCGATGATGGCCGTCATGGCAGGATTGGCGAGGTGGGCAACGACGAATGCCAACGCCGGGAGTGCCGCCCACAATTTGTGGGACAAGCTTCCACGCGAAGCGTGCTCTGCACACTCATAAGCCCACCACAACACAACCGAACTGAGGACAACCAACAGTTCGCCAAGATTGAAGATGGCGATTGCAAAGGGAGGCGGGCCGGGCCAGCGCAGCGCTGTGTACAGCGCGTGGCTCATTTGATACAGCCCCCCGGCCAACAACGCCAGCGCCGGAACCGACCACGCAATCTTCTTTTTGATCTCTCCCGCCCCGCTCCACGCCTGGCCGCCCATTACCGTCACCGTGGCCATCACCAGCAGTTGATACCCCGCCGCCAGCCAACCGCCGGGCGCGACGAAAATAAACGCGATGCTGAACGCGGCTAAATTTGATAAGACTAGCGGCAGTCTGATTGCGCGCCGCGTTCGCCACGACTGCCAGACGATCCAGATCAGAGCAACTAGCGCCAACAGACCAGTGAGGGTGAAAGCCAATTGGCCGGCAAGGGTGAGGGCCTGATAGACGGCTATGACCGGCGGCGGCTTGGGCATGAAGATCGCCGAGCGGGTAACCGTCCGCGTAATCAGCCAGTCGGCGATGGCGGCAATGGTCAGCCAGCGGAAGAAGATCGGGAGGCGGCTCATTTCTTATCTGGCAGTTTCGAGATCAGGAAGACAGCGCCTGCCAGGCCAAGGATGAGCAAGGTCATCAACGCCATCGGGATGACTGCCCAGAAAATACCTTCGATACTGTTCGGGGTGGCAGTCGGTTGGGCACGTGGCGGTTGAACAGGCGCGGCGCCTTCCACTTGCAGTGATACCCACTGCGAAGTTGACTTCTGCCCATTGCGCTCGCCGTTCGCGCCATCCCAGGCGGCAAAGGCCATCGAATATACTTTGCCGGGAGCGAATGTCACATCGTCGGCTTCCTTTGAAGCGAGATCACGGCTGAAGACCACATGCCACTTTCCATTCGCCCACCTGCCAAAGCCCTGGACGTTTTGCCCGTCGGCTGGTTGGGCCGTGAGCGAGCCGAAGCCGCCGGCGATCAAATCCTCGACCGGCGACGCGCGTGTTGCGCTGGCAAACAAGTTGCCCGATGCCAGGGCCGGGAGGTAGTTGGGGTCGGTGTAATCGCCGGGCGCGGCAAGGTTAGGCTCGGTTACGCTGGTGAATGGATACTGATCCACGTACATGTTCGGATACAACGTCTCCATGTCTTTCCGCGCTGTGATGTCCGCCTGCCAGTCGGCCTTCCAGTGCCAGATGTTCACGTTGCCGCCCTGCTGGCCCATGCAGAAGAACGGCTGGCCTTCGGCCAGCGGGAACTGCACCGCCACCGCATCGCGGAAGTCCTGCACGCGAACCATTTGATCACTTTGCGTATCGTCGGCCCATTCGAGCAGAATGGCGATTTGCGATTCGTTGTGCAAGGCGCGCGCCGTGACCGATTTGACTCTGGTGTCGAGGCTCATGGGCCGGGCAACGTTCTGCGCGCTCAACGGCGCTTCAACAGCTGTGCCCTTCTGCCACAGTTCGGAATTGGGATCCGTCACCGGCAGATCGCCCGACACTTGAGCGGCAATCACGGTGACACCCTGTGAGCTGGCGAGGGGCACTTTGAAGAAGGTGAGCGCAATGGCAACCGCCACTATCAGGCTGAGTGTGAGGCGAGAGTGTTTATTCATGGCATTGCTCCGTAGTACGCTGTGGGACAAGATTCAATCTTGTCCTACGACAACAGGACATGCTTCGCACGAAATCTCGGGCGCGAGAGGCGTGGGCTTGATTCCGGCCAGTGGCCGTTGCTCCACCGTCACGCCCAGCCGCCCGGCGTCGGCCAATACCAAAGTGGAGCCGAAACGGGCGAGCGCCACAAACGGCCCGTCGGTGGCCGACTGCTTGAGAGATTCGGCGAACAAGCCGACCCATTGTCCGAGATGCTCTTGCAGGAATTTGCGCTGAGCTTCAACGCAAATTTCAACGTGTTCGGCCACGCCGTTCTCGGCGGCGTAGGCTTCTTTGAGCGCCAGAATGTGCATGAACTCAAGTTCGGCAGAGACGTGGTCGGGCCGCTCGCGCACTTTGCCGCCGATGTTGAAGCCAAAGGCGCGATAGAACCCGGCGATGTCGGCCATCTCCTGGCTCTGGCGGAATTCGTGCGGCAGGCCCAGCTCAGTCTCATAGCACTGCGAGCCGGTCAACCCGAAGACGCGGCGGTGTTCCGCTTGCAAGGCGGGCAACTCCAAACTCCAGAATCCAGAATCCAAACTCTCCGATATATTCAATTCACGTAGAATGTCGCCGAGGAGGGGCAGGTCTTCCAACCAATTTTCGGTCGGGTAGAGAAAGGCATCGGCAAGGAAACGATAAATTTGCGCGCGGCGGATGGCGGTGTCGGTGTTCATATCGAATTCAACCTCTCCATCGGCCTCTCGTAGATCGGCTCCACCACACTCAGCCGCGCCACTTCACGGTCTTTGGCGTCGAAGCCGACCACAGTGTCGTTGTACATCTTCCACGGCTGGCCGTTGACTTCAGTCTCCAGCGCCAGCGGGCCTTCTTCGATCTCGTAGCGGAAGATCATCTTCTGGGTGGTGCGGAAGAGTTGCAAGACGGCCAGTAGTTCGCGCGAAGGCGCGGTGTAGCGGGCAATCGCTTCATCCACGCCGGGGCCGAACATCTGGCGCAGGTAGGCGCGTGGCGCCCAGCGCGGCGGGATGTAGTAGATATTTGGCTCGGTGCCGAATTGCGGGTAGAGCGGCAGAGCGACCTTCTCCATCTTGATCATGAAATACAACGGGTGCTTCGGGTTCTCCGCCCACGATCCATCCTCGACGATGTCCACCAGGCCGTTCATGCGAATCTTGCCGGGGCAAACCGTCATGCACCGTGTTTCCATCGGCACGCCGTCGCTGAGCGGGTCGGTGCCCTCCACGCGCGGGTAGCAGGCCACGCACTTCTCGCTGGTGCGCGTCGTGCCGCGATACATCGTCTTCTTGTACGGGCATTGCTCCACACATTTGCGGTAGCCGCGACAGCGCGCCTGATCGATCAGCACGATGCCGTCCTCTGGCCGTTTGTAGATCGCTTTGCGCGGGCAGGCGGCGGCGCAGGCCGGGTAGGTGCAGTGGTTGCACAGCCGTTGCAAGTAGAAGAACCACGTTTGATGTTCGGGCAGAGACGCGCCTTCGGTGCTGATGCCGAGCTTGTCGCCTTTGTAGCCGGTGGACGTGTCTTCGTAGAAGTTGGGGGCCCGCCACTCGGTGTCGGGCGGGATGTAGCCGAGGGCCTGTTGCTCCGGTGCCGCCGCCTCGGTGATGGTCATCCCGTTGTACACGCCATAGGGCGACTGATCGTTCACCCCCTTCGTGTCCCACTCCGCTTTCTTTCCCGCGGCCTGATGCGCTTTATCCAGCATTTGCAAAATCTTGATGTCCCAATGCTGGGGGAAGCCGCCGTACGGTTTCGACTCGACGTTGTTCCACCACATGGCCTCCTGCCCTTTGGAAAATGTCCAGGTGGCCTTGCACGCGCCGGTGCAAGTCTGGCAACCGATGCAACGGTTGATGTTGAACACGGCGGCGAACTGCTTTTGCGGGTGCACTTCTTCGTAAACATAGGCCATCTTGCGGCCGAGATGCCAGTTGTAAACGTCTGTCATGTCAATCTCCCAGTGTTATTCGGTTGACAACTCTTCCGCCACGCCGTTATACTGTGCGTGGTTGGTGTATAACAGGAAGGCGGATTGGTATGTCAATTGCGACAATCTCACCCAAAGGCTGGGTCGTAATCCCGGCGGAACTGCGCAAGAAATACGATTTGCGCCCCGGCTCGCGCGTGGTGCTGGTAGATTACGGCGGCATCCTGGCGATTGTGCCGGCAATGAATAATCCGGTCGAAGAGTCGGCCGGCAGGCTGAAGAGCCGCCGTTCCATGGTGAAGGCCTTGCTGGCAGAGCGGGCCCGGGAGCGCCAGCGTGAAAAATAACCCGGCCTTTGTATTGGATAGTTACGCTGTGCTGGCGCACTATCAAAACGAACCCGGCGGGCCCCGTGTCAAAGCCGTGCTGAGCAGGGCCGAAAAAGGGGTGGCCGACGTTTATTTGAAAGCTCACCATCCCATCTCCTACGCCGATGCCTTCGCTCTGGCGCTTGCTCAAGAGAAGCAGGCCGCCTTGCTCACAGGCGATCCGGAGTTTCGCAAGGTGGAGTCACTGGCAACAATTGAGTGGTTGCCTCAGGCCTGATTGCCATTCCCCACTTCGCGCAAGTTCTCCGGATCAACTCGCGCACATACTCTTCACCCTTCTGCCGATAGATGCGATGGGTTGCAAGAAACACCGGGCTGACAAACAACGTCATCAACCGCCGCTCGTCCCAGCCCATGCGCGCGTACTCCTCGACGAAGCACTCGGCCATCGCTTCCAGTTGGCCCGGCTCGCCGGGCAGAACCATTCCCACCAGACCCAGCGGGTCTTCGTCAACAAATTCATCGTGAGGCATAGATCACCCTTTCACTTCCACTGTGCCGCCGCCGATGTACTTCTGCATGAAGTCGCCTTCGTGCCCCGGCGTGAAGCCGGTCTCCACCGGCTCCCATTTGCCCACCCCGTTCAAGCCGCCATCTTCCGCCTTTGTGATCTTCACCATCGTTTCCTTCGGCACGGTGTTCAGGGCGTGGTTGTCGGCCTCGCCGCCGAAGATGAACTGCATGCCGGTCTTCTGCTTGTGGAAGAGCGTGTCGGTCTGGTGCATGGGCATGGACCAATCGCGCGTGAGGGACTGCTGTGAGCCGTAGCGCAAATTCGCCATGTAGCCTGTGCCGGCCGACTTCGCCAGCCCGTCGGGGCGCGTCTCGTGGGCCAGCACCGATTTCTCTGTCGCCATGAACGGCGAGTGCTTGAGCATGACGATGTGATACGGGTAGGCCGGGTTGTACTTCACCCGCAACATCAGCCGCGCCACTTTGTAGAAAGGGTCATCGGGCTTCCAGCCGATGTATGGGCGGTCGGCGGGGTTGGCGTCCACGTACACGTAATCGCCGTCTTCGATGCCCAAATCTTTCGCGGCCTGTGGGTTCATGTGCAGTTGATGATCGCCGGGGCCGGGGAGGCGCTTGTCCATCCGGTACGGATCGCCGAAGTTCGAGTCGAGGATGATCGTCCAGTCCACCGTGCTCCACGACGAATGGACGCGATGCCGGGACTTGGGGGTGAGGCAGTAGAACTGATAACCTTTGGCCCACAGTGGGTTTCGATAGCCTTTCACCTTCTCCCAACTCAGCGCCACGTTTCGCACCGTGCGCTCGTCCCAGCCCTCGTGATCGAGCGGAATCCCGTAATCGTCGGGCCGGACAAAGCGGCTGGTGGTGACGATGACGTTGGGCAGATAGGGCGTAGCCTCCGGGCTTTCGCGGTGGCTGATGACGTTTTCGCCGTACTCAATCGCTTCGGGGATGTCGCAGTAGGCGTCCAGCCGTCCGCTAGCGGTGTAGAACGGGACGGAGTCGTGCACCTGCTCCCAGAACGGGATGCGCGGGTAAGTGCGGAAGAGCATCAGGGCCGCGCCCGGCTCGCCATATTTCCCGGCCATGATGTCGGTATATTTGTAGCCGCTGGTGGTCAGCGACGAGTCGAGCAGGCGTTGAATGTAGACTTCAGGCCGCCCCTCCAGCGCGAACTTCCAGTAATCTCTAAATCTCTGATCTCCAATCTGATCTCCAATCGCCGCCGCCAACTCGGCCAGAATCTGCACGTCGTCGCGGGTGTCGTAGAGCGGCGGGATGCCGCCCTTCCAGATTTGCAGGAAGGGGTTGGAGCAAGAGGCCGTGATTTCGGGCGTTTGAAATTCAGCCCACGAGTTGGCCGCCAACGCGAAGTCGGCGTACTCGATGCTGGCGGTCATCTCGATGTCTTGCGAGATGATCAACTCGATCTTCGGGTTGACGTTCTTGATCATCTCGTAGTGGTGCTTGGCGTTGTTGAGCAAATTCACGTTGGTGAAGTACATGACCTTGGTCGGGGTGGGCATGTGAGTCTGCCCGGTGAAGACCTTGCGGCCATACTTCGGCGTGTCCACAATCAGCGGGCGCTCGGAGTGGTTCCAGTAGGCCGGCTCCTCGTCTTTGGTGTAGGCATGGGCCACGATGTCTTTGCCGGGCGCGCTCTCGTCCAGGTTCGGCTCGAACGGGTCTTCGGCCACCCAGCCTTTGAAGCCGGGGCCGACACTGGGCGCGCCCTGAAAGAGCGCGGCTTTGTAGTTGCCGGCCCAGGTATAACACCCGGCCCCCGGCTTGCCAATGTTGCCGGTGAGCATGACCGGCAGGAACTGCGCCCGGTTGGCGAGCGTGGCGTGGAACCAGTGATTGATGCCCTCGCCGATGTGAATAGCAACCGGACTCAGTGTGGCGATGTCGTTGGCCAACTGCTCAATCATCGCCTTCGGCGCGTGGGTGATGTCGGCCACGGTGTCGAGGTCGTAATCCTTCAGATGCTCTTTGTATACTGCCCACACGGTGAGGGCTTCAACTTCGGTTCCGTCGGCCAGCTTGATCTTGCCCGACCAGTCGAGGGCCGGGTCAACGCCTTTCGCGTCCAGCGCCGCCCCGACGTCATCCCGGGTGATGGCCACCGGCGCATTCGTCTTTGAATCGAACACAACGTAATCGCCGAGCTTGTCATACTGCCCCTGCGTCAAGCCATGCAACTTGAAACTCGGACTGTCGGGCGTCAGTTGCAATTGGTAATTGGGGAACACGTCGGCGGCGCTGAGGCGTTTGAGATTGTCGGCGCGCACCAGCATGGGGAAATCCGTGAAGTGTTTGACGAAGGGCGCGTCGTACTTGTCGTTGTCCATCAGCCAGCGACTGATGCCGAGAAACAGCGCGGTGTCGGTAGCCGGGCGGATCGGAATCCAGTAGTCGGACTTGGTCGCGGGCGGCGAATACTCAGGGGTGATGGTGACGATCTTCGCCCCGCGCTCCATCGCTTCGATGAAGAAGTGCGACTCGGGCATCTTGTTCTCGACCAAATTCTTGCCGCATTGAATGTGCAGGCGCGAATTACGCAGGTCGTTGAAATCCTCGTCGGAGGCTTGCAGGCCGGTGGTGAAGGGATGGCCGGGGGCCTGATCGCCGTGCCAGGTGTAGTTCGACCACGCCCGCCCGCCCTTCGCCTGCTCGTGTTCAGTCAACCCGCGCACGTGCACGTCGAGCAGGGCGAGTGTGTTGGCGAAGCGGTACATACCATACTTACCAATTACTCCCAGCAGGCCCATGCCGCCGCGGCACTTGAAGGTGCGCGTGCCCGCGCCGCCCATCGGGGCGATCATCTCTTCGGGGTAGCCTTGCTGGCGGAGCAGTTCCGCGCCGGACTCGCCGGAGTAGCGTGCCGCAATGGCGATCATGCCGCGCGCGATGTAGTCGTAGGCCTCTTCCCACTTCACCGGCAGAAGTTCGTCGAGGCCGCGCGAATCAAATTTATATTTCGAGCGGTTGTCGTTCTCGTCGAGGCCGGGGAAGCCGTCGTCGGCCCACTCTTTCCAACCTTTCCGCATGAGCGGCCCCTTGAGGCGGTGCGGCCCGTACATCCGGCGGTGAAACGTCTGCCCCTTCTTGCACCCGCGCGGGTGCCAGTGGGCGGTGGCTTTGTTGCCGTACAAGTCGCCGTAGTTCGCCACGTCGTAGTTCGTCTCGGAGCGCAGAATGACGCCGTTGCGGACGAAGGCGCGCAGGCGGCAGGCGTGCGTGTCGTTGGGCGAGCAGACGTAGGTGAACGTCGAGTCGTAGCGGTATTGGTCGCGGTAGACCTTCTCCCAATCGCGGTCGGGATAATCGGCGAGCGGGTTGTCTACGTTGATGGGGTCGAGCAACTGCAATTCCAGTTGCGTGAGCGCCAGTCCGAGGGCGGCGGCTCCAGAAAGTTTGAGAAAGTCACGACGAGTATGTTTGCGCATAAGTTACCTCCGATCACTTCATTGCTGATGATAAGAGTTCCATAGAAATGATAAGGGTCATGCCATTGCCTTCATTTCTTCCACCACGGCACGCAGGGCGGCTACAAATTGTTCATTCTGCTCGTGGGTTCCCACCGTCACCCGCACCGCATCGGGCAAGCCCATACTGCCTCCCCAGCGGATGATGACCCCCTTCCGCAACACGGCCTCCACCAGGGCCTTGGCATTCATTGGCAGGTTGATCATGAGGACAAAATTGGCCTCACTGC
>Ga0209342_10007822_pt1 | contig 10735 bp, 5 predicted proteins | sample RifCSP16_2_FD_184023 | JGI IMG/M metagenome (GOLD analysis project Ga0209342, IMG submission 184023) | Soil microbial communities from Rifle, Colorado - Rifle CSP2_sed 16_2 (SPAdes) (version 2) | ecosystem: Environmental > Terrestrial > Deep subsurface > Rock core/Sediment | place: Rifle... | reverse complement strand
CCAGGCCATACGTCGTCTGCACCGCCTGGATGGACGCTGTGAGCAGCGCGTCCAGCAGGAACGGGTTGTGGACCCCCTCGCCGCTGGCCCTGCCCGTCGCGGAGTTTGTGCTGTCACCGGCCGTGCAACCGGCTGCGGCGCAGCTGTTCTGGCCTGCAATCTTGAAACTGCCCCAGTGGGCACGGTCGTGCGTGTAGGCCAGCTGGGCGTTCCAGATCGCGCCCTCCGCTACCGTCAGGGTCCGGTCGTACAGGTTCATCATGTTGCGGTTGTTGGCGGCGATCGCCTGCGCCAGCACCTTGGGCAGCAGCCCTCCGTCGGTCGTTTCCATGCGAGCATCCCCGTCGGTGTCCGTCCAGAGCTGGTCGGTCAGGAAGTCCATGCGGGCCTTGGTTGCCACGAACGCGGAGCGTGCGGCTGAGGGGCTGCCGTGGCAGCCGGACACGGCGCACCCTCGGAAATCGCGCTGATCCACGGAACAGGGACCGGCCGTGGGCAGCCCCTGGGCATTGAGGCACTGGATGGCTTCGAACGTGTGCCCCACGCTGGTCAGTAAGAACTCACCGGTCGCCGCGTCCGTCACGTCGAACTTGGTGACGTGGCAGGCGGCGCACAGCCGCGGGTTGGCCTCCGATCCGTGCGTCCCGACAATGGGCCCGGTGTACGAGAAGTTCGGCGGAATCCAGCCCACGGCCTCGTCAATGACCAGGAGACCCTGCGCCGCGTGCGGCCCACGCCGCGTGGCTGAGCCCGGCGTGGGGGCGCCCGTCCGCGCGTGGCACTTGACGCACAACTGCTGGCGGCTGGGCTCACTCAGCGGAGCCCGCAGCTGCCCCTCATTCGCTGCGCTGTGCGGGTCGTGACAGGTGATACACACGATGGGCTGGTAAGACGCCACTCCCGTGTCGGCTTGTTCCACGTAGTTCGTGGTCTCGCCGAAATTGAGCTGCAACGCCGCGCGTCCTTCGTGGCACGTCTTGCAGGGAGACCGACCACCTTCCACCAGGTAGGCATCGCCACCATAGCCGTGCTTCGACTCGGCCCACTGCTCGATGTATGGGCTGTGGATGCCCGAGTGGCACTCCCCGCAGCCGTTGGTGAGCCCAGTGTCCACGCTGATGGATGCCAGGGGCCGGGTGTCACGAGACGGGTTCTGCACGTGGGTGAACCCCGGCCCGTGGCAGCTCTCGCACTGAACATCGCGATAGGCGGAATCCGTCACGACGTTATACCCCGCCGCCACCGTGACCGGATTGCCTTTCTCGCTCACGCCATGGCAGCCCCAGCAGAAGCCCTGGGCTTCCCCGGAGGCGTCCAGGTCGTCTCCCGCTTTCGCGTGGTGGGTCTCCTTCCACTGCGCCTGGAAGCTCACGTGACAGTTCCCGCAGGTGGTCTGCTTCGAGGTCACGTTGAAGTAGCCCAGGAACCCGGACGTGGTGTCCGGCGGCGGGTTGAACAGCTCGCGATCTTTGTAGACCAGCTCTTCGCAGCCCGTGAGCAGCAACGTCACCGCCAGCGCGGTAGCGCCGGCGCGGAGTGTGGTTCGTAGCCGATTCACCATGAGTTGATCCCTCACGAAGTGAGACCACGAGTTGTGGGTTTTCCCAGACCCCTCCCGCCAGCCACATCATGAAAAACTCCTTGGCACTAGGGTTGTGAGTCAGTGGGTGTGGGAGAGCTGCCGGCCAGGCGCACGGCGTGCCAGGCCAGCATCCGCACACCGGCGCCTTCGACCACGAGGTAGTGCCGGTTAACGGCGAGGTCCGAGTGGACCTCGACCGTCCTCTGCCGATTCGGCCAGGTGACGCGCAGCTCGACGATGCGAGCGCCCGGTCCCAGGCCGATCTCCTGCTGCAAGCTTGAGGCCCCGAAGCTGCCGCCGGTCGAGACCGTGTTGTAGATGACGCGTCGCTCGCCGCTCCGGTCTTCGACCGTGATCCGGATCCGCGCCCCGATCGCCGACCGGTTCGCCGTCCGGCCTTCGAGCTTCAAGGCGACCCAGGCGTTCTCAGGCGACGGGTTCGGGTTTTCGAACAGCGCGTTAGGGAAAGCATCTCCCTCCACGGCGCCGCCCATGACCGCGTAGACGTCCTGGTCGCCGTCCCGGTCGAGGTCGGCGAAGCCGATGCCGTGCCCCTTCTGGAGATGCCCGAAGCCGCCGTCGAACGTCACGTCCTCGAACCGTGCGCCGGCGCGGTTCTGAAACATGCGGTTCGGGATCAGCGCCCGGAGGTCCGGCGCGCCGGTCCCGATGTACAGGTCCAGGTAGCCGTCGTTGTCCAGGTCGCCGTAGTTGGCGCCCATGGCGTAGAATGCCCGATCCAGGCCCAGCTTGGGGGCGACGTCGGTGAACGTCCCGTCCCGGTTGTTCCGGAAGAGGCGGGCGCGGTCGCCCTGGACCTCGAGCCCCAGGAACTCCCGGGCCACGTTGGCGGCGGGCTCGGGCCGCAGGTCGTAACTGGCTACGAAGAGGTCTTCCCAGCCGTCGTTGTCGAAGTCCCAGAACCAGCAGGGAAAGCTCATCAACGGCTCCTGCACGCCGGCGGCAGCGCCGACTTCCTCGAAGCGCCAATCGGCGGCGGCGGTTCCGCCGCGGTTGCGATAGAGACGGTTGGCCCCGCCCAGCACGGAGACGAACAGATCCATCAACCCATCGTTGTCGACGTCGCCCCAGGCCACACCTTTGACGAAGGCGTTCAGGTCGAGGCCTACACGGGCCGCGATGTCCGTGAACCTGCCGTCACCGTTGTTTACGAAGAGCTCCGACGGATGGGGCTGCACGGCCACCCTGGGCGTGTCGGAGGGTTCCCGTCGTCCCCCCATGCCTCGGAACTCGCCGGCCGACTCGTTGCCGATAAACAGATCCAGGAAGCCGTCGTTGTTGAAGTCGCCCCAGGCCGCCGTTTGGGTCGGATGGAAGGACAGCAGGCCGGCCGCGGCCGTCACGTCCTCGAACGTGCCGTCGCCGTTGTTCCTCAGCAGGGAGTTCGGATGCGCCCCGTAGTTGCCGAGCCACGCCCCGCGCAGGATCAGGATGTCGGCATCGCCGTCGTTGTCGTAGTCGCCGTGGACGGTGTTGAGCCCGCCGACAATGCCCTCGAGGCCGGCCGCCTGGGTGTGGTCGACGAAGCCGCCCCGGCGGTCCGCGAGGAAGAGGCGTACCGGGTTGTTGAGGCCATACGCGGTCACGAAGACGTCGATGAACCCGTCGCCGTTGAAGTCTTCTAGATTGACGCCGCCGGCCACCCCGTTGACCGCCAGCCCGAGCGCCGGGGCTACGTTGGGGAAGCGGGGCAGTCGTGCCCTGGCGGAACGCTCCAGGCCTGCAACGCGCCAGCGCTCGGGCACGCTGTCCGGATACCCGCCCACCGTCATGTACGCCACGTTCAGCAGCCACAGCGTTTGGAGGTCGCCGGGGAAGAACGCGAGCAACTGCTGGTAGAGGAAGATGGCCTGCCGGGATGCCTGCTGCCACGTATAGATGCCGCGGCCCGAGAGAGGCAGGAGACAGCCCTCGGCCGAATGGCGATCCAGGCAGTTGCGTTGTATGCCCTGGCGCAGCAGGGCTGCGCCCAGCAGGTCGAACAACGGTTTGGTTTGCGGCGACAAGAAATACCCGGGACCGGATCGCGGTAGCACGTTCAGGATCTCGCCGATCGCTTCGTCCACTTCGCCCGCGTTGAGGAGCTCGTCCGCAAAGTAGAGGTGGAGCTCGGGTCGCTGGCCCAAGGGCGTCTGCTCGAGGTCCCGGCGCATCAGCTCGACCCTGCGCCGATTCAGGTTGAAGTACCGGACCGGTTCGGCAACAGCGTCCCGGTAGATCTGCTGCAGGATCGCGGCCATCTCAGTCGTGCCCCGCCCCGCCGCGGCGTCCCCCTGCTCCCCCGTCGAGCATCCGGACTGGGTGAGCATCGTGAGGACGCACACCGTGCCGGCCGCAACGGATCGCATCAGCTCGCACTCAGAGCGGAGCGACACGCCAGGCGCGCCTGGCCCACGCCTAGTGCCGTTCCAACTTGATTCGCCAAGTGACCTGACAGGGGGGCCTCGGGGCGTTGTTCGCGGCTTGCCATGGCCGTTGCGGTAGCCCCCCGGCGCTTGGCGGGGCGCTGCGAAGCATGTTTCCCACTAGAACGTCGGCCCAAAGCTCAGGGTCCAGTACGCCGATTTTCCGGGGCGGTCTAGCGGCTTGGCGTAGTCGGCCCGCACGATTGCGAGGCCCGCCAGGTTGCCCCGGATGGAAGCCCCCCAGCTTCGCAGCGGCTGCCGCACCACGTCGGGATTGTCGTCTGGGGCGCGGCGCCGCACGATCGTGCCGTCCGTGAAGCTCTGGCGGCGGTCCCAGGCGAGCCCGGCGTCGAAGAACAGCGCACCCTCGATGGGCGGCAGGCGCACCGGCCTTCCCCCCCTGGTCAGCAGGCTGAACAGCGGGAAGCGCAGCTCCAGATTGGCCACGGCGATCCGCGAGCCGACCAGCTGCGCCAGCGCCGGGCAACCCGTGACCGAAGCGTCTTGCGCTGCCAGGCATTCGTTGCGCTGGAGCGAGCCCGCCGTATAACCGCGCATCAGTTGGCTGTTGCCGAGGAAGATCGGGAACTGGTTGTCGTCTCGCCCGAACCGCCCGAAGAAGAACAACCGGCTCGCGAAGACGATGGGTCCGGCGAGCTGATCGTAGCGGCGGTAGTCCCCGAGTACCTGGTGGAACCGCCAGCCGCCGAGCGCCGGCGCGTACTCGAACCGGCTGCGGCGCCCAATGAACGGCCCCACGTAGAGCGCGGCCGAGTTGTCGTTCACCAGCGCGATGCTGGGCTGCACGTAATTGACCCCGCCCTGGCCGTCGGTCTGGAGTCGCTGGTCAACCAGCAGTCCGGACTCCGGGTCGAAGTACTGCGAGAGCTCCAGAACCGCGCGCGCGACGCGGCTGACGCGCACGCCCAGCTCCAGCCGCTGGAAGCGGCTGAACGGGCGTGACGCCTCGGCGAACGCCTGGAGCAACACGTACCGATCGAGCCGCGTGGTGCGCTGAACCCGCCCCAGGGAGTCGCTGCCCTGGAATCCCCCCGAGTACCGGAACGTGGGTGCCTGCTGGTAGCCGACCGCCCAGTTGACCCGGCGAGCCAGGTTGGCGTACACGGTGAGGAGCTGGGCCTCCTCGATGCGTCCGTTGACCCCGCCCGCAAGGACCAGCCGGCGGTTGCCGAGCATGTCGGAGAACGACACCGCCGAGCCGCCGAAGAACCCGCTGCCGAAGCCCCGCTGGTACCCCACCGACGGCTGCACCAGGACATCCGCGGCGAGCTTGGCCGAGTAGGGCTTGAGGGAAAACCCGGAGGGGTCCGGGAGGGGCACCGTCGCGCTGTCGAGCAGCGCCTTGACCGACACCGGCTCCGGGCCGGCCGGATGGCCGCCAGAGTCTGCCGCTGACGCCCGGAAGCTGCCCCGGAAGCGGTATACCGACGCCGTGGCGAGCGGCATCGTTGAGGGGATCTGATGCGCCGCCGGGGCAGCCACTGTGTCCGCCGCCGTTTCTGGTGCATGGGCCACCACTGGTTCCCTGGGCGTGTACGGCGCCCGCTTCAGGCCCCGAGGATTGTCCATGGCATAGACGTTGTAGTCCCCCTTCTCGTAGTAGGTGATCGCCAGGCGGTCAGCCTGCCCGGCCCAGGAGATGGCCGGCGAGATCGGCGTGATCCCGGAAATCCCCGAGAACGCGTTGGTGAGCTGGTAGACCCGCCGGTCGGTCAGGTCATACAGGAACACGTTGGGGACGCCGGTGCGGTCGGACACGAACGCGAGCGATCGGCCGTCCGGCGCCCACTGCGGGTTGATGTTCTGCCCGCCCATCCGGTCGAGAAGCTCGATGCGGCCGTCGCCGAGGTGGTACAGCGCGATCCGCAGCGGTCCAAAGGACAGCGTCTCCAGGTTCGTCTGCGGGCCCCGGTCCGTGGCGAACGCGATGGTCTTGCCGTCCGGTGACCAGACGGGATGCAGTTCGGCATACCGGTCCTCCGTCAGGCGGGTAAGCCCGGTGCCGTCGGGATTCACGATGAACAGGTCGGAGAGCCCGCCGTCATAGCCGGTGAACACGATGTGCGCGCCGTCCGGTGACCAAAAAGGGTTGGTGAGGCCGTCCAGTGGTATGCGGATCCTCTGGCGCACCTTCTTCTTCTGCACGTCGAAGACCACGAGATCATCCTGGCCACCGTGCTTCGCGGCGATGGCGAAGTAGCGGCCGTCGGGCGACCAGGCCCCGCCGGAGTAGATGAAGCGGAGGCTTTCGAAGTCGGAGCTGAAGGCGCTCTTGATCAGCCGGCGCTTCACCCGCCCGGTCTCCCCGTCTGCGAGGTACAGGTCTACGAAGAACGAGTTGCGCTCGGACAGATAGGCGATCGTTTTGCCGTCCGGCGCGAGGGCGGGGGAGAGGTGGAGGGTGCCCCGGGAGCGCCGCTCGGTGAGCAGCGGTTGTGAGAACTCTCGCGCCGATTGGAGGTTGGTGATGGTCGGCAGATAGGTGCGTCGCACCGACTGACGCCACTCGTCCGACAGCTCCTCGAGCGAGATCCCGAGGGCCGAACGGAAGCCCGCTTCAATTCCCGCACTGGCGGCCGCATGCAGCACTTCTCCCACGGTCGCGTCACCCCAGCGTTCCCCGACGAACGACCAGATGGCGTGACCGTAGCGGTAGGGAAAGATGTTCGGGTTCCAGGTCAGCTCCTCGATCGTGGGCAGGAGGCCTTCGAGCGCGGCATCCCGCAGCCACATGGCGGTCTGCGGGGTCGTGGGCCCGAGCGACAGGTACTCGGCCATGCCCTCCATGAACCACAACGGGGGATTGATCAGGGTGAGCTGCTCGATCCCGCCGCCGATGAGCCCCCGGGCGAACACGTCGAACTGGAACTGGTGGACAATCTCGTGCTGGAGCACGTGCTCGAAATCGGCGTAGGAGCCGGTGAACGGCAGCAGGATCCGGTGCCGGAAGGGCTCCGTCACCCCGCCCGTCCCCTCGCTGATGTCCGTGACGTTATTCTGCTGGAACTCGGTGTGCGACGCGTACAGGATGAGCGGCTGCCGCTCGCGGTATTGGTGGTTCAGGATGCGAGATAGCCGCGCGTAGGCCCGTTCGGCCATGCGGGCCGCGTCCAGCGCTGCCTCGCGCTCGGCAGCGTGGTAATAGACGTCGAAGTGCTCGGTCTGGATGACGGAGAAGTCGAGGCGGCGGTACTGGACCTTGTTCTGACCGAAGTACTGCGCGTTCGTCGCCCGCCCGGTCACCAGGCCTAAGAAGCTCAGCAGCAAGATCGTCCGCCGCATGGCTTTCCCACAGAGTGCGCTAGGCTACCCGTGCATCGCCGCTCTCCCACTTGCCAAGGGAAGCCAGGCTCTCCTGGAGCCGGGCCTCGATCCGGTCGGCGAGCCTCGGCCAGGCGCCGATCTCCGCCACCACACTACGTACCGCGCGCGCGAGAGTGGAGAACTCGTTCAGGATGGCCGGGCGGCTCATCCCGTAGGTGCCCTGCATCAACAGTTCCAGATGAACGTACCGCTCGACGATGTAATCACGAACCGGACTGTCCGGGGCCAGGGCGTACGCAATCAGCGCGCGCACCAGTCGCCGGCTGTGAGGCCGGCTGTACGATCGCGCTCCCAGCCACTCGACGCACACCAGGCTTTCGACCTCGTCCACCGAGAAGTCGCCCAGCCCGGCTGCGGGGGTTCCGCGCTGGGCACTCGCTATGGAGACACGTGCTTCGGATGCCATGGTCCCGTCCTTTCCCGTCAGGTGCCGCGGGTTGAGAGTCCGCACCTAGTGCCGATGGAGCGGCTCCCCAACTCGGGATTGCCGCGGGAACAGGTCTACTGGGGCGGCTGGCCCCTCGCTGGCAACTCCGGCCAGTCCCACGACAACCAGCACGGCGCCAATCGCCAGGTCGTGCCACACGCCACCGAGAGCGGCCCTGAGCGCGGGTAACAACGCCACCGCCAGCAGCCACACACCGATCACGCTCGCAGGCCAGCCGGAGGTCCGCTTTGCTCGGGCCAGGTTCACTCCCAGGATGCCCACCAGGATTCCGACGGCCAGTTCGTTCCACGGCGATGCCCGTGGCACGAACCCGAGGAACGGGCTCGCCGCGAGCCATGCCCCGGCAGCCCCTATGAGCCAGGCTGAACCTTTCATCGTCGCACCTCCGCTTTCGCGCGCCGTGCCCATGGATTGCATGGAGCGTCTAACGGGACCAACCCCAAGAGCGAGTAGAGTGGCACCGTCCCCACCTCCAGCGTCCATCCTGCCTCTGTACTCGGGATGAAAGCCGGTGTCGCATACGAGCGTCCCTCGATCCTGGCGATAAGGACCTGGGAACTCTCTACTCGGCGGAGGGCCACGCAGCGTTGCTGTCCCGGCGTTAGCGTCGCCAATCGCCCGATGTTGTCCCTGAGGACCAATTGCCCCAAGCCTTCATTACGCACGAGGAGCGTCGAACCAATCGGGGTCAGCGTCGGTAGCCCGCCGCAACCTGCCACGAGTACCGTGATCCATAGGATTCTCCACATAGAGGCTCCTCTCTGCCTCCCGAGTCGCATTACTGCATACCACGTACCGCGGAGCGCGGGTTGGGCGAACCTGCTGACCTGCTTGCTGTTGGGCTAACGGACTGAGCGACCGTGCCCGCTGCGGGCGCGTGAGGAGGCCCTCCGATCGGGGGAAGACGCCCACAGCGAAGGATCTCGCTGTGCCGCTGATCGTGGGGCACACGGCCCAGGGCCTTGGGCAACTGCCCCGCTCGGGGAGCACCGCGCTCCGGAGAGCACCACCCCCAAGTCGCCACTTGACGCGCACTTCAAACACTATCGGCGCCCGGCATCGCGGTTGCATCCCAGAGCCGTCGAATGCAGTCGCCGACACAGTTTCACATACTGTCCTTCGAGGGACCCGACGCCTACTCACGCGCCGGCGGGATCGCGAGCCGTGTTACCGGCCTCGGCCACGCACTACGTGACGCGGGGCATCTGACCCACCTGTGGTTCATCGGTGATCCCGAACTGCCGGGGCACGAAACGGTCGAGGGACTACGGCTCCACCGGTGGTGCCAATGGATCAGCCGACACCATCCGGCAGGCGTGTACGACGGCCAGGATGGGAAGCAACGAGATCTGGCAGCGTCGCTACCTCCGTTCCTGGTTGATCAGGTGCTCGGGCCGCACCTCCGGGTGCCGGGCACGCGCGCTGTCGTGCTGGCGGAGGAATGGCAGACGGTGGACGCCGTGCTGCACCTCGACTGGCTGCTGCGCGCCGCGGGGCTGCGAGACCGCGTGGCGCTCTACTGGAACGCCAACAACCTGTTCGGGTTCGATCGTGTGCCCTGGCGTCGACTGGGTTCGGCCGCGACGATCACCACCGTGAGTCGCTACATGCGGCAGCGCATGTGGGGCCTCGGCGTGGACGCCCTCGTCATCCCAAACGGTCTGGAGCGGGAACGCCTGCGACCGGTTGACGACCTAACCACCGCGGCGTTCCGCGACCGGGCGCGAGGCCGCGCGGTCCTTGCCAAGGTGGCTCGCTGGGACCCGGACAAGCGCTGGCTGCTGGCGGTGGATACGGTAGCCGAGTTGAAGCGCCAGGGTCACCGCCCGTTGCTGGTGGCGCGCGGCGGGATCGAGGCCCACGGCGCCGAGGTACTGGCGCGGGCGGCGGCCGACGGTCTCCGGATAAGCGAGCGCGACGGCGGCGCAGGGGCCGCCGGCCTCCTGGCTGTACTGAGAGACTTGGAAGACGTGGACCTGCTGGTCCTGCGCTCCCCGCTATCGCCGGAGGCCTGCCGGCTGCTCTATCGTGGCTCCCACGCCGTGCTCGCCAACAGCGGCCACGAACCGTTCGGTCTGGTGGGCCTGGAGACCATGGCTGCCGGCGGCCTGGCCTGCACCGGGGGCACCGGTGAGGACTACGCCGTCCCTGGCTGGAATGCGCTGGTTCTGCAGACCAGGGATCCCAACGAGTTCGTGCGCCACTTCGGTTGGCTGGCGCGGCATCCGGAAGAAGGGCGCGCCTTGCGGCGTCACGGGCGATTGACCGCCAGGCAATACACCTGGAATGCGGTGGTCGCGCGCACGCTGTTGCCCCAGCTCGGCCTGTCAGGGCGTGATGTCGGGGGCAAGGGCCGGACGCGGCGACCTCCGCGATCCGTGTCTCGGGCAAAGGGCGTGCCGTGACACAAAGGGGGATATCATGAAATCGGGTTCTGTTGGCGTGTTGGTCGCCACGCTGGCCTCGCTCGCGGTGGCCGGCTGCTTTATGGGTGTCGAGCCCGTGGGCGAGACCACCGTGTTGTCGATCCTGCCTGCGGGTGGGGCCGCGAACGTGGATCCGGGCCAACCGATTGTGGTCCAGTTTTCGCACGCCATGGGAATGGGTACGGAACAGTATGCGGCGCTGCACGAGGGCGACGTGACGGGGAGCGAGGTGCGGGGCACCTGGAGCTGGTCCTCCGACCGGCTACGCCTCACGTTCACGCCTGCCGCCCCGCTCAAGCCTGCCACCGCGTACGCGATCCATCTGGGTGGCGGCATGCGAGACGCGAACGGTGCCCTACTGAACTACGATCATTGCACCGGGCAACACGGCGGGAGGTGGCTCGGCCGGTCCATGATGGGTGGCTCGATGATGGGCGGAGGGTCAGGGATGATAGGCAGCGGGTGGCGGCATGCGAACGGGACGTACGGCATGGTGTTCGTCCCGTTC
>Ga0209342_10007821_pt1 | contig 10735 bp, 9 predicted proteins | sample RifCSP16_2_FD_184023 | JGI IMG/M metagenome (GOLD analysis project Ga0209342, IMG submission 184023) | Soil microbial communities from Rifle, Colorado - Rifle CSP2_sed 16_2 (SPAdes) (version 2) | ecosystem: Environmental > Terrestrial > Deep subsurface > Rock core/Sediment | place: Rifle... | reverse complement strand
TCGCCGGTGATCCCGAACTCGACGACGTGCGCGATGTTCTTCCAGTAGAGGTTCGCGTGGGTGATCATCACGCCCTTCGGGCGCGCCGTCGTCCCGGAGGTGTACATGAGCCGGTGGACGTCGTCGGTCGAGACCTCCGCCGGCGGCGGGACCGCGCCGGGCTCCCGCAGGGCCTCGAACGGCGTCCAGCCCGCGGGCGCGCCGCCGACGCCGACGAGCGGGAGGCCCGGCAGGCGCGCGCGCGCGGCCTCGGCGAGCGGCGCCAGCTCCGGCTCCGAGACGAGGAGCCGGGCGCCCGCGTGGGAGGCGATGTACGCGACCTCCTCGCCGGCGAGCCGCCAGTTCACCGGCATCACGATGGCCCCGAGCCGGGCGACCGCGAACATCGCCTCGAGGAACTCGGGGCAGTTGTAGAGGAGCAGCCCGACGACGTCGCCGCGGCCGACGCCCAGGCGGGCGAGCCCGGCCGCCGTCCGCGCGACGCGCCGGTCGAGCTCCGCGTACGTGACGGCCGCGCCGTCCCAGACCAGGCACGCGCGGTCCGGAAAGCGGTCGGCGTGGTGGGCCAGGACGCTCGCGAGGTTCAGCCCGCTCATCGCCGGGGAGCGCCTCAGACGCCGAGGTAGTACTTCTTCACGAGCTCGTGCTCGGCCAGCTCGCGCGTACTGCGTCCCTCGAACTCGATCTGGCCGTGGACGATGATGTAGCCGCGGTCGGCGATCTTCGTCGCCTGGTTGAAGTTCTGCTCGGCCATCAGCACCGTGAGGTGGTGGGACTCCTTGAGCTCGCGGATCTTGGCGATGACGCGGGAGACCAGGATGGGCGCGAGCCCCACCGAGGGCTCGTCCACCAGGAGGATGCGGGGGCTCGACATGACCGCCCGCGCCAGGGCGAGCATCTGCTGCTCGCCGCCGGAGAGGCTCCCCGCGAGCTGCCGCCGGCGCTCCCAGAGCACCGGGAAGGCGTCGAAGCAGAAGCGCAGGTTGCCCCCGATGCCGGCGCGGGCCTCCCGCCGGTAGGCGCCGAGCAGCAGGTTCTCCTCCACCGTGAGCTTCGGGAAGAGCCGCCGCCCCTCCGGGACCAGCGCGATCCCCAGGCCGACGATCTCCTCCGGGGAGCGCCCGACCAGGCTCGTCCGCCGGCCGTCCTCCTCGAGCACGATCTCCCCGGCGTCCGGGCGCACGATGCCCATGATGCACTTCAGGAGGGTGCTCTTGCCGTTGCCGTTGGTGCCGAGCAGCGCGACCGTCTCGCCCTCGTTCACCTCCATCGACACCCCGTGCAGCACCCGCACGGCGCCGTAGCCGGCCTCGACGTCGCGGACCACGATCCTACTCGCCAAGGTAGGCCTTCTCCACGGCGGCGTTGTGCAGGATCTCCTCGGGCCCGCCCTCCGCGATGCGCTCGCCGGCGTCGAGGACGACGATCCGTTGCGAGAAGCGCATCACCGCCCTCATGATGTGCTCGATCATGATGACCGCGATGCCCCGCTGGTGGAGCGCGAAGAGGATCGCGAGGATCTCGTCGACCTCCGCGCTCGAGAGCCCCGCCATCGATTCGTCGGAGATCAGGAGCTTCGGCTTGACCGCCATCGCCCGCGCCAGCTCGAGCTTGCGCATCTCGATCTGGGTGAGACCCCCCGCCACCGTGCGGGCCTTGCCGTCGAGACCGATGAGCCGGAGGATCTCCATCGCCTCGGCCGCGATGTCCGCGCCGTGGGCTCCCCCGCGCGTGGCGTACTCGGCGGGGACGCACAGGTTCTCCAGCACCGTCATGCTGCCGAAGGGCCGCGGGATCTGAAAGCTCCGCGCGATGCCCAGGCGGGTCCGCCGGTGGGCCGGCAGGCGCGTGATGTCCTGGCCCTCGAACCAGATCGCCCCCTCGTCGTTGCGCAGTGCCCCCGAGACGCAGTTGATGAGCGTCGTCTTGCCCGATCCGTTGGGCCCGATGAGGCCGAAGCGCTCCCCCGCGAACACCTGGAGGCTCACGCCGCCGAGGGCCTGGAACCCCCCGAACCGCTTGGTGACGCTCCGCACGTCGAGCAGGACCGGGGCCGTCACGCGCGGGCCCTCGCGCGCCAGCGTCGGAACAGGCCGACGATCCCCTCCGGCGCCAGGAAGACGAACGCCACGACCACCAGGCCGACGATCAGGAGGTTCAGCGCGGACGAGATCGTCACCGTCGCCACCTGCTGCGCCGCGCCGAGCAGCACCGCGCCGACCAGCGGCCCCACCCACGTCGTCGTCCCGCCGATCATCGGCATCGCCAGGCTGTTGATCGCGTAGTCGAGGTTGAACGCGGACGTCGGCTCCATGTAGGTGAGGTAGTAGGGGAACGGCGCGCCCGCGACGCCCATGAGCGCCCCGCTCACGGTGGTGGCGACGAGCTTGAGTCTGAGGGTCGGCACCCCCATGCACTCGGCCGCCTCCTCGTTGTCCCGGATCGCGACCAGGCCCCGCCCGATCCACGAGCGCTCGATCCACCACGCGGTCGCCAGCGCGCCGAGCGCGAGGACGACCATCACGACGAAGAGGAACTCGACGTAGTTGTCGAAGAACGGGACCCGAGCGGGCCGGAGCGTGTAGATCCCGCGGGAGCCGCCGACGTAGCCCCAGTTGACGACGAGCGTCTGCAGCACGACGGCCAGCGCCAGCGTCGCGATCGCGAAGAACACGCCCCGCAGCCGGAGCGTGAGGTATCCGATGCCGAGCCCCAGGAGCCCGGCGACGAGCCCCCCGGCCGCGAGCAGCACCGGGAACGGGGCGGCGACGGCCTTGATGAGGACGGCCGCCGTGTACGCGCCCGTCGCGAAGAACGCGGCGCTGCCGAAGTTCACGTACCCCGTGTAGCCCCCGAGGATGTTCCAGGCCGTGGCGAGCACGACGTACTGTAAGATCACGTACGTCGCGAAGTAGTAGTACTGGTTCTCGAGGACCCGCGTCAGCGCCACCGCGGCCAGCACCAGCGCGACGGCCACCGCGAGGAGCACGCGCCCGCTCATCGCCTAGCGCCCGAACAGCCCGGCCGGCCGCACGGCGAGGACCACCAGGAGGATCCCGAACGACACCGCCAGTGCCCACGAGGGGCCGTAGAAGGTGGACGTGAGGCTCTCCAGCACGCCGAGGATGAGCGATGCCGCCAGCGTGCCGCCGATGCTCCCCATCCCGCCCAGCACGGCGATGGCGAAGACGCGGCCGATGTACTCGCGGCCCACCGAGGGCTCGATCGGCCCGATCATGATCAGCAGCGCGCCCGCCAAGCTCGTGGTGGCGATCGCGATGGCGAAGGCCAGCGCCTTGACCCTGACCGGGCTGGCGCCCATCAGCCGCAGCGCCAGGTGGTCCTGGGACACCGCCTTGACCGCGCGCCCCCAGAAGGTCCGGGAGAGGAAGAGGTGGAGCAGGAGCGTCAGCCCGAGCGCCACGGCGAAGGGGATCGCGAGGCGGAACGGCAACGTGATCGGCCCCAGCTCGAGCGTCGCGCTGACGTAGGCGGCGTCCACCGAGCGATAGTCGACGCCGTACTGGAGCAGCAGCGACACCTCGATGATGAAGATGATGCCGAAGAAGAACACGAGCCCCCGGAGCGACTCGTCGCCCCGCTTCTCGAAGCTCGCGTAGTAGACGCGGTAGACGACGATGCCCAGCAGGAAGAAGACGGGCATGCCGAGGAGCCCGGCCACGATCGGGTCGAGTCCCAAGCGGCTGTTGCCGACGTAGGCGCCGTAGGCGCCGAGGATCACGAAGGCCGGGTGCGCGATGTTGACGATGTCGAGCAGGCCGAAGGCCAGCGTGATGCCGAGGCTGACCGCCGCGTAGAATCCACCCAGCAGGATTCCCGCGACGACGGCGTCGGTGAGCAGGTCGAGTGAGAACATGCGATCGAGGCGGCCCGGAGGCGCGCGGCGGCGCCTCCGGGCCAAGGCCTGCTCAGCGCTTGGCTTTCTCGTACGGGTAGACGATGCTGCCGGACTTCCACTCCTCCGGGTAGAGGACCGCCCGACGGCCCGGCCCGGCGAACTGGCTCAGGTCGCTGCTCTCGATGCCCTGGAACTGGACCATGAGCACCCGCGTCTTCGCCCACTCGCCGTTCGGCGCGAACTTCACCTTGCCGACGACGGTGTCGAACGTGTTGGCGCGGATGTACTCGCCGATCTTCTTCTGGTCGAGTCCCTTGGTGGCCTCGACCGCCTGCCCCAGGATCTGCAGGTAGGCGTAGGCGAAGGGCGGCAGGTAGTAGCCGAGCTGATCCACGCCGGCCCCCGAGGCCCGCTCCTGGTACGTCTTGAGGAACGCGTCGATGCCGGGGAACTTGAGCGAGGGCTCCGGCACGAAGAAGTGGTAGTTCACGATGCCGTTCAGCAGCGGCCCGAGCGCGGTCTGGAGCGACGCGTACTGCGGGCCCACCATGCCGCCGCCGAACATCCTGGGCTTGAGCCCGACCTCGTGCGCGGCGCGGATCATGCCGACCGAGTCCGGGGGATAGGACGCCACGTAGACCAGGTCGGGGTTCGTCGCCTGGATCGCGCGAACGATCGGCGTGAAGTCGGCGGTCGGCGGCGGGTAGGCCTTGTCGTAGACGATCCGCAGCCCGTACTTCTTGGCGTTCTGCCGCGCGCCGGCCGCGGCGTTCTGGGCGAACTCGGAGTCGGCCGCGGCAATGGCGACGGTCTTGGGCTTCGGGCTCTGCTTCATCGCGACCTCGAAAAAGCCCTTGGACCAGTCGGTCAGCGGCTCGGGTCCCGTCGGCATGATCTGGAAGTAGTAGGGGTAGTTGAACTTCTCGTTGACGGCCATGCCGAACAGCGTGACGAAGGCGAGCTTCCGCTCCATAACGATCGGCATCGCGGGGGCGATGACGTTCGTGCCGTAGCCCGAGACCACGAGGTCCACCTTGTCCACGTCCAGGAGCTTCGTGTAGATGCCGGGAACGGTGGCGGGCTTGGTCTGGTCGTCGTAGTAGACGAGCTCGACCTTGCGGCCCAGGAGCCCGCCCTTCTTGTTGACGTCCTCGGCCCACATCTGCATGGCGATCAGGGCGGCCTTGCCGTTCCCCGCCAGGGCCCCGGTCAGCGCCATGCCGAAGCCGATCTTGATCGGCCCGGCGGCGAGCGCCGCGGGAGCCGTTGCGCCCCAGAGCGCGAACGTCGCGATCAGGGCCATCACGATTATCCGGGTCCGGATGCCAGGTCTGCGGTGTCGGACCATCGGTCGTTCCTCCCTGCGTTCGATCGGTGCACTCAATGACGGTGGCCCTTCGGGGGGCCGCTGGCGGACGGCGCCGCAGCCCGGGCCGGAACGGACCTGACCGCCACGGCCCGCCGCGGGGGCGCGCACGGCGACGCACGCCGCTGATGGCCCGGCATGACAGCAAGCCTGATACCAGCTTCGCCGGCCCGGCGGGCGACGTGCCGGGCCGGTCGCATCCCCGTGCCCAAGCCCGTGCCGAATCCGGTGTTGGCGCCCCGCCCCGCCCGGGGGCGGGAACGGCGCGACAAGCTCCCAAGGGATAGCGGAATGCGCGCGCCATTGCAATCCTGAAATGCCCGGCGTTAGGGGTGAAACGCTTCGGGCGACCGGCGTGGGCCGGCGGGCGCGTGACGCGCCTCCGAGGGCGACGGCAACGATTGACAACCCCGGGGGTATCCGCGTATTGAAGGGTGCCGTGAAGCCGGCACCGTTCGTCTATCATCGCCCCGCGTCGCTCCCGGACGCGCTGACCCTCCTCGAGCGCTACGGGCCGGAGGGACGGATCCTCGCAGGCGGCCAGAGCCTCGTGCCCGCCCTCAACATGCGGCTGGCCACGCCGGGCGCCCTCATCGACATCAACCGCATCGCCGGCCTCGACGAGATCCGCCTCGGGACCGAGGGGCTCGTGCTCGGCGCCCTGGCGCGCCTGGACGAGGTCGAGCGCTCGCCGCTCGTCGCCGCGCACGCCCCGCTCATCGCCCAGGCCCTGCCCCACGTCGCGCACCTCGCGGTCCGCACCCGCAGCAGCGTCGGCGGCTGTGTCGCGCACGCGGACCCGGCCGCGGAGCTGCCCGCGTGCCTCGTGGCCCTCGGCGGAACCGTGCGGGCGCTGAGTCGCCGGGGGCCGCGCGAGATCGCGGCCGCCGAGTTCTTCCGCGGCGTCTGCACGACGGCGCTCGGGCCCGACGAGGTCCTCACCGCCGTGGTCGTGCCCCGGCTCGCGCCCGGATGGCGCTCGCGCTTCGACGAGCTGGCGCGCCGGCACGGCGACTACGCGCTCGTCGCCCTGGCCGCGCACGCGCGCGTGGCCGACGGGACGCTCGCGGAGGCGCGCCTCGTCCTGGCCGGCGTGGGGACGACCCCGGTGCGCGCAGCCCGCGCGGAGGCGGCGCTGACGGGACGTCGCGTCGACGCGGCGGCGCTCGACGCGGCGACGCGGGCGCTCGCCGTGGAGCTCGATCCGCCCTCGGACGTGCACGCCAGTGCGGCGCTCCGACGGCACCTCGCCGGGGTGCTCCTGCGGCGCGCGGTGCGGGGCCTCGCGGAGGCCTGAGGCGTGGACCCGACGGTTCCGATCGAGCTCGAGGTGAACGGGACGCCGGTGCGGCGCCGCGTCGAGCCGCGGCTCTGCCTGGCGGACTTCCTCCGGTACGACCTCGAGCTGACGGGCACGCACGTGGGGTGCGAGCACGGCGTGTGCGGCGCCTGCACGGTGCGCGTGGACGGCGTGCTCGTGCGCGCCTGCCTGATGCTCGCCGTCCAGGCGGAGGGCTGCCGCGTGGAGACGATCGAGGGCGTCTCCGGCGCGGGCGAGGTCTCCGACCTGCAGCAGGCGTTCGCCGAGGCGAACGCGCTCCAGTGCGGCTTCTGCACGCCCGGCATGCTGCTGACCGCCCACGAGATCCTCCGGCGGTACCCCGACGCCGACCCGGCCCGGATCCGAGTCGCGCTCTCCGGCAACTACTGCCGCTGCACGGGCTACCAGGCGATCGTCGACGCGGTGCACCGCGTCGGGGGCGCCCGGGGGCGGGGGACGCGATGAGCACGCCGCCGGTCCACGAGCGCGAGAGCTACATCGGGCAGAGCGTGGTCCGGCCGCAGACCGCGCGGCTCCTCGCCGGCCGGGGCGTGTACACCGACGACGTCAGGCTCCCGCGGATGACCCACGTCGCCTTCCTGCGCAGCCCGCACGCCCACGCCCGCATCCGCGCGCTCGACGTCACCGCGGCGCGGGCGCTGCCCGGCGTCGTCGCGGTCGTGACCGGCGAGGAGATCGCCCGCGTCTGCGACGGCTGGGTGGGCACGCTCGCCCACTTCGCCGGCATGAAGTCGGCGAAGCAGTTCCCGCTCGCCCTCGGGCGCGCCACCTGGCAGGGCGAGCCCGTGGCGGCGGTCGTCGCGGAGACCCGCGCGCTGGCCGAGGACGGCGTGGCGAGCGTCCGCGTGGAGTGGGAACCCCTGCCGGCGGTGACCGACGCCGAGACCGCGCTCGATCCCGCGACGCCGGTCGTCCACCCCGAGCTCGGCGACAACCTCGCCTTCGCGCTCGACGTCGTCGCGGGCGACGTCGCCCGCGCCTTCGCCGAGGCCGACCTCGTCGTCCGGGAGACGTTCCTGACCGGGCGCCACACGGGGGTGACCCTCGAGCCGCGCACGATCCTCGCGGACTTCGACCCCGCCGAGCGGAAGCTCACCGTCTACCACTCCTTCCAGGCGCCGCACATGATGCAGGACATCCTGGCGCGCCACCTCCGGCTGCCGGAGCAGGACGTGCGGGTGATCTGCAAGGACGTCGGCGGCAGCTTCGGGATCAAGGTCCACATCTACCCCGACGAGATGGCCGCCTGCGCCCTGGCGGTCCTGCTCGGCCGCCCCGTGAAGTTCGTCGCCGACCGCCTCGAGTCGTTCCAGAGCGACATCCACGCGCGTGACCACCGGGTGACCGCCGAGCTCGCCGTCCGGCGCGACGGGACGTTCGTGGGGATGCGCCTCGACGACCTCACGGGCATCGGCCCCTACTCCGTCTATCCGCGCACGAGCGCCGTGGAGGGCAACCAGATCGCCCGGCTCGCGCCGGGCGTCTACAAGCTCCGCGACTACGCCGCGGCCGTCCGGGTCGTGCTGCAGAACAAGACGCCGATGTGCCAGTACCGCGCCGTGGGCCACCCGATCGCCTTCGCGGTGATGGAGGGGATGGTCGACCTCGCCGCGCGGGAGCTCGGGCTCGACCCCGTCGAGGTGCGGCGCCGGAACCTCATCACGGCGGACATGTACCCGTGCACGGCGCCCACGGGCTACTTCTTCGAGCGGCTCTCGCACGAGGAGGCGCTCGACAAGATCCTCGAGATGTCGGAGTACGCGAGGCTCTGCGAGGAGCGCGACCGGCTCCGCGCGCGGCGCGTGTACCGGGGGCTCGGCCTCTGCATGTTCATCGAGCTGACGACCCCCGGTCCCGCCTTCTACGGCATCGGCGGCGCGCGCATCTCCTCGCAGGACGGCTGCACGCTCAAGCTCGAGCCCACGGGCAAGGTCGTCTGCCTCACCGGCGTCACCGAGCAGGGCCAGGGCACGGACACCATCATCGCCCAGGTCGTCGCCACGGCGCTGGGGGTGCGCCTGGAGGACGTGCGCGTGCTCACGGGCGACACGATGGTGACGCCCTACGGCGGGGGCACCTGGGCCTCGCGCGGGGCGGGCATCGGCGGCGAGGCCGCGCTCCTGTCGGGCAAGGCGCTGCGCCAGGGCATCCTGCGCGTCGCCGCCGCGATCCTCGCGTGCGAGCCCGAGGACCTCGACCTGCGCGCGAGCCGGATCGTGGACGCGCTCACGGGCGAGGTGCGCCTGGACCTCCCTGAGCTCGGCCGGATCGCCTACTTCCGCCCCGACACGCTCCCGAAGGATTTCCAGGCGGAGCTGGCCGTGACGCGGCACTACGTGCCGCGCCACCAGGGATTCGCCTTCACGAACGGCGTCCAGCTCTCCCACGTCGAGGTCGACGTGGAGACGGGGTTCGTCCGGCTCCTCAAGCACTGGGTGGTGGAGGATTGCGGGCGGATCATCAACCCGAGGCTGGTCGACGAGCAGCTCCGCGGCGCGATCGTCCAGGGGATCGGCGCCGCCCTCTGGGAGCACTGCGTGTACGACGCCCAGGGCCAGCTGCTGACGGGCACGATGATGGACTACCTCGTGCCGCTGGCGGCGGAGACCCCGGAGATCGTGGTCGGGCACGTCGAGACGCCGACCGCGTACTCCGAGGGGGGCTTCAAGGGCGCCGGCGAGGCGGGCACGGCCGGCGCGCCGGGCGCGGTCCTCAACGCCGTCAACGACGCCCTCGCGCCGCTCGGCGCGCGGGTCACGACGCAGCCGATCACCCCCGAGGTGGTGCTGCGGGCCCTCGGCACGCTGCCGTAGCCCCGCCCCGCCCGGCGCTGGAGGCCGACATGGCGAACCGTCCCCCCGTGACACCGACGCTGCTCGAGGAGTACTGCCGGAAGTTCAGGAACTGGGGCCGCTGGGGCCCCGACGACGAGCGGGGCACCGTGAACTTCATCACCCCGGAGGTCGTCCGCCACGCGGCCACGCTGGTCCGCAAGGGCACGGTGATCTCCTGCGCGCTGCCGTTCGACAGCAACGGGCCGCAGACCGGCGCGTTCGGCCGGGTCAACCCCCTCCACAGCATGGTGGCGACCGGCACCGACCACGTGGCCGGCGTCCAGCGGGCCGGGGGCTTCGACCACGCGCCCTACGGCTGGGGCTACGCCGACGACCAGATCACCATGTTCCTGCAGACCGCCACCCAGTGGGACGGCCTCGGGCACATCTTCCACAACGGCCAGATGTACGGCGGGCGCGACGCGCGCCTGGTGTCCTCGAAGGGCGCCGAGAAGAACGGCATCCAGCACTACCGGGACCGGATCGTCACGCGCGGCGTGCTCCTCGACGTGGCCCGCCACAAGGGGCGGGACTTCCTCCCGCCGGGCGAGCCGATCTACCCGGAGGACCTCGACGCCTGCGCCGCCCGGCAGCGGGTGGCGATCCGCCAGGGCGACATCGTCCTGGTCCGCACCGGCGACGTGGGCCGACGCCTGCGCGAGCGGAGCTGGGGCACCTTCTCGGCCGGCGACGCCGCCGGCCTGAGCTTCCACACGGCCCCGTGGATCTGGGAGCGGTGCATCGCCGGCATCGCGAGCGACACCTGGGGCATCGAGGTGCGCCCCAACGAGCTGCCCGACTCCTTCCAGCCGCTCCACCTGGTGCTGCTCGTCAACATGGGCCTGCTGCTGGGCGAGATCTTCGCTCTCGAGGAGCTCGCCGACGACTGCGCCGCCGACGGGGTCTACGAGTTCATGTTCGTGGCGCCGCCCTTGCCCATCACCAACGCGGTCGGCTCGCCCATCAACCCGCAGGCGATCAAGTAGCCGCGCGGCGGCCCGGTCGCGCGGTCGGGCGGCCGTGTGCTAGGCTCCCCCCGAGGAGGAAGAGCCATGCCCATCGCGCTGCCCCAATCCGTGAAGAAGATCATGCAGGACAAGGCCTACGGGCACGTCATCACGTTCAACGCGAACGGCTCGCCCCAGGTGACGATGGTCTGGATGGACGTCGAGGGCGACGAGGTGCTGTTCAACACCGCCGACGGGCGGCTCAAACCGAGGAACCTGCGCCGCGACCCCCGCGTCGTCGTCTCCGTGCAGGACCGGAACGACCCCCAGTCCTCCATGGTCTTCCACGGCAAGGCGACCGTGACCGAGCCCGGCGCGGACGAGCAC
>Ga0209342_10007819_pt1 | contig 10736 bp, 8 predicted proteins | sample RifCSP16_2_FD_184023 | JGI IMG/M metagenome (GOLD analysis project Ga0209342, IMG submission 184023) | Soil microbial communities from Rifle, Colorado - Rifle CSP2_sed 16_2 (SPAdes) (version 2) | ecosystem: Environmental > Terrestrial > Deep subsurface > Rock core/Sediment | place: Rifle... | reverse complement strand
CGGGCTCGAGGCGGGGCGCAGCCGCCACCTCGAAACGGGCTTCAAGACGATCCTGCCGGGCAAGCTGCGCCTCAACGCGGCGCTGTTCGAGGTGCTGACGCGCGACGAGATCGTGACCGATCGCTCAAGCGGCGGACGCTCGACGTTCAAGAACGCGGGCCGCACCGGACGCCGCGGGGTCGAGCTGGGCGCCCAGACCCTGCTCGATGGCCCGTTCGACGCGCGCGTGGCTTACACCTATCTCGATGCCGTATTCCGCGATAGCTTCGTCACGCTCACCGGCGCGCCCGCGGTCAACGTGACGGTGCCGGCCGGAAACCTGCTGCCGGGCGTGCCGCGCAGCCAGCTTTATGCCGAAGCCCGCTGGCGGCACGCGTCGAGCGGCTTCCACGCCTCGTTCGAATGGTTGCGCAAGTCGCGGGTGGCGGTGAACGATCCGAACTCGGAGTTCGCCGATGCCCATTCCACCGTGAACCTGGTTGCCGGATTCACGCAGCAGGGTACGGGATGGGCGCTCTCCGAATTCCTGCGCGTCGACAACGCGGGCAACCGCAATTATGTCGGATCGGTGGTGGTGAACGACGCCAACGGCCGCTACTACGAGCCGGCGCCGCGGCGTTCGCTGCTTCTCGGCCTGCAGGGTCGAATGAGCCTTTAAGCGGCCTTTGCCTGCGAAGCGCGCGCGATCAGCCCGCGCAGCACATACGGCAGGATGCCGCCGTGCCGGAAATAATCGACCTCGATCGGCGTGTCGATGCGGCAAAGCGCGGCAAAAGCCTTCATCGAGCCGTCGGCACGCTTGATCAGCACCGTCACGTCCTGCTGCGGCTGAATGCGGTCGAGGCCCGCGATCTCGATCACTTCGTCGCCATTGAGACCGAGCGATTGCGCCGAGTCCGTGCCCTTGAACTGCAGCGGCAGCACACCCATGCCGACCAGGTTCGAGCGGTGGATGCGCTCGAAGCTGCGCGCGATCACCGCCTTGACGCCGAGCAGTTGCGTGCCCTTGGCGGCCCAGTCGCGCGACGACCCGGTGCCGTATTCCTCGCCGCCGAGCACGACCGTGGGCGTGCCATCGGCGAGGTAGCGCATCGCCGCGTCGTAGATCGGCAGTTCCTCGCCTTTGTGGCGCGTCAGGCCGCCCTCCTTGCCGCCGAGCATCAGGTTCTTGATGCGCACGTTGGCAAACGTTCCCCGCATCATCACTTCGTGGTTGCCGCGGCGTGCGCCGTAGCTGTTGAAATCGGCCACCGCGACGTCGTTCTCCTGCAGATAGATGCCGGCGGGCGAGGTCGGCTTGATCGACCCGGCCGGACTGATATGGTCGGTAGTCACCGAATCGCCGAAGATGCCGAGGATCCTCGCGCCGCGGATGTCGCCGGGCGTGCCCGGCTGCATCGCGAAATCCCTGAAAAACGGCGGCTCGGCGATATAGGTCGATTCCGGCCAGCTGTACACCTGGCCGCCCGGCGCCGAGATCTTCTTCCACAGCGGGTTGGCTTCGGCGAGGTTGCCGTAGAGCCGCTGGAAAGTCCTGGGGTCCATCGCCAGCTTCATGAGCGAGGCCACCTCCGCTGCGCTCGGCCAGATGTGCCCGATGTACACGTCCTGGCCGTCGCTCGACTTGCCCAGCGGCTCGGTGCGGAAATCCTTCAGCATCGTGCCGGCGATGGCGTAGGCCACGACGAGCGGCGGCGAGGCGAGGAAATTGGCGCGCAGGTTGGGGTGGATGCGGGCCTCGAAATTGCGATTGCCCGACAGTACTGCGGCGCATACCAGGTCGTTCTTGACGATCGCTTCTTCGATCGATTGCGCAAGCGGGCCCGCGTTGCCGATGCAGGTGGTGCAGCCGTAGGCGGCAACCGCGAAGCCGAGCTTCTCGAGGTAGGGCAGCAGCCCGGCGCGGGTCAGGTATTCGGTGACCACGCGCGAACCGGGGGCGAGCGAGGTCTTGATGTGCGGTTTGACCTTCAAGCCGAGTTCGACCGCCTTCTTCGCCAGCAGGCCGGCGGCGAGCAGCACGCCCGGGTTGGAGGTGTTGGTGCAAGACGTGATCGCCGCGATGAGGACGTCGCCCGAGCCGATCTCCGTGCCGTCGAAAGTGCGCACGCGCCGGCCGAGTTCGTCGGGCTTTTTCGCAAAGCCGTTCTCCGCCACCGGCTTGCCGAAGAGCGCCGTAAACGTACCTTTCACCTGGTCGAGCGCAATGCGGTCCTGCGGGCGCTTCGGCCCCGCCAGCGAAGGCATCACGCTCGAGAGGTCGAGCTCCAGAACCTGGCTGTAATCGATCGCGCCCGCCTTGGGGATGCCGTACAGGCCCTGCGCCTTGAAATAGGCGGCAAAGGCGTCCAGCTCCGCGGCCGTGCGGCCGGTGCCTTTCATATAGGCCACGGTCTTGTCATCGACCGGAAAGAAACCCATCGTGGCGCCGTACTCCGGCGCCATGTTGGCGATGGTGGCGCGGTCGGGCAGGGCGAGCGACGCCGTGCCTTCGCCGAAGAACTCGACGAACTTGCCGACCACCTTGGCTTTGCGCAGCATCTCGGTGATGGTGAGCACCAGATCGGTTGCCGTGCAGGCCGGATGGAGCTTTCCCTTCAGGTTCACGCCCACCACGTCGGGGGTGAGGAAATAGACCGGCTGGCCGAGCATGCCGGCCTCCGCCTCGATGCCGCCGACGCCCCAGCCGACCACGCCGATACCGTTGATCATGGTGGTGTGGCTGTCGGTGCCGACCAGCGTGTCGGGATAGTAGACGCCGTCCTGCCGGTGCACGCCGCGCGCCAGATACTCGAGGTTCACCTGGTGCACGATGCCGATCCCGGGCGGCACCACCTTGAAGGTGTCGAAGGCCTGCATGCCCCATTTCATGAACTGGTAGCGTTCCTGGTTGCGCTTGAATTCGAGCTTCATGTTGAGGTCGAGCGCGCCTTTGGTGCCGTAGTGATCGATCTGCACCGAGTGATCGACGACCAGGTCGACCGGTACCAGCGGCTCGATCACCTTGGGGTTGGTGCCCATCTTCTGCGCCACGCCGCGCATCGCCGCGAGATCGCACAGCAGCGGCACGCCGGTGAAGTCCTGCAGCACGATGCGCGCGACGACGAACGGAATTTCGTCGCTGCGCGGCGCGTTCGGCTGCCAGCCGGCGAGCTGGCGCACGTGCGCCTCGGTCACCTTCTGGCCGTCGCAGTTGCGCAGCACCGACTCGAGCACGATGCGGATCGAAACCGGAAGCCGGGCGACGTCGGTGCCGAGCGCCTTGCCCAGGCGGGGCAGCGAATAGAACTTGCCGCCTTTGAGCGGTTGCAGGGTATTGAGCAGATTGTGGGCCATGTTGCGATCCCTCCTCAGATCACGAACAAATCGACGAACTCGTTGACCGGCGTACGCTCGAGGCGGCCGGCATCGAGGCACAACTCGAGGATCGCCTGCTGCTGCTTGGCCGGGAAGCGCCGCGCCAGGTTGATCTTGAACTTCTCCACCAGCACCGGCATGCCTTCCTGGCGACGGCGCTGGTGGCCGATCGGGTATTCGCAGACGAATTCCCCCAGGCTCTTGCCGTCCTTGAACTCGACCTTGAGCGCATTGGCGATCGATCGTTTGGCCGGATCGTGATAGTCCCGGGTGAAGCCCTTGTCTTCGACGCAGCTGATCTTCTTGCGCAACTCGTCGATGCGCGGATCCGCGGCGACCCCGTCTTCGTAATCGGCCGCGGTCAGCCGCCCGAACAGGATCGGCACCGCGACCATGTACTGGATGCAATGGTCGCGGTCCGCCGGGTTGGCAAGCGGGCCCTTCTTGTCGATGATGCGCAGGCAGGCCTCGTGCGTGCGGATCGTGATCTTGCGGATCTCCTCGGGCTTGCGGCCGAGCTTTTGCATCTCGGCGTGGATGTCCATGGCGCATTCGACCGCGGTCTGCGAGTGGAACTCTGCCGGATAGGAGATCTTGAACAGCACGTTTTCCATGACATAGCTGCCATAGGGTCGCTGGAAGCGGAACTTCTTGCCCTTGAAGAGCACGTCGTAGAAGCCCCAGCCCTTCGCCGAGAGCACCGACGGGTAGCCCATCTCGCCGGTCTTCGCGATCAGCGCCAGGCGCACCGCGCGCGCGGTGGCGTCACCCGCGGCCCAGCTCTTGCGCGAGCCGGTGTTCGGCGCGTGGCGGTAGGTGCGCAGGCTCTGGCCGTCGACCCACGCCTGCGACACGGCGTTGATCACCTCATCGTAGCTGCAGCCGAGCAGGTTCGCCACCACCGCGGTCGAGGCCACCTTGACCAGCACCACGTGGTCGAGGCCGACGCGGTTGAAGCTGTTCTCCAGCGCCAGCACGCCCTGGATCTCGTGCGCCTTGATCATGCCGGTGAGCACCGCGCGCATCGCGAGCGGTTTCTTGCCGCGAGCGACGTTGCTGCGCGAGAGCCAGTCCGCGGCGGCGAGAATGCCGCCGAGGTTGTCGGACGGATGGCCCCATTCGGCCGCGAGCCAGGTGTCGTTGAAGTCGAGCCAGCGGATCATGGCACCGATGTTGAACGCCGCCTGCACCGGGTCGAGCTGGAACTGGGTGCCGGGCACGCGCGCGCCGTGCGGCACCACGGTTCCCTGCACCAGCGGCCCGAGCAGCTTGGTGCAGGCCGGGTATTCGAGCGCCTCGAGACCGCAGCCCAGCGTGTCCATGAGGCAGTAACGCGCCGTCTCGTAGGCTTCCTTCGACTTGACCTCGTACTGCGTCGCGTAATCGGCAATGCCGGTCAGCACTTCGTCCGGCTTCGACCGGATGCTGTGCGAAGACATCAGTCCTTTTCCGTCAGTGGTTGGAAGGTGTACTCGGCGCCGCCGGACTTCGGCGCATGCCGCGGCGGCGGCGACGGCGTGCGCTCGTCGCCGCTCTTGTCCCACCACACGGCGCGCCCCTTCTTCTGCGACTCCTGTTCCTGCGGATGCTGCTGCAGGAACTGGCGCATGAACTTGGTGAGATCGGATTCGTACATCGCCATGCTCAGGTCCTCTCCCGCAGCGGCAGCCACTTGCGGTTCTCGGGCCCGGTGTAGACCGCGCTCGGGCGGATGATCTTGCCGTCGATGCGCTGCTCGATGACGTGCGCCGACCAGCCGCTGGTGCGCGAGACCACGAACAGCGGCGTGAACATCGCCGTCGGCACGCCCATCATGTGGTAGCTCGTCGCGCTGTACCAGTCGAGGTTGGGGAACATCTTCTTCTCGCGCCACATCACCTGCTCGATGCGCGCCGAAATATCGAACAACTTCAGGTTGCCGGCGTCCTGCGACAGGCGCCGCGCCACTTCCTTGATGACCTCGTTGCGCGGGTCGCCGATGGTGTACACCGGATGGCCGAAGCCGATGATGATCTGCTTTTCCGCCACGCGCTTGACCACGTCGGCCTCGGCGTCGTCCGGCGTGTCGTAGCGGCCGATGACGTCGAATGCGAATTCGTTCGCGCCGCCGTGTTTCGGTCCCTTCAGCGCGCCGATCGCGCCGGTGATCGCGCTGTACAGGTCGGCCCCGGTGCCGGCGATCACCCTTGCCGCAAAGGTGCTCGCGTTGAATTCATGCTCGGCATACAGGATCAGTGAGGTATGCATCGCGCGCACCCAGAGCTCGCTCGGCTTGCGGCCATGCAGCAGCCGCAGGAAATGGCCGCCGATGGATTCGTCGTCGGTTTCGACGTCGATGCGCCTGCCAGAGTGCGAGTAGTGGTGCCAGTACAGCAGCATCGAGCCGAAGCAGGCCATCAGGCGATCGGCGATGTCGCGCGCTTCGGCCAGCTTGTGGTCCTGGTTCTCCGGCAGCACTGCGCCAAGCGCCGAGCAGGCGGTGCGCATCACGTCCATCGGATGCGTATTGGCGGGAATGCGCTCGAGGATGCTCTGCACCGCCGCCGGGATGCCGCGCAGGCCCCTCAGCTTGGTCTTGTAGGCGCTCAGCTCGGCGGGCGTCGGCAGCTTGGCGTGCACCAGCAGGTAGGCGATCTCCTCGAACTCGGCGGTGTCGGCGAAATCGAGGATGTCGTAGCCTCGGTAATGCAGGTCGTTGCCGGTGCGGCCGACCGTGCACAGCGCGGTGTTGCCTGCGGCGGTGCCGGACAGCGCCACGGATTTCTTGGGTTTAGGTGCTGCAGCGGCTTCGCTCATGCCGATTTCTCCCGGTTGAACAACTGGTCGAGTTTCTGCTCGTAGGCGTGGTAACCGAGAAAATCGTACAGCTCGTCGCGCGTCTGCATCGTGGCGACCACGTCCTTCTGCGTGCCGGCGCGCCGCGTCGCCTGGTAGACCCCGAGCGCTGCCTGATTCATGGCGCGGAACGCCGACAGCGGGTAGAGCGCGATCGCCACGCCGGCCGAACGCAGCTCGTCGAGCGTGAAAAGCGGCGTCTGGCCGAACTCGGTGATGTTGGCGAGCACCGGCACCTGCACCGCCTCGGCGAACTGCCGGTACATCGCGAGTTCGGTGATCGCCTCAGGAAAGATCATGTCGGCGCCGGCCGCCACGTAGTTCCGCGCACGCTCCACGGCGCGTTCCAGCCCTTCGCTGGCGAGCGCGTCGGTGCGCGCCATGATGACGAAAGCCGGATCGCTGCGCGCGTCCACCGCCGCCTTGATCCGGTCGCACATTTCCTGCAGCGACACCAGCTCCTTGCCGGGGCGGTGGCCGCAGCGCTTGGCGCCGACCTGATCCTCGATATGCATCGCGGCGGCGCCGAACTTGACGAGCGAGCGCGTCGTGCGCGCGACGTTGAATGCGCTCGAACCGAAGCCGGTGTCGACGTCCACCAGCAGCGGCAGGTCGCAGACATCGGTGATGCGCCGCACGTCGACGAGCACGTCGTCGAGACCGGAGATGCCGAGATCGGGAACGCCGAGCGATCCGGCGGCGACGCCGCCGCCCGAGAGGTAGATCGCGCGATAGCCGACGCGCTTCGCGAGCAGGGCGTGATAGGCGCAGATCGTGCCGATCACCTGCAGCGGCTTCTCGGCTTCGAGGGCAGCGCGGAAATCCTGGCCGGGGGTCATGGGGTCATCCCTCGCGTCTTCGCATCATTGCCTTTATCCGCTCTGGGCTTTTCCGCGCTTGTTGCGGAAAAGCCGAGACACTGATGCGCCCGCACTCGCGGCGACCGTTGTGCTTTTGCGAGCGCCCATGTTTCTCGGCTTTTCGGAAAGAGCACCCGAAAAGCCGAGAGCGTAGAAAAACAAATCAACGCCAACGCATCCATTGGGCTACGCGAGCAGGTGCCTGATTCCGTCGCGCTCTTCGTGCAGCTCCTTCAGCGTCGCGTCCATGCGCTTGCGGGCGAATTCGCTCACCTCGATTCCCTTCACGATCTGGTACCGGCCCGCCTTGCAGGTGACGGGGTGTCCGTATAGCACGCCCTCGGCGATGCCGTAGCTGCCGTCGGCGGGGATGCCCATGCTGACCCAGTCGCCCTCCGGGGTGCCGAGCACCCAGCTGCGCACGTGATCGATCGCGGCGTTGGCCGCGCTCGCCGCCGACGACAGGCCGCGCGCCTCGATGATCGCGGCGCCGCGCTTCTGCACGGTCGGGATGAAGCTGCCTTCGAGCCAGGCCTGGTCGTTGATCATCGGCCAGACCTTGCGGCCCTCGCACTCCGACTGGAACAGGTCGGGATACTGGGTCGCCGAGTGGTTGCCCCAGACGACCATCTTCTTCACCGAGGCGATCGGCTTGCCGATCTTGTGCGCCACCTGCGAGATGGCGCGGTTGTGGTCCAGTCGCATCATCGCCGTGAACTGCGTCGGCTCGAGCGAGGGCGCGTTCTTCATCGCGATCAGCGCGTTGGTGTTGGCCGGGTTGCCCACCACCAGCACGCGCACGTCGCGTTGCGCCACGCGATCGAGGGCCTGCCCCTGGGGCGCGAAGATCTTGCCGTTGGCTTCGAGCAGGTCCTTGCGTTCCATGCCCGGGCCGCGCGGCCGCGCGCCGACCAGGAGCGCGACCTGCGCGTCCTTGAAGGCGACCATCGGATCGGCAGTGGCGACCATGCCGTGCAGCAGCGGGAACGCGCAATCGTCGAGTTCCATCATCACGCCCTTGAGCGCCTTTTGCGCTTTCTCGTCCGGAATCTCGAGCAGCTGCAGAATCACGGGCTGGTCGTTGCCGAGCATTTCGCCGCTCGCGATGCGAAACAGGATTGCATAGCCGATCTGGCCGGCGGCGCCGGTGACCGCTACACGGACGGGGGATTTCGACATGGGAAACTCCGGAAGCGTGCGAGAGATCGCCGCATTTTACCGAATGTGGGCACGATACAATTGATCTATGTCGAACGCGGCCATTAAGAAAGCCCGTCCCAAGTACCTCAATCTTACCGCCCTGCTGCTCGAGCTGGACCTGGTCCCGGAACGCTACCTGCAGCGACATGGGTCAAGCATCTGCGATGCGGAGCTTGTGCTGCTCAACGAACTGCTGGACCATGCCGATCATGATCTTTGGGAGATCGTGAGCGGGCGCAGCGAGCACTACGATCCCCGGCATGCCGCGCTCGTGGCGCGGCTGCGAACGAGTTAAACAAGGAGCCATCATGGACAAGAAAGCCACGCTGACCCTGAACGACGGCCGCAGCCTCGAATTGCCGGTGCTGTCCGGTACGGTCGGCCCCGACGTGGTGGACATCCGCGCGCTGTACGGCAAGGCGGGGGTGTTCACCTACGATCCGGGCTTCATGTCGACCGCGAGCTGCAACTCGACCATCACCTACATCGACGGCGACGCCGGCGTGCTGCTCTATCGCGGCTACCCGATCGAGCAGCTCGCGGTGCGTTGCGATTTTCTCGAGGTGTGCTACCTGCTGCTGAACGGCGAGCTGCCCAACGCAGCGCAGCAAAAGGACTTCGTCGCCACGGTGACGCGCCACACCATGGTGCACGACCAGCTCAACCGCTTCTTCACCGGTTTCCGGCGCGACGCCCATCCGATGGCGACCATGGTCGGCGTGGTCGGTGCGCTGTCCGCGTTCTATCACGACTCGCTCGACATCAACGATGCGGAGCACCGCCAGATCGCGGCCTTCCGGCTGATCGCCAAGTTGCCGACCATCGTCGCCATGGCCTACAAGTATTCGCTCGGCCAGCCCTTCGTCTATCCGCGCAACGAGCTGTCCTACACCGCGAACTTCATGCGCATGATGTTCGCCGTGCCGGCCGAAGACTACAAGGTCAACGAGGTGCTGGTGCGCGCGCTCGACCGCATCTTCATCCTGCACGCCGACCACGAGCAGAATGCCTCCACCTCGACGGTGCGCCTGTCGGGCTCCTCCGGCGCCAACCCGTTCGCCTGCATCGCGGCGGGCATCGCCTGCCTGTGGGGGCCGGCGCACGGCGGCGCCAACGAGGCCTGCCTGCAGATGCTGGAGGAGATCGGCGATGCTTCCAAGGTCGGCGACTTCATCAGGCGCGCCAAGGACAAGAATTCGGGCGTGCGCCTGATGGGCTTCGGCCACCGCGTCTACAAGAACTACGACCCGCGCGCGAAGCTGATGCGCGAGACCTGCCACGAAGTGCTGAACGAGCTCGGTCTGCACGACGATCGCCTCTTCAAGCTCGCGATCGCGCTGGAGAAGATCGCGCTGGAAGACGATTATTTCGTCAGCCGCAAGCTCTACCCGAACGTCGATTTCTACTCCGGCATCGTGCAGCGCGCGCTCGGCATCCCGACCTCGATGTTCACCTGCATCTTCTCGCTCGCGCGCACCGTGGGCTGGATCGCGCAGTGGCAGGAGATGATCGCCGATCCGGAGTACAAGATCGGCCGCCCGCGCCAGCTGTACCGCGGCGCGACCCAGCGCGAGGTCAAGCCGATCGCGCAGCGGTAACAGCGGCGATCCGGGATCCTGCGACGCTTGCCGAGGGCAGCGTAGGTTTCAGGTTTACCGATCTCTCACGGCCTGGCAACACCGCCAGGCCGTGAGACATAGAGGGCTATGATGCGCCAGCGCGTCCTTATACGCGTGAGAGCCATAATGGTTGAGGGGTGAATTCGCGATGCTGAAGCAGTTCCTGTCGAACTCCTACCTTTTCGGCGGGAACGCGCCCTTCGTCGAGGAGCTGTACGAGCAGTATCTCGCCAACCCGGGCGCGGTGCCCGGCGAGTGGCGCGAGTATTTCGATTCGATGCAGGTGCTGCCGGGCGGCGGCGACGGCAAGGACGTCGCGCACGCGCCGGTGATCGAATCGTTCGTGCAGCGCGCCAAGTCCGGCCAGCTCGGCGCGCGCCCGGCCGCCCGCGCGGACGCCGACGACCGGCTGCAGGTCGCGGCGCTGCTCCTGGTCACGTCCTACCGCATCAGCGGCGCGCGCTGGGCGACGCTCGACCCGCTCAAGCGCCTGCCGCGCAGCCCGGCGCCCGAACTCGAACCGGCCTACTACGACCTCGCCGAAGCCGATCTCGACCGCGAGGTGAGTGCCGGCTCGTTCGTCGGGCTCGACCGCACCACGCTGCGCAGCCTGGTGCAGGCGCTGCAGGATACGTATTGCCGCAACATCGGCTTCGAATTCATGTTCATCAGCGACCGCGCGCAGCGCCTGTGGATCCAGGAGCGCATCGAACCCTCTCGCGCCGTGGCGAAGCTCGGCGCCGAGCGGCAGAAGCGCCTGTTGCAGAAGCTCACCGAGGCCGAGCATCTGGAGCGCTACCTGCACACGCGCTATGTCGGCCAGAAGCGCTTCTCGCTCGAGGGCGGCGAAAACCTGATCCCGGCG
>Ga0209342_10007818_pt1 | contig 10736 bp, 4 predicted proteins | sample RifCSP16_2_FD_184023 | JGI IMG/M metagenome (GOLD analysis project Ga0209342, IMG submission 184023) | Soil microbial communities from Rifle, Colorado - Rifle CSP2_sed 16_2 (SPAdes) (version 2) | ecosystem: Environmental > Terrestrial > Deep subsurface > Rock core/Sediment | place: Rifle... | reverse complement strand
GATGTGCGGGTGCAGGACCATGAGACCGCTCGCAGACTCGGGACGTACGTGGCAGAATTGGAGGTGCTCAGGTGACTATAGCGGAGCGGGAGGCGCGGAAAGCGGCGGAACTGGCTGCGGCAGAGGCGTGGGAAGCGCGGAAGACGGCGGAACTGGCGTGGGAGGCTGCGGAGGTGGCGTGGGGTTCGCGACGCGCTCGATCGGCTCGTTGAGCGTGCGGACGACCGCCTGTCCCAATTCCTGGAAGATTGCCTCCACGTTCTCCCCCGTCTTCGCGCTGCTGAGGAACGCCCTCCCTTCGTACCTCTGTTCGAGGTAGGCGAGGACGTCCTTCGCGTACGCCCGGTCCGGTGCGAGGTCGACCTTGTTCCCCGCGAACACGAGGGGCACCTTGCCGGCGAGCCGCCAGACGAGCGGGATCCAGTACTCCTCAAGGGATTTCCACGTCTCGTCCCGCGTCACGTCGCACACGAGGAGCACGGACTGCGCGCCCTTCGCCGCGCTCTCCTGGACGCCCGCATACCCCTTCTGCCCGAGGATGTCCCAGACGGTCATGACGAGCAACACGCCCCGCCCCGCGTTCGGGACGACGATGTCCTTCTTCGTGACCTTCGTGCCGATCGTCGCGAGGTACTCGTCCCCGAACTGGTCGAGCACGAAGCGCCGGATCAGGGAGGTCTTGCCGACGGAGCCGTCCCCGAGGAGTACGACCTTCGCCTTCATGCCGCCCATGGCGAGCCATGAACCTCTTCGTCGGGCTATTTCAAGGTTGGCGGGTGGTTATCGGAGGTCCGCGGAAACGCGAGAATGCTCTCCGTCGTCCAAGAATTCCACCTGGATAGTCGCCGTGCACGAACGGAACGCGCGGGGAGGGGGATTCGAACCCCCGGGCGCTTTCGCGCACAGGGTTAGCAACCCTGCGCCCTACCAGGCTAGGCGATCCCCGCTCGGTCGCGAGCGAAGGGATGCCCTCGCATAAGACTTCCGGGGAGCGTACATGAATCCCATCAGTCCGTGTACTTTCTCAGGCCTCTCCGACCCCAACGCTCTTAGGCGGCATCGTCCATTCGTCCTTCCGTGGGGGAGATGGTCAAGCTCACGTTCCATGGCGGCGTTGCGCAGATTGGCGGCAACAAGATCCTCCTCGAGGACGGGGACGCCCGCCTCTGGCTTGACATGGGGCAGCCGTTCTCGTACGGCGAGGACTTCTTCGTCGACCCGTACCTCCAGCCGCGCGCGCGGTTCGGGCTCCGGGACCACTTCGCCCTCGACCTGATGCCCAAGATTCCGGGCCTCTACTCGCAGGACGCCCTCGCGCCCACGGACTTCGCGTGGACGCCGCCGGCGTTCTCCGGAATCGCAATCTCGCACATCCACTTCGACCACATCAACCACCTCCAGTTCGCGGACCCCGAGATCCCCGTGTTCCTCGGGGAGGGGACGCGGATCATGCTGGACTCTTGGATGACGACCGCGCGCTCCATGAATCTCGGGGCGCACGCGTGGAAGACGTTCCGCACGGGTCGGTCGATTGCGGTGGACGGCCTCGAGATCGAGCCGATCCACGTGGACCACTCCGCACCCGCGGCGTACGGTTTCCTGATCCACACGTCGAAGGGCACGATTGCGTACACGGGGGACCTGCGCCGCCACGGGCCGCACGCGGACATGACGGACGACTTCGAGGCTGCCGCCAAGAAGGCGAAACCGATCGCGCTCATCACGGAGGGCACGCGCGTCGCACCGTCGGAGAATCGCCAGCAGTTCTCGGAGGCCGAGGTGCGGGCGCGGGCGCCGGAGCACGTACGCGCCGCCAAGGACAAACTCGTCCTCGTTACCTTCTATCCGCGCGACGTGGACCGCATCAAGACGTTCCACGCCGTGGCGGTGGAGACGAAGCGCCAGTTCGTGCTGAGCGCGAAGACCGCGCACCTTCTGTACTCGATGAAGAAGGACACCCGGATCCAGGTGCCGGACGTGCTCCGCGACCCGAACATCCTTGTGTACTTCCGTCAGCTGGGGCGCGAGGACACATGGGAGAGGGACCTGAAGGCGAAGGTCGCCTCGAGGGCGGTCGATGCCACGTACGTGAACCGCCACCAGGGCGACCTCATGCTGCAGCTCGACTTCTACCAGCTCCCGGAGCTCGTAGACCTCAAGCCCGTCCCGGGGAGCCTGTTCCTCCACTCGAAGAGCGAGCCGTTCGACGAGGAGGATGTCGAGGCTCAGGTGAAGGACAACTGGCTCGCATGGTTCAAGCTCGAACCCGTCCAGCTCCACGCCAGCGGGCACTGCAGCGAGCCCGAGATGCGGGACCTCGTCCGGACAATCAACCCGAAGGCGGTGATCCCCGTGCACACGGAGCACCCGGAGCGGTTCACGACGTTCGGTCCGAAGGTGATGCAGCCCAGTCATCGCGGGACGATGGCGCTGTAGTCACACCCGCCTGAGGACCTTGCGTGCAACCGTGAGATATCCGGTGTGCCCGAGGGACGCAAAGGCGGGACGGACGCCCTGCTCCCGCACCTCCAACTCCCTCTCAAGGAGCTCCACCGTCCGGACCTCGATGAACGGTAGCTTCTGCATCATGAGCACGGTCTCCTTGACCTGCTCCATGTTCGGCGAGTACGTCGCCAAGTGCCCGCAGGGCTTGAGCGCCTTGTGCGCCGCGTGCACCGCGTTCCACGGGTCGAGCATGTCGAGGATCACGGCGTCCGCGCCGGCGTCGATCTCGATGCGCACGTCGCCCTGGCGGAACTCCACGCGGTCCGAGAGTCCCGCGCGCCGGACGTTCTCTCGGGCGACCGCCAGAGAGTCCTCGCGGATATCGTAGGACACGACGCGCCCCGTCTCTCCCACCGCCCGTGCGAGCGCGATGGTGACCGCGCCGCTCCCGGAGCCGGCCTCGACGACGAAGTCCCCGGGCTTGACGTCCGCGTAGTACAGGAGGAGGGCCACGTCCTTGGCGGTGATGATCTGGGCCTTGCGGCTCAGGGTCTCCGCGAGGTCGCGAGCGGACGGCCGGAGCACGAGGAGGGACTCGCCGCCAATCGTAATCGCGTCGCCGATCGACGTGCGCAGCTTCTCGATCTTCAGCACACCGAGTCCGCGGACGGAGACCGTGTCCCCCTCGAGCGCCACGAGCCACTTCCGCCCCCTCTTGTCGAGGAGCACGACGCGGTCCACGGCCGTCCGATGGCGGGGAACTCGCTTAAGAGTTCCCTAGGGGACTGCCCACGTCACGGGTGCCGCTCCGTCCACGAACACCCAGTATCCGTGCCCCATCTGCAGCGGGTCCGTGTCGAGCATACGGCGCAGGTAGTACGGGCCGACGGGGTCGAACGTGTCGACCATCGTGATCTGCGGGACCGCTGTCTGCAGGTCCGCGAGCGTGTAGAGCGTCGCTCGGAAGCTCGGGAAGCCGACGAAGTTCCACCCCGGCTGCAGCGTGAGGGTCACGCCCGAGGGCACGAGGCCCGCGACGGTGAACGCGTCCGCCGCCAAGACGTTGACCCAGACCGCCTGCGTATGGTCGACCGCCGTGAAGTCGTTGTACGCTTTCGTCGGCATGTACGCCTTCCACGGGTCCGCGGCGTCGGAGGCGACGAACGTGCGCGCGCGGTTCCACGACAGCGTCTGCAGCACGCTCGCGACGGAGAGGTCGGACGTGACGACGGGGACGGAGAAGAGGTTCCAGCCCGCGGACACGGAGCGCGTGAACTTCGCGGCGCGTGTGATCGCGGTCGCCTCGTTGTCCGCGGAGTCGACGGAGCGGACCTCGTAGATGTACGTGTTCGCGTCGCCGTCTCCGGCTCCGATGTCCGTCCACGTATACGCAGGGGCCCCCGTGGCGAGGATCTCAACGACCTGAACGGGCGTGCCACCGACGCCGACTTGGCGATACACGCGATACCTCGTCGTGCCGCTCGGCTGGCCCTCGTCCGTGGCGGCGTTCCACGTCACCGTAACGTCCCCGAACAAGACGCCGCCAAGCCCGGCAGCGGCGACGACGGGCGCGAACGGGGGCGGGTCCTGGATGCCGGTCGTGCACTGGTCGTACGACGCCGCCGGGCCGACGTTGCCCAGATCGTCCGATGCCCGCACGTAGATCGTGTGGCATTCGAGGTCCCCCCAGCCCAGGGTGGTCGCATTGAGGTCGACGAACGCGGCTTCCGTCGGGCTGTCGAACGCGTCGAGCGCCGCCATCGGGTTCCACGGCCCCGCCGCGCTGTCGATGCTGTACTCCATCCCCGCGATCCGCGAGTTCCCGGTCGTGATGTCGTTCGCGTTCGCCGTGACGCGGAAGGAGTTCTCCTTGGGGACGGGGTTCGGCGTGCCGCCGACGCTCGTGGCGATCGAACCGAGGACGTCCGGCGCGGACGGCCATCCGGAGAAGTAGATCAGCAGGTAGACCTCGTAGTTCACCTGCGTGACGGTGCCGCGGGAGGAGTGGTACACCTCGTACACAAGGTGGCGGCCGCCTGCGCTCAGTGTGTCGGACATCTGGTGTCCCTTCGCGAACGCGTCTGCGGTCAGAATCGTCTGCGCCGGCGGGGTGCCGAAGCCGTCGCCGGAGTAGTAGGTGTACAAGTTCGGCGAGCCGTACGCGTTCGCGTTCTCCATGTGTGGGAGCCACACGATCCCGTCGCCCGTGCGGACGATGTTCAGGATCGGCCGCCGGTCGTAGTTCGCGTTCGACACGCTCGTCCCGTACGGTCCCTTGAGCCCGCTTCCGGTTGGCGGCGAGAAGTCCGCGGACAGCGTGCAGCCCGGCCCGCAGCTCGTCGCGCCCGGGTCCCGGTAGTCCGCGGGCGGGGCCGCGCTCGTGTAATCCTTGTCCGTGTACAGCATGTACATCTTGAGGTCGGACTGCAGGTTGTCCCGCGTGAACGACACGTACACGCGGTTCCCCGCGGCGCCCTCGCTCGTGGACAGGACCGCGGGCCACTGGACGTTGTCCGTCGTGTCGAGGATCGTGTACGTCCCGGGGGGCGTCGTCGGCGGGAACGCGCTCCATCCCGCGTTGTCGAGGAGCCGCACGGTCAGGTCGCGGTCGTTCCCCGTCGGCGTCCGCCAGTAGACGTACACCCAGGCGACGTCGTTCTGGTCGACGGCCCCGTTCGGGAAGAAGTAGAAGTTCGAGTTCCCCGGGGGCGGGAAGACGAGGGTGCGCGCGCTCCACGTGTTGCCGCCGTCCAGGGATGTCTTCGCGCTCGTCGTCACCGCCACCGGATTCCCGGCGCAACCTCCGCCATACCCGAGGACCTCCCAGACGTAGATGAGCTGTCCGTCAGGGTCAAGCGCTGGAGCCGCGCGGAACAAGGGGAAGCTCACGCGGGCGATGTTGCACGCGTTCGAGCTCCCCTCGTTCTGCTGGATCGTACGCAGCGTCCACGAGGCGTACGGTGAATCCGAGTATGCGATGCGCGCCCAGGAGACCGCGTCCGGGTTTGTCTCGTCCGGATTGTCGCCCGTCCACGTGACGATGACGCGGTTCCTCAGGTTGCCCGCGTGGAACCGGAGGAGGCGCAGATCGTTCGGGTCATCATTGAGATCGGAGACCCTCGTCTGCGTGAACGTTCCGGGCATCCCGCTCGCGTCCAAGGTCGCGTGGGCGACCCAGACGTTGACGCCGCCCGTGCGGCCGTCCGGGGACACCTGAGCGGTCTTCCGGTACGCGATGAAGATGTGGCGGCTGCCCGGCGGGTCTTCGAAGACGAGGACGGACGGGTCGAGCTCGTCCACCGTTCCGTTCGTGATCTGCATGGGGTACGGAACGGCAGTCGCAAGGACCTCGACACGCACGGGGATGAAGTCGGACGCAGGCGGCGAACTCGGATCGTTCGCGCTCACCGCCCGGAGGTCGAACTCATAAATCCCAGGGGCCAGCGCGCCGCTGGCGGAGAAGTTTGCGAGGACATCCGCGGACTCTGCGCTCGCGAGGGGGATCAGGCCGGAGGGCCAGAACGTCACGGCCAGGCCGGGTGTCGCTGCAGACAGCGACAGCTGCACGTCGTCGGGACCGGTTCCGTAGTTCAGAGCCGTGATTGGAATCGTCGCGGAGCCGCCGGGCGCCAGGCTCACCGCCGTGGGGTACGTCGTGCTGATGTCTACCTTGTACGTCGCGCGGGGCCCGATGTTCGCGGAGAACACGAGGGCGAACCTGGCGGGGCTCGGGATCGTCACGCCGCGCACCTCGACGGTCCACGTGCCCACCTCGGGCTGCTGGACCTCGACCTGTTCGACGTTGTTGACGAAGTCGTACGTGGCGTCCGCGGGGTTTGACCACCCGTTCAGGTAGCGGTTCCCGTGGTACTCTGCGCCGCTCGGGGAGCGGATGCGGAGGTCGAGATTCCGCGCGAGCGCGTCGCTCACAGCGTCGATCCACACGAGCGTGATCTTGACGGGGACGTCGTCTCCGACGACGTTCAGGTTCATGCCCGTGGGGTTCCACGTGCCGGTCGTGTTGAACACCCCGATCGCGAACTGGTTCGCCCGCGGGACCGGCGGGAAGAGGGACTGCTCCAGGTTCATGCGGCCCCATCCCTGGTCGTATCCGGGATACGCGTACAGGTTGGAGTCCATACGGACAGCGCCGTTGATCAGCATGGCCTTCACGAGCTGGGACGGCGGGTTGAAGTACGGGGAAGCAGGGTTGTTGCCGGCCGCGACCTCCCTCAGGTACTCGCGAACGAGGAGGGCCCCTCCCGTCACGTGCGGCGCCGCCATGCTCGTGCCTTGGAGGTAGCGGTAGTCCGCGACCCCGTCGCCTCCTGAGCAATATTCCTTTGTGTCGCTGCAGTACTTGTCGATGTCGTTGATGAGGTCCGCGCCGGCTGTGAAGCCCGTGGAAAGGGTCTCGCCCTTCGCGAAGAGGGACACGACGGAGGTGCCGATGCCGACGATGTCCGGCTTGATCCGCCCGCTGCTCTCCCCCGGCCCGCCGCGGCCGCTGAAGCTCGCGAGGAGGTTCGGGTTGTCGGACTCGAACTGCTCGGGCCGGAAGTTCTGCCCGGCCGCGACAGAGAGGCCGTTCTTGAGGAGCGCCTCGCCGCTCACGGTGTTCGCATCGGGCCCGTCGTTGCCGGCCGCGAACACGATGAGGCGCTCCGGCGCGGCGTTCGTCCGCCCGTCCGCGCCGCCCGCCGTCGTCCCGTACGTGCGCGATCCGCTCCCCCAACTATTGCTGTGGAGGACGAACCACGCCCGCGCCCCGGCATCGATCGCCGTGTTGTGCGTGGCGACGTTCGCGCCGTCGATCCACGGCGCTCCGCAGATCGCCGAGCTCACGCCGGTCGTGAGGGTGACGGTGATGTAGCCGTTCAGGTACTGGCAATCCCAGTCCGCGAGGTCCACTCCGAGGCCCGTGCTGCAGAAGACGTCGTTTCCGTTCTGCTCGCCATCGATGGAGATCTTCGCTTCGGGTGCGACGCCCGCCTCGGACTCGTGCCACTCCTTGTCCGTGACGTCCACCGTCGTGTCACCGGAGTCCTCGATCAGATCCCGCTCCCAGGAGTATCCATTCCCCGCGATGATCCCCGCCACGTGCGTCCCATGGGAGGATCCGCAGCGGCCGTCCCGCGTCGGCCCCGAGTGCCGCACCAAACGCGTCACGCGGTCGTTCAAGCCCGTCGTGGGGTCCCCGAAGAAGTCGGGCGTGCCGTCGTTCGCGTCGCCCTCGTCGAATCCCGTGTCCAAGATTCCCGCACCCTCGAAGAAGTCGTCCGAGGTGTACAGGATCGTGTCGGGACCGGGCGAGCGGCCCGTGAGGGTTGAAGGCAGACCGCTGCGCCCCGAGTCCCAGGCCGGGTGGTACTGATGGATCTGGCCTGCGGTCTTGTCCATCGTCAGGAATGGAAAGCGCTCCTCGAGGTACAGGACGTCGCGAAGCCGCGCGAGGGTGGGGAGGAGGCTCGCGGGCGCCCTCGCGAGGATCGTCGGGGGAAGGACCCAGGACTCCTCGACGGTCGCACCGGCGGCGGAGACGGACTGTGCAAGGACCTCCGGGTCGGCGCCGCCAAAGCCGACGACGAACAGGTCCACGACCCCCTCGCGCTCGAAGAGGTCCGCGGCGACCTTGTAGCCCGCGCGGTAGGGGCCGACCCAGGACACGAAGGGGGACTCCCTGGCGGCGTCGATCGCCGCGGTCGATCCCCGGACGACGAACGCGAAGTTCGCGAGGTACTGCTCGAACGTGACGCCCTCTCGTTCCAGGTCCGCGACCCACTCGGCCCGAATCGGGCCGAGGAACTGCACGAGGTAGGCGTCGGCAGTGGGTGTCTCCATCCCCACCGCCAGCGCGGGCTCCGCGATCGCGGTGTCGAACCGGGTGCGCGAGAAGTAGAGGTCGATCCCGGTGCGCCCGTCCAGCGGGTCGACGCCCGCGAGTCCGCGGAGGGCGTCCATCGCCTCCCGCGGCGCGCGCATCAAGTAGTAACCGTTCCCGTAGTCGACGAGGACTTGCGACCCCGAGGCGAGGAGGGCGGTCGGACTGGTCAGGTACGAGTCCACGAGGACGACGGGGTCGCCGGCGGCAGCGGCCGCCCGCGGACCGCCCTGGATCGGCGCGATGGCGGTGGCGACGAAGGCGATTGCAATCGCGATGGCACCTACAAGACGAACGAAACGCATGACCCCTCTCCCCTGGCTGGCCGTAACGGTGTCCCGGATAGCGGCTAAGAAGCCCGGGGTATTTCAAAGTTCCCCAGAACGATAGCGAATCTTCTCCCTTCCGCGGTGTGCCGGACATAAATCCGTCACGCGAGATAAAAGTACGGACGGGCCCGAATTCTGCGGGTTCCGGACGGCCCGGGCATCAATATAAATAACGGCGGAAGCATCGCGCGATGTCATGGGGAGGAGGTACCCCCGCCAGAGGGCTTCAGCGGTCGCGCTCGTGGCGGTGCTCGCGCTCTCGTTCCTGGGGGGAACCGGCGTCGCCCCGGACGCCCCCGGTGACGTCGCGGATGTGTCGACCCTTCCCGAAGTCCTGGAGGACCAGTCACCCGGAGCCGCCGCGGCCGCCGACGAGGACCCCCTCGCGGAAGAGACGCCACCGCCGGAGTATCCGTCCTCCCGCCTGCCACAGCCGTCGGGAGGCCCGATCGGCCCGTTCCCCCTGCTCTCGAACGTCATCGCGAACCACCGGTTCGACGACGCGTGGGCCCTCGGGTACCGGGGCGCAGGCGTCCGCGTGGCGGTCGTCGACGAGGGCGTGGACTTCGGCCACCTCGACCTGCAGGGCACGCAGGCCGTCGTCACGGACCCGAACTCGACGTACTTCGGATGGCCGATCGTCTACGACCCGCGTTCTCTCACCACGTATCTTCGCACGGGGTACCCGGACAACACGTACTTCGCGAACACGACGAGGACGGGCCTGGGTCCCTTCGACGTCACCCACACGATCCGGATCGACGGGACGAACGACTTCGGGGACCGCGAGCGGTGGGCCACGGATTCCCGGGACAACGGCGCGACGGCTCCCGGCGGGGACAAGGCGGACTGGGACCTCACGACCCTGTCCCTGACGCGCGACGACGAAAACTGGTACGTTGGATATCCCGCGTACCTGCGCGATCGGAACGCTTCGTTCGTCGTCCTGTTCGACGTGGACAACGAGACGAGCGGCTCGTACGTCGCTCCCGGCGGCGCGACCGTCGACACGAACGCATCGCATGCGGACCGCGTGAACGATGTCGCATGGTCCCCCGACGGCCTGAAGCTTGCGACCGTGTCGGGCGACCGCCTCGTCCGCATCTGGGACCGCTCCGGCTCCGTCCTGCAGACGATGTCCGGCCACGCGAGCGAGCCCCTCAGCGTCGCTTGGTCGCCGGACGGCACGACGGTCGCGAGCGCGGACGACGACCGCCTCCGCCTCTGGGACGCCGCCACGGGCGCGCTCCTGCGGGAGATCCAGTATGTCCCGTTCGGAGACGTCGCGATCAGCGAGAACGGGATCCTCGCCTTCAGTCCGAACGGCACGTGGATCGCCGCGAGCACGTTCAAGTTCGTGCACTTCTTCGACATCGCGACGGGCGCGAAGTTCGGCACGCTGTGGGCGGAGAACACGGAGGTGAACGCGGTCGCGTTCCGTCCGAGCGCGCCGGACCAGATCGCGGTCGCCCTGGGCACGAACACGGCGGTCGTGTACACGCTGAACGGGACGAACGTGAAGCCCCTGACCCCCGTGACGCGCGCGCTCCCGTTGTACACGCTCGCGTCTCACACGCAGCCCGTTCTCGAGGTATCGTGGTCCCCCCTCGGAGACCGCCTGGTGACGGGATCGCGGGACGACACCGCCAAACTCTGGGATGTGCCCTTGCAGATCGTGCTCGCCACGCTCCCGGAGGCGCAGAGCTGGGTCCTGGCGGCGGACTGGGCGCCGAGCGGCGCGCAGTTCGTCGTGAGCACGCAGGGCCTTGCCCCCTCCGTCTCCCCGTCCTTCATCCTGTACAACTCCGCGGGCGGGTTCGTCCGTCAGGTACCGCAGTCGGAGGCCTTGTACGGTTTGAACTGGTCGTCCCTCGGGGAGATCGCCACGGGCGGCGGGGACCTCACCGCCAGGGCGTGGACCTCCGGTGGCACCTTCCTTCGCACGTTCGTCGCGCACCGTCCCGACTTCGCGCTGTACGCGCACGGCTTCAGCCGCTACAACGACCGGGAGAACAAGTACGTCCACGGCACGGACCTCGCGACGTGGTACGCGTGGAACGCCACCGGGGGCGTCTGGGAGG
>Ga0209342_10007817_pt1 | contig 10737 bp, 7 predicted proteins | sample RifCSP16_2_FD_184023 | JGI IMG/M metagenome (GOLD analysis project Ga0209342, IMG submission 184023) | Soil microbial communities from Rifle, Colorado - Rifle CSP2_sed 16_2 (SPAdes) (version 2) | ecosystem: Environmental > Terrestrial > Deep subsurface > Rock core/Sediment | place: Rifle... | reverse complement strand
TCCGCGGGCTCGGCCTCGACGTGAACCCCGGCCGGGTGATCGATCTGGTCCTGGCGCTCCAGCACGTCCAGATCGGGGTCAAGTCCGACTTCTACCATGCCGCTCGAGCGCTTCTCGTCCACAAGCGCGACGACGTCGCCCTCTTCGACGCTGCCTTCGAGATGTTCTGGCAGACGCCCCTCGGGGAGTGGAAGCTCCTCGAGATCCAGGGCCGCCGGATCCGTCGCGCCGCGGAGAAGCCCCTGGTCGCTCCTCCGGCGCTCGAAGGCGAGTCGGGAAAAGTCGCCCTTCCGGAAGACGCTCAGGAGCGCACCGTACTCGAGGTCACGAAGACCTACAGCGCCCGCGAGGTGCTCAGGACCCGCGACTTCGCTAGCCTCACGGAGAGCGAGATCGACGAAGTACGCCGGATGATGGACGAGCTCGTCTGGACTCTCGGCGAAAGGCTCACCCGAAGACAGCGGCAGGGCGGGAAGCACCGCCTCGACCTGCGCCGCACGTTGAGACGAAGCCTCCGCCACGGCGGTGAGATCCTCGAATGGGCCCGGCGCGAGCCGCGGCAGAAAGCCTTGCCCCTCGTCGTCATCTGCGACATCAGCGGCTCGATGGAGCGCTACACCCGGCTCCTCCTGCACTTCGTCTACGGCCTCACCCAGGGCCTGGGCCAGAGGGTCGAGGCCTTCGCGTTCGGGACAAGGCTCACGCGGCTCTCCCGACATCTTCGCGAACGGGACATCGAGCGGGCGCTTTCGGGAGTGTCGAGGGCCGTCGTCGACTGGGCAGGGGGAACGCGCATCGGCGACTCTCTCAAGAGCTTCAATTACGAGTGGGGACGCCGCGTCCTCGGAGGAGGCGCGGTGGTCCTCATCATCAGCGACGGCTGGGACCGCGGGGAGCCCGAAGTGCTCGCGCAAGAGATGGAGCGGTTGCGGAGGAGCTGCTACCGGCTCGTCTGGCTCAACCCTCTCCTGGGCTCACCCGAGTACGAGCCTCTGACTCGGGGAATGCAGGCGGCGCTACCTCACGTCGACGATTTCCTGCCGGTGCACAACCTCGTGAGCCTCGAAGGCCTGGCGGCGCATCTCGAGAAGCTCGATCGACGGTAGCTCTTTCATTCTTGCTTCAGCAGCGACAACGGATCGACCCGAGCGGCGCGCCGGGCGGGAACCACCGTCGCCGCGAGGCTCGCAACCGCAAGGAGAGCCGTCGTTTCGAGAAACGTGGGAACGTCGAAAGGAGACACTCCATAGAGGAAGCCGCCGAGAAAACGTGAGAGCCACCACGCTGCGATGCCACCAACGACGATGCCCGTCAGGACGAGATTCCGGCTGCGATTCAGAACCAGGGAACGCAATCGGGCGGGGGTGGCTCCGAGCGCGGAGCGGATTCCGAGCTCGGGAAGCCGCTGGGCCACGAACGCCGCGAAGACGCTGTAGACGCCTGCCGCGGCCAGGAGCAGGGCGACGAAAGAGAACGACGACGTAAAGACGGCGTGGAACCTCGGCGTGCGGAGCTCGAGGTCGAGAAGGTCGTCCATCATCGCGATCCGGTCGAGCGGCAACTCCGGGTCCAGGCTTCGAACCGCGCTTCGGATCGAGCTCACCAGACTCTCGGGCGAAAGACGAGTGCGAACGGCGAGAACGTTCAGGCTGAGGAGGGGATGGAGTTTTCGCTCGGCGGAAAAGGGGTTCTGGTGTATGGGGAAGTAGACCGTCGGCCACGATCGGGTGAGCTCGCGGTAGCGAGTGTTTCCGGCGACTCCGACGACTCGATGCCGGAGCTCTTCGTATCCGACCATCTTGCCGATCGGGTCCTGGCCCGGCCAGTAGGTCGCCGCCACCTCCGCGCTCACGATGGCGACCCGCTCCGAATCCAGCCGGTCGAAACGGTCGAACGGTCTTCCCTGCACGATGGGAATCCCGAGAACGGCGAAATAGCTCGGCGTAACCATCTCGATATTCGTCATCGGATTGTCGCGTGCTTCCTCGGGGAGCTGACCCTCGTACGCGAGCGGTCCGGTGACTCCTGAATCTCCCGAGCCCGGGTTCATCCGAAGCGCGGTCACGGAGGCGACGCCCCCGAGTGATTCGACCTGCCGAACGAGCTCTTCGAAAAACGCCAGGCGAGATGCCGTCTCAGGGTACTTGGAGACGGGCAGCGGCATTTCGAGGGTGAGGAGGTTCTCGCTCTCGAATCCCCGATCGATCTGCCCGCTCGCGCGGAGCGTACGTACCAGCAGGCCGGAGGTGAACAGAAGCGGAAGCGCGAGCGCGATCTCAGAGACCACCATCCCCTGCATGATGCGTCCCTGGGAAGCGAATCTCCGCGATCGGAGGGACTCGCGGGTTCCAGAGATCATGGGAAGAGGCGCACAGATCGCGGTGGCGAGCGCCGCGACGGCCGTCCCGAAGAGCAGAGCGCGCGCATCGATGCCGATCTCCTGAACGCGGGGCAAATCGGCGCCCTTCAGAACGAGGAGCAACTCGATACCGAAGTGGGAGAGAACGAAGCCGCCCGCGAGCGCAGCGGCGGCGAGCAAAGCGCTCTCGGTCAGTCGCTCGCGAAGGAGGGAGGCGGTACCCGCGCCGAGAGCCGAGCGAATCAAAACCTCGCGCGTCCGCCCGAGGGCCCGGATAAGGGACAGCGCGGCGACGTTCGCGATGGCGATGGCCAGAATTAGCGCCACCGCCGCGAAAGCGAGAAGGGATGCGTGGCCGAAGTCGCCGACGACGCTCTCGAGAAACGGCACGAAGACCACCGGCGTGGAACGATATTCGTCGGGCCGTTCCGACGCCATGTTCTCGTCAATGGTCTGAAGCTCGGCCAGAGCCTGCGCCGCGGTGACGCCCGAGGCCAGCCGTCCGATGAGATCGCATTCGCATGCCTGGTTCCCGGCCCACTCCGGATGCACGGCCATGATGGGAGACCAGGCCTCGGCGGGGGCGAACAGATGGAACGCCTCGGGCATGACTCCGACGACCTGGAACGACGTGCGTTCGCCGAGCCGGAGGGGCAAGGTTTTGCCGACGACGGTGGGGTCTGACCCGAAGCGCTCTCTCCAAACGCGGTAGCTCAATACGAGAGGGGGGAGCGCGGTCGCCCGGTCGTCCTCGGACCGAAGGGTCCTTCCTACGTGGGAAGAGACGCCGAGAACGTCGAAGACGTTTCCCGACACGGTAAGGACCTCGAGGCGCACCGGTTCGCTCGAGCCGAGGAGAAGGCCTTCGTGCGTGCCCCAGGACCAAACAGCGGCGAGGGATTCGAACGACTGGCTTCTTCGGCTCCATTCCAGGTACTCGGGATAGAGGAGAGCGTAATGCTCGACACCGCGCTCGACATCGTTTTTCCAGATGCGCAGGAGACGGTCTTGAGCAGTCACCGGAAGCGGACGAAGCAGCATCGCGTTGACGACCGAGAACACGGCGGTGGAGGCGCCGATTCCGAGCGCGAGAATCACGACGGACGCGATGGTGATGCCCGGGGAAGCACGGAGCGCGCGAAGGGCCTGGCGGAGTCTCACTTCCGTTTCAGTTATCCGTCGCGCCGCGGTTTCTCTCCTGCTGGACGTACCACAGAACTTCCCGCAGGAGGGCGGGGGCGTCGTAGACGACACCGTCTTTGATCGTCCAGCGCACTCCACCCTGCTTCCACTGCTCCTTGGGGTCGGCGATCCCGTAGAACCCGTAGCCGAGGCCGTAGAGGACCTTGAGGTTGTCGATGGGGTTTCCGTTCACGACCGCGAGATCGGCGGCGCAGCCGACGCGCACCCCACAGTGATCGTCGAGGCCGAGGACCTTCGCGGCGTTGGTGGTGGCGACGCGGACGATGTCGATGGGGTGGAGTCCTGCCTCTTGCAGCAGCTCGAGCTCGCGGATGAGGGCCGGGCCGCCCATCGGTCCGGTATCGCTTCCGGCGGTGAGAAGACCTCCGCGCTCGTGGAATTCCTTCACGTAGCGCATCCAGATCTGGAAGTTCTGTTTCCAGCGGACCTCGTCGGACGTCTTCCACTCCCGCTTGAACGCGCCGTGCTCGGCGGCGTTCGGCCACAGTCCCTCGATGGCGGAAGGGTGGGCCAGCGTCTGGTGCCACGGGAGCGTGACCGCGCGCCCGAGGTCGCGGTTGTCCTCGTAGACCACCATCGTCGGGTCCCAGTTGGTGCCGTTCGCGATCATCACGTCGAGGACTTTGGACAGGGCCTCGGGATACTCGACCGCTTCGGTCCAGAGGGCGCCCGCCCAGCGGAAGCGGTCGAGCTCGTCCCAGTAGTTGTAGTCGGCCGGGAAGTTCTGGCTCCCGGGAAGGGCGGCGTCGGGTATCCCGTACCAGTGCTCGATGCTCGCGACGCCCGCATTCGAGGCCGTGAGGGCGTCGGTCTCGGAAACTTTGAGGTCGACCATCACCGGAAGGCCGATGGTCTTTCCCTCCTCGACGATGGCGCGGAGAACGTCGGGGTAGTGGCCCGGGCTCTTGCTCACCTTCACGCAGTCGGCGCCGAGCTCTTTGAATCGCCGGACCATTTCGCGCGCGGACTCGGGGGTGTTGCCGACGTCCCACTGCCGGAGCGGGAGAGGCCACCTCTGGCAGAGAACGAGCCTCGGGGCGACGATCTCGTGCGCGGCCGAACGCCTTCGCTCTTCGGTCAGGATGCCAAGGCCCGCTCCACTCCCGGCGTCGCGGAGGGTGGTGATCCCGTGGCCCATGTAGAGAAGATACTGGTACTCGAGGGCGCGAGGACCGAGGTCCTCGCCGTTTCCCCTCAGGTGCGCATGCATCTCCACCAGGCCGGGGATGACGTACATGCCGGTGGCGTCGACCTCCCGATCGGCGCGAGCGCGTCCCTGTCCCTCCTGGTAGCCCGCGGCGTTTACCGGATCGACGGGGATCATGTTCACGATGCGCCCGTTCTCGATGATGATGTCGATGGGGCCTTCGGGAGGCATGGCGCGGTTTCCATTTTCGGAGCCTCGGCCGGAGATCACGGTCGCGTTGCGCAGGACGAGCCTTCCCACTCTCTCTCCGCGAGTCGTGCCCATGGGAATGGGCTCGGGCATGGCGATTTCCATCTCTGGCTGGGCGCCGCTGACTGCGGCGAGGGCGACGACGAGAAAAGCGGTCAGGCGTGTCAGTCTCATGGCGCGGATTGTAACCCCAGGCCTGTTTCCGGTGCATAATCCCCGGGTGACATTCCGGGACGTAGCCAAGGACGTCGAGCGCTGGAGAGCGGAAGGGGAGGAGGTCGCCCTCGCGACCGTAGTGTGCACCTGGGGCTCCGGGCCCCGAGGGCCGGGGGCGAAAATGGCCCTCACCAGGGACGCCCGCATCGCGGGCTCGGTGAGCGGAGGGTGCGTCGAGGCCGCGGTGGTGGAAGAGGGTCGCGAAGTTCTGGAGACGGGAAGGCCCAAGCTTCTGCACTTCGGGATCGCAGACGAGACCGCTTGGAACGTCGGCCTGACCTGCGGCGGCTCCATCGAGATACTCGTCGAGAAGCTCGACGATGCGCTCTTCAGCGCCTTCGCGGACGCCCTGCGGACGAGGCGTGCCCTCGCCCGGGCGTCAGTGATTCGCGGAGTCGACCTGGGGCGGACGGTTCTCGTTCGTGACGGCGAAAGGGTGGAGGGCGAGACCGGCGCCGCGGCGCTGCGGGCCCTGGAACGGGGGCAACCCGAGTTGATCACCGCTGAGAGTGGGGCCGAGATTTTTCTCGACGTCGAGATTCCACCTCCCTCTCTGGTGATGGTCGGAGGGGTCCATATCTCGATCGCCCTGACCGCGATAGCGAAGTCCCTCGGCTACCGCACGATCGTCATCGATCCGAGAGGTGTTTTCGGGAACGAGGAAAGGTTTCCTCACGCGGACCTGCTCATCCAAGAATGGTCCGACGAGGGTCTCGAGACCATCGGGCTCGACCGTTCGAGCGCGGTCGCGACCTTGACCCACGATCCGAAGATCGACGATCCCGCGCTCATGGTTGCTCTCCGGAGCCCCGCGTTCTTCGTGGGAGCGCTCGGAAGCAAGAAGACCAACGAAAAGAGGAGGAAACGCCTTCTCGAAAGAGGCCTCACCGAAGCCGAGCTCTCGCGGCTCTTCGCCCCCGTGGGTCTCGACATCGGCTCGCGCTCTCCCGAGGAGATCGCGCTTTCGGTCATGGCGCAAATCGTGGCGGTGCGGAACCGGGCGGTTTGATCGCGCTTTCCGCGGCTCTGGTCGCGGGTTCGGTCCTCGTCTACTTCTTCCGCTTCGATCTCGATGAGCCGCGGCGTTACCTCATGGCGCTCGCGACCCTCGGGTTCTTCTTCGCGCCGCTCTCGGAAAGACCGCTCCGCGGCGGGCTCTGGCTTCTCGGTGTCGCGGTCGTCGCCTGGGGAGCCCAGATCGCGGGCTCCGGGTGGGGCGGCTTCCCCTTGTGGCTCGCCTGTTCGGTCGCGGGGGCGCTCCTCGTGGTGCGTGGAGGCTCGAGGGCGGCTCGGTACTATCTCCCGGAAGCGGGGAGCGAGACGGGCCGCTCCCTGCAGCGTGGGATCCGAGCCCAGCTCCAGATATCCGTGGCGCTGTTCCTGGGTGGGTACGTATTCAATCGGTGGTTCGGAACGCTCCTGGTCGCGCTCTCGGCCGCGTTCTTCATTCGTTATGTTCTCCTTCAGTCGAAGCACCTGGGAATCGTCGCCGCTCCGCTGGTTCTGGAGCGTGGAATCGTGCCCTCCCAGAGGTGGGCGCTGCTCCTCCTGTTCGCGATCGTCGGGGCAACGAGGCTCCCCAAGGCCCTTCTGGGAGAGTACCAGGGTTCGTTGCTGCTGACGGCAGCGCTCCTCCTGGTCACCGCCGCACTGGTCTTCGTCCTCTCGCTCACGCGAACGGGATGGCCCCGGTCATTCGTGAGACGAGCGAGCTTTGCCGCCGGGGTGGTTCTTGCCGTGGCCGTCACCGCCGTCCTGGTAGAGCTCGAGTCCTGGGATCGGTCGCGCTACCGCGTGTTCGCCTCGTTCTGCATCGCTTTTCTCGTCGTCCTGCCGTTTCTCAAGAACCAGACCAAACTCCTCGTTGCCTGGGCCCGGCTCGCGGCGGTCGTCCCTCCGGCTGCGCTTTCGGTCATGATGACGCCAGTGACCGCGATCAGCGGCACGAAGGCCTCGTCCTCGACGACGGTCTTTCTCGTCGCTTTTTCCGTGCTCATGCTCGCCTACTACATTCTCGTGGGCATTCGGATGAGGGCGACCGGCACGGCCTATCTCGCGGCTTCGCTGGGTCTCGTTCTCTACCTGTTCTTCACCGGAGGAGGGGACCGGGGGTGGCAAGTGTTCCTGTTGTCCCTCGGATTCGTGCTCTACGCGATCGATCGGCTCGAGCGGGTATGGCGAGAGTCTCGCGCTCGTGAGAGAATTCCGACGCAATGACCAACCGGCATCCGAACGTGCTCTCCCCGGACGAAGCGTTCCTCGTCGTGGTCGACGTCCAGGAGCGGTTCCGCTCGCTTCAGGAAGGCTTCGACCGGATGGTCGCGGGCTCCGTGCGATTGGTCCAGGCGTCTGGAATCCTCGGTCTTCCCGTTCTCGTGACCGAGCAGTACCCGAAGGGGTTGGGTCATACTGTAAAGGAGCTCACGGAAGTTCTCGGGGGGACCAGTGCCTTCACAAAGACCTGCTTCAGCTCCTGCGGGAGCGAGGAGTTCTCCCGCCGGCTGCGGGAGCTCGGGCGGAGACAGGCGCTGGTCTGCGGCATCGAGACCCACGTTTGCGTGAGTCAAACGGTGCACGACCTGCTACAGAGCGGCTTCACGGTGCAGGTCGCGGTCGACGCCGTCGAGTCTCGCAACCCCCTGGACCGCGAGGTTGCGCTTCGCCGGATGGAGCGCTCCGGCGCTATCCTCACGACGTCCGAGGCGGCGGCGTTCGAGCTCCTCGGGGACGCGAAGAACCCGAAGTTCAAGGAAGTCCAGGCGCTGTTCAAGGAGTGAGGAGCGAGAGCGCAGGGAAGTACTTTCTTCATCCCTTCGATTCCGAATGCCCGCGAGTCTCATCGAGCCACTCCGCGGCGGTTAAGCTGAGGGTACCTTCCGCGCAGCCGACCACCGGAACGCATCGCATCCTCGTCGAAAACGAAGACTTGTCCTGGCTTCAACCCAAGTTTTTCCCGCAACTTGGCAAGGATGGTTATTCTTCCACTTAGACTTAATGGTCGCTCTCATTGACATGAACATAGTAAGAAAGAGAAGTAAGGAATGAAAGTCCATAGTAGGGAAGCCAAAAAAATATCAGTCATTTACGGCCGCGGAGGTGCGCGGCGATGAAGGTCCGATCCGACACGGAGGTGACGCGTCGACTCGATGAGATCTTCGCCGATCCGAAAGTTGCCACGGAGCAACTCCGAGTCGCCGATGAGATGGACTCCGCCGGGACGGACTGGTCCGACGAGAACTGGTGACGACCTCCGTTGGAAAGTAGAAAGGACTTTGGGAATCGGGCTCAGGCTCACAACTGCCTCCGAGCAGCAGGAACGTGGCCCAGAGTCGCTGAGACTCCGCGAAGCGCTCCGCGGGGGTCAGGGCGTACCATTGCCGCTGCTCCTCTTCCTCCAAAGTGCCCAATAGGTCAGCGCGTTCTGTCTTCTGGGAACTCACTTTCTCAGCAGTATATCCGACTATACTCACGGGATGGAGATTGAGGGGCCCATCCTCGCGTTCGACACCGTCTCCAAGCACTACCGCCACCCGAGCGGTGAGGTGCTGAAAGCGCTCGACGAAGTCTCCTTCTCGATCGCGGCGGGAAAGAAGCTCGCCATCACCGGACGGAGCGGGAGCGGAAAGTCGACCCTTCTTCATCTCGCGGCGGCGATCGACGTGCCGAGCGCGGGGAAGGTCGAGCTCCTCGGCCGCGACGTCTCGCATCTGTCGGATCGAGAGCGCACGCTCCTGCGGCGGGATGCCATCGGTCTCGTCTTCCAGTTCTTCTATCTCCTCCCGCACCTCACGGTCTGGGAGAACGTGGTGCTTCCGGCCTGGATCGCGTCGGACTCCGGCTCGGATGAGAGGGCGAAACACCTTCTCGAGCGCGTGGGTCTCGCGGGACAGGCCGAGCAGGAAGCCTCGAAGCTTTCCGGTGGGGAGATGCAGCGCGTCGCCATCTGCCGCGCTCTCCTGCGAAAGCCGAAGCTCCTTCTGGCAGACGAGCCCACGGGCAATCTGGACGACGAAAATTCGGGGAAGGTCATGGATCTCCTCATGAACCTCGTCGACGAGGAAGACGGAGCTCTTCTCTACGTCACCCATAGCCAGGAGCAGGCAGCCCAGGCGGATGAGCTCCTCCGCCTTCACGGGGGAAAGCTCGAGCCCGCGTGATCCGCTACTTCTTGCGTGCCGCGCGCACCCAGCTGAAGAGCGGCCGGACTCTCTTCCTGTTGAGTCTTCTCGGCGTAGCGCTCGGCGTCGCCAGCGTTGTCGGAATCCAGATCATCAATCTGAACGCGCTTGGGGCCTTTCGCGGGAGTATGAGGGCCGTGAGCGGCGACGCCGACCTCACGATCGTCGGAACGCTTCCCGTGCTGCCCGAAGCTGTCTATCCCGAAGTCCTCGCGACCGAGGGTGTCGAGGCCGCCTGGCCTCTTTATCGAATCGACGTGGCGCTCGAGGACGGTGTCGAGGGGTCCATTTTCCTGGAGCTCATCGGCGTGGACTTCTTCACTCCCGTCGACGTTCCCTGGGAGGGCCCCGAGGTTGACTTCTCCGAGGCGCTCAGCCGGCCCGGCTGGGTGGCGGTGACCCCGGAGCTTGCTCGGGAGCAGGGCTGGAAAGCGGGCGATGGGTTCACCGTGAGCCTCGGCACCAGGAAGGCCGAGCTCTTCGTCGGGGCGCTCTCGAATTTCCTCGAGGCGAGCCCGTTTGCCAGCCCTCGCCTCGTGGTGATGGACATCGCGCAGGCGCAGTCGCTCTTGGGGCGCCCAGGCGAGCTCCACCAGATCGACGTGAAGCTTCGTGAGGGGAGCTCCCGCGAGGACGCGGTCTCGCGGCTTCGAGAGCGCTTCGGGGAAAGGGCGCTGATCGAAACCCCGGAGCAGCGGGAACAGCAGGCATCCGATCTTCTGAGCGCATTCCGGCTGAACTTAACGGCGCTGTCTCTAATCAGCCTCTTCGTTGGCGGCTTCCTGGTTTACAGCAGCACTCAGGCTTCGCTGGTCCGGAGACGGAGGGAGTTCGGGCTTCTTCGCTCTCTCGGCGCGACGCACCGCCAGGTCTTCTATTTGCTCGCAGGAGACGTCTTGATGCTCGGAGCTCTCGGCGTCGCCGTGGGGCTTCCCCTCGGCTATCTCATCGCTCGGGCCAACGTCTCCCGGGTGAGCGCGACGATCTCGAACCTGTACCTTTTGGAAGAGATTCATCGGCTCGAGGTCCCGCCCTGGTTCTTCCTTCTCGCGGGGGTCGTGGGTTTGGCAGGCGCGGCACTCGGCGCCCTTCTCCCGGCGCTCGAGCTCGGCCGCAAGGACACGCGCTCCCTTCTCGCCGCGTTCAACCTTCACGAACGGGTGGGGAGGGCGGCGCCCTGGCTCTTCGTCGCGGGCGTTGCCCTCATCGCGGCCGCGGGGAGTCTTTACGTTCTGACGCGGGATCGGTGGCGATCGGCGGGTTTCGTTGAAGCCTTTCTTCTCATCGCCGCCATCCCGCTTCTGACCCCGCTCCTGGTTCAGCTCGCGACCGATCGGATTCCGCTCCGCTCGTTCGGACTCCGATACGGCCTGAAGGGCCTGGGA
>Ga0209342_10007814_pt1 | contig 10740 bp, 11 predicted proteins | sample RifCSP16_2_FD_184023 | JGI IMG/M metagenome (GOLD analysis project Ga0209342, IMG submission 184023) | Soil microbial communities from Rifle, Colorado - Rifle CSP2_sed 16_2 (SPAdes) (version 2) | ecosystem: Environmental > Terrestrial > Deep subsurface > Rock core/Sediment | place: Rifle... | reverse complement strand
GCACACCCTCTTCCAAAGCAATCGGCTGAATCAGCTTAACCGAAACTTTGACGTTGTCGCCCGGCATCACCATTTCCACCTCTTTGGGAAGAGAAACTTCGCCCGTCACATCGGTCGTTCGCAAATAGAATTGGGGACGATAACCGGTAAAGAAGGGGGTGTGGCGCCCGCCTTCCTCTTTGGAAAGGACGTAAACTTCGGCCTCAAACTCGGTGTGAGGAGTAATCGAACCGGGAGCCGCGATCACCTGCCCGCGCTCGATGTCTTCGCGCTCAATCCCGCGAAGAAGAAGCCCGACGTTGTCGCCCGCCTGCGCTTCGTCCAGCGTTTTGCGGAACATCTCCACTCCGGTAACAACCGTCTTTTTGGTGTCCTTTAATCCCACCAACTCAACTTCGTCGTTGACCTTGATCTTGCCGCGGTCGGCTCGGCCGGTGGCGACCGTTCCTCGACCTTTGATGGAGAAAACGTCTTCGACCGGCATCAGGAAAGGCTTGTCCAGGTCACGGGTCGGGGTGGGAATGTACTCGTCGACCGCTTTCATCAGCTCTTCGATGCTCTTGAGCGCTTCGGGATCACCGTCGAGCGCTTTCAAGGCGGAGCCGCGGATGACCGGAACCTCGTTTCCGGGATATTCGTATTTGCTCAAAAGCTCTCGAACTTCAACTTCTACCAGATCAATAAGCTCCTTGTCGTCGACCATATCCACTTTGTTGATGAAAACGACAATCGCCGGCACGTTCACCTGGTGCGCTAAGAGAATGTGCTCGCGGGTTTGCGGCATCGGCCCATCAGGAGCGGAAACAACCAGAATTGCCCCATCCATCTGGGCGGCACCGGTGATCATATTCTTGATGTAGTCGGCGTGTCCGGGGGCGTCAATGTGAGCGTAGTGGCGTTTTTCGGTCTCGTATTCGACGTGGGAAATATTAATCGTAATCCCGCGTTCCTTTTCCTCGGGAGATTTGTCGATGTCTTCAAACTTGTAAAACTCCGACATCCCCTTGGTGGAAAGGTATTTGGTAATCGCCGCGGTGAGAGTGGTCTTACCGTGATCAACGTGGCCAATCGTTCCCACGTTTACGTGCGGTTTGGTTCGTTCAAATTTTTTCGCTGCTTCAGCCATTTTAGACTAGATGATCTTAAAACTTACTGCTTCTAATGTCAATAGGGTCCCCGCTTTCCCCCAGAAATAATCTTTGAAGCGACACCCTCGGTAACGCGTTCGTAGTAGGGCCTTTCGCTCACGCTCAAGAACCTTGTTACTTGCTCTTACCAGAAATTATTTTAGCAGCAACGCTTTCTGGTACTCGCTCGTAATGAGACGGTTCAATGTTAAAAGTTCCTCTTCCCGATGTCAAGGAGCGAATGGTGGTGGCATAGCCAAAAACCTCGGCCAGAGGGACGATTGCCTTAATAACTTGAGCGTTGCCGCGCGACTCCGTCCCCTGGATTTGGGCCCGGCGAGAGGAGAGATCTCCCATCGTTTCTCCCAAGTACTGCTCCGGCACGATCACCTCAATCTTCATAATCGGCTCAAGGAGAACCGCTTTCGCGCGCCGGCATCCCTCCCGCGTAGCTTCGGAGGCCGCAATTTGGAAAGCGATGTCGGAAGAGTCCACCTCGTGGAAAGAACCATCGAACAATGTCGCCCGGAGGTCGATTAGCGGATACCCGGCCAAAACTCCTTTGGTCAAGGCTTCCTTCACCCCTTTCTCCGAGGGAGAGATAAACTCGGCCGGAATCGCTCCCCCCTTGATCGCGTTCACAAATTCAAAACCGGTTCCCGGCGGCAGAGGTTCATATTTGATGAAGACGTGTCCATACTGCCCTCTTCCTCCCGATTGGCGAATATATTTCCCTTCCTGTTCCACCGTCGCAGAAATGGTCTCCTTGTAAGCAACCTGCGGCGCTCCCACATTGGCCTCGACCCCAAACTCCCGCTTCATCCGGTCGACCAAAATTTCCAAGTGAAACTCTCCCATCCCCGAGATCAAGGTCTCCCCGGTTTCGTGGTTGGACGAAATCTTGAAGGTGGGGTCTTCCTCCGCCAGCTTCTTCATCGATTCCCCCAATTTCTCTTGGTCGGCTTTGGTCTTGGGTTCAATCATGATCGAAATCACCGGATCGGGGAAGGAGATGTTCTCCAAAATAATCGGCGATTTTTCGGCGCAGAGGGTGTCGCCGGTTGTCGTTTGGGCCAAGCCCACGGCGGCGGCAATCTCCCCCGCCCCAATCTCGGGAATATCCTCGCGGGAATTCGCGTGCATCAAGAGAATACGGCTGATTCTTTCCTTGACACCCTTGGTGGCGTTCAAGACGTAGGAACCGGAGGAGAGCTTGCCCGAATAGACTCGAAAATAGGTCAGGCGCCCCACAAACGGATCGGTTTGGACTTTGAAAGCCAGCGCCGCGAAAGGTTCATTGATGTCGGCTTTGTGGGTGGTTTTGTTGCCGGAGAAATCAACTCCCTCCACCGGCGGTTTATCCAGCGGAGAAGGCAGATAATCCACTGCCGCATCCAAAACTTTCTGCACTCCCTTGTTGCGCAAAGAAGATCCGCAAAGCACGGGGAAAACTTGGCCGGTGAGAGTCGCGCGCCGCAGCGCTGCTTTAAGCTCATCCAATGCGGGTTCCTCTCCTCCCACATATTTATCCAAGAGCTTTTCATCCTCCTCGGCGATCGCTTCAATCGTCTTGGCTCGGTACTGCGCCAGCTTCTCTTTAAGCTCTTCCGGAACTTCTTCCTCGATTACTTCCACCCCTAGCTCTCCCTCGAACCGATAAGCTTTTTGCTCTAAAACATCCACCACTCCGGAGAAATCACCCTCCAGGCCAATTGGAAAATTCAAAACCACCGTCTTGGCGTTTAACTTTTCTTTGATCGAAGCGAGGTCCTCATCGTAATCGGCCCCGATCTTGTCCATTTTGTTAATGAAACAAACTCTAGGGATCTTGTACTTGTCCGCCTGCCGCCAAACCTTTTCCGACTGCGGCTCCACTCCCTCTTTCCCGTCAAAAACCACGACCGCCCCATCCAAAACCCGCAGCGACCGCTCCACCTCCGCGGTAAAGTCCACATGCCCGGGCGTGTCGATGATATTAATGCGGTGATCGTTCCAAAAAGTAGTCGTGGCCGCCGCGGTGATCGTCACCCCTCGCTCTCTTTCCTGCACCATCCAATCCATTACCGCCGCTCCCTCGTGCACCTCCCCGATCTTGTAAGTCCGGCCGGTGTAATAAAGGAACCTCTCGGTCGTGGTTGTTTTCCCGGCGTCAATGTGGGCAATAATCCCGATATTTCGAACCTTATCGAGCGGAGCTTGAAACCCTGACTTTTGCGATAATTTTTCCTCTGCCATTTTTAAATTAGGAGCAAAAGCTAGCGATCTTCGATCGCGTCCTTTGCGGAAACTTTTCTTCGATCATTTTTGTCGCTCATAGTGCGCCAAGCACTATGGCGCTAAATGCTAGGTCGTTTCTTCGGCCGTCCATTTTCAGAACCTCTTATCTTATCAGAGAAAGAATAGCGGAGCAACCGCAGGAATAGCAAACGGTTGGACTCAGGCGGTAAACTAGAGAAAGTGGTGGCCGGTAAAAATAGGTTCGTCTATATTCCAAAAGATTTCCAAGATATTTACCTCTGGCAGGAGGAAAATCTACGGATTGGCCGGGTCTCAAATCTTAAAAGTTACTCCGTCCGGAAAAAGAAATTTCTGGCGTCCAAAGAGGGCCGAAAATTCCTAAGCTACCGCACCAAGAAGGTCACCAACCTTCACGGAGTCGCTGTTTGGCTGGTGGACGGAGTAGCGATCCGCGGTGGTCTCAAAGCCGGTGACATCGACTTCACCATGGGCGGGCATGGCTACCGCTACCTTTACGTTCCAGAAGAGGAGATTTGGATTGACAACTCCAACGCCCACCGCGGCGACCTGGAACCAGTCATCTGGCACGAGTACATTGAACGGAACCTGATGAAAAACGGGATGGATTACGGAAACGCCCATACCGTCGCTTCCAACTTGGAGATTACCCTGCGCGAAGGAACTTATTTCGTTCTACCGGTGGGAACTTTCCGCCAAACGGCCGGATTCTGCGGACCGGCCGCCTTGAAAATTGTTTTGGATTATTACCAATACCCTCTCACCGAAAAGGCGCTCGCCCGGCTTTGCCAAACCACCCAGGCCGGAACGGATCCGCAAAAGATGGTAGAAGCCGCCCAAAAAGTCCCGTCATCGCCAACTTCCAACTCAAACCGAAAAAAGGTGAGGGGCATTACGCCGTCATTATCGGCTATCACAAAGATGGCTTCATCCTCTCCGATCCCCAAGAAGACCGCGGCTACCGTGAAATAAAAATCAAAGATTTTATGAAACTCTGGTACGAGCTTGAAGATCAAACTGTCCGCCAAGGGATAATTGTGGGCACCTGATAAAATTGAGGGGAGGAGAAAGGAGGAAAGATGCCCGACTTGCCGGATCCCCCGGACGGAAGCAGCAATGATCCGCCCAAATTCGAGGAAGCGCTGCGCCGGTTTCTTAAAGCGCAGGGAATTTCGGAAGCGGCGATCGCGGAACTTTTAAAGGGACATCCGATTATGTCGACAGGAGATTTTCCCGGGGTTTGTAATTCCGGGTGAAGAGAAGGTCTACAAGGACGGCAAGCTCCAAGATATCAAGCCGTCCGAGCCGGCGGGAACCATCCACCTAGAAGACAGCACCGAACCAACCAACTGAAAAAGAAAGGAGACAGAATTGGCTAAGCTTTATCTTCCCCCGGATTTAGCAGGCCTTTACGAGCGCCAAGAAAATCGGCGGATCGAAAGGGTTGACAGCCTCAAACGCCATCACGAAAAAAGCTCTCGGTTTCGCCGCGCTCGCAATTTCTCCCGCCGCTATCGGGTCCAAAAAATCGCCCGGCTTTCGGGAGTGAATGTCTGGCTGGTCGATGGCACCGGAATCCGCCGCGACGTGGATGTAGACTTCACGATGGGCGGGCATGCATACAGGTACCTCTACATCCCGCCGAATGAGATTTGGGTGGAAAGCTCCCTTGCCGAAGGCGATCTTTGGCCCACCATTTGGCACGAGTTTACCGAGCGGCGCATGATGCGGGCGGGCTTGAATTATGACCGCGCCCACACCTATGCCTCACGGCTTGAGATCGTTCTTAGGGATGGCCGAACCTTCGTTTTGCCGGTCGGCACATTTCGGCAAACCGAAGGGCTTTGTGGACCGGCGGCGCTCAAGATCGTGGCTGAATACCACGGCTACAACTTTAGCGAGCCGCACTTGGCGCGGCTCTGCCACACGACCAAAGAAAAGGGAACCGATCCGGCAGATATCATCAGAGCCGCCCGCAAACTGAGATTTACGGCTTGGCAGAGGGAACACTTTACCGTTGAGATGGTCAAAGAAACCCTCAAGCGCGGCTTGCCCATTATCGCCAACTTTCAGCTTACGCCGGATTTTGGCGAAGGGCACTATGCAGTTATCATCGGCTTTACGGCGAAAGAGTTCATCCTTTCTGATCCGCAGGAGGATGCAGGGTACCGGAAGGTCCCAATTAAGAAGTTTATGGGGCTCTGGTACGAACTTGAGGACAAAACTGCCGCTCAAGGGATCATCGTGAGCGTACCTTAGTTTGAACGAGCGCCCCGACCTTTGGAAACAAAGCGTCGGGGCTTTTTGTTTCCGTTTTTGCTACCTTTATTTTAAGGAGGTGATAAAAAAATGATCTTCTTTGGTAGTTTATTAGTTCTCCTAGGCGGATTTTGGCTCTTGAGCAACCTCGGGATTATCTCGGCCGCTTTTTGGGAGGTCTTCTGGCCCAGTTTTCTGATTCTCCTAGGAATCAAAATGCTGATGGCTCCAGGCAAATGGCATAGATTTTGGAACAATCTCGAGAACGGCAAGAAAGTTAAGATCGAATAGGACGCCCGTTTCTGGAACGGGCTAGCTATTTGAAAGACAAATAGTTTTAGACCCCGGGAGTTTTGAAGAGCAGCCCGACAAAATAGCCGATTAAAGCGGCGGCCATTCCGATTATTGTGATCTCCAGCCCCCCGCGCCAAAAGCTCAACCCCAAAATTTTCGCTTTGTAAACGCCAAGCAAGAACAGGAAAAGAGCCGAAATTGCGGAGGCGATTCCAATTGCGGAAGAAACCGGAAAGAGCGCAAACGGAATCAGCGGAACAACCGACCCGAAAATCGCCGAAACCCCCACAATCAGCGCGTCCGTCAGCGCGTGAGAGCCGGTTATCGAAGAGGTGTAGGCCACCGCGGCCATCGAAAAAGATTCCGCAAAGGTCGCGGCTAATCCCGCCGCTAAGACAATTCGGGTATCTCCCGAAGCCGCGGCCACACCCAAAGTCACTCCTAAAACATTCACCAACCCATCCTGGCCGCCGAGAATAATATCCCTGAGATCAAGCTGGCGGTGCTGTAGTTCTTCCATTCTAGAAATCTTAGTCATGATGCTGTCCTCGATTATCCTCGGTTGCGTCTCGCTTAGCGAGATAGTTCCTCTCCCCCGCCCGGATCGTAACCTTTAACCAATTTTCTAATGGAGGGAGAGGACAGGAATAGCCGGAGGTATAAGCGCAGTAAGGGTTGTAAGCGTAATTGAAGTCCAGCTCAAATTTATCTTCGTTCTCCTCTACTTCCAAGTAGCGCCCTGCCCCGTAGGTTTCTTTTCCGGAAGTTGCATCGCGAAAGGGCAGAAAATAGGAGCCGCTCGCGGCCTGGTAGAGGGTTAGCTGGACCGGCTGCCCTTCCACCGAAAAATTAAGTTTCCCCATCCGCTTAAAGATCTTTTTCTCCCCGGAAGAAGTTTCAAATTCGAGCTCTTTTTCGGGAACGCGGGCTAGCGGAATGAGAAAACGCAGGGTTGGGTCCTCGGGAAAATATTTTAAGCCGGCGAAAGAAGGTCGCTCTTCGGCCAAAATTGGAGATTCGGCTCCGGTTTTTCCACCAGAGGCGGATCCGCCTTTGGCGGAGAAAAATTCGTCTTTGCGTTTGCGAAATTCTTCTAACTCTGTCATACCTTGACTTTAGCAAAGACGCTCGTGTACCTTAAAGCTGTGTTTAAAGTCGCCAAAATTGCCGCGTTAACTCTTCTCCCCCTCCTTGTTTTTATTTTCTTAGCGGGTAATATTTTTGCCCATGAAGGGGAAGTTGATCCCTACGAAGACATCGAAGAAGCGGCATTTGCCCCGGATAGCCCCTTCTACTTTCTCCGTGGTTGGCAGGAAGCAATCGAGGGGTTCATTGCCAATTTTCAAGGAGATGAGGCGCGGGCTAACCTGGAGCTCCGCTTCGCCGAACGGCGCGTCGCCGAAATGAAGCGCCTCGCCCGGCTGGGAGAAGACGGAGATGTCATGGAACGATTGCGCCAGCGCTGGGAACAGCATTTGGTGCAAGCCCAAGAAAGGGCGGAGAAAATGAGCGAGCGCCGGGAGGAAATTCAGGAGCTAATCCTTGAACAAATGGATCGTCACCGGACGGTGATGGAAAAAGTCTTGGAACAAGTACCCGCTGAAGCCCAGGACGCAATCAATCGCGCGATCGAAAACTATGAAACCAATCGGCAAAAACTGCTGGAAAGATTCTCCTCCGACCGATTGGAAGAAGTTAAAAGCAAGCTGAAAAAGCGGTTTGAAAGCACGATTGAGCGCTTCCAACTGCGCCGAGAACGCTTCCGCGATCTCCTCGAAAACGGTACCGACGAAACCACCGAATGAGAGGGTGGTGCTGTCCTCGCTTTTGCTCGGTTGCGTCTCGCGGAGCGAGAATAGAGCTTTAGCTCGTCATTTCGCTTGCGCGAAAAGGTAAAATAACTTTTGTGGTTAACTTTCCTCGCTTGGCAAAATCTTTCCGTCACGCTTGGCGCGGACTGGTTCACACTCTCTTTTTCCATCAGAATTTGAGGATTCATTTAGCGGTTGCGGCGATCGCAACGGGGTTGGGTCTCTATTTCCAAATCTCTTCCCGGGAATGGTTTGGGATTCTGGTCGCGATCTTTTTGGTGCTGGTGGCCGAGATGATTAACACTTCCCTGGAGGAAATCATCAATCTTGTCAAAGAAGACCATCACGAACGGGCTCGCATCGCCAAAGATGTTTCGGCCGGAATGGTATTATTGGCCACAATTTTTGCCATCTTAGTAGGACTAGCGATCTTTCTTCCCCGGGTGTTCTAATAAATTACCATCTGAAGGACGGGCGAAGAAACGCCCTAGCTTTCGGTGGTTTCTACCACCGAAAGTGAGCAAACGCTCTATTGGCATCGGCGATGCGATGAATCTCTTCCTTCTTCTTCACCGCCGCCCCTTCATTGTTGTAAGCCGAGATCAACTCTTGGGCCAATCGTTTCTCAAATGGACTACCCTTTTTGCTGCGGGAGGCATTGACAATCCAGCGAATCGCGAGAGCTTGAGCCCGTTCGGTCCGAACCTGGGTAGGAACTTGATAGGTCGCTCCTCCCACCCGCCGAGAGCGAACTTCCAGTTGAGGGGTAACGTTAGTCATCGCTTGGGTTAAAACCAACAGCGGCTCGGTTCCCAAAGTTTGGGCCGCCTCCGCCATCGCTTCATAAACAGCCGCCCGGGCAGTTTCCTTCCTGCCGCTCAACATTATTTGGTTAATAAACTTGGCCACCACCGTGGAACCAAAACGATAATCCAACTCTAATTGACGCCTGCGAATCGCTCCACCCCTAGGCATTTTCCTCCCCTCCCCCACCCGCTGCTACAGGCTCGGGCGCCGCGGTCGCCGGCTGCGGCCGGCTCGCCTCTCCGATCTTTTTCGCACCGTAGATGGAACGGCTGGTCCGCCGCGCTTCTACTCCGGACGTGTCGAAAACTCCCCGCACGATCGTGTATTTTATTCCCGGCAAATCCTTCACTTTCCCGCCGCGGACCAAAACAATCGAGTGCTCCGCCAGATTGTGGCCTTCTCCGGGAATATAGGAAGTTACTTCTCGCCCGTTAGACAATCGGACCCGAGCTACCTTGCGAAGGGCCGAGTTGGGTTTCTTCGGCGTCATGGTTCGCACCTGCAAAACCACCGCTCTTTTAAAGGGAGAAGGAGCCGGTTTTCTCCTTCGGCGGAGAGAAGAATAAATCTCAGCCAGCGCCGGAACTTTGGTCTTGTGGGCGATCTTTTTTCTTCCTTTTTTGATCAGCTGTTGAACTGTTGGCATCTTACTTCGCTGGCGAAACTAGCGAGCTCTTGCTCGCGTCCTTCTTTTCCTCCTTCTTTGGCTTCTTAGACTGGGAACGCTCCCCGGTCGGGATTAATCGTCCCACAATTACATTCTCTTTTAACCCAACCAAGTTATCGACGCGGCCGGAAGCGGCGGCCTCCGTCAAGATTCGGGTTGTTTCCATGAAAGAGGCGGCCGAAAGCCAAGAGTCGGTCTTGAGCGAGGAGCGGGTAATCCCCAAAAGCACCGGCTCGCCGGTGGAGCGCTTGGATCCCTTGGGAAGCTTATCGTTCTCTCGCTCCAACTGGACCTTGGTCACAATCTCCTCAGGAATAAATTCGGTATCTCCCGGATCGGTAACCCGAACCTTGTTAAACATCTGCCGTACAATCACCTCCAAGTGGATATCGTCCAGCGAAATTCCCTGGCCGGAATAGACCTTAAGAATTTCATTCACCAAGTATTTTTGGGTAGGGAGAATCCCCCGAACACCTAAGGTCTTCTTCGGGTCGAGGTAACCTTCGGTAAGCTGATATCCGGCTTCAACTTTCTCGCCATCCTTTACGAGAATCCCCCGACCGATAGGAACATCAAACTGCATTGCCCCTTCTTTGCCGGTAAGGAAGAGCTGCCGCGCCTCTCCTTCTTCCGAGACCGAAATTTTGCCGGCGTAAGGCGCCACATGCGCTTCGAATTTTGGCGTCCGCGCCTCGAAAACTTCCTCGATTCTCGGCAAACCTTGCGTGATATCCTTGCTGGTCGCAATTCCACCCGCGTGTTTTGTCTTGAGAGTTAACTGAGTCCCCGGCTCTCCGATCGACTGCGCCGCGATCAATCCCACCGGAGTTCCTACTTCCACCGGCCGATTCCGGCCAAGATCCAATCCGTAGCAAGTTGCACAAACTCCGTGGAGGCTCTCACAAGTCAGTGGAGAACGGAGATTAACTTCAGTGATTCCCGCCTTCTCGATCGTCTCCGCCACTTGGGCGTTAATCAGCGCGTTTCTCTTTACCAGAACCTTGCCGTGAATCTTGACATCTTCGGCCGCAATCCGACCGCTTAAGCGGCGGGCAAAAGTAACCAAGAAGGTCTCCTCTTCTTTCTTAAGAGGAACAAAGTTCTTAGTTTTGCAATCGTTCTCCCTAATTAGAACATCCTGGGCCACATCCACCAAACGGCGGGTAAGGTAACCGGCGTCGGCCGTCCGCAAAGCCGTGTCCACCAATCCCTTGCGAGCCCCGCGCGCGCCGACGAAGTATTCAAAACTAGTCAGACCTTCGCGGTAATTAGAGCGGATCGGCAATTCAACCACTTTTCCGGTAGGGTCCACCACATGTCCTCTCATTCCCGAAATCTGTTTAACCTGATCTCGAGTGGCCCGCGCTGCTCCGGAGTTTATAATAATTTTTATCGGATTATCCTCCGAGAGAGCATTCCAAGCCAGATCGTCCATAATACTAGTTGCTTCACTCCAAACCACCCGCGAAAGCTCACGACGCTCAGAGTCCGTGATTAATCCCCGCCGGTAGTTTTGGTC
>Ga0209342_10007812_pt1 | contig 10743 bp, 9 predicted proteins | sample RifCSP16_2_FD_184023 | JGI IMG/M metagenome (GOLD analysis project Ga0209342, IMG submission 184023) | Soil microbial communities from Rifle, Colorado - Rifle CSP2_sed 16_2 (SPAdes) (version 2) | ecosystem: Environmental > Terrestrial > Deep subsurface > Rock core/Sediment | place: Rifle... | reverse complement strand
TGCCGGGATTGGTCGAGTAACTGAGGCCGGTTTCGAGGTCGATGGTTCTGGCGCGAATGAGTTTTTCGATTTCGGCGTCAAAGTACTGCATGCCGTCCTGAGAACCGTCGCGCATGGCGTCAAGCAGCGTCTTGCCTTCGCCTTCCCCCTTTTCGACGTACTCCCGGGTGCGCAACGTAGCCTTGAGGATTTCGAGGACGGCGACGCGGCCCTTGCCGCTGGCGCGCGGCAGCAGCCTCTGGGAAATAATGAAGCGGAACGCCTTGGCAAAGCGGTTGCGGATGGCGTGCTGCTCGGACATGGCAAACGTGCCGATGATGCGTTCGACCGTCTTCGAGGCGTCGATGGTGTGCAGCGTGGACATCACCAGGTGGCCTGTTTCAGCGGCTTCCAGGGCGATTTCGATGGTTTCGCGGTCGCGTATTTCGCCCACCAGGATGACTTTGGGCGCCTGGCGCAGCGCGGCCCGCAGGGCCAGCGCAAAAGTGGGGACGTCGCTGTGCAGTTCCCGCTGGTGAATCGTGGATTTCTTGTGGTTGTGCAGGAACTCGATGGGGTCCTCGATGGTGAGAATGTGCATGGAACGCTCTTCGTTCATGCGGTCGATGATGGCCGCCAGCGTGGAGGACTTGCCGGAGCCGGTGGGGCCGGTGACCAGCACGATGCCGTTGCGCAGGTCCACGCACTCGGCCAGTTGCGGCGGAAGATTCAACTCGGCAAAGTTCGGAATCTTGACGGGGATGACGCGCATGACGATGGCGTCGGTGGCGCGCTGGCGGAAAATATTCACGCGGAAGCGGGCAACCGAGGGCACGGAGTAGGAAAGATCGGCCGAGCCGTCTTTTTCCAGTTTGTTCCTGGCAATTTCATTGGAACCCAGCAGGTCGCGCGCAATCTGCGTGGTATGAGCGGGCGTGAGTTTTTCCAGGCCCTTGAATTTCAGCTCGACGAGCTGGCCGCTGCTTTCCACCTGCGGGGCCCTGCCGGGCGAGAAGATGAGATCGCTGACGTTCTGCCGTCCCTGAAGCATGGCCGCGATCAACTGCGGCGTGGGAACAGCGGGCGGCGCCGGCTGCTGGTTCAGCTCAGTGTCTGTCATGGTGAGTCCTCGCACCGGTGGGCGCATGTGGCGATGCGGTCGCGGCCGGTAGTGGAGAGTGTAGTGCCTCAAGGCGCGAGCCAGGCCCCTGGGCACGTTGCCGCGTGCGCACAGGGTAACCCCTTAACAGGCTGCTGAAAAACTCGACACGCTGTCATCCCGAACGAAGTGAGGGATCTGCTTTCCGCACAATGCTGGGAAGACAGCAGATTCCTCGTCGCTTCGCTCCTCGGAATGACACGCGGAGAGACTTTTCCAGCAGCCTGTTAAGGGCGTTGCGGGCGGGTGCGGATCAGTGTCGTTTTGACAAGGACCGCACAGCCGAGGGCGGCTGTGCCACACAAGATGGCCCACTACCGTCCGTTCACGCAGGTACGCGGGCTTGCGGCAGGATGTACAATCAAAGGTGATGCGTGGCGGGTTCACAGGCGGCGGGCACGGAGGCTTGCGAGGGGGGCACCAGTCGGGGGAGTCTGCCCGTTCGGCCGCGGACGCGGGGGCGGGCAAGTCCGCGCACAAGGGCGGGTTCTTCAGCCTACTGGTGGAGATCTGGCCTTTCATTCGCCCGCATCGCTGGCTGCTGCTGGCTGGATTCGCGCTGATGGCGATCAACCGGCTCGCCGGGCTGGTGCTGCCGGCGTCGATGAAGTTCCTGGTGGACGACGTGCTGGGCAGGCGGCAGACACAGTTGCTGGCGCCGCTGGCGCTGGCCGTACTCGGGGCGACGGTGGTGCAGGGAATCACGTCCTTTACACTGACGCAATGGCTCTCGAAGGCGGCACACCGCATGATTGCAGCGCTGCGCAAGCAGGTGCAGGCGCACGTCGGGCGGCTGCCCGTGGCGTATCACGATACGGCCAAGACCGGCGCCCTGGTGACGCGGGTGATGAACGACGTGGAGGGACTGCGCAACCTGATCGGCACGGGCCTGGTGGAATTCGCGGGCAGCATCATGACCGCGATTTTCGCGCTGGTCGTTCTGCTGCGCATCAGCCCGTTCATGACGGGGCTGGCGTTTGCCGTGCTCGTGTGTTGCGCATTCGCGCTGAGCCGGGCGATTCGCGTAATCCGGCCGATCTTCCGCGCGCGCTCGAGGCTGAACGCGGAAGTGACGGGACGGTTGACGGAATCGTTCGCCGGCGTGCGCGTGGTGAAGGGCTATCACGCCGAGGAACGCGAGGAAGCCTCGTTCGCGGCCGGCGCGCAGCGATTGCTGGACAACGTGCTGAAGACGCTGACGGCGACATCCGTGATGAGCCTATCGGCAACGATGCTGCTCGGCATCGTGAGCGCACTGATCATGTACCTGGGCGCGACGCGCATCCTGAACGGATCCATGACCATGGGCATGCTGGTGACGTACGTGGCGTTCCTGGCCATGCTGGTTTCGCCGATCTTTCAGATCGTCAACGTAGGAACCCAGCTTACCGAGGCCATGGCCGGCCTCGAGCGCACGACCGAGATTCTAGCGGAAAAGCCCGAGGATGCGGACCCGCGACGAAGCGTCTCCATCGGGACGATCAACGGCGAGGTCGTTTTCGACAATGTGAGTTTCGCCTATCAGCCGGGCCAGGAAGTGCTGCAGGGCATCAGATTCGCGGCGCAGCCGGGCAGCGTCACGGCGCTGATCGGATCTTCCGGCGCGGGGAAGTCCACGATTACCGGGCTCATTGCAGCGTTCTACACGCCGACGGGCGGCACCGTGCGGGTGGACGGCGTCGATCTATCGACCATACGCCTGGACAGCTATCGCTCCCAGTTGGGGGTCGTGCTGCAAGACACGTTTCTGTTTGACGGAACCATCCGCGAGAATGTGGCCTTTTCGCGGCCGGATGCCAGTGAAGAACAGATTCTGGCCGCCTGCCGCGTCGCGCGCGTGGATGAATTCGCCGAGTCGTTTCCGGAGAAATACGAAACCATCGTCGGCGAGCGCGGCGTGAAGCTTTCCGGCGGCCAGAAGCAACGCATCTCGATCGCGCGGGCGATTCTGGCTGACCCGCGAATTCTGATTCTGGATGAAGCCACCTCCAGCCTCGATTCGGAATCGGAAGCGCTGATACAGGCGGGCCTGGCGCACCTGATGCGCGGGCGGACAACGTTTGTGATTGCGCACCGGCTTTCGACGATACGGCGGTCTGACCAGATACTTGTCCTGGAGGCGGGCCGGATCATCGAGCGCGGCACGCACGAGACGCTGTACGCGCAGGCAGGCCGGTACTTCGAGCTGTACACCAAGCAGCATGGCCTGGAGACCAATCTTTTTCTTGCGCCGGGCGAGGGAGATTCCGTGGAACCTGCCGAAGGCCAGGCCGCCGAGGGCGAGGGCGGTACCGCCCCGCGCGAGGCCGGACTGGCCAGCGCTGCCCGGTTGCTGCGCGGGCGCGAACCGTGATACAGACCCAAGCGCCACGGTGAGTTCAACGAACGAACCAATGACGCTGCGCAGTCGAGCGGCCCTCGGCCTAACGTTCCTCGTGAGCCTCCTGGGCGTGGGCACGGCGGGATTCCGCTGGATCGAAGGCTGGAGCTGGTTTGACGGGTTCTACATGACCCTCACCACCATGGCCACGGTGGGATTCGGCGAGATCCACCCGCTTTCGACGGCCGGGCGCGCCTTCACCAGCTTCCTGATCCTGGCTTCCGTAGTGGCCGGGGGCTTCACGATTGCCGCTTCGAGCCAGGCATTGCTACAATTCGAGTTCGGGAAGGCGCTGGGTCGCCGCCGCATGGAGCGCGAGCTCGCTCATTTATCCGGACATTATGTGATCTGCGGCGCGGGGCGCGTGGGCCGCACGGCGGCGCGCGAACTGCGCGAGCGCGGGCAGGTGTGCGTCCTGATCGAGAAAGACGAGGCTCGCGCCCAATGGGCTCTGGACCAGAAGATTCCCGTGGTTGTGGGCAACGCCTCTTCGGAGGACGTCCTGCGCAGGGCGCGCATCGATACGGCGCGCGGATTTGTGACCGCGGTGTCTTCGGACGCGGAAAATCTATACATCGTGCTGACGGCGCGCGGCGTGCGCTCCGATCTGAAAATCGTCGCCCGGGCCAGCGAGGAAGAAGCCATCCCCAAGCTGCTGCGCGCCGGGGCTTCCGAAGTGCTCTCGCCATATCATTTTGTGGGGCGGCGGATCGCCCACATCCTGCTCCAGCCGAACGTGCTGGATTTCATCGATACGGCGTTCGGCACCGAGCGGCTGGACGTGGAAATCGCCGAGGTGGCCATCGACTCCTCGTCCACGCTGGTGAACCAGACGATCGGATGCCCCGCGATTCGCCAACAGGCGGGCGCCATCATGCTGGCGCTCAAACCGGCGAAAGAAGCGATGAGGTTCAATCCGCCGCCGGACACGACGATCGGCGCCGGCGACTGCCTGATTGTCATTACCGATGATGCAGGATTGAAGAAGCTGGAAGTGCTGGCAAATCCATCGAAGGGTTCCCGCTAGAAGGTTCCGTACAGAACTGCGGTCCGGCTACCGGCGCGCTTGCTGCACTCCATTTTCCTTGGTGGAGTGAGCTCCCGGCGTCGTGGACGGCCGGGCCGGCTCGGCTTCCGAGGCCTTGTGGCAGGAAGTGGCCCAGGAGCGGTTTTCGTACTTGGCTAGATCGCACATGCGCTCGCACATCGGAGCGCCCGCCTTGGAGTCGCAATCGCAGTAGCACATCCGCTCCGCGTTCGAGGCCGTTCCCAGGATCCGCACATCCGACCAGACCGGAGCGCAGAAAGCCAGCGCCCCCGCTACCATCAGAACCATTCTCAGCCGCGTCCCGAAGTTCGTGTGCATGGCTCATTCTCGCCAGGGCACGCGCTGCGCGGAATGGGCCAGAGGTGTGGAGTCAGGTGGCCCGGTCGTAATGAGAGTACCAGGACTCCTTTGCCTGTTTGAGCTAACTTATTGTTGTTGAATTACTTGCCAGTTCGGCGCAGACGCCGGGCGGGCTTGGATTGCCGGCGAGCCATGCCGATTTCCGCCTCAATGGCACGGGCACACTCGGCCGGGAGGCCCACAAATTCGACTCCCAGCCCAGCCCCTGGCAGGCAGTAACGTACCTCGCAACGGGTAGCGATTTTGGCCCCGGTCCGCGCCAGGCGGAAACTTAGCTTCAAGATTGAACCCTCGGGAAAGGCGATGCCTGTGTTGATGAACATTCCCTTCAAGCTCAGATTGGGGGGATGGATGCGCAAGGTTTTGTCGCTGCCCTCGTAGGTCAGCGAAAGTTCGCTGAGCTGCTGATGGCGCGGGACCCGCCGGAGGGTTTTCAGGATTGCATGTGCCTTTCGGTCTTTCATTGCGCCAGAATATCTTCCTCGTGCCTTTCAGCGGAAATGGCGGGACCGGCCCGCCGACCGCGCGGGGTCCCGCACCGCGGGCAGAAGCGGAACGATGGCGTTTGCAGCAACCCGCACTGATGGCATTTCGTGGCGGCCAGCGGAGCGCGATCGAAAGAAACCACGCGCGTCACCTCGTTCAGGGTGGTAATTCCCGCACGCACTTTGTCGAGGGCATCCGACTGCAGCGTGGTCATGCCCTGCGCGCGCGCGGCGTCCTGAATGGCGTCCATGTGCCCCTTGCGAATGGCCGCCCGCACCGACTCTCCGACGGACAGAAACTCGTAGATGCCCACGCGCCCCTTGAAACCGGCGCCTTCGCACAGGGAGCATCCGACCGCGCGATATTCACTATCGGGCATCTCGCCGGGAGCGACTGCCGCCATCCGCGCCAGAAATTCCGGTTCGGCGGCGACCTTGGCCCGGCACTTGCAAAGGACCCGCACCAGCCGCTGGCCCAGGATTCCGGTCAGGGAAGCGGCCATCAGATACGAAGGAATCTCCAGGTCCAGCAGGCGGATGATGGCGGAAACGCTATCGTTGGTGTGCAGCGTCGAGAGGACCAGGTGACCGGTCTGCGCCGCCTTCATGGCGATTTCGGCTGTTTCGCGATCCCGAATTTCGCCGATCATGATGACGTTGGGATCCTGCCGCAGGATGGATCGCAGGCAGCTGGCAAACGTCAATCCCGCGCGCACATTCACGTGCACCTGATTGATTCCCGGCAGCACGTATTCGATGGGGTCCTCCACCGTGACGATGTTGACGGAGGGATTGCGCATCTTATGTAGCGCGGCGTACAGCGTCGTGCTCTTGCCCGAACCGGTCGGTCCCGTGACCAGCAACATTCCTTGAGGCTGCTCCAGGACCGCGTTTAATTCCGCCGCAATCGCGCCCGGGAAGCCCAGATGGGCGAACCCCATCACCGGGGCTTCCGATTCCAGCAGCCGCATCACCACTTTTTCCCCGTACTGCGTGGGCAAGGTCGAAATCCGCATGTCCATCTTGTGTTCACCGGCCACCACCAGGAACCGCCCATCCTGCGGCGACCGCCGCTCGGCGATATCCATGTCGGCCAGGATCTTGATGCGCGAGATCAGCGAATTCTGCATGGTGCGCGGGACGCGTCGCAAATCCCGCAGCACACCATCCACGCGCAGGCGCACGGCGACGTCAGTTGCCTGGGGTTCGATGTGGATGTCACTGGCCTGGCGGAGCAGGGCGGCCTGGATGATTTCGGAAACCATGTGCACGGCGGGCGTGCGCTTCTGGTGCACCTCGGCTTGCACTTCCTGGAACGCTTCGCGGTTGGCCTGTTTCGAAGCGGTCGAAACGAATTCGATGCCGTCCACGTCGGCTGCGGTCATCTGCGCGGCCTTCTCTTCAGGAATGTTTGCCTTCGCATCTGCCGGCCCGGCCATCGCGGAATCTTTGTAGCATCTTACGATGCCGTCCAGAATCTCCTGGGTGAAGCCGAAGCGCGGGACAATTTCAGTCCCGCTGGTGAAGCGCAATTCATCCACCAGGGTCAGGTTCTGCGGCTCGGCCATGACCATGGCGAGACCGGACGCGCTTTTTTCGATGGGCAACGCGCAACACCGCTCGGCAATGGCTCGAGGAATGCGTTCCAGCGCCTCCTCGGTGGGTTTCACGGCGCTGCAATCCACGTAGGGGATGCGCGTCACCTCGTGGAGCGCGTGCAGCAGGTCGGATTTCTCGACCAGTCCGCGTTCCAACAGCAATTCGCCCAGCCGGATCACTTTGCCGTGCTGTTCGGAGATGGCTTCGGACAGGGCGTCGCCGGAGATCTTCCCGCGCTCCCGCAACAGCTCCCCGAGTTTCTTTCGTTTCATGATTGTTGTCCCGCACCACGAATTGGCACTTCAATCGCCAAACTCATCGAAGGAGCTTGCTGTTCGTCAAGAATTTTCTTTCCACTGAGAGACAAAAGTCTGCGTGCTCAAGAGAACCATTCCTGGCGCGGGACGGGCCGCCCAAATTGAAATTGGCCGCGGCGTTTTCTCGGCTGATCAGTCTTCGCCTCCCGGTCCGGAATTCTTCCCGCTCAGTTCCACGCCCTCCGATTCGGTTAGCACGCGCTTCTGCACCAGCAGGGCGATCAGCCTGTTGAAGGACTCCTCCCAACCCGGTTGCGCGACCCGGGATTCTCTCCTGACCGGAGCGGGCTTAGGCTCGGGCTTGCGAGGCGGTTCGCCCAGCCCCGTCACCCAGTCCAGAAGCGTGCCGCCGTCCTCGGCGGTGGTTCCGGTAAAGGAGAGGCCCATGCCGATGCTGCGGCCTGTGACGGCGTAGGAGACCAGAGCGCGCAACTGGAGCGTGCGTCCCTGCCAATGGAGAAACACGTCGACAGAGGTGCCCTCCGCGAACGTGTTCATCGAATCGACGTAGCAGCCGCCAACGCCGAAATCGGTGACGCGGCCCGCGATGCGCACGCGCGTCTGAACGTCGATAACCTCGGCGCCGACCGATACCGGAACGCGCGCATGCTGGCGTTTGTCGACGGCTTCGGCGACTGCGGACGTTGCTGAATCAAATGAGAATTCTGGCCCTGCAGGGTTGTCCCGCTTCACAAGCAAGCTCCGTGGGGAATCTGTTTCCGCGCAAGATCACAGTTCCGCGCAGAATCGTGAAGGGGTGCGTTCATATTGCAGGGCCGCCTGGTTATTTGGCAAGGCGAAACTCGAGGGTGTGTGTGTCAGGAGAACCTCCCGGCGGGTTCCGTCCTGCCCCCGCAGCCCAGCCGTTCTCGTGCTTCCCGCCGAACTCGCCCAAGTAACAATTTGGCACAAAGTCGCGCCGGTAACATCGAGGAAAATGTCCCTCACCGACGCTGTGCGGCCGGAAACAAACATCTGGCGGAATTCGTCCGAGGTTGCGCAGAGCGCTGAGAATAGCAGCGCGCCGGCTGCCCAGCGAAACCGCCATCCTCGCCCCCGACGATTCCGGACGTTTGAATCTCGCTTGGCGACGATTCGCGGGGAGTTGAACGGCTAACGATTCCGAAGTGGCCTTTCATGTGGTCTCCCTAGGATGGAATTGTCGCTGCGACGCACCAATTTGGCGTGCAGGGACTGTCTTCTTCATCTTCATCGGTGTTTCAGAGGGGGAAGGTTACGCGTCGATTACAGAATGAGCCTTTTCCTGACCCACTGAGGCCACCCATTCAAGCACGCTGGCAGTCTCGGTCGGATCGGCCTCTGTAAACACCAAACCCATTCCGAGGCCATCCTCTGCGTGAGTGATGAGTGCGCGGCAACGGAAACTTCTTCCTTCAGAACTGAAACGGACCCCGACCCTCATGCCTGCATGAAACGGGCGCTTGGTCTCGACGAAGCACCCCCCGAATCCCAGATCTGATACCGTGCCCACTGCGGTCGTTCCTGTCTCGAGTGCTACAGTCTCGACCTGGATTGACACTGTATTCCGAAAGTGACTGCGCTTTTCAATCTGCCGAAGGGTTGCCTGGTGATTTGAAGAAGCCGATAGAGGCTGACGGCCTATAATTGTTTGGTTCACAAGCGGACTCCAAAGGGAATCCGTTCTGGCGGAGACGGTGCAAGTCCGCACAGAATCGTGAAGGGGTGGCGTCATACTGCGCCAGCCAGACGTAGGCATGCAATGTACCATTTCGAGATTGTGTCCAATGTGCAAGGGCCAGAGCCGCCGTGAGCGGCACTCTCATTTCGCGTTCCTTTTGGTGAAATCCAAGGGAGCCAATGTGGATAGTTGCGGTAGCGTCCCCGAGATGGAGAGCTAGCACGCTATGGCACGACCCTGCTTCAGTTTTCTGTAAAGAGTGGTCTTTCCAATTCCAAGAACCAGCGCCGCCGCGAGCCTGTTACCACCGGTCACTTGCAAGGCACGGACAATTGCATCGCCCTTGAGTTCCTTCATAAGGCGCAGCTCGTAGGCCCGTTTCGGTTGTCCGATCGACTCGCCAGGAAGTCCGAAATCCAGCGGCATGATCACTGTGCCAGAAGAGAGCGCGAGTCCCCGCATCACCGCGTTCTCCAACTCTCGAACATTGCCCGGCCAGTGGTACGCTTGAAGACATTTCATTGCTGCATCAGAGACGTCAATCTGAGATTCTGGTTCTCGATGCTTTTCAACAAAAGCTTGAACAAGGAAAGGAATGTCACTTGTTCGATGGCGAAGGGGCGGTACTGTGATTTGTACTATGTTCAACCGAAAGTAAAGATCCTCTCGAAAGCTGCCTGTAGCAAGCATCGATTCCAAGTCTCGATTGGTCGCGGCGACTATCCGCACGTCGACGCGGACCCGGTCCGTGGCGCCCACAGGCCGAATCTCACGTTCCTGCAATGCACGGAGCAACTTGGTTTGCATGGTTAAATACAGTTCGCCGATTTCGTCGAGCAGTAGCGTTCCGCCGTCGGCGGCCTCAAATAGGCCTATTCTGCGGCGCGCCGCGTCTGTGAACGCGCCCTTTGCGTGACCGAATAACTCCGACTCAATCAACCCCGGAGACAAGGCGGCGCAATCCACGGGGACGAAACGTCGCAACCGGCGAGAACTCAGTTCGTGAATGGCACGCGCCACCAGCTCCTTTCCAGTCCCACATTCACCGAGAATGATGACGGGAAATTTGTGCTGGCTGACCCCTTGAATGAGCCGCCATAAGTGCTGCATGGGTGGTGAGTTGCCCACAATGGTGTGGGGAGCGCCGCAATTCCGAATCGTCTCGTCCATTTTGTCGCCTCGAAAGAACTCCGCCGGTGGAACGACATGCCCGTGCAAGGCTGCAAGTTAAGGGCAAAAGCAGCGATGTTGGAAGTCAGGGAGAATCTGTAAGGAGTTTCCTGCTGTGGAAAAGATCAGGGTGTGACAATTCGGTTACGAATGGCGTAATGCACGAGCCCTACCAATGAGTCCAAGTTGAGTTTGTGCAACAGTCTGCTTCGGTAGGTCTCGACGGTCTTGATGCTGATGCCCAGATGTGCAGCAATACCCTTATTTGCCGTTCCTTCGGCAAGAAATCGAAGTATCTCCCTTTCTCTCGCGGAGAGCTCCTTGGCATGTTGGGGCGTCATTTTGACTTGCGGCTGGGTGGTCGTTCCTGGTTGGCCCTTGGCTGCAAAGACCGTCCGGGTCTCTGCCGCTAAGGCATTGAGGTGCATCTTAATATCCCGCCAATCGCTGATGTCTCTGTAATCGCTGATGTCTCTGATAGTGCACACAACAAAATACCTATCCCTGGCATGCAAGGGATTTAGGTTGATGCCTAGTGGGAACTTACTGCCGTCCTTGTGCCGACCCTGGAGGGGCATGCCGGTCC
>Ga0209342_10007811_pt1 | contig 10744 bp, 10 predicted proteins | sample RifCSP16_2_FD_184023 | JGI IMG/M metagenome (GOLD analysis project Ga0209342, IMG submission 184023) | Soil microbial communities from Rifle, Colorado - Rifle CSP2_sed 16_2 (SPAdes) (version 2) | ecosystem: Environmental > Terrestrial > Deep subsurface > Rock core/Sediment | place: Rifle... | reverse complement strand
TCTTTCTTGATCCGGCGGAATATCGCCCCTCGAAAACTCGGAGCTCGGGGCGCTTCCCCCGGACCCCCTCGCTCGCTCCACTCGCGGGGGCCCCTTCGCCCCGCTCCGTTCCGCTCGCGTGCGCGCAGTGTCGGTCGCGGCGCGGCGCGACGGCACAAAACATCAATTTATACCACGGAAATAGTCGCTAGTCGTCCGGAAGTGACTACACCAGGACGATCCAGGCGGCAGCGGCAGACACGGCGCGGCCGATGCGGTGTCCTTCCACGCCCGCGCGCACCAGGGCATCGATGGCCCGGCCGGCCTCGGCGGCGTCCACCGCCGCGAGCAGCCCGCCTGAGGTCTGCGGATCGTAGAGGAGCTCGACCAGCTCGGCGTCGATGGACGCGCTCGCGGAGACGTTGGCGGCAAAGTGCCCTCGATTGGTCCGGCCGCCTCTCGGGACGTTCCCCTGCACCAGCGCTCGCGCCCCCTCCAGAATCGGGACGCGGCTCGTGTCGATCTCGATGGCGCAGCCGCTGGCCGTGGCCATCTCGCATGCGTGTCCCACCAGGCCGAAGCCGGTGATGTCGGTGCACGCGTGCACGGCGCCCTGCGGAAGCGCCTGCAGGACGGCGGCCGCCTCGCGGTTCAATGCGGTCATCGAACGGACGGCGCGGTCCACTGCCGCGGCCGGCGCGCGGCCGTACTTCAGCGCCGTCGCGATGATCCCGGTGCCGAGGGACTTCGTCAGAATCAGCACATCGCCCGCGCGCGCTCCCGCGTTCGCAAGGACGCGCGCCGGATCGACCTCCCCCGTGACGGCGTAGCCGAACTTGATTTCGGTGTCCTGCACGGTGTGGCCGCCGAGCAGCGCCACACCCGCTTCGCGAAGCTTGTCGAGGCCGCCCGTGAAGACCTGCCGCAGCACCTCGCGATCGAGGTCCTTGGGGAAGGCCGCGATCGCGAGCGCGGTCAGCGGACGGCCTCCCATCGCATAGACGTCGCTCAGCGCGTTGGCGGCGGCAATCTGTCCATAGACGTAGGGATCGTCGACGATGGGCGTGAAGAAATCGACCGTCTGCACGAGCGCGCGGCTCTCATCCAGCTTGTACACACCGGCATCGTCCGATGTCCGATAGTCAATCAGGACCCGGTCGTTGTCGTGGACGGGCAAACCGCCCAGCACCTGGGCGAGCTCACCGGCGGCGAGCTTGCTCGCTCAACCGGCGCAGGACGAATAGTCGGTCAGTTTCTTGATGGTCATATCTAACCTCGCTCGCTCCACTCGCGGGGCCCCGTCGCCCCGCTCCGTTGCGCTCGCGTTCTAGCGCCGTTCGGTCAACTGGTCGTACAGCCGGTTGAGTTCATCTTCGTTCGCGAAATCGATCTCGATCCGGCCGCCCTTGCCTTTGCGCGCGATGCGCACGCGCGTACCCAGCGCGAAGCGCAGCTTTTCCTCCGCCGCGCGTGTGTGCACGTCTTTCTGCGGAGCGGCCTTTTCGGCTGGCGGCCGCGCGATCTTGCGCACGAGCGTTTCCGTTTCGCGCACGGAGAGACTTTTCGCGACCACGTCGCGGCCGGCGCGGAGCTGCGCGGACTGGTCGGCGAGGCCGAGGATGGCGCGCGCGTGGCCCATCGAGAGCGCCCCTGAGGCGACGTTCGCGCGCACTTCCTGCGGCAGCTTCAGCAGCCGCACGTAGTTGGCCACCGACGACCGGTCCTTGCCGACGGCGTCCGCGATCTGCTCCTGCGTGAGATGGTAGTCGTCGGCCAGCCGGCGATAGGCGTGCGCTTCTTCGATTGGATTCAGATCCTCGCGCTGGATGTTCTCGATGAGGGCCACGGCGAGCAGCCGGTCCTCCGGAACGTCGCGCACGGCGACCGGCACTTTGAGCAGCCCGGCGCGCTGGGCGGCGCGCCAGCGCCGCTCGCCGGCCACGATCTCGTACCCGCCGTCGATCCTGCGCGCGACGATCGGCTGGATGACGCCGTTGGCGCGAATGGACCGCGCGAGCTCTTCGATCTTTCCTTCGTCCATCGTCGTTCGCGGCTGGAACTTGTTGGGGCGAAGGAGGTCGATGTCGATCTCGAGCGCGCGATCGCCGGCCGCGGCCGGCGGCGCGTCGGGGATCAGCGCGGAGAGGCCACGTCCGAGCGCGGGTCGTTTTTCAACCATGATGCTGCTCCGTGGCGGCTCCGGCCGCCTTGTCGCGCGCGAGGACTTCGCGGGCGAGCGCGACGTAGGCCTCGGCGCCGCGCGACTTCACGTCGTAGAGGATGGCGGGCAGCCCATGGCTGGGGGCTTCGCCGAGCCGGATGTTGCGGGGAATGACGGTCGTGTAGACGCGCTCGCCGAAGAACGCCCTGATGTCGCGCGACACCTGCTGCCCCAGGTTCGTCCGCTCGTCGTACATCGTCATGAGCACCCCCGCGATGTCGAGCGTCGGGTTGTACGCGGCACGCACTCGGCGCAGCGTCGCGACCAGATCGGCGAGCCCTTCGAGCGCGAAGTATTCGCAGTTGAGCGGAATGAGCACGGCGTCGGCCGCGACGAGCGCGTTGAGCGTCAGGAGCCCCAGCGAGGGCGGCGTGTCGATGAAGATGTAGTCGTAGTCGGCGCGGACGCGGTCGACGAGATCGCGCAGCCGATGCTCGCGCTGCGGAAGCGGAACGAGATCGATTTCCGCGCCCGTGAGATTCCGATCCGCCGGGACGAGCGCGAGGCCGGGAATGCGCGTGGCAAGAACGAAGGCGGTCGGGTCGTCGATGTCGGCGGTGAGCGCCTGGTAGACGGTGCCCGCCGGCGCGGCCTGCCCCTTCAGTCCGATCCCGCTGGTCAGGTTCGACGAGGATCCATGTCGACGAGCAACACGCGCTGGTCTGCCAGGGCGAGCGACGCCGCGAGGTTGATGGCTGTGGTGGTCTTCCCCACGCCTCCCTTTTGATTGGCAACAGCCAGGACGTTTCCCATTTTAGGTCATTCGACCACAATCAAGATTGTTCCACGTGGAACACGGCATGTCCAAGCGACAGCTTACTGAGTACTGTCAGGCGGCTTTGCAGCCCATCAATCAAGGGGTACGTGCCCATCCACTCGAGCGGCGGGACCAAGGTCGCTGGAGCCTCCGGGCCGCTCGGCCCGCGAAACAACAGGACGTGCCCGCCCGACCGGACGAAAGCCTGCAGCGACATGAGGACTCGCGCCTCAACACGGACCGCCCGGACGGAAAGAAAATCGAATCGCTCGTGCAGCTCGGGACGGGCGAGGAGTTCCTCGTACCGTTCGGTCTCGACGCTCGTGTGGTCCAGCTCGAGTTGTCTGATGGCCTCACGAAGGAATGCGGACTTCCGCGCCTTCACCTCGACCATTGTCAGGTTCAGCCCCGGAATGACCAGCTTCATGGGAATGGCCGGAGAGCCGCCCCCAGAGCCGATGTCCAATTGGTGTATGTCGGCGGGACGGAGGTGTCGGGTCGCGGCGATCGGCTCCAAAAGCAGCCGATCGATCGCTTCGTCGGGGTTGTCCAGCGCGGTGAGATTGATCTTCTTGTTCCAGCGAGCCAGCAGTTCGTAGTACGCGATCAACCGCTCGATCACACCATCAGACGGGTAGAGTCCAGCCTTCGCTGCACGACGCGTGAGCCGGGTGCGGAAGTCTCGCGGCGCCACGGCTTCAGACTATCAGATAGTAGGCAGTAGACAGTGGGCAGCAGGCAGCAAATCAAACTGCCAGGCTGTTCGACTCTGACTCTGACCCAGTGGGACAGCGCAACTCGCTGCCGGCTGCCAGATGCATGCTGCCTGCTTCAGCGCCCGCGCTCCACATGGTGCGCGATAATAGCCACCGCAGCGGGCGTTACACCGGGAATGCGCAGCGCCTGACCGAGCGTGGCGGGACGAACCGCTGACAGCCTCTCGACCATCTCGCGTGAAAGTCCTGGAATCCCCTGAAAAACGAGCGCCCCCGGAATTGCGCGTTGCTCCTGGCGCCGCTGCCGCTCGACGGCGATCGTCTGCCGGCGCAGGTAGCCCTCGTACTTGAATTCTGTCTCGAGGCTCCAGAGATCCGCGCTGCCGGCCACATCCAGCGCAAGCTGCCCTTCGTCCAGCAGCGCGGCGAGACTGACCTCCGGCTGCTTCAGGGCGCGACAAGCCGGCATCCGTTCACCGGAGGCCGCAGCCACGACGGCGCCCCTGATGATCGCGGCGTTCTGCTCGAAGCGGTCGCGCCGCGTTCGAAACCGTTCCCAGCGGTCGTCACTGACGAGGCCCGCCTCCCGCCCGCGAGCCGTCAGACGCAGATCGGCGTTGTCGATTCGCAGGAGGAGCCGGTGCTCGGCGCGCGAGGTGAACATCCGGTAAGGCTCGAGGCATCCCTTGGTGGTGAGGTCGTCCACGAGGATTCCGATGTAGGCCTCGTCGCGGCCGAGGGTGAACGGCGAGTCGCGCGTCACCCGGCGCGCGGCATTGATGCCCGCAATCACCCCTTGGGCGGCGGCCTCCTCATACCCGGACGTGCCGTTGATTTGGCCGGCGAGGAACAGGCCAGGGACCCGATGCGCTTCGAGCGAGGGCCCGAGCTCAATCGGCTGAATGAAATCGTACTCGACCGCGTAGCCCGGGCGCAGCATCCGCGCGTCTTCGAGACCCGGAAGAGCATGAACGAGCTGCTCCTGCAGATCCGCAGGCAGGCTCATCGAGAAACCGTTGACGTAGATCTCGTCGACGTCGAGACCTTCTGGTTCCAGGAACAGTTGGTGTCGCTCCCGGTGCGGGAAACGCATGACTTTGTCTTCGAGCGACGGGCAGTACCGCGGACCGATACCGGAGATCTGGCCGTTGAACAGCGGGGATTCGGCGATGCTCTGCCGCACCAGTTCGTGAACGCGATCGTTCGTGTGGAGCAGGTGACACGCGACTTGCGGGCGGTCGATGACATCCGTCAGGAAGGAGAACGGCACGGGCGGGTCCTCGCCGCGCTCTTCCTTGAATCGCGAAAAGTCGATGGTGCGCCGATCGAGCCGCGGTGGGGTGCCGGTCTTGAGGCGTCCCCACTGGAAACCGAAACTCTTGAGCGACTCCGCCAGGTCCCGTGACGGCGGCTCCCCCGCGCGGCCCGATGGCCGCCGCTCCCGCCCGATGTGCACCAGCCCGTTGAGGAACGTCCCCGTCGTCACGACGACCGCGGCGCAGCACATCCGTTCGCCGCTTTCGAGCTCAATCCCGGTGACCCCGGATGCGTCCGTGAGAATGCGTCCGGCGCGGCCGAGAATCCACTGAATGTTCGGCTCTCGCCGGAGGGCGGCGGTCACCCACCGGCTGTAGACGCGCTTGTCGGCCTGCGCGCGGGGCGACCACACCGCCGGCCCGCGGCTGCGGTTCAGCAGCTTGAACTGGATGCCGGTCGCGTCGATCGCCGCCGCCATCACGCCGCCGAGCGCATCGATTTCGCGGACCAGGTGGCCCTTGGCGGTGCCGCCGATCGCGGGGTTGCACGGCATGTGCGCGATGGTCGCGTCCGACAGCGTGCAGATCGCGACCTGCCGCCCGAGCCGCGCCGCCGCCCACGCGGCTTCCACGCCCGCATGGCCCGCACCGATCACGATCACATCGAAGTCAACTCCCAACTGCCAACTCCCAACTCCCAAACTCCCCGCCCGTACTTCGGAGTCCGGCGTCGCTTGCTTTGCATCGCAAACTATTTCCCGATGCAGAAGCTCGCGAAGATCGCGCGCAGCACGTCGTCGGGCGTCCGCGCGCCGGTCACCTCCTCGAGCAGCCCGCGCGCCTCGGCGACGTCGGCCGCCACGAACTCCTCGGGCGTTCCGGCCCGCGCTGCGGCCGCCGCGCGGGCGAGCGCGTCCCGCGCGCGGGAAACGAGATCCGCCTGCCGGACGTTGGTGATGGCCGGCGTGTCGCGCGACGGCTCGGCACCGCAGAGGATCCCCGCGATCGCCCCGCGCAGCCGGTCGATGCCCGCTCCCGTCGCCGACGAGACCCGCAGCGGCTCCATGCCCCATGGAGCCGCGGGCGACGGCTCGAGATCCGCCTTGGTCCCGACGATGAGCCGCGTCGAGCCGCTCGTCGCCTTCAACACGTCGCGATCGTCGGACGTCAGATCCGTGGACAAGTCGAGCACGACAATCGTCGCGTCCGCGACCCCTCGCGCCGCGTGCGCGCGCGCCATCCCTTCGGCTTCCACGATGTCGCCCGCCGTCTCGCGCAGGCCCGCCGTGTCGACGAGCGTGACGGCAAGTCCCTCGATATCCACCAGCTCGGTCAGCAGGTCGCGGGTGGTCCCGGCGATGTCCGTCACGATCGCGCGTCCCGCGCCGGCAAGCCGGTTGAAGAGGCTGGACTTGCCCGCGTTCGGGCGTCCCACGATTGCGACGTGCGCGCCTTCGCGAACCAGCCGGCCGCGCGCGCGATCGCGCAGCAGATCGTCCAGGCGGCCGACGATCGCGTCGATCTCCCCCGCGGCGCGATCCGCGCCGACGAAGTGGTACCCCTCCTCCGCGAAATCCAGCGACGCTTCGAGGCGAGCGGACAGCTCGAACAGCATCCCGTCGGTCTCGCGGATACGCGTGGTGAGCGTGCCTTCGAGCTGATCGAACGCCGCGCGGGCCTGCAGCGGCGTCACGGCCTCGACCAGATCCCGAACCGCCTCGGCCTGGACGAGATCGATCCGGCCGCCCAAATACGCGCGCAGCGTGAACTCCCCCGGCTCCGCCAGCCGCGCCCCTGCGGCCATCGCTGCCTCGACGATCGACCGCAGCAGCACCGGACTGCCGTGCGCGCTGATTTCGAGCACGTCTTCGCCCGTGTACGAGTGCGGGGCGGGGAAGAACGTCACGACCGCGCGGTCGACGACGCCGGCGCCCGTGCGGACGGCCGTCAGCGTCGCGTGGCGGGCTTCGAGATCGCCGCCGCCGTCACAGACCGCCCGTGTGACCGCACGCGCCGCCGGACCCGAGACGCGGACGACGCCAATGCCGCCTCGCCCGTGCGGTGTCGCCACGGCGACGATGGTGTCATCCGGGGAGAACATGAAGTTAGTGAATTGGTGAATCAGTGAATCGGTGAATTAGTGAGTTGGTGAATTAGTGACTTGGCGAATTGGTGAAGTAGTAGTGAATTGGTGAATTCTGGTAAGGTCGTCAATTCACCAACTCACCAATTTCTCTATTTGCGTACGGAGATGATGACCGTCTTGAGGAATGCGTCGCCGATGCTCTCCGAGGACATGAGCGGGTCCTCCGCGACCGTGAGGTGGACGAGCCGCCGCGAGTACGGATTGAGCGGCCCCATTTCCTGCGGCATGCCGCTCGTCTTCGCCTTCTCGATGTAGTACCGGGCCATCTGCTTCAGCTCGGCGTCCTTGGCTTTCCGGTAATCCAGGCAATCGACCACGAACGAGCGATCGTCGTCCAGCTCGCGCCGGAATCCGGAGTTCACGATCTGCTGCAGGGCATCGAGCGCTTCCCCTTTGCGCCGGAGCAGCTCTTCGCCTCCCTCGCCCGACAGCTCGATCCGGATGTTCTCGGGCGTGTCGACGACCGTGACTTCGAGCGGCAGGCCCATGGCTGCCAGCGTGTTGCGCATGAACTCGCGGACGCGATCCTGCACTTCCATCTACTTGCGCTCCTTCGCCTGGTCGGTCTTGCCGCCCCCCGCGCTCTTGACCCGCCGCTCGGCCGGCGGCCGGACCGCGTGCGGCGGGCCGATCAGCTTGTTCGTCAGCCACTGCTGGCCGATCGCCCACGCGTTGCTCGCCGTCCAGTACAGCACCAGCCCGCTCGGCGCCCAGATGAAGAAGATCATCATGACGAGCGGCATGAACATCATCATCTTCTGCTGCATCGGGTCCGCCGTCGACGGCGTCATCTTCGTCTGGACGAACTGCGTGATGCCCATGAGCACCGGCGTGATGAACAGCGGATCGTGGACCGACAGGTCTTTGATCCAGAAGACGAACGGCGCGCCGCGCAGCTCGATCGCGACCGACAGCATCGAGTAGAACGCGAACAGCACCGGCAGCGTCAGCAGCATCGGCACGCACCCGCTCGCGGGATTCACGCCGCGCTCCCGGTACAGGTTCATCAGCTCGACGTTCATCTTCTGCTTCGCCGGATCGCTCATCTTCAGCTTCGAGTAGCGATCCTGGATCGCCTTCACCTCGGGCTGAATCTCCTGCATCCGCCGCATCGAGACGACGCTCTTGTGGCGCAGCGGGAACATGACGAGGTTGATGATCACGGTGAGCGCGATGATCGACCAGCCGTAGTTGCCGATGTAGTGGTTGACCCACTTGAGCGCCCGCAGCAGCGGCACCACGATCCACGCGAAGATGCCGAAGTCGATCGAGCGGACCAGGTCCCGATCGATCGACGCGAGCACGTCGAAGTCCTTCGGCCCCATGAAGAATCGCGCCTGCTTCGGCGCCGACGCGTAGCGGGCCGACCACTCGACGAAGTGCGCCACGGTCTTCCCGTCGCCGCCGGGAATCGGCACGTCGACCGGACGATACGCGACGACCAGCGGCTGGCCGATTGGAACAGCAGCGGTCAGGAAATAGTGATCGTCGACGCCCGCGAAACCAAACACCCCCTCCTGCCGCGGGTTCTCCTGGATCTTCGTCGTCTTCACCCGCGTCACCGAGCCGTCGCGGTAGAAGATCGGCTGCGGCGCGGGGCTGTAGGTGCGCGAGGACGCAACGATTCCACTGCCGAGCGCGGGGCCCCATTCGACCGTCGGCAGGAGCGCCGCGTCGCCGCGCCGGACGTCCGCGGAAAAGTGCACGAGATACGGATTATCGGGCGTGAAGACGAACTCTTTCCTGGCCGTCAGACCCGACGCGTCCTGGTATTCGAAGGTCAGCGTGGCGGGGGAACTCCCGGGGTGCAGTTCCGTCGCGCTCGGCTTGTAGAGCGCCTGTCGCAACGTCGCCGTGATCGCGGCATCGTCGACAGTCAGGCTGAACGGCCGGACGCTGCCGGGAGGAACCGTTGTCGGAACGAGCTCGAGGGGCTGTCGCGAGCTGTCCTCGTATTTCTTCAGCCTCCAGCTCTTGAGGACGCCGCCACGCGTGCTGAACTCTGCGCGGACTGAATCGTTCTCGACGATCACGGCGCGTTCTTCGGTGTCGCTCACGATGGCCGCGACAGCGGGCGTGGCGGGTTGCGGGGCCTCCGACGGCGGCGGCGCGGCCGGCGCGGTGGCGACGGCCGCCTGGCCCGGCGTCGCGGCCGGCGGCGGCGCGTTAGCCGCTGCCGGCGCGGCATTCGGCTTCGGCCGCGGCTTGGGCGGAGTGAACAAGGCCTCGTACCCGTACAGGACGATGAACGACAGGACGACCGCCAGTAGAACGCGCTTTTCCATGAAATTCAGGCTCGCCAGCGGTCTGGCACCGGGTCGTGGCCGTGGCCGCCGAGCGGGTGGCATCGCGCCAGGCGCCGGGCGGCCATTAGGGAGCCGCGGACGACCCCGAAGCGCGCCACCGCTCCCGCCGCATAGTCGGAACAGGACGGCAGGAAACGGCAGGAACCAGTAAATAGTTGTGAAAAAAGGACTTTATAGATGCGCAGCAGCCCCAGCGCGGCCCGTTGCGCGCCGGTCAACGCGGTGGAGTCAGCGGACGTCATGACGGGGAAGCCGCGCGGCCGAGCGCCTGAGCGCGCCGCGAAAGTCGGTCTCCAGGCTGGGATAGGCGGCGTCGAACAGCTCTCGCCGCGGGATGACCACGATGTCGAGCACGGCCCCGTCATCCAGCGAGGGGATCCGCCGAAAAACCTGTCGTATCAAACGCTTAGCCCGATTTCTTTTGACCGAATTGCCCAGCTTCTTCGACGCGACGATTCCGAGCCGGGATGTGCCTGATGAGCTGGGCGCCACAAGCACGGTCAGATAACGGCCGCTGGCGCGAAGCGCCAGATCGAAGACATGCTGAAACTCACTGCGCCGTCTCAGACGGCGCTCCTTCGGGAAACGCTGGGACTCCGTGGAGGCGCGAGCTGCCAAGGCGAGGGATCCCGGGGCGCATTTCAGGCTGTCGCCAGGCGCCTACTCGGACGAGACGCTGAGGCGCTTCCGCCCCTTGGCGCGGCGGCGCTTCAGCACGAGCCGGCCGTTCTTCGTGGCCATCCGCACGAGAAAACCGTGCGTGCGGCGCCGATGCCGGCGGTTAGGTTGGAACGTGACGCTCATGATGTCGAATCCCTTTGCTGTAAGCGACTGATGGCGGAGAAACTTAGATAGTAACCAAGGCCCCTCGGCAGTGTCAATCGCCTAGACCACTACCCGCGATCTCGAGCCGGTTGCCGCGTTCCGGAGCGTGTGTTACAGTCGCCTCCCCTGCGGCGGCGGTAGGGTCTCCCCCCGAGTTTTCCACAACTGTGGAAAAAAATGTGGAAAAGCCAAGGTTTTCGCTAGAGCTCCAGCCTCCGGTGCTGGAGTGAAGCCGCTTTCCATGGGGCGAAGGCCGAAAGTATTGGCAAATTCGCAGGTTTTGCGGCGAATTCTTAGGGAACCGAGGCACTCGCAAGGGTCGGTGGCAGGCGAAAGTCCGGAATTTTGGACAATTGGACGGGATCTGTGAACATGACCGGCAGCAGCATTTGGGATCAGGTCCTTTCCCGGGTCGAGACGAAAGTCAATCGCCACAGCTTCTACACGTGGTTCAAGCCGACGGCGCTCGTCAACGACAACGGCACGACGATTCGCGTCCGCGTCCCGAACAACCTATTTCGCGACTGGCTGACGAAGC
>Ga0209342_10007810_pt1 | contig 10745 bp, 7 predicted proteins | sample RifCSP16_2_FD_184023 | JGI IMG/M metagenome (GOLD analysis project Ga0209342, IMG submission 184023) | Soil microbial communities from Rifle, Colorado - Rifle CSP2_sed 16_2 (SPAdes) (version 2) | ecosystem: Environmental > Terrestrial > Deep subsurface > Rock core/Sediment | place: Rifle... | reverse complement strand
TGGATCGAACTCCACGACGCCGTATCGTGCCGGGTCCCGAACCCAGTAGCCGAAGATCACCGCTCCTCTCTCCAACTGGGAAGCCTTTCGAAGGATTCCCTGGAATCCGTGACCGTAGAAGATGTCGTCCCCCAGAATGAGGCACACGCGGTCGGACCCGATGAACTCCTTTCCGATGATGAACGCCTGGGCAAGGCCTTCCGGACGCGGTTGAGCAGCGCAGGAGATCCGGATCCCCCATTGGGTCCATTCCCCGAGGAGGTCACTGAAGCGCGGAAGATCGACCGCCGTGGAAATGAGCAGGGAATCCCGGATCCCCGCCAGATCGACCCGTCCGTCGTGCACATCGACCCGTCCCCCGTGATCGAAGAACTTCTTATTATTTACCTTACATCGACCGGATAATGCGCTTCCTCGGGATCACCTGTCGTGCCCCAGTCCATCTCCGCGGATTCCAGCGCCGGGGCTCGAACCGGTGCGCACCCCGGTGGAGGAGACGCACGGGCGGGCGGAGAAAGGGGGATCGGGGGAGAGAGCGGATCGGTGCGGCCGGGTGCGCAGGGTGTGACCTGCCCGCCGTCTGCGGACCGCTATGGTGTCACCGGCAACTCGTTGGAATAACCGCTCTCGGTTCCCGCCAAGGTATATGCCTTCGCGGAAAAATACCATGTCTCCATGGGGAGAGTGATCGTATAGGTCGACACGTTCCCCACATCGATGCAATCGGTATACGTTCCCTGCGCCGGGCCGTAGCACAGAATATATCCGGCAAAGTCCGTTATCGGGGATCCGTCGGTATAGGTCGACGGCGGATCGAAACCCAGCCTGATCGTCTGCGAGGTGGGGGGGGGTGGAGGACTTCCACCGTCGCCTGACGATCCGCCGCCGCATGCGTACAGCTCGAAGGCTGCCGTCAGCAGCAGGACCAGAGAAATCTTTTTCTGGAATCGGCTCGGGAATCGGGATCTGTTCATGAGTGGATTCTCTTTCCTCCCTGCGGGAGGTGTACCCGCGGGCGTTTGTTTTTCGTCTAATATCAACCGAAAAACCTTGTGGAATACCGATCTTCGGTGAGCCTCACTCGGTTGAACGCCAGCAGAAACCAGTCCACTTTCTCACGAATGGAAAGGGTGCCCGCCAAGGGCAAAATGGGAGAGATGTCGAGAAGGACGATCCGCTCGCAGGGGTGGCATTTGAATCGTCGGCTGGCGAGTTCTCGAGCTCCGGGGTGACTGCATCGCTTCCACCGTATTACGGATTCAAAGCGATCGCTTTCCTGTTTCGACCTTGATATACTCCGATAATCTGCTTTACATCCTGATACGACAACATTAAATGTAATTCCAAATACAAGAAGAAACATATCACAAGCGCCATATAGTTACTCACAACGAATATACATGATGAAGCAATCGCAGTAAGCGCAAACAAGCTCCCAGCATTATCTATGATTTCTCCGAACCGTATGCCGGCCACCTTTTTCAGTATGTAATTATTAATAAAAAAGATAACAGCCTTGGCTGCAAACAGGCCGGAAGCTGCTCCAACGATCCCGTAATAGATTACACCAATAGTGACAAAAGGAACGTTGACACACAACGTTTTGATAATAGAGAAAGCAAACTCGAGATTCGGCTTACCGAGTCCTCTCATCAAAACCGTATTGGAACTGGTTAAGAGATGTATCAATCCCGCAGCCGCCATGATTTGCATGGGCAGTACGGATTCGCTCCACTTTTCACCCAAGCCGAATTCCACCAACGGTTTGGCAAGTAAAATGATCCCGACCATCAGGGGATACGAGACGATGCAATTGTATTTTATGACTTTGAAATAGTATCGCCTGGTGGTTTCCAGATCATCCTGAAGTTTGCCGTAAACGGGATAAAACACGGAATTTATTACATCCATGATCTGGCCCCGAACGATGTACGTCACATTATACCCAAGCGTATAAATACCCAGAGCATGAGCGCCTAACAGTTTCCCAATCAGTAAATAATCAAAGTTGTTTGTCAAATAATTGAAAATATTCGTGCCTGTCGTATAGACCCCAAAACCGAAGATATTTTTAAACGAAGATTTGCTGAAACGCAGCGCAGGTTTCCACGGATTGACATAACCGTAAATGAAAACCAACAATAAATCCGTTGCGACGCTCTGAAAAACGAGACTCCAGACTCCGAATCCTGTAAGCGCCATAATAATGGCAATTGAAGAAGCTGATACTCTTGCAATATTCCTCGGCAATACGATCTTCTTGAATTCCATCTCTCTCGTAATCTTGACGATGTGAACCACCTGCAAATTTCTCAGAATGAGGCTGATGGAAAGCACCGGGATGATGACGATTAAAATACGTTCGTTGTAAAAGTTTGCAGCAATCGGACCGACGATGGTGGAAAGGACGACAGCCAGGAACAATCCCCATCCTAAACCTGCCCAATAAGCGGTATCATAATCGACCAGACGTAAATCTTTCTCTTTCCTTTGAATCAATGCCGCGGACATTCCCAAATCGCAAAAAACCTGCACCATGCCGATGAATACGGTTGCAAAACCGATGATCCCGAACACTTCCGGCAATAATAATCGAGCCAAAAGGAGTTTTACAAACAATTGCAGGCCGTTGTCGATGACCAGGCCGGTCGCATTCCACGCCACCCCTCCGACGATTTTATCCTTCAAGTTCGATGAATTGTTCGTTGTCATCGGCGACTATGGCAGAGCCCTGTGAATCGCCTTCATCGCATTGATCCCGTTTTCCTTGAATGCCAAAAATTTCCTTATTATTCTCGGCCGATAATAGTGATAAAAACTTTTGAAGTACATACTGAAGTCATCCAGTTTGTACAGTTCTTCATAAGATATCCCGGTACGGTCTTTCCAGATTAAATCAAACAGTTTTTCCCCTTCTGGAATTTTGTAATCGGGCGCATATAAAAAATCTATTTTCTGCGGAGTGCCACAGAGATCATAGCATTCCATAAAAGAGGGCTTGTTGCTGTATTCATATAAGAATTCAAAATCGATCATGTGAATATTGTTTTTTTTATCCAATAAAAAATTGCGTGGTTTAAAGTCTAATATGGAATACCCGCAATCATATATTTTACGGAGGAAAGACAAACACCTTTTCAATGTTCTTATGCCTATTCTTTTACTTAAAGGCTTGCTGCCTTCAATATAGGAAGTTATTATATAATTTGTTCCAATTTCTAATAATTGTGGAATATTGATAATGTCTTGAAAAGCCCTGTAGGCTTTTATTTCATTTTCCAAAGCCCATTCGCACTTCGGCTTGAATGTTTTTTTCACTGCTTTCTTTCCTTTATATAATATCAGCTCGACTTTCGCCCTCCTGGAGTATTGGGACATAACCTGAATTACAGGATACTCCGTATTGAATATTTCTCTTTGCTTTTTTATTTCCTTGCATATTTCATCTTTGTTCAATCCCGCCAGCGACAGATACTCCACTGCTTGTATTTCATTGTCACTGCTATGAATACCATTGAACCAATCCATTTGATCCGGAAGTTTATTATTTATCGAATCCCGTATTTTATCTTTGATCTGTATTCGCCTGTTGGTCAATCCGGGATGCTGTCGGTAGTCGCCTGGCTCAGGTTCAACCGGATAAACATCCAAAGCTACCAACAAGACAGCAGGCGACCCACCGCTGGATGGCCATGGTCCTTGACACCAATTCCCCCCTCGTACCCGTTTTGCAAATTCATCCTTGAAAGAGTCTTCGATCTCAACCGTCCACAGTATGGAGAATCCTTCCAATTGAATGAATTTCCTCAAATCTTCGAATAGTCCTGCTTCCAAAATTTTCTCTCTGGCCACGAAGCACACCAATCCCTTATATTTCTCAAACAGGTCGGATCGGCTATGAAGATCATCCAGATAGGCTTTCAGATATTGATTATGGATTGAGAGCTTGTACTGGGTGTCCAATGGAGGGACATATCCTTTTTCATCCAAAAAAGCATGCAGCCCTTCCATCGTTAAATCTTCGACAAAAAGATCTGTCTTGGCAAGAATCTTCTTTAAATGATCGAGATAATCATGGTCAGGTTTGTTTTTTCCTGTAAGTCCATATTTTTTACTGTTCAATCCGGAATTCTCTCCCTTGTGGAATACCGAATGATATGCGAGTAACATGAAATAATTTTCCCAAGTCGGCACTTTATACGTATCATGATGCAGAATGGTTTCACGTAATGTTTTTTCTGCCAGTGAAAACATATAATATGGTAATCCTTTATAATCAGAGCCATGCATTCCGCTCTTTGAGTAAATATCAAAAGGAACGATCCCGGGTCTTCGCTCAATGATAGAATAAACTTTTTCGAGATCATCGTCGTCTACCATAATATCCACATCTTCTTTCAATTCGATATTCGGTAAATTTTCGAACCAGCGCAAAATGCAATACTTTATATCCTTTTTGTTCAAGTTCCGAAAAAAATCCTCCATGCCAACGAATGGAGAAAGATAACGCCTTGCAGTTTTATCGGGGATCTTTATTCTTTTGATACCGAGATAAAAATCAATTTTATTACCTCTTCTTAAATAAAACAGGCCGTCATATTTTAGACGACCAGCAACTGTTCCTTTAACTAAAAAATACGTCAATAACATGAAATTGAATAATGTAATCCTTTCAAATAAGGAACGTGCTTCCGCGGTATGCTGCAGAGCCTTTAACTCACTCCATCCGGCACAATTCAAAACGATTACGTCGGCGGAATTGTTTTTGATTGCCCGTATAAAATCCTCTCTGGATAAATTTATTGATTGATCATCTTCCGAATTTCTATTTCTTGTAACGGGCAAAAACCATTCTCCCGACAAGAGGTCATTTTCAATAGACCTTTTTGTAGAGCTGAATTCGATCACCCTATTGTCTTTCTTTATGATTTCGTGTAGATCATTCATCCGATCGGCCCCATATGATCAAATCAACGGATATTTCATCCCTGCAACGTGACGACGATCGGAGGGATCCTCAAAAAAAGGGAGAATCCCCGGGTGTTGTGGCTAAAATTTTCGATGGAAGATAAAAAGAATAATCCTTGCCGTCTCGCAGCGATCCATCAATTCAACGAAGGTTTTTTAGGGAACGTAATACGGACGTCATGAACGAATACTTTGCTCCATCACTGCGTAAGCTCGACGAATTCGGCCTTTCTAAGCGATGAGCTGGTGGGAGGACTTGCCATTATGACAATATCGTTGGTGAAATTGTGTTTGACGCTGGAGACATCTGTAAAATTGTTTCCTTGTAGAAGGAGCTTCGACGAACCGAAGGAAATGTTGGATAATGAAGTTTCTTTATAAACCACATTTCCTCCGTTGTTATTATCCGAATATACGACCATCAGGAACCCCTGGAGTTCGTTCAGAATCACGATGGGCCTCGTGGCTCCCGAGTTTGTCTCCACCGGGTAAGGGGGATTCCACGTCCCTGAAGGGGTTCTGACCAGAAGAACGATCACCGGATATCCGCTCGAGTCATAACTGGTCTTGACCGCAGCATAAAGCGTTCCATCCGATGCGGTCGCGAAGTTGAGGTGATCATCCGCGGGCCCGTGGCCGATATTCGGAAAGTCACCGAGCGCGGTTTCCATACCCGACCATCTCGTCGGGTCCTCTCCATCGATGTGATATTTGAATTCGAATCTTCGCGTTGCCTGGTTGGACCACAGGACTCCTATTCTTCCGTTTTTCAGGCTGGTGACAGCACCGATATCATCCGACCCGTCGATGTTATTCGCAAGAAGAATCGCGGGATTCGTCCAATCCGAGTAAGGATATCGACTGTATTTCACTTGAATCGTGGAACCGGAGTCGAATTCCACCCACATGATCCCGGTGGAATCGAGATCCAGAGTAACGGACTCCGCCCCCGTCAGATTCAGATTGATCACCGAAGGTCGTGCCGACCAGAACTGGTACGTGGCGTAACCGGGTACGTATTCCAATGAAGCAAGCCTTGAAGTAGAGCCGTTGAACAGCAAGATGTGTACGATGCCGTTGTCCGCCAATTTGGTATCCGCCCGGACAGTTTTCATCGTAGACAGCAGCAAGATATTGTTCCATGTGACCCCATCGAGCCGCCATAACCACGTGCCGGCCGCATTGGAAAATACCGCCCACCAGATATTGTCATACTGCCAGATCTTCGATTGAGGTTTTTCCGCGGCAGATCCATTAATATTCAAAGGATTGAGCACTGTTTTCTGCCAGAGGTCGGTGAACCCTCCTCCGGGAGGCGGCGGGGGAGGCTCCGTCCCCTGCCCAGCCAATGCCCAAACCTGCTCCGATGTCAGCGGGATGCTGTACAAATGGACTTCATCGACAACTCCCAGAAACGGACGAGACCCGTCATCCTGCGCGCCGATCGACAACGCATTGTTGTTCGCGCCGAGGAACAGGGTCGCGGGCTTCACGGTCTCCAGGACGCCGTTGATGTACAGTTTGATATCCAGCCCGTCGTATGTTGCGGCCACGTGCATCCACGTGGCCCCGCCCGTCGGATAATTGCTCGCCGACATCACCTTGAATGCATCTCCCGAGCTTCTCTGGTTGAATCGTACGAATACCTTCCCGGTAGAGGACAAGCTCAGCTCGTACCCATCCGTGCTGCCCTGGCGGGACTTTTTGACTATGTACTGGGTGTCTGCGGTTTTCGGTTTGATCCATGCGGCAATCGTGATCTGATCCGTGATATCCAGGGACGGCGCATCCGGCACGAGCACGCGGTCCGATCCCCCGTTGAAGCTCAACGCGGAGCCGCTCTTCCCCACAGTCCACGCAACTGCTCCGTTGAGGGTCCCGTGGTTGCCGTTCATGGAACTATCCTGCGCCACAAGCCCCGACCCTTCATTGAAATACCAATAACCACCACCTGAAAAAGCGCTATTTGTCGCAATAGCGCCATTTAATAACAGTGTTACAAAAATCACAAAGGATATTTTTTTCATTATTATTCCTTTTTACTTAAATAAAATAATGAGTAACTCCGTCCCCTGCGGTTATGGCAACTGATCGAAGTGGTTCACAAAACGACGATTCCAAAAATGTTATGCAAAAAGCACACCACGATAATGACAGTTTTATTTTAACGAATGACCTTGGAATACAAAGATATTTTATATTCAGGAATTATTCTTGAGTAGGTTCTGGGAAATATTTTCGCCATTATAGGATCGTATGTCATAAAACAGAGCAATTCGTAGTAGTGTCTGTCCTTCCCTTGTATCAACCTGACCATATTCACAAATGGATCTCCTCGATACAGATCCCATGAAATTAGTGTCCCTTGATGGAGAACGTAGATCTCCACAAATTACATGCTATCTCGATTGCGATGATCCTCTCTGCGGGAAGCTTTGGAATCTCCATGCTGAGCCGTTGGAGATGACGGGAAAGCTTGCCGTTCATCATCCCTTCCGTCCCGAATGAAATGTCCACCTGTCCGTTTTTCAGAATTTCCCGGTAGAACCTTTCCTCGACATGTTCGTCGTTATAGGGAAAGGCAAACGCTCCGTAATCGAGTCCGTACTTTTCCCGCACCCATCTCGTGCTCTCCACAGTCTGGCGCACCTGTTCATCGAAACCGATGTACGCATACAATGGGTGGTCGATGCTGTGCGAACCTATGGCAAATCCCTTCCGGATCAAGGATCGGATCTGGGAGGAATCCAGATACGGTTTGATTCTTTCCAGGTAATCATCGAAATCCACCCCCATGCAGATCGCCAGTTCGTCCAACTCTTCTCTCCTGTCGTACGGAATCGACAGGATGGCGGACGGGATGTCCGCGCGATCGAATCCTTTCCTTTTCAACCGTTCCTTCAAGGAACGCGAGACCCCCATGGAAAGGCTCTCCTTTGCTCGCTCCAGAAGAATGCTTGCCTTGTTGCGGTAGAAGAGGGCCTTGTTATCAATGAACGCACTGTTGACGAAGAAGGTCGCGGGAACGCCTTTCCGCAGAAGAATGGGAGCCACCACGTCGTTCAGTTCCCGGAATCCGTCGTCGAACGTGAGGTGGAAGGAACGCCGGGCAAACTCACCGTTCCTTTCGATAGTCTCCAGTAAATCATTCAGGCCGATGGGAACATAGCGCCTCAGAAGATAGTCGAGATCTTCCGTGAATTCTCGTGTTCCCTTATACGGGTACAGGTGACATATGTGTACAACCTTGTCATCGCTGACCATGTGGTAATACGGGAGGAGGATTTGAGTCGGAGATAATGTATCCAGCAATCGTTGCGGGATGCGCGTAAAGGCTCTGGATACAATTTTTTGGTTGAAATGACGCTTCAGCATATGAGTAATGCGGGATCCAACCACCAGGTTATTTGACTCTATTGCTTGATTGTACTTTTCAGTCACCCGGGCGATTGGTTATCCGAATCGGGGTCCGAGTTCTATTCATTGAAAGGTTCGGTGTAAACGCAGAGGCAATTCTTTCCCAGGGGACCAACTTGAAATTCTGGTTCCCGCTATCGTTGTCCGTGTCCTGCGCAACGAAAAAGCCATAGGGGAAAGAAGCCCCCATCGACCCCCCGACGACGTCGATTCCGTCCGTCCCCGAAACCGCATCCATCGGCCCCGCCGTGATTTGAAAATTCCCGATGTAGGCGTTGCCGTCCTCCCTCTTGTACACGGCGAACTGGCTGTTTCCTTGACTGGAAGCTATCAAATACCCCGTCCCGCCTGCCGCATAATAGATCGTCAGTCCCTCGATGTTGGAAGAAAGATTCGACCCGACGGCATCGACTTTTGTTCGGGTTGTACCGTCTCCGGGCTCTGCGCCGTACTTCCAGATGGCGACCGCTTCTTCCCCGATGTAGAATTTCGCCAGTTCATCGTCGGCCACGCATCCCTCCACCTGCGATCCGACCTTGAAAGAGCGCTCGATTGTTCCCTTGATATTCCCTCTTCCGTCGGCGTGGATATCGTACTGCACCACCTTCCCTTTCTTGTCGTTTACGAAAGCATAATATTTTCCGGTCGATGGACTCTTGTACATGCAGAATCCGTATACGACAAGAGAAGTGGATACCGAACCCACGCGGGTTAGTTGCCTGGTGGAAGGATCGACCTTATAGAAGTCGAGGGAGTTGGTGGTGCGATTGGTCATGCCGACAAGGTCGATCGCCGCACCGCCCAACGGGAACCCGTACCGGATGTCCACATTATTCATTTTGCCGTCGGAAAGGTACTGCAATTGTTTTCCGGCCAGGTCGTACACCGCAATTCCGCCCGACTTGTCCGTTCCGATGATGGTGGATAATGCCGTATCTGCAGGATGAACCCATATCGCGATATCGTCCGCGGCATCTCCGCCGTGAGGCACCGGATCCGTCTCGACGGTGGCCTGAACCGAAACGAGGGCCGAAGCCGACGATCCGAGAAACAGGAGGCAGATGAAGGAAAGAAGCAGTCGTCTCATTGACGATTATTTATTCGTCATCGAGCAGGAGAACAGTAATTTGTCCAAATTCTTTAAAACCATCATTTTGGTAGATGGCAAAAAAATACGCGCTTTTTTTGCCACATCCCAACCAAAAACATTTTTTATCATCCTATACTTTCCTTGTATTTCCGGTATGGTCAACCTTCCCCCCAACGAAGCAGCAAGTACATCCATTTCCTCGAGGATCTCTTTTTGATCGGGGTAAAAATAAATGAGGTAATCCCGCAGGAGATCTACGCATGCGGATCGAGTAATGATGCTGTCTTCCAACGACAGCAGGGTTTGAATTTGCGACCGAAGCGACAAATATTGAGCCTTCAATTTTCTATCCGAAAGATTGACCGGACTGCTGATGCTGGATGAATTACCCGTCCGAATATACGATTTTGCCTTGGGAATATATCTGACCATCTTGCTGCAAGCGACAACTCTACAAAAATATTCTCCATCGATGTCCAAAGAAATGCGTTCATCCCAAGGCCCCGCTATTTCCGTCAATTTCCGGCTTACCAGCCAGGAATCGATCGCCATCCATGCATTCTCGGACATCTTTCTGCGAATCCAATCAACAGGGGTTAGGTCTTGGCAAAGCGAATTCTGAATCCATTTTGTCTTTTCAGGCCGGAAAAAGAATTTCCCCCATGCCGAGGACAGCAACAGATCTTCATCATTCCGCATTTCTTGATCTTCGAGTTGTAAATGTATTTTATCCGGAGATAACAGATCATCCGCATCGAGCCATTGTATATAGTTTCCTTGAGCATATTTCAGTGCTTTATTTCTCGCAGAGCTAGCACCTTTATTTTCCTGAGCGATCACTTTGACCGATTTCGATTCAAATTGTTTCGCAATCTGCAGGGTTTTGTCAGAAGATCCATCATCTACTATAATAATTTCCTTTTCCCCCCATGTTTGATTCAATGCGGAAAGGATTGTGTCCTGTATCCATCTTCCCGCATTGTAGGCCGGTATCAGTATGGAAACCAATTCATTCATACAAAAATCCTTTCCCCTTACTATTGATCGATAAATGCAGGTTCTGCCGACAAGAAACAGGTGGGCTGATCTCTTGTTCCGGCGTTCTATTCTTTGTTACTGTGTTCTCCTGAGGGCCGGGGGATTGGGATATCTCGTAACAGGGATCTCAACGGTCACAGGATGCGGATAGGGAAACGGGGTATAGTCCGAGGCGACCCCGTTGCAGGACGACGGCATGGCAGATGTACCGGTACAATAATCTCTGCCATTG